>C687J35174_10001438_pt1 | contig 34760 bp, 47 predicted proteins | sample RifCSPhighO2_01_FD_35174 | JGI IMG/M metagenome (IMG submission 35174) | reverse complement strand
ACAAAACTTTGGTAATTTGCAAGTAGCCTATATGGCACCGACGGAAATATTGGCGACTCAACATTTTGAATCTTTTATAGAATATTTTTCCGCCAAAGGCGGATCCGCCTTTGGCGGAAAACTACCGATAAATATTGGACTCATTACCGGCTCCGGTTGCAGAAAATTCCCATCTAAAATAAATCCAAACGGTTGGACCACTATCTCTCGAGCGCAGCTCTTAAAATGGGTGGCCAATGGAGAAATACCCATTTTGATTGGCACCCACGCGCTCATACAAAAAACCGTTAAATTCAAAAATTTGGCGCTCGTAGTGATAGACGAGCAGCACAGATTCGGCACAGCCCAACGGAGAAAATTAGTTCGCAAAGATGGTCTCGCTCCGCACTTACTTTCAATGACTGCCACCCCCATCCCCCGCACGCTCGCGCTCACTATCTACGGCGACCTAGACCTTTCGCTTCTAGATGAAATGCCTTTGGGCAGAAAACAAATAATCACAGAAATTATCATGCCGAATAAGCGCGAAGAAACTTATGAACAAATAAGGGAAGAATTAAAAAACGGCAGACAGCTCTATGTGATTTGTCCGAGAATCTTCGAGGCTGAAGAAGCGCCAGCAGAATTTTCTTTGAGCGGTGTCTCGCAGGCTGACGAGCCGAGAGGCAACGCTCTGGGAGCACCCAGAGACAGCGACCACACAAAGAAAGATTCTGCTGGCGCGAAACTAGAAATGAAATCAGTTACAACAGAAGCCAAACGTTTGAAAAAAGAAACATTTCAGGAATATGAAATCGGTGTACTACACAGTAAAATGAGCAAGGAGAAAAAAGAAAAAGTAATGGCGGACTTCTCCGAGGGAAAAATAAATATTCTGTGTGCTACATCAGTAGTAGAAGTCGGCGTAAATGTCCCAAATGCAACTTTGATAATAATAGAGGGCGCGGAGCGCTTCGGTCTGGCCCAGCTCCACCAGCTCCGCGGACGCGTGATTAGGAGCACCCACCAGGCATATTGTTATATTTTTGCCGAAGCCAAAAGCGAAAAAACCATCGCCAGATTAAAAGCATTAAAAACCGCAAAAAACGGCTTTGAACTCGCAGAATTAGATCTGACACTTCGCGGCGCAGGCGAACTCGGAGGCACCAAACAATGGGGCATCACCGACCTCGGCATGGAAGCAATTAAAAATATAAAAATGGTCGAAGCTGCCCGAGTGGAAGCTACTCGACTCATCGAAGAAGACCCAGAACTTGAAAAGTATCCCCTCCTTAAAGCCAAAGTAAAACAAAAAACCGGCGAATTTCACTTTGAGTAAAATTAATAAGGTCGTTGTTTATACTGCTCTGGATTCGCTTCGTAACGCGCTTTCATTTCTTGGAAATCTTGTTCAGCTTTCAATTTATTTTCATTCTTTGCTATGATATATTGAGGTAAAAATACAGTAGCGGCAACTATAAAAGAAATTCCAAATGAGTAAAAAGCTTGTTTAAAACGATGTTCTTTGGAAAAAGTGAAACCTAAAACACTAAAAATAATTGGAATTACAATAAAGTGAACAAAAATAATAATGACGGGAATTGCCAAGCAGCCCAGTTCTTCGCATGTAGGAAAGATTGGTAGTCTAGCAAAAAAATACAACCAAAATACGCTAACAACTATTGAAAAAATCAGAGTCAAAGTATTTTTGTTTATACAATAAATGATATCATCCGAAAATCTACAATGCAATAACAAAAAGTGGATAATTACACCCAAATAAATGTTATCGCTTTTATCCGGCCGTCAAATATGATAAGATACAAACATGTCATCAAGATACCTAGGAAGTTTGACGGATTTGCTGATCGCCACTTTAGCAAGTGGTCGAAATACTAGACTGTTCCATAAGATATTACACGAACGCGAATTTAAGCGGTATAAAAAAGAAAGTGTAGGAGTAGCATTATCACGACTACATAAGAAAGGTTATGTGGAAAATTCAAGTTCAGGTTGGTCAGCAACAAGAAAAGGCAGGAAGTATCTGAAAAGAACTCGTTTGTTAAGTTACATAGCATCCCCTTTTGAGAAAAATCCACCTGATAATACTATCATCGCTTTTGATATTCCAGAGAAAAATAGAATTATACGAAGCTGGTTGCGAAATCAGATAAAAATATTCGGTTACAAAATGCTACAGCAAAGTTTGTGGATTGGCCCCGGTCCTCTTCCCTCATCTTTTTTAAAACGTCTGGAAAATTTAAACATAAGAAAAAACATTAAAACTTTTAAAATAACGAAAAAGAGTAGTTAATATGTTATCAATTCTGACGGCCGTCAATTTTGATAACTAGGACATATTATTAATGAATAAATTATCTTCTTCCTAAAGAAAGTTGATGAAGAATCCGGCAAGGCTCCACGATACGGGGGTCAATGATGTTGTAAAAAGCATTTAATCCTTTTCGATGCACTGTCACGAGTCTGGCATGGCGTAGAAGCGCTAAATGTTGCGACACATTCGCTTTACTGATGCCGAGTTCTTTAACTAAAGATTCTACCGGCATCTCTTGCTCACGCAAAAGATTTAAAATCTCTAACCTTTTTGAGTTTGCTAAGATTTTATAAGTAACTGCGTTTTTTTCATAAGCAGTTCTCGGAAGAGGTCTTTTTATTTTTATTCTCACCGTCATATCTGAAGTATGTGACAAGTTGCGAAAAAATGCAACTAATCTAGAAATCCAAATCTTTTGTAGCCTTTGTGCCTTTTTGAAACGGATGTTTAATTTCGATCATTTCTGTCACTAAATCAGCCCGATCAATAATTTCTTTCGGAGCTTCGCGTCCTGTAGTTATTATGTATTCAACTTTATCTTTGGCATAATCCAAAAAAGTAAGAACATAGGAAAGAGACACAAGGCCTAAAGCAATCGCATTATGTACTTCATCGAGAATAAGCAAGTGATATTTCCCTCCGGATATCTCCTTGCGAGTAAGAAGAAATCCTTTCTCGACGGCTTCCTTGTGTTCTTTGATAGGTAAACTGTCCCCTAATATGCCAACAAATCCTTTCCCGGTTTTAATTATTTTAAATTCAGGCGCTAAACGTTCTGCTGACTTGTGCTCACCGGAATCCCAAGGACCTTTTATAAACTGCACCATCAGCGCCTGTTTACCCGCCCCTAAAAGCCGGAGAGCGTTCCCGAGCGCGGCGGTCGTTTTACCTTTTCCATTTCCTGTAAATGTTAGAAGCATATATTAAACTTCGCAAAGACCTGCCACGCAGGCAAGCTCTTTTTTTATTTCTGTTTCGTCCACTTTTTCATAAGTGACAATTTTCGAGAAATCAAGATCTTCTGTCCTTTTTAACATCTCCTCGTATTTTTCTTTGGTAATTTCTTCATAGGGAGCTAACTGATAAACATGATTGGACCTCGGTAAAAACGACAAACCTCCGACCAAATCCCAATTCTTGTAAATCCAATTCGCTACCATGATCCATTCTTCTTCTCCGACAGATATGGTTACTGAGGGATTATGCTCGGTGTAATTTTCTTTGACCACTTTCCAGTGCTCCAGCTGATCTAAAGCAGTTAAATCATTTTTACAAATTGCGCCTTCGGGAGCTTGGACAGGAAACTCCAATACAAAAGTGTTAGCATTTTCAAGTGTTTGCCCCACTTCCGAATAATACGGCACACCTTGGTCTTTGAGCATTTTGAAAAGCGCGTCAGAAGCAGAAATACGAACTCGGCGAATATAATATGGCGCATATCTAGGGTGCATACCAGAAGATGAATCCACTGTCTGAGAAAGGTTACCTGAGGGCTTCACGCAGGTAATACAGGTGGACGGCGATATACTAAAACGCTTAGCATATTTTTTATTTACTTCAATTGAAATATTTTTCAATTTTTTTAGCACATTTGAATCCCGAACAACTTTAGAATCCCATTGCCCGGTTATGGACACTCCAAGCAAGCGCTCCTTCTCGCAATTCTTCTTCCACTCGGTAGATAAATATGGAAAGTAAGTTAGTGATGCTTGATAGGTACCTAAAATGGTTGCTAAGCAAACTTTCTTGAGTAAACTCTCTTCTGTGTCTTCGGCACGAGCAACTACTTCACTTAGATTGCAAAATTGTTTTGACTGTAAAATAATTTCTCCGCAAGGATTTGTGCCCCAGGCTGGAAATTCTCCGCTTGCCCATTGCTTAAGTCTGCGTTTTGGTAGAGTTTTCGCCAGTCCGCCACGATTAAATATTCCTCTCTCCCCGCTTCCGCTTTTGACCAATGCCGTCCATTCGTCCAGAAATTCAGAGGTCGTGGGTTTGGAATTGTAGACAACTGAATTATTCGCTAGCATTCTTTGCATCTCGGTATTATAAAATTGCCCTTTTTTTGAATCGCGAATATTTTCGTCATCCAGATCTGAGAGAGATATCATGGCGCTCCTGCGCACACCTCCGGCTACGACGCATTCTCCAACCTTGCAGATAATGTCATGCGCATCCAAATTTGTGAGATGTCTCCCTTGTCTGTGCAAAATTCTTTCGCGACTAAAATCAAGAAGAGAATGTAGTGGTGCCGGCCCTGAACTCTTGCCTCCCATTGTTTTTAATATTGACCCTGCTGGACGAATGAGAGAATAGTCAAAAGATACATCCCCTCCTTCAAACCAAGTCTTAAGACCAAAGACGAAAGCATCTGCCCAACCTTCTTTGCTGTCTGGTATGACATAAGTGGGAAAAACTTTTCCTGTCTGCCTTTTAATTTGTGGCAGGGCTTGTATATTTTCACTCTCCACAGACCAGCCCACTCCCGTGCCACACATCGAGATATACATAATCTCCCCGAAATCTTGGAAACACTTGGGCGCGATAAAAGAACAGTTATAAGCGCAAATATTTGTCGCTCGGGCTGCACGACCCGCGAATTGGAGCAATCTCATCGAAGGCATTACTTCTTGGTTCAGTATTGCCTCACGAATCTCGTTATACTCATTTGTCGTTAGTTTAGAACCGAGATTTTCTTTCATAAAATCGAGATAGCGGTCGATTGTTTCAATCCAAGTTTCTCGCCTCCCTTCCTCGGGAATCCAGCTCGCATAAGTGCGATAATAAACAAATTCGGCTAAAGGATTTTTAAAATATTTTTTACTTTCAGCCACGAGTTCTCTCACCTTTTCCGGTACGAAACCAACCCTCTCTCGGACCAAAGCACGATTTTTACGATAGAGAATATAGACTTTGGCCGTTTGAATAAAATTAGAAGCAATCAGTTCATTTTCTACAATGTCTTGAATGACCTCTACTGTCGGAATAAATATTTTTTTTCCGCCTGCCAATTGACGGACAGGTTTTTTTTCTTTTTTAAGGACAACCAGCGCATCTAACACTTTATACATAACGAGTTCGGCTTCCTTCTCTCCTCCTTCTTTACTCGCATCCATTGCTCTCCAAATAGCGCGGAAGATGTGCTTCGCATCAAAAGGCATGACCCGCCCATCGCGCTTTTGTATTTTTTGCAAAGAGTTGTATCTTTTTTTATTTTTCATAAAACTTTTTTGGGGTGAAAAATACTAACCAAGGAAACATACTCCAATTTTTTATTTTTAATAACAAAATTATAAATCGCCGGACTTAAAACAAGAGCAAAAGACACATTGCCGAGTAGGTGCCAAAGAGTAAATGGTATCTGTCCAGTAAAAGCTTCCATGAAAGACTGCTGAAAAAAAAGCGGGCCGATTGATAAACCAGTAACAGCATCAAAGAACAAAGTTCCAACGATAGCAAAACGAGCATAATCCCATCTGTTCGGCTCTTTTATTCTGAAAAAATAAGCCGCCCAAAATCCAAGCACTCCATATGTGCCCGCGGTTAAGTATGACCACACCCCATAATGCCTTGTAACTACATCAAAAAGTAAAATACTAAAAAATGCAAAGAAAAATCCTGCGTACGCTCCATATGCGCGACTAAAAGGCATTTGGGTTGCGAGAATTGGTTCTATGTTCGGCGGACGAAAAGGAATGAGCCTGATTAGTAAGCATGTAATAAAACCAAGAATAAACTTGAACCAATTTTTTTTATAATTCTCCATAACTTTACAAATAATTACTAATAATTAACTTGGTTAAAACATGAAATAGGTGTACAATGTGAGTAGTTGCATGGTTTCGCAACTATTAAACTATTATACACGAGACTAGTCCTCTGGTGTAAAGTGGATAACTACAATTATTAACATTAAAACACAAAATTTAAAAATAAAAAGATATGAATACTAAAAAAATGGAGTGGATACTCCGTATCGCAGTCGCTGGAGAGTTTCTTGGGCATGGAATGTTCGCTTTGCAGGGGAAAACAAGCTGGTTTGTGTATTTTAAGCCTTTTGGCATTACAGACCCGCAAACAATCGTCAGTTTGCTGATGCTGGTGGGGACAGTAGACTTATTGCTGGCATTATTGGTTCTAATAAAACCTATTAGAATAGCTGTCCTCTGGATGGCCATTTGGGGACTCTTTACCGCAATGATTCGCTGGCCTATCGGACCTGACCCTGTCTGGGATTTTGTCGAAAGATGGACAAATTGGGGCGCTCCGCTTGTCTTATTTATGATGCTTGGTGGCTGGCCTGACTCTTTTAGAGACTGGTTTAGACAAAAAAGTTAAAAACTATCCCCACTCAAAATCTCGACCGAAGTGTCCCCAAGTGCAGGTATCGGCGAATTTCACTTTATCTAATTTCAAATATTGGCGCATGCCTTTGGGGCTTAAATCATAACCGACGATTTCTTCTTCCTTGCCGTCTATCACAGCTACGGCCATCACCGGCTCACTCTTGCCTATCGCATAGGCAAGCTTGGTATAAACTTCTTTTGCTTTTCTTTTTTCTAAAAGTTCCACTGCGATTCTCCGCGCCATATATGCCCCAGATCTGTCTACTTTTGTATAATCCTTGCCGGAGAGTGAACCCCCGCCGATCGGTATTTCCGGACCATAGTCATCAATAACCAATTTTCGTCCAGAGAGACCGGTGTCCGCATCAAATCCACCCTGATGCCACTCGCCGGCTGGATTTATCAAATATTCTCTAGCCGGAATAATTTCTTTTACCAGTTTCAAGAGTTCAGCATTTTTTGTATTTTGGAAACTAGCAACGACAGTGAGCACTTTTTTACCCTCTATCGTCACTTGCGTTTTGCCATCGTAAGGATACACTTCATAAATTTTTTTACAAAGGTCCCGAGCCAGAACATATTCCAGCGGCAAATATTCTGGCGTCTCACTGGTCGCATATCCTTTCATAATTCCTTGATCTCCCGCGCCGCCAACATCCACACCCTGAGCAATTTCCGCGCTTTGGGGAACAATATTGACAATAATTTTATAATCAGCTCCGACTATCTTCTGCACAAGTTTTTCGATGTTGGGCCTGGATTTTGAAGTGACTTCGCCGTTTACAGTAATTAATTTATGCCCGCCCATTACTTCAATCCCCGCTCGGCTTTCCTTATCGCCTTCCAAATACGCGTCCAAAATACTGTCCACGATAAAGTCGCATATTTTATCGGGATGCTTGGGGCTACAGAACTCAGCAGTTTTTATACTCATATAACTATTCTCCTATTCGCGCGAATTAGAGATACGTTTTATAAACTAAAAAATCCTCACAAAGAGGAAAGAGACGGACTAGTATCTTCCCCAATGATGGGCTGGATTTGGCACCTTCTTTTTTAAAAGGGTTGCCGGTGGGTCTACAAGCCAGAACTCGTTCTCCGTCCGTAGTTTTAATGAAGGAGGATCGCCACACTCTTGATATATATTTAGTTGTAGGGGTATTGTAGCATGTATTGCAAATATTTAATACTTTTTCTTCTCCCAAAACTTTCTAACTTTCTTAAAGCGGTCAATGCGTTCTCCGATTTTGCCAATTTCTTTAGGATAAAAATCTAAAAGCGTATCGCATAAATCCAACATCCAATTTTTTCGATTGGTCTTTGGAGCAATATTAACGATATTTGCATTGGCAATTTGAATTTGACCCCACCCGAGAGCTCCGATGGTCAGGCAATTCCAATTAAAAAACTCAATTGGAGCGAAAGTTACATGTTTAATTATCACTCCAGTACCCTTAATTTTATAATCAATCTTAAGAAGTATAAAATAATTTATATCTTCTTCATAAAACTTTGACAAACGTTCGACAGAAGTAAGATTGGGCATATTAAACTTAGTATCAAGGCTGTGGGTTTTTACGTCCACAACATAATAAAAACCATCTTTATCCGTAAAAGCCAAATCAGCCATTGCACGGCGTGCGAAAGAGGGTGAGTATTCTTTAATCACATCTCCAAGAATGCTCAAAAAATTATCAGATATAACACTTTGTATTGCATCACCAACCGCACGAGGACTGTTTATCGATCGTAATGAAAGAAAATCTTTTTGCTTATTAAGAAAAGACAGAACTCCTTTTTCTATTTCTTTATATTTATTAGTGTAAAAAATTGAACTTTTCTTCATATTGATTTACTTGAAAATAAATTTCTTAATGATTCAAATGTATGTTTCTCTCTACTACTATTTACCTGCTCATTCAATGTATTTCTCTCCCAGAAAACTCCATCGAAATACCCCTGTATATTTTTTTCATTCTTAATCATATCTAGGCGTTTTTCTGACAAGCAACAATACAGCTCGTCAATTTCAATACCGACATAGCGTCGCCCGAGCTTTTTAGCAACAACTGAAGTTGTGCCAGAACCAAGAAATGGGTCAAAAATAACATCATTTGGTTTTGAGCTGGCTAAAATAGCTTTAGCAACTAATTTTTCTGGTTTTTGTGTTGGATGGTCAGTATTCTCAGACATTGACCAAAAAGGGATAGTAATATCTGTCCAAACATTTGAAGGAAAAGTAATTCTATATTTTCCATCACCATTTTCTTCCCAATCTTTTGCTTTGCCATCTTTATCTTTATATGGAGCAATAACCTTTCGCTTAATTTTTACCGCATCTACATTAAAATAATAATCGTCAGATAGCGTACAAAACCAAATGTCTTCAGAGCAATTTTTCCAATTGCTTTTTGCGCCACGTCCCTTCTCACGTTCAAAGGTAATACGATTTTGTATCTTAAAATATTTTTTTGCAACATTATAAATTGCTCCAGAAGATTTCCAGTCTCCACAAATATAGATAGAAGCGTTTGGTTTTAATAATCTAACGAGTTTTGACACCCAAGAATCTAGCCACTGTTCGTATTCCTCTAACTTCATCTCGTTGAACGAAGTACCGTTAAAAGTTTTAGTAAGGTTGTAAGGAGGATCAACGAATATCAAATCAACAAAAGCATCCGGTAAATATTTCAATGCCTCAAAAATATCTTGATGGATGGTTCTGTTTTCAATTTCACCCAAAGTAACTGGTTGGCTAATTTTTACCAATTTTTTTTTCAGTTTAATAAAATCACCGTCGCTCAAGGTAAGAGTTCTATTTCTTGGCGCTTTTTGTTTTATAATCTTTCCATTCATAAATCTGTAAATTAATTATAACAATTATAACATATATGCCCACCTTTTGTTTTAATAGGTATTGTGTTAGTTTTTATATCTATCTACTCCTTGAGGCTTAAATTATCCCTAAATTTTTAAGTTAATTAATAACAACCCAAGGAAATGTCCGCCCTCTTGGACTCGAACCAAGGACACAGCGAGTATAAGTCGCTTGCTCTACCAACTGAGCTAAGGGCGGAAATTCAAGCCATCCAAAAACTTTCTTCCTTGTCCTGATTTTAGAAAATGTTCTCTTTGTATTGCTTCTGTTTTGGAGACATATTCTTCAAAATACACTAACACAAAAGGCCGGTTTTGTCGCGTGAATTTATTGGTTCCGGAATTATGTGCTTTAAGCCTTTCAACAGGACTTTTAGATGTATGACCTACATATCTTTTCCCGCTTTTTAAACTTTTCAAAACGTAAGCGTGGAACATTTTAGATATAAATTATTCTCATGGTTAAATTTAGTCTTTGCGTCAGCCGAAGGCTGATCAGCCTCTGGCTGACAAAGAGATGATTGCTTTTCTGATGGTATCTACCATGACTGGAATCTCCAGATAATCTATAAATATAGCAATCCAAGACAGCCAGACAGGTATCACAACCAAGGCGGTGCCGGTAAACTGAGCATAAATGACTTCATCGGTAATCCAAAATAAATGAATCCATTGGGAATTGATGAGGAAAAGGAAAAAAACACTTCGCCAGCGCATCTCTTCACTCTTTTGGTATTGATAAATGTAGAAAATGGAGCTCGTAACAATCGCCGGTATTTCCGTATAGTCCACCAAGGCGATAACAGTGTTCCAAAACGCGCTTGGGTCCCAAAAAGAATTTCCGAAGGCTCGCAGAAATACGACGTTTGTTGTCATCCAATAAAGATGCACAAACTGAAGCAGGAAAAGAAATGCCGTAGCGGGCGCGATGACCCTATACCTTTCCTCATACCATTTCCAAAATGTGTCTAGCATTTAAATTTTAACTTCCTCTTTCTTTTTGAGAACTATCCCGTGGATAGTTAGTATTTTCTCATATTCTTCTTGTTCAAGAGTTTCCACTTCAATCAGCTTGGTGGCAATAGCGGTAAATGCTTTCTTGTGTTCGGCTAAAACTTTCTCGGCTGATTTTAGTCCGTCGCTGATTATTCTGGAAACTTCGGCATCAACTTTTGTAGAAACTGCTTCGGAGTATTCTTTTTCTATTGTTTCACCGTATTGCGGTCTGCCTCCTCCCCCGACTAGTGCAATAGGACCAATAATATCCGACATGCCGAAGCGGGTGACCATAGCGCGAGCCAAATTCGTCGCCATTTGCAAGTCGCTGGATGGACCGGTGGTAATATCCCCGAAGATCATTTGCTCGGCGACATATCCTCCGAGGGACATGGCAATATCGTCTATAAATTCTTTTTTGGATTGAAGGCGTTTCTCTTCCAGGGGCAATTTTAAAGTATATCCTCCGGCATTTCCGCGAGCGATGATGGAAACTTTGTGCACGGGGTCGGCATAAGGCAGTACCGAGGCTACTAAGGCATGGCCGGCTTCGTGATAAGCAGTAATTTCTTTTTCTTTTTTAGAAAGCAAGTGGCTTTTGCGTTCTGGGCCGAGCATAACTTTTTCAATCGCTCGAATCAAGTCAAATTGGAAAACTTTTTTGCGATTCTCTCGGGCGGCCAAAATCGCACCTTCATTCATCAATGAATACAAATCAGCGCCGGAGAACCCCGGAGTGCGTTCGGCAATTAGTTTTAAGTTAATATCTTCAGCTAACGGTTTTTTCACCGCATGGATTTCTAGTATCGCCTCGCGATCCGCCCGGTCCGGCAAGTCCAGAATCACTTTTCGGTCAAAACGGCCCGGGCGGATAAGTGCCGGGTCCAATACGTCCGGCCGGTTGGTCGCGGCCATTACGATCACTTTATCATTCGGCTCAAAGCCGTCCATTTCCACTAGTATTTGATTTAAAGTCTGCTCGCGTTCATCATTGCCCCCGCCAAACCCGCCTCCGCGAGTCCGCCCGATTGCATCTATTTCATCCACGAAGATTATTGCTGGAGCCGCTTTTTTCGCCATTTTAAAAAGGTCCCGCACCCGGCTCGCACCTACACCGACAAACATCTCCACAAACTCCGAACCAGAGAGATGGAAAAATGGCACAGAAGCCTCGCCTGCTACTGCTCTTGCAAGCAACGTTTTTCCAGATCCCGGAGGGCCTGTAAGGATAACTCCTTTCGGAATTTTGGCGCCAATGTCTAAAAACTTTTTCGGACTTTTCAGAAAATCCACGATTTCTTTCAATTCTTCTTTGGCCTCTTTGCATCCAGCCACGTCTTTAAAAGTAACTCGATTGTTCTTGTCATTCGGGTCAGTGATGCGCGCTTTGGACTGGCCGAAGGAAAGTGCCTGCATGCCCGCGCCCCTGACCTGTCTGGATAAATACCAAAAGAAAAGTAAAATAAAAAGTATCGGCAAGAGAAATGGCAGAATATTTAAAAGTAAAAAGATAAATCCGCTTTCGTCTTTTATTTCTATCTGTGTTTTCCCAAGCGCCTCGCTAGTGACGCCGTAGTTGAAAAGTGTCTGCGATAATGATGAGCCCACTTCTTTTTTTGCTGTTTTAATTTCATCATTCTTGTAAGTAATTGTCAACTTGTCACCTGCAACCACAATCTTCTTTACTTCTCCAGCCGAGACACTTTTGGCCAAATCCGAAATAGGAATCTCGGGAGTAATTTTCCCGTCGCCCGAGACTACTAAATAAGCTGCCGTAATGAGCATAAAAATAAGTATTGCGCCGGCAATACTGCTTCCGAAATTGCCTTCTCCTTTTGGTCTTTTGCCTTTACTTTGTTGGCCTTTTTTGTTCAGAAAATTAAAATCCATTGCTAGATGTTAGCATAAAAAATACATAAAGAAAAGATGAGAAATTTCCCTGGGTAAATTATTTCCCTGCCCAGAATCCCCTTTCTCGATAGCCTTTGATTATTTTTTCTTTTGCTCTTCTAAATTCCTGAGTATTGCTAGGGTTAAGACCAGTAACAACTTCCAACATTCCCCTTGTGCCATCCTGATAAATATTTCTCACGAGAACTTGATCGTCTTGTATCTCAAACTCCAAATCAATAATTGGCTTTTCTACCTCTTCTCTCTCTTTTCTTGTCCGTAAGGGACCACCTGGTTCAAAATCAAATTTTGACATATCTTTATATTTTAAATTAATTAATAAACTTTTATATATTAAATACTTATTTATTTTTTCTCCGAACTTTCCCGGTTGTGGAGATGGGGGAAATCGAATCCCCGTGCAGAAGGTTATTGCTAAGAAATCTACATACATAGCTCGCTTTTTGTTTTAGATTAAAAAATTAAGAAGCGAGCCAAATATTTTTTAATCGAGCCCCTTTATTTCGGAAGAAAGTCAGAACACTCTTTTTCCTATCCCGATAATATTATGCCTACCCTCATATATCGGAAGTCTATAAGAGAGACATCAGTTTACGCGTAAGCGGAAACTGAAGCGAAAGCAAAGTCCGCCTCACCGAAGTAAGGAGAAATTGAAGCTTTCACTTTGGAAGCTAATTTTGCAATTAAGCTAATGAACAAAGTTTTACGAGATTGTGTTCATTCTCGGCATGCATCAGGAGCAAAAGGCCTACTGTCTATACCTTGCATCCCCATTTTTTCTTGTCAACGTCCTTTATACTCTCGCCTAATCTCTCGATCGGTGTCGCGTTTTTTTATCGTCTCGCGTTTATCATATTTTTTCTTGCCTTTGACCAAAGCAATTTCTACTTTGATTTTTCTGCCTTTATTATATACCGCAATTGGCACGATTGTCAAACTCCTATTTTTCTCACTTCCCGCAAGCCTAGACATTTCTTTCTTGGTGAGTAAAAGTTTTCTATTGCGAAGCGGGTCATAATCCTTCGGCGCATTCTTCGGCTGATATGGCGGAATACTAGAATTTATTAAATATGTTTCTCCTCCGCGGACAATAACAAAGGCTCCTTCTAAAGACATCCGCCCGCCTCGCACAGATTTTACTTCCACGCCCAAAAGCTCAATACCTGCCTCGTATTTTTCTAAGATTTCATAATTAAATCTCGCTTTTCTGTTTTCCGCGTAGTGAGCCATATTTATATATTATCACAAATCGTCAAAAATTATTGACAACTTTTTATTACTTGTTATACTATATATGTTAAACATATAAAAGAAATATATCAACATGACTACACAAGTTATTTTTACGATAGACAAGGATTTAAAGCGCAAGGCTATGCGCAAAGCGCGATCTTTCGGTTTGCCGTTCTCTTCGGTGCTAAATTTAGCCACCCGCGCTTTTGTGGAAGGCAAGGTCAATGTTGAACTGGTTGAAACCCGGGCTTTTAATGCCAAGACCCGTAGAATCTTGACCAGAGCATTGAAGGATGTGAAAATGGGTAGGAATATTGTTGGACCTTTTGATTCAGCAGAAGCAATGATGAAAAGTCTAACAAACTAGCATGCGCCCATTTTATAGTCGAGATTTTAAAAAGCAGTTTCAGAAATTACCTAAAAAAATTCAAAACTGTTTCAGGGAAAGATTGGAAATTTTCTTAAACAATAAATTTCACCCGCTTTTAAATAATCACCGCGTAGAAAAAAGATTCCCTGGCTGTAGAAGTATAAATGTTACAGGCAATTATCGGGCAATTTTCAAAGAGACCTCTGATGACAGCATTACTTTTATACTTATCGGCACGCATTCGGAGTTGTATTAAAAATATTGACTTTGAAACTGGAATACGCTATCATCTTGTAGTCAAAGCATATTTTATATTCATTGCGAGAAAGAATCAACAACCAAATACGAGCGAGTGAACTTCGGGTTTTAGACAGTGAAAATAAAAATCTCGGCGTTTTGAGCATAAAAGGCGCCTTGGAATTAGCCCAAAATCAAGGTTTGGACTTGATTGAGATAGGCCCGAATGCCGTTCCGCCACTAACGAAAATAATGGATTTTGGCAAATATAAATACGAGGTGAACAAGAAGTTAAAGAAGCAGAAGAGCGGTGGAAAACGTACAGAGACTAAAGGAATCCAAATAAAAATAGGCACCGGAGACCATGATTTGGAGCTCAAAGCCAAAACTGCTTCCAAATGGCTAAAAGAAGGCCACAGAGTTAAAGTTGAACTTTTCCTGGCCGGACGCGCAAAATATATGGATGAAAAATTCCTAAAAGAGCGCTTAGATAGAGTACTACATTTAATAACCGAAGATTATAAAATATCCGATGCTTATAAAAGGGGCCCAAAGGGTTTAACCGCCATAATTGAGAAAAAATAAAACCATGAAAGGAATGAAAACAAACAAATCATATTCAAAGAGACTAAAAGTTACAAAAAATGGAAAAATAATTTCCCGTAAGCCGGGTTTCAACCATTTCAATGCAAAACAATCGCGCACCAAACAGTTGACCGGTCGCAAGGGTCAAAATTTTGTTATTAAAAACAAGCCAAAATCGCACCTGATGCCTTGGAGTTAACACTTTATAACTTTACAAACTTTATAACTTTCTACTAGTTTATGACCAGAGTAAAAAAAGGAGTCCATGCGTTAAAAAGAAGGAGAAGTGTCTTAAAACAGACCAAGGGTTTTCGCCATGGCCGAAGCACCAAAGAACGCCAGGCTAAAGAGGCGCTTTTGCATGCTGGAAATTATTCTTTCGCACACCGAAAAGACAAAAAGTCGCACAACCGCAAACTTTGGAATATAAAAATAAACGCCGGCGCCCGCGAACTAGGCATGTCTTATTCTAAATTGATTGACAGCCTGAAAAAGAAAAGTGTAATACTCGATCGCAAAATCCTGGCGAATTTTGCCGAACATCATCCCACTACATTTGCTAAAGTTCTGGAAGCGGTGAAATAAAAAAACCAAAATAAAGATTCAAGAACCCTTGCGCAGGAGCTTAGAAAGTAAAGGAGGTATTCCGACTATTATTTTCTTGAGCGACGAGCAGAGCAATTTGCCAGCTGGCAAATATGCGTGGTGAGAGAATTTTTGTTTTGGTTTTTTATAGCTTGTACTCTCCTACTTTATCTTTTTTAACCAGAGCAATAACATCCTCTAAAAGTTTTTTGGGGTCAGGTCCGACGGCAATCTTGACATTGGGACGATGGCTTTTTTCTATAATTTCTTCAAGCTCACCTCCCATTTCCCAGGGTCCTTCAAAAATACCGATTGGTTTTCCGTCTTCAAAGGCAATAGTAAATTCATGGATAGTGCCAATGCGTCCACAACCGCATATTACGGCATCCACCGAACGAGTCAGCAATAGATCGCGTCCAGAATAGCCGAAACCAGTGTAAATTATTAAATCCAGATAATCGAGCGGGAGTTTATAAACTTCAACGTGTTCCTTTTCGGATGCGGCTGGAGAAAACCCAATAGATATTCCACCAACTTCTTTAACTCCCATTGCAACCCAAAGTGGAAATCCAGTTGTCGCCCCCGTTACCAAAACTGCCCCTTGGCGAGCAATTTCACGTCCAAGCTCTTTTGCTTTATCTAGTGCGTCTATCCCGCAATGACCTGTCTCTGCCGCCCCCGAAACACAGATTTTTATCTGACTGTGTCCATGCTTAACAGAATTATTTAATGAAGTTTCCATACAGCTATTGTATCATGAATTATGTTGAGAAAGGGTTTCGTAATTTTATTAACAAACAAGCGAAACACTCTCTCCTTGCTCTGGCGCTCTGGCATCAATTCCTAGATTATCCCGCAGTTTCTGCACCAGAAACATTGCCGACTTCGGCTCACCCATAACTACAAAAACTTTCTTAACCGTATCCTGCATATCTTCAACAAAATTCAGCAAACCATCCGAGTCTCTGTGGCCTGAGTATCCTGTGATTGTCACAATATGCGCTCGAACTACTACATCTTCCCCTGAAATACGCACTGTTTTCACTCCTTCTTGAATGAGACGCCCCGGAGCACCGACAGTTTGATATCCAGTCAGAAGCAGCGTATTGTTGGGGTCTGGTAAATAATGCCTCTCATGATGCACCACCCGTCCGCCAGTAGACATTCCGCTTCCAGCTATTACAATCTTAGGATTGGGCACATTGCCGATCATTTTTGATTCTTCTGACTTCAAGGTATTATGAAGTCCGGGAAAATTAAACAAATATTTGTCGTGCGACATTGCCTTTTGCGCTCTATCATTGAAATAACTTTTAAACTGCTTAAAAACTTCAGTCAAACGGATAGCCAAGGGGGAATCAAGGAAAATAGGCATTACCGGTATCCGATTATTTTCCACCAGGGCATTCAGCTCAAACAGGAGCTCTTGCGAGCGCTCCAGCGAAAAGGTCGGGATAATAAGTGTTCCCTTTCTTTTGTAATTATCTTCAATTGTCTCCTCCAGAAACTTCCTACGGTCATCTTTGGACTCGTGATTTCTATCGCCATAGACAGACTCCATTATTAAATATTCCACATTGGTAACTTTTTCAGTGTCAGGAAGTATTGGTGAAGGGCTATTGCCCAAGTCCCCCGTAAAAAGAACTGACTTTCCATTATAGACAAATAAAACCATAGCTGAACCCAAGATGTGCCCAGCGTTTAAAAATGTAACTTCTAAGTTTTCAGTAATTTTTATTTTCTGATGATATTCGAGCCCCTCCCAGAGTGAAAAAGACAATTTTATATTCTCGATAGTGTAAATTTTGTCCAAACCTAAATCTGTATTCTTCCCTAATATCTCCGCAGTGTCCTCAAGCATTAAGAGCGCCAAAGATTTGGTAGGTTTGGTAGAATAAATTTTACCGCGGAACCCTTCATGAATAAGTTTCGGAACCCGGCCCAAGTGGTCTACGTGCGCATGGGTAAGAAAAAGAATATCTACCTCTTTCGCATTGTATGGAAAAGGATCCCAATTGATATCGTCGGCTAACTTAAATCCTTGGGTCAGCCCGCAGTCAATTAAAATTTTTTTATCTTCAATCTCCAGTAAAAAATTAGCTCCTGTCACAGAGCCAGTTCCCCCGCAAAATGTTATTTTAGCTGTACTCGGCATGGTCGTAATTATAGCGTATTTTCTTTGACAGACATAATTCTCTTGAAAAAATACCAGACAGTGAAAGCGCCACCGGATAGGTCAAAGAAAATGTCTAAAACAGTATCTAGAACGTCGAAAGGATCGCGCCCGATATTATTATGGACAAAAAATTCAAAAACCTCGTACAAAACTCCGATTAACAGCACGAATAAAATAGTCTTGAAAGCTAATTTAGGATCATTTAAATTCAAGGGCGATTTGAGCAAAGGTAAGTCTTTGATGGAAAAAAACCAAATGAAAAACAAACCTTCCCAAAAACCGCCCAGAAAATGCATGACTATATCAAACCACCAAATAGAATAATACCAGTAAAATTGTAAAGCAACATTGTTGGCTATAAAAATAAAAAACATCAAAAATACTAGATGTTTTAGAAGCTTTTTCCTGTCCATTATTGTATTTTATCACAAAATAACCTTTATGTGTAAGAAAAAATCCGCCTGAAAAGAATCAGAATGCGGAGTTCTTCTTAGGACTATTTCTGATGTATTACCATAGCTTATAGCTAGGTGGGTGCTAGACGTGAGAAGCCAAGGCTAAACGCGATCGAAGCTCCCATAAATTAGTGTTCTAGGTAATAATCGGAAATAACCCTACTTAAAGTATAACAAGACTGTAAACATACGCAACTAGACAGGGACAATTTTTTGTTTTTGAATTAAAAACGCATATTGGACGAACCTAATCCGTTAAAAGTTTATTCATCTACACCGAAGCGTTTGTAGTTGTAAGTTTTGCCATCACCGAACCAGTGCTGAATTTCGTGCTCGGCTTCTTCGGGAGTTTCTGAACAATGGATAATGTTCATTACTGCACGTTTTTCTTTATTGGCTAGAGCTGGAGAATCAATCGAAAAGTCTCCACGGATAGTCCCCGTATCCGCTTTGTACGGCATTGTGTCACCGGCAATTTTACGCACTACATCGACCGCATGAATGCCCTGCACCACCATTTTTACCAGCGGTGCTGACTTCATGTAATCAACCAGCCATTTTCTTATTTCTGGACCAATTTTTTCAGGTTCCAGAGTTCCGAAATCCGTCATGGTATCGTAGCCGTATTTTTGGTAAGTGGTAAGGGTTTTGTGTCCAAGCCGAGTAATCCATTCTTCGTTCTTAGGATAATGATTATCTAGTTGATCGTGAGATGGCTGAAACATTTCCAGCGCCACGATTTTTAGGTCTCGCTGTTCAAAACGTTTTATAATTTCGCCAACGAGTCCTTTGCGCACTCCGTCCGGTTTGACCATCACATATGTTCTTTCTTCTTTTGGATGTTTCATGAATTTCTAATTTGTTGACTGTTCTAATTCGTGCTTTATCTTGTTGATTGCTTCCTCATAATTTTGTCTGGCTATTTGTTTAGTTATTTCAACTTCACGGTCAGACATTTGTATTTCGCGCCGCGATCTTGCATCTGTCACAATCCTTTTGTCCGCCGTTCTTAATGCTTCCTCATATTTAGATTTAGCAATTTTAAAGTCTTGTCTTGCTTTTTCTGAGCTTCGGCTAAGCCTTTTTTCAAGATTGCCTCTAGCTATGGTTACCTGTCGGTTTATAAGAACCTCTAGGTTATTAGCTGACAATATTTCAGGCTTTGGCCGCACACCAGAAGGCATACTATCTAATTTTCTATCCGTGGCTGTATTCTAGCAGAAAAAAATAGTTTTGCAAAATTTACTTTTTAATCATTCCCTCAAAGGTTATGGAAGAATGGTTGTCCTTATCATAACCATATTTTTTATAAACAGCTCCAGCCGTACCGATGATACCCACTTTAGGGTCGAAACCAAGTTCTATTGCAGCATCTTTTACTTTCTTCAAAGAACTTGATTCAACTTCAATATAAGGAGGTATAAATGGCCAGAAATCAATATCAAAAACTGTATCGTCTTTCTTATAGCGTATTCTTCTATTCCCTTCTTTACGTTTTACTACCAATCCAATAGCTTTAAGAAGTTCAAAAGTTTTTTCATAACTATCAATCACAACTTCTATCTCTTTCATACCTTCATCTTGAATGCTTCCATCATTCGATTTTACTCCAAGCCTTTGTTTATACGTCAGTGTTGATTCTTTTCCATCAGTTCGAAGCCTTATCCAAGCATGCATATCCCCCATTTTATTATCTGGATAATCTAAAAGCATTCGGCGATAATCGTACTCGCCTACTTTTTTCGCACCGATTTCTAGGAGCTTCTTCTTCAGCTCCGGCACATCAACTTCCAAAAATTTTATCTCAAATTCTTCCATAAAAAGCTTTTAACCTCTAAATTTTTTAAGTTCTATACCGGATGATTTAATAATTGTATGAATTGTTCCCTTTGGAAGATCCTTTATATGGTATGGTATAGTATAGTTATTGTCTTATTAGAAACAGAATTAAACATTACATAATGACTGCCAGTAATGTGATCAATAACAAAACCTTCTTTGAGAAAAATTTTTATGAGTTTCTTCGGAGTAAGAACCAGAAGCTTAGGCATACATTGTTTTATCACCCACATTTAGGGTACTAATAAAACTGTTTGCATCTGTTTCTACAACCTCCCCTCTTTTTTTCATAGAAAAAATATATCCATCAATAGCATCAGCAATCATGCTTTTCGCTTCACTTAAAGTTTTTCCATAACTTATACAGCCAGGCAAAAGAGGCACCATGGCAGTAAAACCACCTTCTTTTTCTGGGCGAAAAATCACATTGAATTGAAGCTTTGAGTTTGTTCTTTTCATATCTTCATAATAGCACAAAAAAATTTTATCTCAAATTCTTCCATTTATTTTAAATGATGAAGCCGGGCCGCCACGGGACGGCCCAAGCTTCGGTGCTACTTCTCGCGACTGGTGGGCTTGGGCTGCGGCTTGATGTTGGGATTTGGCCGGTTGTCCTCTGAAATCCCTACGACCCGGCCGCAGTGTGGGCAAAATTTCCCCCAGTCGGTCTCTTCGCCACAGCATTTCATGGCGGGTACCTCCTTTAGCTAGAGCTTATCATAATAAAATTCTATCTCAACTACCTATTTAAAAAATTAAAAATGGAAAAAATTTAATTCTCATAAAAACGTTTGTAAACATCGGGGGCTTGGGTTCGTAAAATTTCTTTCATCGGGTCATCTTTTTCTAGTTTTTTAAACTGTGTGCCGGCACTAGCGCCTTTTTTTACTTTATCCGCAAAACTTTGCACCAATCGCGAGCATTCCGAAGCCAAATTATTTAAATATTTAAATGTTTCAAGATTTAAATAGCCTGCATCAAGCGCCACATACAGCTGGGCGCGGACTTCGCCCGCCGAACCCTTAGCAATATATAAAAAATTCAAAAATTCATTCTTGGTTCCCCGCTCAAACCCCTCCGCAATATTACTCAAAACCGAAACGCTTGCCCGGGTAATCTGGTCCTTAAAACCATAATCTCTACAGTCTTTAAATTCCTTGTAAATGGATTTTGTTAATTCTCTAGCTTTACTAAAGCAAATTAAATCTTCGAATTTTTGTATGGTTGCCATCTCTTTAAATGTTTAAATATTGAAATGTTTAAATCTCGCGACACTATGTCAGAGTGTCGTACCTTGCCATAATTTCGGCCTCCACTTCAGCGCGGTCGCGGCCATATTTGACGTAGGAGAGTTCTTTCAGATTATCCACAATGTCCGGATTGCCTTTTTCGGGCGCTAAAGTATGCAGATTAAAAGGTTTAGTCGGCTGGCCTTTGACCAGCATGCTCATATAGGCATTGTAGTTATCAAGCTTGGTAATGTCTTGCGCAGTGAACTGAGGCTTGAATTTGGGTTCTAAGAAAATAGCGTCTTCGGTACCGACCCGAAAGACCGCCATTGAGCCGACGTTGCCGAAAACCGCATTTTTAATATTCTCTTCGAGTTGAGTAATGTATTGATGAGCAATGTTGAGTGACAATCTATATTTTCTGGCTTCCGATAAAATAGAAGCGATGGAATCAGTCGTAACATTTTGAAACTCATCAATGTAGAGGTAAAAATCATTCATCGGTTTGCCGAACATATCTACCCGCGAGAGCGCCGCCATCTGAATTTTGCCGACCAAAACGAGCCCGATCAAATTTGCATTGATGTCCCCAAGCCTGCCTTTAGAGAGATTTACCAAAAGAATTTTTTTCTCATCCATAATTTTGCGGAAATTAAAAACCGAATTCTGCTGTAACACCACCGGACGCATAATGTCATTGCTAATAAAGTTATCAAATTTTGAAGAAATATAGGGCACGAAATTCGCTAGGGATTGGTCGCCGGTTGTCTGCTCAGCTGAAACCCAAAATTGCTTGATAATCGGATTTTTACATTTAGCAAGTTTCATATCACGAAATTCTTTATCACCCAAAACTCTGGTGATTTCAAGTAAAGTTGAACCGGACTCCGGGTCTTCCATCACCAAAAAAGCGCTATTCCGGAAATATTGCTCAAACATCGCCCCGCCGCCTATCTTCATATCAAAAAGCTTATTAAAAATTCCCATCAGTTCATTCACCACGAAAGTTTTTTGCTCCGGATATTTCGGATCATATTCCAACATATTGAGTCCCATCGGCCGAGCCGTATACGCTGGGTCGAAATAAATAACATCATCAATGCGCTCTTTCGGAACCCTAGAGAGAATAGTTTGAATGTCAGTACCGTGCGGGTCAATATAACAGCACCCGTCACCATTTCTGATGTCTTGGGTTATCATATTGAGCATAACATTCGTTTTGCCTGTTCCGGTCTGACCAATAACATAAAAATGCCTCATGCGATCTTCGCGCGCCATATGAATCTCGGTGTCTTTCCCCCGATAGCTATTTATTCCCAAAATTATTCCTTCAGTCCCCATCTCCAGCGGCACCGGCGCAATGCCTGCTTTAGCTTCTTTTAATTGCGGCTGGCTGCCGATACCAACTGGAAAATGAAACACCGAAGCAAGCTCTTTCAAATTCATCGGCAGGATTTTATCGGCCGAAAAAGAACGAAAGGAGAAATCACGAAAAAGCTCCTTTAAATTAGCCCCTGTCACTTTTTCAAAAATAAAGGAATTGCTGGCTGCTTCAGAAAATTGATTGAAAGACGATTCTATTTCCGTAAGAATGGTTTCCGCGCGCTCTTTTGTCTCGGCCGAAGCGATAACGCGGATATTCGCTTTCATAATGGAGCTTTTTATTTTGTTGCCTATTTTCTCTGCCGCACCCTCATCGACTGCGCGCCGACCCTTCATGTGTTTTTCTTTTTTTTCTTCTGTTCCTTTTTTTGCGCCAAAAATAAGTTCCTTGCCAATTTTGAGAAGCTCTGTGTTAAACTTGTGGAGACTATCCGCCGCATATTTGACGGACATTCCATCTTTCACATCATCCAATATCATGTGGAATTCATTTATAAACTTGTTGCCGGCTGGCGCCACGACCAGCTGAATCGCCGCGCCCTCGCCTTTAGTTTTTAATTTGGAAAAAACATTCAATATTGTATTCATCGGGTCATGCTCAATATTGTCATAAGTTTTAATCGGCATCACGCCCCGTTCCGCGAAAGAGGCATAAGCCCCGACTGATCCGCCATTTTCGTTGAAAATATTGTAATCATCCGCGACCTCTCGAATTTTCGCATTGTGGTAAAATGCTAAAATCTGTTTTTCAAAAAGTGAAATATGTTTGTTCGGTATTCCCGCATAAACGACTACTTCGTCACTCTCATTACTAAGCGCTACTTCAAGTGTAAAATAAATCTCTTGCTTGTTTTTCTTATCCGGGGAAATAGACTGCATGCCGGCATAAAACTGCTCCATTGCGCCGATAAATTCCTTAAAACCTTTTGACTTATCGGCAACATCCTCGGGTGGCGGCAGGGTTATTTCAAAGAGCGTCATATGAAGAGATTTGTAAAGGGGCGTACCTTCTTTTAAATTCAGACGAGCTTCTTCTGTCTTTAAATATTGAATCAGAATCCGGTGAAAATCGTCCTCAATGTGCGGGTTGCTCATCGCTTGCACTACCGAGAGCGCGTTTTTTATTCCCTTGGTAATTACGATACCTAAAAGTTCTTCCATCACACTATCGTGTGATTCAGGTTTAAGTGCGAGGACTATACCCTGTACCTCTTTTTTATTTAGAAGGTTGCTCCCATGCAGAACTTGTTCGGCCGGTAAATTTCTGTATTCTCCGATTACGTCCTTAGCAGCATTCTCTTTAGCATTTTCGGGGTTTCCCCGGTCAATCAAATCCGCTTCGCGTTTGGCGACATGCGCGCGCAAATAATCAAGCTCCTCTTCGGGAGTCTTGAACTTAGGCATTTCCTTAAAAAAGGATAGTTCCATTATTTTAATTATACAATAAAACAAGTAAAAGGCTAAACTTTTAAAAATAAACTTTTGAAGGGGTTTCGAGGCTGTCGAGCCGAGAACTTCAGGATTTTTTAAGCTTCAAAAAATCCGTACCGGAAAAAGTTTTATTTTAAAAAGTTTTAGTCAAAATTTCTGGCTCCCCGTCTGTGATAAGAATAGTATGTTCAAAATGCGCGCTCCGCTTGCCGTCCGTGGTGCGGAAGGTGTAGTCGTCGGGGTCCAGTGTTACATTTTTAGTGCCATTATTTAACATCGGCTCAATAGCGATAACCATACCCGGAACTAATTTTTCTCCTTTGCCTCGTTTTCCAAAATTCGGAATGTAAGGGTCTTCGTGTATAAACCGCCCAACACCATGTCCGGATAAAACTTCTACAATACCGTATTTGTTTTCTTTCCGTGAACGAATGAAACGCTCTATGCTATTGCTTATGTCACCTATTGTATTACCTGATCGCGCTACTTCAATACCTATTTTCAGAGCTTGCTCTGTAATTTCTAAAAGCGCCTTGCTCCCCGCATTTACGACGCCCACCGGTACGGTGAGCGCCATATCAGTAAAAAGACCTTTATGCTTTAGACCCAAATCAAGCCCAACGATATCGCCTTCTTTAAGTATTCTTGATTTGTTTGGAATGCCGTGCACCACTTCATCATTGACCGAGACGCACAAAGATGCCGGGAACGGAACTTTTGTTCCTTGCGGACGATAATTTAAAAATGCTGGCTCATCGCCATTTTCTCTGATTAACTTTTCTGCATAAATATCCAAATCTTTGGTAGAAACGCCGGGGGCAACTTTTTCTTTCAGCCTATAAAGTATTGTAGCCAAACGTCTGCCACCTTCCCGCAGGATTTCTATTTCTTCTTTTGTTTTTATAATTATCATAGTGTGAAAAGGATTTTGAAAACATAACTTTTGGAGGGGTTTCGAGGCTGGCGAGCTGAGAACTTCAGGATTTTTTAAGCTTCAAAAAATCCGTACCGGAAAAAGCTATGTTTTCAAAATCCTAGGGCGGCAATTATGTCTTTGTGCACATTTTCGACGCTTTGTTCGCCGTTAATGGTGTATATTTTGTAATTTTCTTTATCCTTAAAATAATTCATCGCTGGAACTACGTTGTTTGCATATTCGTCAAATCTTTTAGCAAGTCCTTCCTGTGTATCATCGTGCCGGCCCCGCAGGAGATTGCGCCTTATTCCTTCCTCTCTACCCACTTCAATATAAATAATTTTCACTTGGTCGCGTTTAAAAAAATTCATCATTTTTTCAAAGCTGACAGACTGTTCTACCGCGCGCGGATATCCATCGGCGATTAAATGCTTATCGGGAGTAAGGTTCGAAATAAGGATATTTGTAACAATTGCATCAGTTAAAAATCCAGGTAGAAGCTCGCCGCGAGAAAGAGGATCTTTGACCAGAGATCCGGCAAAACTTCCAGACTTTATCAGCTTTCTGTATTCATCGCCCGGATAAGCATAGACAGACTCTTGGCCATCTTTCTTTTTCAAAAAGTCCATCAAAAGTTTGACCTGGGTCCCTTTACCAGAACCGACTATTCCAAAAAATACAAAAGTTGAACTTTGCATTGATTTACTATATCATAAACCTATGAAAAAACTAGGATTTAATGTGATATTCCTTGGAATGATAGCTTCCGGCAAAGAAACTCAAGCCAATATCTTAAAAAAGAAATATGCGCTCAAGTTCGTAGAGTCTGGAGTATACACCCGCAAGCTCCTAAAAGATAAAGGCAGAGACGGTGACATAGCAAGACGTACAGCTGGTAAAGGAAAACCCTTAAACACTTTTTTGTTCCAAAAGTTTTTAACTAGAGAAATAAATAACAAGCCAAAAAACAAAGATTTGCTTTTTTTGGGCACTCCTAGATTAAAACCAGAAGCTCAACTTGTAAAGAAAATTCTAGGGCAAAAAAAACAAGATTTTTTAGTTTTATACATAACTTTGCCAGATAAAGAAATCCACAAGCGCTCAATAAAAAGAAGCATGGGAAATATGAAAAAAATTTATAAAATATTTGATACGAAAAAACTCATTACTACTCGCATAAAATGGCATAAAGATCAAGTCGGCAAAACCGTAAAATATTTCAAAAGCCTGAAGAAGTTAAAAATAATCAACGGGGCTCAACCTATATCAAAAGTCACTAAGGATATTTTGAAAGCTATCAAAGAATATAAAAGCAAGAACTAATTAGAAAATTAATACTCTCGCATAGAGACTTGCGCGTCGATTTTTTTCAAGAGATCCAGAACGACAGAGACGACGATGAGAATTGACGTGCCACCTAAGGCCAGAGAAGCAATGCCAGTCAAGTGCTGCATAATCAGGGGAAGCACTGCGATAAAGCCAAGGAAGACCGCGCCTAAGAGCGTAATCCGGCTCAAGACTTTGGAAATGTAATCGGAAGTGGAAGCGCCGGGGCGGATACCGGGAATGAACGCGCCGTTTTTTTGCAAGTTGGTGGAAAGTGCTTCGGGATCAAAGGTGACGGCGGTGTAGAAGTAAGTGAAAAGAAATACTAAAATAAAGTAAAGTATTGCGTAGAGCAGAGATGTTTGAGTAAAGGCAAGAAGTATATCAGAAATTTTTGCAATTATGGCATTGCCAAAACGAGATAAAAAAGTGCCAATCATAACCGGAAAAAGCAGAATGGAGAGAGCGAAAATTATTGGAATCACTCCGGCTTGATTCACCCGCAGGGGCAAGTAAGTTGAGCCACCACCGTACATTTTCATCCCCCGAACACGCTTGGCGTAAGTTACCGGAATCGGTCGTTCCGCTTCGGTGACCAGTACAATTCCGGCGATGACAAGTATGCTGACTACAGCGAATATAAAGTAAAGCGGAATTTGCGAGACATCAAAAGTAAACAGAAGCTGGCTAACTTGCGAAGGAAGAGTCGCCACAATACCAGCAAATATTATGAGCGACACGCCGTTTCCGATGCCAAACTCGGAGACAAGCTCGCCCAGCCACATTAAGAGAATTGAGCCGGCAACCACAATAAATAAATTGGTAATTTTGTCAAAGGCGGTCAAGTTCACTAAGATACTCTGACTTTCAAGAATAGCTAAAAGAGTAAAACCTTGAATGGCAGCCAGAGGAACTGTGAGTAATCTAGAATATTGCGTAAACCTTTTTCTGCCGGCTTCGCCTTCTTCGTGATAAATCCTTTTTAGGGCAGGCACCATAATGGTTAGAAGCTGCATAATGATTGAACCAGTGATATACGGGCCGACACCGAGCATGATTATGGAAAGATTCGAGAGTCCGCCTCCGGAGAATATATTTAGAATGCCGAAAAATTGGTTGTTGGAAAGAAAGCGATTAAGCGCCAGGGTGTCAATGCCTGGAATAGGAATAGCAGAAAGTAACCTAAAAACTATTAGCGACAAAAATACGAACAAAACTCTTTTTCGCAGAGTAGTATCCGTCCAAACTAATTTTGTTTTATTTAAAAAATTTTGCATATTACCTTATGAACTTTATAAATTTCTACTTTATAACTATATGCCTTCCCTTAATACTAAGACGTTTTCTAATCTCTGAAAATTTTTCTTTTTTAGAAATAAGTTTTTCTTCAGGCAAGACAATTAATTTGCGAATAGATTTAAATTGATAGCCGCGATTCTTGGGCAACTTCTTAATAATATCACGAAGTTCCGGACGGCGCTTGTTGCCCGCACGGGCCGTCTGACCCTTGCCTCCGCGGCCGGACGTCTTAGCGTGCTTACCTCCACGGCCTACCAAACGATCCTTTTTATTCTTATGTTGTCTTTTCAAATTATGTATTTGCATGTGTTTAGTTTATAAAGTTATAAAGTTATAAAGTAGAAAGTTATAAAGTTTGATTCTGATTTGTATTGCATTTACTTTATGGACTTTATGAACTTGATAACTTTTCACTTATCGGCGGAATTTCCTTGCCTTCTACCACCATACTCTCAGGAAGAGGTTTAGAATATTTCGCAGCGATTGGGCTGAGCGCTGCCATAACTGCTTTTGCATTATTCAATTTATTCTTGCTATTAGATAAAATTTTTCCTGTAATGTCTTTCATACCGGATAATTTTACTATATCGCGTATTACCGAGCCGGCGACAAGTCCCCGGCCCTTGTTTGGCATAAGCATAACCTTGGAACTCGCGAATTTGGCACCCAGTTCGTGCGGAATAGACATAGTCTTTGTTAGATTTAATCTAACCATATTTTTCTTGGCATTGCGAAGACCTTTATTAATTGCTAAGGCAGTATCTCCGGCTTTTCCTAAGCCTAAACCAATAGAGCCTTTTTTATCCCCGGCTACTAAAGCGACAGAGAAAGAGAATCTACGCCCGCCAGCGACAACTCTGGTCACTCGTCGAATATTTATAATCTTCTGATCAAATTCTGGTTTTGGCCGCCCAAAGGACGAACCCCTGCGATTACTATTCTTTTTTTCTTTGCTTTTTTTCATGATTTATCCGCCTAAATTTTTTAATATTATATCTTTCTAATGTTTTAATTTATTTTTGTGAAAAATTTCGGCGGATTAGAATTTAAGTCCCCCCGCTCTTGCTTCATCCGCTACTAACTTTATTCTTCCAGTGTACTTAAATCCGTTTCGGTCAAAAACAACTTTACCGATCTTTTCTTTCAGGGAAACTTCCGCTATCATCCGGCCAACTTCCTTCGCTCTATAACTCTTCGTGCCCTTGGTTATTTTAACATCACTCGCTTGCGCTAAAGTTTTCCCCGTTAGGTCATTTATTACTTGCGCATAAATAAATTTATTGGAACGAAAAACAGTCAAGCGTGGACGCGCTCCCGTACCCTTGATTTTTACCCTAATTCTTTTCTTCAATCTTATTCTTTTGTCATTTTTTTTCTGCATGGCTAATTTTAAAGAAGCGAAGCAACTATTAAAATCGACACCCTGTTAAATGCCATATGATATATTGTTTCTATTTTATTGTTTAATATTATTTTCATATTATTTTATCTATGTTATATTTATTTTCTCCATATGGCAACTTTTGCTTTGCAAAAGTTATTTAACAGGGTAAGGAAAATTATATTCACTACGTTCATTAATTTTCACTTACACTGTCTTTTTACCCTGCTTGCGTCTAATAACTTCGCCTTCATAGCGCATGCCTTTGCCTTTATAAGGCTCTGGTTTCCTTAATGCTCGCAGTCCGGCAGTAAAACTTCCGACTAATTCCTTATCAATTCCGGTAATTGTAATATTATTTTTCTCAGCAGTGGCAGTAATTGTTTCTGGTATCAGCACAATCACCGGATGGGAGAAACCTAAAGCAAAATGCAACTCCTTGCCTTTAACTTCAGACTTGAATCCAACACCTTCTAATATTAATTTCTTTTGGTATGGCGTAACTACGCCCTTAATCATATTTTTTATGTGTGAAGCATAAGTACCCCAAAGAGATTTAGAAAATTTATCGTTTCTCTTTACATTTAAATTTATAACTTTATCTTTAATGGTGATAGTAATATCATCTCTGAAATTTTTTGTAAGTGTTCCCTTGGGACCGACAACGCTAAGAATAGCGCCATTTTGACTGACTTTGACTCCTTCCGGTATAAATATTTCTTGTTTGCCAATTCTGCTCATATAATTTTTACCAAATCCTAAATAATGCTTCGCCTCCGACTTGCTCGCGTCGGGCTTCTTTACCTGATAAAATTCCCTTCGGTGTCGAAAGCACAAGCAACCCCGCGCCATTTCGAACTCTGTGAATATCTTTCATTCCAAAATAAACACGGCGGGATTGCTTTGAAATTCTCTCAACTTCTGCAATCTTTGGTTTCTTCTCCGTATAAACCAACTCCACTTCCAATACCGGCTGATTCTTTTTAACTTTCTTGGAAATGTTATTTACATATCCTTCTTTCTTCAGGCATTCGGCAATGGCATGCTTCATCTTAGAATACGGCAAAGATACAGATTCCTTGCCTGCAAGATTGCCATTCTTCATTACTATTAACATATTTGAAATTGAATCCATGGCTAGTTTTAAAGGAGCGAAGCGACTATTAAAACAGACACCCTGTTAAATATCATGTGATATATCTTTTGTTCTTTATTTTTTAATAATTTTTTCATAAGTTATTTTTATTTCTTAAATAATATTTACTTCTTTCACATGATAAATTTTTCTTTGAAAAATTTATTTAACAGGGTAAGGAAAATTATATTCACTGCGTTCATTAACTTTCACTTACCAGCTTGATTTTCGTACTCCCGGCAACATTCCTTCGTTAGCCAGTTCTCTGAAACAGATCCGGCAAATGCCAAAATCTCTCATAAAAGCATTGCCCCGGCCACAACGAAAACATCGGTTTTTCGCCCTGGTGCTGAACTTTGGTTTCTTTTTGCTCCTTGCGACAACTGATGTTTTAGCCATCCCATTAAAAAATTAACTAATAACGTTTATTGATTTAATTACTTTCTCATAATTTTCTAACGGGACAAGTAAATAAAATCGCCTATTTGCGGGAGGTGATATCGTGTATTTTTTCTTAAAACCTGATTACAAGCCTTAAGGAGAAATACAGATCAACCCACTTTTTAGGCTCTTTGATACTAGCAAATTATATAAGGAGAGTCAAATTTTATTTTTTCTTCTCCTCTTCCTTTTTGAAAGGAACGCCTAGAAGTTCAAAAAATGCCGTGCCTTCTTTTTTATTTTTGGCGGTACAAACGAGAGTTACGGACATACCAAAAACATCTCTGATATCTTCATCAGCCGTTTCCGGAAAAATAGTGTGTTCTTTTATACCGATAGTGAGATTGCCGATATTGTCTACTGCACTACGACTAATACCCCGAAAGTCTTTGGTGCGAGGCAGGGCGACATTGACAAGTTTTTCCAAGAAAGCGTACATTCTTTTACCACGCAAGGTCACAACAATCCCAACTGGGTCGCCTTGGCGAATTTTAAAAGATGCAATAGATTGCTTAGCGCCTTTCAAGGTTCCTTTCTGGCCGGTTATTTTAGCCAGACGCTCTCCGATAGCATTGTTTTTATTCTTGTCTTTCTTAAGAGCAGTACCAGTACCTGTATTCAATACAATTTTGTTCATCCTAGGCGCAGCCATAGCATTCTTGTAATTAAAAACGCTTCTCATTTTTTCAAACGCGTTTATTTCTTTTTCTTTGACAGTCAAATGTTTCATTGTTTATCCGCCTAAATTTTTTAATAATTTCTAATTTTTATATTGTGCCAAGTTTTGTGAAAAATTTCGGCGAATTAATCTATTTTTTTAACATTTGAAGCATGAATCGGCATGGCAATATTTACCATTGTTCCTTTCTCACCCGTTTTCCTGGGACGCTGATGTTTTTTCATCATATTCAATCCTTCGATAATAACCTTATTCGCCTGCACCAAAACACGGACAATTTTCCCCTTTTTGCCTTTGTCTTTGCCAGTAATGATTATTACATTATTTCCTTTTTTTATTTTCATGGTTTATCCGCCTAAATTTTTTAATATTATATCTTTTTAACGTTTTATTTTAGTTTTGTGAAAAATTTCGGCGGATTATATCACTTCCTGCGCCAAAGAAATTATTTTTTGAAATCCTTTTTCAGCCAGTTCTCTCGGAATTGGTCCGAATACGCGTCCAGCTTTCGGGTCAAGTTTTCCTTTTTCTAAAAGAACCACCGCATTATCATCAAAACGAATATAAGATCCATCCTTTCTTCTATAAGCGTTCCGAGTGCGCACAACGACGGCCTGATGTACATCTTTCTTTTTTACTCCTTTCCTGGGGCTGGCCACTTTTACGGAAATAATAACTAACTCGCCGAGGGTTGCATATCTTTTCTTGGAGGACCCCAAAATCTTGAACACTTTGCCCACAGTGCCTCCGGCGTTGTCTGTTATTTTTACTAAGGTTTCTGCTTGTATCATGATTGATTTTGTTGGAGCGGAGCGACTATAAAAATCGCCACCCCGCTCCACTTTTAATAATTAATTGATATTAGCTTAAAGTTTGTTGTTTGTAAAATTATGATTATTCAATAAACATGAATGTTAAAAGTGGGGCGGGATGCTCGTAATTCATACTCACTGCGTTCGTTGAATTACGGCAAATCTTTTGTCTTTGGAGATTGGCCTGGTCTCCACTATCTCCACGCTGTCCCCCGTCTTGTATTTATTTTCCTCATCGTGCGCTTTGTACTTTTTACTCACTTTATAAAATTTTCCATATAATGGGTGCTTAACAAACCTTGAAACAGAAACAATAACAGTCTTATCCATTTTATCCGAAATAACCACGCCTTTTAATATATTTCCTTTATTCATTTCTTTTTGTTATTTATCTCTGTTAATACTCGAGCTATATCCTTTCTTAAACTCCCCAACTCTTTTACATTTTTTGATTTTGAACCCTCAGCTTTGAATCTTATAACTCTTGCACTTTCCTGTAAAATAGCAAGCTTTTTCTCCAGTTCATCTTTCTTCATTCCCTTTAAATTTTCTTTATTCTTTTTCATACTTTACAAACTTTCTACTTTATAATAACTTTTAACTAATTTTATTGCTTATGCTCTCTGTTGATAATCCTTGTTTTAAGCGGGAGTTTGGTGCCAGCTTTTCGCAATGCTTCAAGGGCAATACTTTTATCCACCCCGTCAACTTCAAAAATAATACGTCCTGGAAAAACGTCGAAACAATATCCTTGCGGATCTCCTTTTCCTTTTCCCATCCCCATTTCTGCAGCCTTAGCAGTAAAAGGACGGTCTGGAAAAATACGAATCCAGTATTTGCCAGCCTTGGTTAAGGTGCGAGATATCACCTTGCGGGCAGATTCAATTTGAGTCGATTTCACACGCGCTTGAGTCTCGGACTTAAGGCCATAAGAACCAAAAGCGAGCTTGGTGCCCCGAGTATCCGATGATACCATTTTGGGGTTGCTGCGCATAGTTTGCCATTTTCTAAATTTTACTTTTTTTGGTAGTAACATATATTTAATCTGTCTTTAATTTAGCTTCTCTCCCACCTGCCTGCTCGACACGCTGAAGCGAGTCATGCGGGCGGGCATCAGCTGTGCTGAAAGCACTGCGGGCAGGTTTTTTATCAGTAAAAATTTTACCGCGATAAATCCAAACTTTGATGCCGACAACGCCATAAGACAGCGTCGCGCACTCACGCTTAAAATCTATGTCCGCGCGGAAACTTTGGAGCGGAACAGATCCGCGCTTCAGCTCTTCAGTCCGAGCAATATCCGCTCCGCCCAATCTGCCGGAGAGAACTACTCTGGCGCCCTCTACTCCGCGCGCGGTCATGACTTTTTCAATAATTGTTTTAATGACTCGCCGATAAGGCAGTCTTTTTTCTAAGCCTTCGGCAATCATATAGGCCACAATCGCGGCATCAGCTTCTGGATTCCCCACTTCAATAATTTCCAGCTTAAAATCTTCTGGTTTTAGAAGCTTCAACTGGTCCATTTTCTTTAAAATATCTTCCTTGAGCTTATTTGCCCCTTCGCCATTTCGGCCGATAATAAGACCGGGGCGGGAAGTGCGAATGATAAACCTGGTGGCTTTTCTGCTTCTCTCGATTTCAATTGTAGAAATATACATACCGCGCAGTTTCTTCTCCAAATACTGGCGTATCAAAACATCGCCTTTCAAATAAGAGACATATTTTTTCGGGTCGGCAAACCAGCGAGACTTCCAATCTCGGAGTATGATCAACCTATGGGCATATGGATGGACTATTTTTGACATGTTATTTTCCAGACAGAGCCTTAGACTCTGTTGAGAGTCTAAGGCTCTGTCTGGTGTTTTTCGACTTTTTCACTGCGACTACTCTTTCGGCTAATAATAAAGTAACATGGCTGGTACGCTTGTTTATCCTGTGCCCTGTGCCCATAGCCGCCGGCATCATTCTTTTCATGGTTATGCCTTTGTCCACTCGCAATTCTTTTATAAATAAATTTTCTTTTTCAACTCCATTTTGTTTTGCATTAGAAACAGCGGAGAGTAAAAGTTTCTTTAAGGACACTCCTGCCCGCTTGGCCAAAAAATCAAGCTCCGCAATCGCCTCATCCACATTTTTTCCTCTGATCAGTCCAGCCACTAAGCGGACTTTTCTTGGGGATTGTCTGTAATTTTTCAAAAATGCTTTCATCCACCTAAACTTTTCACAAAACTCACTTACTTCATTTTGTATATGTGATTAGTGTAAAAAATAAATTAATTAATAAATGTTCTTCTGTTAAAAAGTTTTGGCGGATTCATGTCCTTAACTTTTCTTCGCATCCTCTGCGGCAGCTGTCGCAGATTGGGCCTGCATTATTTCAGCTTCTTTTTTCTTTTGCTCTAGTTCTTTCTGCATTTTCCCGCCGTGCTTTGTGAATTTCTTGGTCGGGGAAAATTCGCCCAAGCGGTGCCCCACCATGTCTTCCGTCACCAAAACGTCAATATGAGTCTTGCCATTGTGAACGCCAAAAGTGAAACCGAGCATCTCGGGCGAGATGACCGAAGCTCTTTTCCAGGTCTTGACGATCGGGGTCTCTAGCGGGTTTTTACCGGCAATCTTTTTCAAGAGCCCTTCATCCACATATATGCCTTTTTTGATTGATCTGGTCATGACTAATTTATAATGAGCGTAGCAATTTATAAATTGTCACCCCGTTAAATAAAATCCCTTGGATTTCAGCTTTTGCTTGGCAAAAGCTATTTAACTGGGGTAAAGAAAATTATATTCACTTCGTTCATTAATTTTCT
>C687J35174_10001433_pt1 | contig 34829 bp, 39 predicted proteins | sample RifCSPhighO2_01_FD_35174 | JGI IMG/M metagenome (IMG submission 35174) | reverse complement strand
AATTTCCTAAAAACAAATATCAGCTTTTGTCTTTTGTTATTTAAGCTATGGGCATCTCTAGGACCTTTTTTACTTTGTGGAGAAATGTTAATACCTATTCTAAAATCTTTAACAAATTGGATTATTAGATCTGATATTTCTTTAGATATGCCCTCTATAGTGCTATTTTCATGTTTAGACAGGAAGCTCTGCAGTTTTTCTTCACTTCCATACATATTTCTTCTTACCATACAATTCTACCATCTTTTTTAGGTTTTATATCTTGGGAGAGTATTAACTAGGGCATTAATACTCGATATTAAAACCAGGTTCGGTAGAATTACGCCCTGACCGGGAATCGAACCCGGGACTCATCCGCGACAGGGATGTATTTTAGCCACTAAACTACCAAGGCTTGTGTTATCTTTTTTAGAGCGGGGTGATTTTTAAACCTTATTATTTGTCTATTGTGAAGATTTAAAAGATTAGTTTCCTTATTTTGTTTATGTTTGGCAAAGTTCTTTATAGCCTTTTTCTTATGATACTTATTGTAATGCTTTTCCTAGTCTGGATTTTGTTTTATCAGTCATATCTTAGTGAAGATATTCCTTTTCAAGTTCTGAATAACCAAGAATTACCTATTGTAAGTAATATACCTGGACAGGAAGATTATCCTCAAGGAATGATGTTTTACGAAAATTTAAGATTTAAACAAAAAATAATTAGTTATTCAATTGATGCGACCTGTACTGAGAAAAGAGCTAATGATGCAATTAGTGCATTTGAGATTTTAGATAATGCAACTAGTCTTAATTTTGTTGAAAAAGAAAACGGAGAAATTTTTGTCAGCTGTTCGCAAGATGTTCCTCAAATAGATGAAAGGCATTTTATAGCTGGCGAGGGTGGGCCAACAAATATTGTTAATGCTTCTAATTTTAATGTTATTCTTAACGGAACAATTTTGCTTTATGAAGATAATGATTGTCAAAATCCCATTGTAGCTATACATGAAATACTTCATGTTTTAGGTTTTAGACATTCATCAAATAAAGATTCTATTATGTATCCTGTTTCTAATTGTAAACAGCAAATAACTCCTGAATTAATTGAAAGAATAAACTCTTTATATAAATATTCTACACTTCCCGATTTAACTATTACAAGAGTAGAAGCTGTTAAAAAAGGATTTTTACTTGATTTTACTGTTACTGTTATGAATGCTGGTTTGGATGAGGCTAAAAATTCTACATTAACTGTTTATAATGGAGATAAGAAAATATTTGATTATGATGTAGGTATTTTAGACTTTGGTGTTGGAAAGGTCATATCTACAAAAAACATAAAAGTTTTTGGAAATAATGAAAGTCTAAATTTTATAGTAGATAAAGATAATCTAATAAGTGAGATAACTAAAAAGAATAATATTCAAACTCTAGTTTTAAAAGAATAAAAAAATAAAAAGTTAAATTAAAAAAGAATACTTAACATTATTTTTGATTAAATCTATTAGAAGAACTTTTAAATACACTTTATTGTTAAAAAAGTAATACGAGCCTGTAGCTCAATAAAAAGAACCAAGGTTCTCTTTATGAACTCTCCTTTAAGTAGGAAAGGTAAGAGCTAAGTCTCGATACGAGCCTGTAGCTCAGCCCGGTTAGAGCACTGGTCTTATATGACTCTCATCCACAAGGGTGAAATGCTCTCATAGGAAAGTCTAAGAGAGCCAGGGGTCCGCGGTTCAAATCCGCGCAGGCTCATATAATATATTCAAAAGGTTTAAATATGATTTTTCACTTTAATTATTAATGGTAAAAAAGAGAGTTGTAAAGAAGTCCATTGTAAAAAAATCTGAAGGATTATATGATAATTCAAAGTTATTTGCATTTATTGCTACATTTCTTAGTGTAGTTGGGTTTATACTTGCAATACTTTTGTGGAAAGATGATAAGTATGTAATGTATTATGCTAAACAATCTCTTCTTATATTTATTATATTTGTAATAGGTGCAGTTGTTTCAATAATACCTTTTATTGGGCAGTTTATTGGAGCTATTGTATATATAATTGGTGTTATATTCTGGATAATGAGCTGGATTTATGCTTTATCTGGTGAGAGAAGAGAGGTCCCAATTATTGGAGCATATGCAGAAAGTATGAGAATTTAATTTTTTAAAATGGCTAAACAAATGGGTGAGAGAAAAGAAGCATGGTTTAGAATTATAGTTGCAATTATTTCAGGAATTATTCTTAGTATTTGGAAGATTTTAATTTATGTTTTAGGAATTATCCATTGGATAATTGTTGTATTTTCTGGAAAAAGAAATAAAGGATTAGCTGATATTTGTGAATACTGGAATACTGAAACTTACAAATATATAAGATATTTAACTTTTGTTTCTAACAAAAGGCCTTTTCCTTTTAGTGATTCTGAAAGAATGACTAAGTTTGAAAAGTAATCAGTAATAGTTAGTTTTAAAAAGTATTTTTTGGTCTAATTTTGATATATGTAGTTTAACTATTAAACTATGTGTAATATTATGCCTCCGTGGTCTAGGGGACAATGATTCGGCCCTTTCGAGGCTGAGACCCGGGTTCGAATCCCGGCGGGGGCATTCATGCGTAAAATGTGCTATGCCCCATTGGTGCATAAACAAAAGATTATTCGAATCGTGGGTGGGGCAGTGAATTGTGGAATGTGAAAATCCCCAACGGAGAAGCGAAAAATGAAAACAAAAATTAAAATAGCAATAGGGATTATTGGAATAATCTTTCTTTTAGTTTTATTTATTTATATTAGAGAAGATAATAAATTTGAACCTTTTGTAGACTTAAGAGGAGGAGAATTCTGTGGGCATAGTGCAAGTGGATTTGGAACTTGTGGGTATATGGGATTAATCAAAGATTGTGATTGTGATGGAGAAAAATATGAATGGCATACAATGGTTACTGATGTCGGATATGAAATCAGATGTGATGGCAAAGCCTCTAACTTTAGAGATATCCAATTACCATGGGATATATGCGAGTATGATCCAGAATCTCGATGCCGTTTACTAGGAGAAGAAGCTTGTAAAGAACCAGCATTAAATAAAAGTATTCTAGAGAGTTTACCAAAAAAAGGAGATGACAATGCAAAGATTACAATTATAGAATTTGGAGATTTTACAACAGAATACTCCTTTAAATTTTTTAATGAAACCCTTCTTAGATTAGAAAATGAATTCATAAATAAAGGAGCAGTACAATTTTTTTGGGTAGGTCTTCCTTATGAAGATACTTATAACCCTGGAGATAAAAGGGCAATAGAGGTAGCTGAAGCTGCTAAATGTGCTCAAGAACAAGGAAAATTTTGGGAAATGCATGATAAATTATTCATCAATCAACAAAATCTAACTTTTGAAAATTATAACTTTGAAAATTATCAAAAATGGGCTCAAGAAATAGGGCTCAACGAAAAAGAATTCAACTTATGTTTAGATGATAGGAAATATAAGAAGGCTGTAGAATTAGAAAAGAGTATTGCAGAAAGTATGAGTTTAGGAACTCCAACCTTTTATGTAAACTATAAACAATTAATAGGTTTTCAAACATTTGAAGAATTTGAAAAAGAGATTAACAAACAACTAGAAGATTATTATTAAATTTATATTCACGAAAGCGGAGGAAAAACAAGAATTAGCTTGAAGATGACAACCCTCTCCTGGGGCATAGAACACAAATCCATGCCCAACATGGGATTTGAATAAAATTGGGGGAATTTCCACCCTCGGCTGGGGCATTACGTCCACACGGGAAGGTTTATAAATAATGTGCCCGTATAATTCTTATGGTTTATACAGAAGTGAAAGAAAAAAATGAGAAGAAATATTACTATAGAGTTAAAAGTATCAGGGAGGGCAAGAAATTCAGAAAAAAAAGAATTTATCTTGGAAGAGATATGTCAAAAGAGAAATTGGCGATAAAAGAAAACTTAGCAGATGAAAGATTGAACATTAGAAAAAAATATAACGCATTAGATAAAATCACTCCGGAAATAAAGAAAATTTTAAAGAAAAATAACATAAAAAAGGCAGGGATATTTGGAAGTTATGCCATTGGAAAACAGAAAAAAAATAGCGATATAGATATTTTGGTAGAACCCCCGAAAGGAATAGGGTTCGGATTTGTTGGAATTCAGTTTGAACTAGAGGATAAATTAAAGAAAAAGGTTGATTTGGTGAGTTATAACGGGTTAAGTCCATATCTTAAAAGTAAGATTTTAAATCAAGAGATAAGAATACTATGAAAGACGATTCAGTATTTATTGAACATATTTTAGATAGCATCAATGCGATAGAGATATTCTCAAATAAAATAGATAAAGAAAAATTAATATCAGACAGATTAAAACAAAGTGCTATTGTGAGAGAGATAGAAGTCATAGGAGAAGCTGTTAAGAATATATCTGAAATTCTTAAGAACAAACATCCAGAAGTTAAATGGAGAGAAATAGCAGGTACAAGAGACAAGATGATTCATCATTATTTTGGTATCGACTTAAATATTGTTTGGGGTATTGTTAAGATTGATCTTCCAGATTTAAAAAATAAAATGTTAAAGATAAAAAGAGAATTGAAGTAATTCTTTTCATAAACTAAATACTAAATGATCTATGTCTCCCATTGGTGCATAGTTGGAAAACCAGACAGCTTAGATGCTGTAGTTCTTATTGGTTTAACTTCAGATTGTTGTGTTTTTTGTACTGCTCAAGAATTAAGTTGGAGAGGTTATAATGTCAAAGTATTAGCTGAAGGAGTAGGTACTTATTCAGGAAGTGAAAAAGAGAAAGAGATGATTCTGACAAATCCGCCGTTTACAAACTGGGCTGAAAGAATATCTTGGAAAGAATTACAAAGTTATTATCAATCAAATAGAAAATAATCATATTCATAAAAGAAAGAAAAAACAAAAATTAGCAATCCCTCGCGAAAGTCTTATAAACTTCTATCCTTTAGAAATATTGATATATGCTCTGTATGGTCTTCTGGCAATGCAGAGCCATCATATTCTTAACCAATAATTTTGTGTAAGCTGAGGACAAAATATTTAAATACTGACAAATCAGTAATATTATAGATAAATCAATAGATAGAAAATGATAAAATTGGAAAGAAAACAAATGCATGGATTTGGTTCATTTGGAACTATGGAGTTATCAATGTTAGAAGGGACCATCATCGCTTCTTTTTTTCCAGAGGCAGAAGAAATGACAATAAAGGAGATTCAAAAAAGGATAGATTATTCTTATGAAAGGGTCAATACTGCGTTAAAATCTCTTGTAAAAAAAGGAATTGTAAAAGAAGAAAAAGTGGGCAAAACTTTAGTTTATTCTCTTGATTTACAAAGTTTATATGCTCAAATTGGATTCGATCATTATATGCTGGAGAGAATAATTGAACTTAAGAAAAAAAATCCTAAAGTTTTTAGAGCAATAAAAGAACTCGAAAAACAACCATTTGAGATTATTATTCTTTTTGGAAGTTATTCAAAGGGAAGTGAAACTAAGGAAAGTGATGTTGATTTAATGATTGTAACCGATAAAAAGAATAAAGAAAATGATATATATGGTTTAAGGCATCTGTACAATTTAGACTTTGCGCCGGTATTTGTAAAATGGCAGGAATTTCCTAAAATTAAAATAGAAAATCCAGAACTTTGGAGGTCTTTAAAGAATTTTTCAATAGTATTTCGAGGGGATGATTTATATTATTATTGGATGTATAAAAATGAGAAAAATTAATTGGTATCTAAAGAAAAAACAATTGATAATGGACAATGAAGTTAAAGAACTTGCTCCAAGATATTTAGAAAAAGCTAGAAATAATCTTGTGACAATGAATATTCTACTTGATTTAAATGATAATAAAAAAGCAAGGGAATTGCTTAAAACTCCAAAAGATTATGATTCAAATGAATGGGTTGTCGTCACAGGATATTATGCAATGTATACTGCTGCAATCTCGCTATTAGCTAAAATAGGTTATAGAAGTAAAAATCATACAGCAACTTTATGTGTATTAGAAGAATTTTTTGTTAAAAAGAAAATCTTAGACGAAGATATTTTGTTGTTGCTTAAATCAGCAATGTTTCATAAAGAAGAAATTGAAAAGCTTTCTGATGCAAGACATAAAAGAGAAATAGCTCAATACAGCATAACAAAACAAACGACAAAATCCATTGCAGAGAAAATAAAAAAAGATGCTTATGATTTTGTCAACAAGTGTGAAGAAATAATTAAGAAATAGAAAAATAGATAAACTTCAACGACTTATAATAATTAATAATCATAAACAGAGGAAAGAACAAGAAAATAACTTGAAAAATAATTCAATGCACAACCCCTAGCAGGGCATCGAAACTAAATCTATGCCCAACATGGGATTTGAATAAAATCAGGGGAATTTCTACCTCAACGGGGCATTTATAATTTTCGTAAAGATTTAAAAATAAGTTTTGTTATATGATTATATGAAAAGAGGATTTTTATTAATTGTTTTATTTTTTGTATTTTTATTTTCTTTAGTTAGTGCTTGTATTTTAGATGTTAAATTAATCAATCAAGATCCTTATCCAGCTCTTCCTGGAGATTATGTTAAAGTTGTTTTTCAGCTGACTGGACTTGAAGATCCTTCTTGTGGGTTGGTCACATTTCAATTATTACAAAGTTATCCATTTTCATTAGACCTGGGAATTAATAATGAGGTAACTGTTAGATCTGGAACATATGCAAAAGATTATGACTCAAGTTTAATTATTCCTTATAAGTTAAGAGTTGATGAAAATGCTGTTGATGGTGACAATAGTTTAAATGTAAGGTTTTTTACTACAAATACAAATAATAATCTTTACCAAAATAGAAATTTTAATATAAGTGTTAAAGATTCTAGAACTGATTTTGAGATTAATGTTAAAGATTATTCTTATACTACAAAAAAACTAGTTTTTGAAATATTAAATTCTGGTAAAAATGATGTGGAAGCCCTTACTATTGAAATACCTGATCAAAGTAATATCAAAATAATAGGTGCAGATAGAAGTATTGTAGGTAGTTTAGGAGCTAATGAAGAAGATGTAGCTAGTTTTGAAGCAGATTTATCAGAAGGGGAAATTACTTTAGATATACTTTATACAGACCAGGTAGGAGTAAGAAGAACTGTGGAAAAAGCAGTAAAATTTAATCCAGCCCATTTTCAGGCTAAAATAGAATCAGGGAGAAGTATAGAGTCAACAACCACATTTATTATAGGAGTAATAATACCAGTAATCATATTTTTAATATATAGGTTTGCTAAGAAAAGAAGAATTAAAAAAAATCTTCATAAACTTAGACACTAAGCATAAGTTTATATATTTTTATAGATTTAATTAATTATGACTTCTATAGAAGCTATTAAAAAAGAGCATATTAAAATTGAGAGAGAATTAATTGAAATAGAGACTATTATTGATGAAGAAGATATTAACTATTCTAATTTAATCCATATATTTAAAAAACTGTTTAATTTTTGGGATGCTCATGAAGAAAAAGAAGATGCTTTGTTAAGTAAAATTGTTGGAGATGATAAAGTAGAAAAAATGCTTTCACAACATAAAGAATTAAGAGGGCATAAAAAAGTTATTCAAGACGCAATAAATTCAGGAAATGATTCAGAAGTAAAAGCAACTCTAGATACCGATATAAGATTTTTCATAGACAAAGTTAGGAAGCATATATCTGAAGAAGAAAAAATGTTTAGTAAATTGAATAGCAATCTTTAAAAGTGCTGGCTTTTCTACTTAGTGATGCATCAGCAATTAACACTTAGTGAAGTACTTGATTCAAATGAACTTGCAATAATTGATTCTTCTGCATTTGATTTTAGATACCATTATCCCAGATGTTTTATAGCTATTCATGATTATTCACATTTGAGAGAAGATATGCTTGACCAGTTTATTAAAGATTATCACAAAGCTGCCCAAATATTTAATCATACTCATGTTGCAACAATTCATGAAGTTAGCGATGAAATTAGAAGACCATTAGTTACATTGGAGAAAATGTCCAAAAGGATAAAGTCAAGTGTAGGTATTTCTAGAGGTAGAATTAAATTAGATGATAAATTAAAATTATCTAGAGAAGCCATTCAAGAAGCTTATAATGCTGCAAGAAGTTCTGAATTACCTCTTTTAGATCCTAAATATGAAACCTTAGTAGATATTTTGAAGCTTACAAATGTGTCCTTTGGTTTTGATTTTTATGATTATAAATGGAAAAAAGATATGTCTCTTGCAGGAAGGACAAGAGCATTCCATGGTCCAAGATTATCTAAAGATACTGATGAAAGGCTAGCAGCTGCTTTAATGTATAATTTAATATATTCTGATAAAACTCCTACTTTGATTTCAAGAGATGCAGATTTTATTAATTTACTTAGAGATTCTATAGGTATAATGAGTGCAGAATGTTTTATGACAGAAAATATTGAGTTTGCACATGCTGTTAGAAATAGAAATTTTAGATTTTATTTTGGTATTAATGGTGTATGGGGATTACGTGCACATAGAAAGATGGTAAGAGAGTATAATGTAGCAATGATAAATAGAAGGCTTGGTGAAAATTCAAAAGCTTATTTTGCTGAAATGAGATCCCTTTGGGAAAGATTTAGTTCTTATCCTGTTTTACAAACATAAGTTGTTTAATAACCTAAGATAAAAAGTATCAGGGTTATTATGCCTATAATATAACAGTATATTGAAAACATCCAGAATTTATCTTTTTTTATTATGTAAGTTAGTAAGTTAAGAAATAATAAACTTAAAACAGAACATACTAGGAATGATATCACTAGTGTTATTATTGGGATATTCATCTCTATATTATTTGATAAGTAATCTTTTATTTCGAGTACAAAAGCACCTATAGCTAATGGAATAAAAAGCAGAAATGAAAATTTAACAGCTTTTTCTTTTTCTATTCCTGAAAATAATGCCGTAGAAATTGTCATACCACTTCTTGAAACTCCTGGAAATAATGCTACTGCCTGAAATAAACCTATAATAATAGAATTTTTTACATTTAACTCAGATTTTTTCTTAGTAAATTTAGTAAATAATAATATTGTTCCTGTAAACAAAAATGCAATTCCTAAAAATAATAAAGATGATAAAGCAGACTCAATATAATTCTTAAATAAAAAACCAATTAATGCTGCAGGGATTGTCGTAATAATTAGATATAACCATAATTTTCTTGCACTTTTATTAAAAGTTAAAAGGTGTAAAATTGCTTTTCTTGTAAATATTATTACTGCTAATAAAGAAGCCAGATGTAAGAATATTATAAAAAATAAATCTGGTTTTGAAAAAATATTTTCATAAAGAGCTAGATGTCCTGAACTTGAAACTGGCAGAAATTCAGTTACTGCCTGAATTATTGAAAGTATTATTTCATTTAACATCAACAACCTAAAAAAACTAACTATTTAAATTATTTTTTATCTCTTAGTTCAGCTATTTTGTTTACATATTTTGTTAGACTTTGCCCAATCATTTTTCCCCTTCTTAAAAATTCATCTTCTGTAATTGCAACTCTCAATAACTCATCAATACTTGTTTTATCTGCTATAAGACTTTTAACAGCATTATAAACTAAAGGCTCAAATCCTCTTTTTACTGCTTCTGCAAAATATGTTTCATGACTTGCAACTTTTGACAGAATCATTTCTCTTTCAACATCTTCAGGAATCCATAATTCTGGTATCATAAATCTTCCTTTGTATCCAATCCCTTCACAATGTCTACAGTCTTTTGAATCTGAAGTTCTTTTAATCCATATTTCAGAATTAAAATGATCTGCTCCTAAAAGATGTTTTAAATCTTCTTGAGCATTGTATGCCTCTGAACAATCAGGGCAAAGTTCTCTAACTAATCGTTGTGATAAAACTGCTTTTAATCCCGAAGCAAGATATTCTGGATCTACCCCAAGTCTTTGTAACCTTAGTAATGTTGAAATAGAATCATCTGCATGAACTGTACTAAAAACCATGTGCCCTGTGTTTGCTGCATTTATTGCAGCTTCTGCAGTTTCTTTATCTCTTATTTCCCCAACTAAAATTACGTCTGGATCTTGTCTAAGTAAAGCTCTTAGAGCTTCTGAAAAATCAAAACCTACTGCCCTATTAACTTGTGTTTGTACCATTCCATTATGAACAATTTCAACAGGATCTTCTATAGTTGAAATATTTCTTGTTCCATCATTTAATTCTTGAAGTATTGAGTAAAGAGTAGTTGTTTTACCTGAACCAGTTGGTCCTGTTACTAAAACCAATCCATGAGGTTCTGCAATTTTTTTTCTTATTTGAAATCTAATACTTGATGGTAATCCTAAATTATCTAATTTGTATTCTATTTCTTTTGATTTTAATAAACGTATTTCTGCTTTTTCTCCAAAAACTGTTGGCATAACAGAAACTCTCAAACTATAACCATCTAATAGAGAATTTTCTCTTATGTCTGATTCAGAAAAAGTAATACCTCCATCCTGAGGTCTGTGATGTTCATCCATTTTAAGATTTGCCTTATTTTTTATAATTGCAGCTAATTTTTTTACATTTTCATCTGTTAATTCATAATCTCCTTTTACCAATATCCCATCATATCTATATCTTATTTGATTTTTTCCTTCACCTTGAGGTTCTATATGTATATCTGTAATTCCTTTTGATATTGCATGTTTTAGTACTGCTTCATAACTTTCAACTGCAGTTGTATCTGCGTCAATTCCTTTTAAGTATTTTCTTCTAGCAGTTTGATTAGATAATAATTCATTAGATAAAATTTCTTGAGCTTGTTCTAAACTTAACAAAACATATCTTACTTTTTTATCATTTTTACTATAAAAATCAGTTATCTTAAATAAATCATCTAATGACACAAGAACAGCATCTGATTCTTGTAATTTTTTTGTTTTACCATCTACTTTATGAGTAACAATACCAAAAGTAAAAACTGGATTATCTCCTTCATATCTTGTCATTAAAGGTATAATCCCATTATTTACATAAACTGAAAAATTCCTCCCTTGCTGTGGTTCATCTCCAGGTAAATGGGCAGGATATGTATCAACTCCTCTAATTAGACCTTCTATAGTTAAGAAAGAATCTTCAATTGTTGTTACTCTTAACCCTTCTTTTTCAAGTCCTTCATATAAACTATAAGTTTCTCCAAGAGTTGCTTGAAGAACACTTTTAGAATCTCTTTGATTCATAAAATATTTATTAAGATAAGAGTTTATTAGTATTTGTGTTGTTTTAAACTATAAAATAAAATATTAGTAAGCTTTAAAAATACTCTTTTGTCATAGTTATAATGGCATTTAAGTTTAATATTTCAGAGAAAGGTAAAACCTTTAAGTTGGAGACAGAATCAGAATTCTTTGTAGGAAAGAAAATAGGCGACACTTTTAATGGTGTTGAGCTTAGCCCTGAACTTAAAGGCTTTGAGCTAAAAATTACTGGAACTAGTGATAAGTCTGGTTTTCCTGGTAAAGAAGATGAAGCTGGACCTCAATTAAGAGGTGTTTTGCTTAGTAAAGGAAGATTTTTGAGAAAAACTCCTCATAAAGGATTTAGAAGAAAAAAATCTGTTAGAGGAAATGAAATTTCTTTAGCTACCATACAAGTAAATTGTAATGTTGTCAAAGGAACTAAACCTTTAGATTCTTTTTTAAAGAATGAGCCTAAAAGTGAATAAATTTATCATATTCTGATTTTAGCTAACTTTAAAAACACATTTCTCTAATGTTTTTTATGAATAAAGAAAAAATTGACATAGAAAAACTTCCTGTGATTAATGTTGGAATGGTTGGGCATATTGACCATGGTAAAACTACTTTATTGCAGGCTTTAAGTGGAAAATTTGCTGATCAACATTCTGAAGAATTGAAAAGGGGTATAACAATAAAATTAGGTTATGCAGATATTGTTCTTAAGAAAAATAAAAATGAGTATAGTATTAGTGATGGAGAACCAGTTAGATATATTACATTTGTTGATGTTCCAGGTCATGAAATGCTAATGGCTACAATGCTTTCTGGAGCTGCTATGATTGATGTTGCAATTTTAGTTGTTGCAGCCAATGAAGGAATAAAACCTCAGACAAAAGAGCATCTTATTGCTTTACAGGCTAAGAATATTAAAAATATAATAATAGTACAAAATAAAATTGATCTTGTTTCTAAAGAAGAAGCAGTTAAAAGATATAAAGAAATTAAAGCTTTTGTCAAGGGAACTGTTGCTGAAAATTCTATAATAATTCCTGTTAGTGCACAGCAAAAAATAAATATAAATAAAATTTATGAAGCTTTGGCAGATATTAAAGTTCCTGATAGAAAAGATTCTGGAGAACCTAGTTTTATAATTGCTAGAAGTTTTGATATAAATCGTCCTGGAACAAGCATAAATGATTTACATGGAGGAATTCTTGGAGGAGCACTAAGGCAAGGGGTTTTAAAGATTGGAGATGAAATTGAAATAAAACCTGGCTTAGCTATTAAAGAAAAAGATAGAGTTAGATATGAAACTGTTAAAACTAAAATAACTTCATTACATAGGGGAAGTTATTCAATTAACCAAGCTGTTCCAGGTGGAAGTCTTGCTATAGAAACTAGCCTTGATATGTTTTTTACAAAATCAGATAAGCTGTCTGGTTGTGTTGCAGGTTTAGTTGGAAAAGTTCCAGAAATCACTTATTCCTTAAAAGTTAAAGCAACACATTTTAAAGAAGTTCTTGGATTAGACGGGCATGTTGGAGTCGATGATTTTAGACCAGGAGAGACATTAATGCTTAGTGTTAATACATCTGTTACGATTGGAAAAGTTATAAGAGTTAAAGACGGAGTTATTGAATTTCAACTTAATATTCCAGTTGTACCTTTTTTAGAAGCTAATGTTGGTATTGCAAGAAATATAAATGGTCACTGGAGATTAGTTGGTTTTGGTGAGATTGTTTAAAAAAGAAGATTAATAAAAAGGTTTCTATTGTTTTTTATCATAGAATACTTTTTAAACTTCCAAATATTAAAAAAGGTATTGAAAGGAGGATAAACTATGGGTGGAAATATGAAAGATAGAAAATTTTTTATTGCAGCTATTATAATTGTTGTTCTTGTCTTGGTTTTAGTTTATGTTTTATTGGTGGGGCCTAAAATACAGGGTTATGTAGTTCAAAAACAAGTTGATGCTCAACAATCTGCAGTGCAGGCTATAGTTCAGATTGTTAATCAGCAAGGTTATGTTGTTTTGGGACAGGGTAATGACTCAGTTGTACTTGTAAAGTATAATCCAGAACAAGCTAATAATTAAGGAATATTAAAATGAGAAAAGAGGTTGGTATATTTTTAGTTTTACTTGTATTAGTATCAGCAGGAGCTTTTGCTCAAAGTGCAGGAATTGGTGATGATGTAACTACTTATGTTAAAGGTTTTATAGAAAAAGGTGGATTAAATGGAAGTAGTGTCGATCAGATTAGAGAAATTAATCAGGCAGATTTGCCAGATGATATTGAAATAAAAGAAATAGATAAAAATAAAGTTGGAATTTATGAAGTTAATTATACAGGAGATTCTGGGGATAAAGGCAGTGTTTATGTTGTAACTTACTCAACACCTAAATTAAAACAAAAAACAGAATCTAAGAATACTCAAATATTTGCATTTGGATCGGGTTCTGAAAGTACTGAGTCTAAATTCTTAGATAGTTCAACAGGAGTTCAGACTGGAGAAAATGTTGGATATGTAATGATGCATTCTGGAAGTATCACTGGAATTTCTTCAAGTTTGAAAATTTTAGAAGGAGAAGGTCAGTTAGAAATTAGAGTTTACAAAAATGGAGAAGATACTGGTTTTGAAAATTTAATTAGTTCTAGTGATGATAAAAAAGTTGATTATGATCTTCAATCAGAAGGAGTTCTTAGTTATGAAGCTGGAGATGTTATTTCTGTTTATGTTGAGCAAAAAGGAAATTTAAAGTGGAGTAGTGTTATTACAAGTTTAGAAGTAACTTCTTAATATGGTAAAAATTAATTTATTCAAATTAAAGTATCTTATTATTGTTATTTTTATTATTTTATTAGCAATTTTATTATTTAATTATAAAAATTTTACTGGCAATTCGGTGTTTAATCCTTCCATAAGTGGAAATGTTATTTTAGAAGCTACTACAGTATACAAATCAAATAGTACTTTAGAAGGAGATTTTAAGATAAAAATTAAACAAGGAGAATTAATTCCTGCTGATTCTAAAGTTATAGTTAATTTGAATGATAATGATTATGAATATGTTCTTTCTGATTTAATACCTAATGATAAAACTCAAGGAGACTTTTATGTTGAGAATGTTGATATTTCTGGTAGTGGTGATGGTTATGGTTCTCCTGGAATTATTAGTGTTGATTTTGTTATGAAGATAACTAAAAAATCAGATCAAAATACTGAAACAAGTTCAGGTGGAGGTTCTGGTGGAGGTTCAATTAATTCAAATTCAGAAAACTCTAATTCAAATTCAGAAACAACACAAACTAATACTGAAGAAACTACAAGTGAAACCACTACATCTGAAATATCAAATGCTAATACTGAAGAAACTACTACAACAGAATCAACTAGTACAAATACAGTTGAAGCTGCAACTAATAATGTAGCTTCAGAAAACTCCGATTCAAATTCAGAAAAACAAAAAGAATTAAGTAAAGAAGAAAATAAACCTTTAGAAAAGGTTTCCAAAACGAGTGAAGAAAAGTCTAAATCTGAAGAGAAACAAAAAGAATCAGGTAAAGAAGAAAAGTCTAAATCTGAAGAAAAATCATCTGATAATGCAGGAAGTTCAAGTTCATCTGAAAGTTCAAATACAGAATCTAGCAGTTCTGAAACTAGCTCTTCCCCTATAACTGGAAATGCCATATTTAGAATTTTTAGACTTACTGGAAATGCAATTTCTGAAACAAATAATGAAATTAGTGGAAGTGTGACTAAAAATAGTCCTTATACTTATGAATTAAGTGGAGGAGAGACAGCTGAAATTGTTTCTTCAAGTCAGCCTGTTGATTTGTCTATAGATGGTAAAATAGTTACAATTACAACTGAATCTGGTGGAGAGGGTTTTGGAAAAGATTATTTAGGGGAGGACCGTTATGATTTTTCAGTTGATTTGTCTAAGTTAGATATAAAAGCTGAAGAAGGTGATTTAAAAATTTCTTTAGTTTATGACAGCCAAGAAATAACTAGTATTTCTAGTAGTATTAGTGTTGAAAGTTCTGGAGAGACAACAACTAGTACAAATACAACTTCATCTAATACTACTATATCAAATCAAACTTTAACTAATGAAACAGTTTTAAATCAAACAATAACAAATCAAACAACTAATATTACAATACTAAAAACCAATATTAGTGATTATGCCTTGACTGATGCTGAATTAGCTACTTTAAAGCTTAAAACTGGTTCTGGTATAATTTCTATAACTAAATCAGAAATTGTTAATAATAGGCTTATAATAAGATTTCAGATAGGAGATTACTGGCTTGAAAATTCTTATGATTCATCAATGAATAAAGAAGATTTTGATTATCAGATTAATTTAGATAGGGTTAAATGGGTTAAGTCTCTTGCTCAGACTCTTAGCCAGAGTGAGCCTGAGTCTAAGAACGCAGACTCTTATCTTGGTGAGTATAATCTTTAATTATAGTAAAGTTTAAATACTAAAATTAGTATTTTTAAAGTATTGTATTAGTATTATGGTAAAAAGAGTAAAATTTGGTAATTTAAAGATCCAGAAACTTAACAGAGTTGCACTACCTAATTCTTTGCTTGAAAATCTTTCTTTGTTAGAAGGAAATGATGTTGAAGTATATTTAGATGTTGAAAAGGAGGAAATAATAATTAAAAGATCTAAAAAATGACTTTAAAAAACATTAAATTTTTCACAATAGGAATATTACTCTTATTTTTAATAGGTTTTATTTTTGCATATCAGGGTAGTTCTAGCAGTTATTCTGGTGATATAAAACAAGATTCATTTGCAGAAACAAATTCTTCTAGTAATAGCTTTACTCAAAGGTTAATTGGAGGAGTGCAAACAGTTGGACAGTATTTGACAAATAGTTTTTCAGGAAGATTTGGAATTTTACAAGGCGTTAAAAATTTAGCTATATCTATAATTTCTCATTCAAGCGGGCAAGAGATTGCAAGAGGTAATGATGCTTCTACTGGTGAAGATGATTTAGATATGGTTCCTAACTTTGTTAATTTTACAGCTCAGGTATATGAAAATGGAACAAATATAGGATTTTCAGACGCAACATGTTTCTTTTATGATAACGGCGTTTTATTTGGCTCTTCTATTACAAATTCTTCTGGACATTGCACTATGAATTTAACTAAATCTACGTTATCTATAGGATTAAGAAATCTAACACTTAACTATTCAATTTTAACTTCAGATAATCTTTTAACTTCAAATTCTAATATTAATTTTTCTATTATAAAATATTTAATAGGATTAACAGCAGGAAATTATAGAACTTCTGGATGTCCTTCTCCACTTACTAGTTGTTATTTTAATGGAGATGTTGCAACTCTCGCGATTAATATTACAAAAACAAATGAAACTGGAATTTTTCAGTATGACCCTCAAAATATAACTGCCAATGGTACAAACGCTGCAGGAATTCTTCATACAAATGGATATTCTACATACCCTGGAAATATTACAAAGATTAATTCTGGAAGATACTCTGCTAATGCTACTGTTTCTTATAGTGCTGGGACAGGAGCATTTGTTAGATGGGTTGTTTTAGCAAGTGATAATAACCTTACAAGTGTAATTAGTGACGCTTTACATGCTGATTTAACTCTTTGTGCAGGTGATTTTGGAGCATGGAGTGATTGGAGTGCATGTTCTGGCGGAACTCAGACAAGATCTAGAACTGATTCAACTGGATGTTCAGAAGTTGAAACTCAGGGTTGTACACCTACTGAAAGTTGTTTCCCTGCTGGAACAAAGATTTTATTGTCTGATGGAAGTTATAAAAATATAGAAGATATTAAAGTTGGAGAAGACGTTTTAAGTTATAGTGAGATAAATAAAGAGAATGAAATTAGTAAAGTTCTAGAAATTGAATCTCCTATAAGAGATCATATGTGTAAGATCATATTTTCAGATGATTCTGAATTAAATTTAACATCAGAACATCCAATTTATTCTAAAACTGGTTGGAAATCAATAAATCCTGAAGCTACTAAAAAAGAAAAATCTTATATGGATTTTGTTGAAAAATTATTTGTGGGAGATTTGATTCTCTCAAGCAATTTAGATTATAAAGAAGTTAAAAATATTTCTTGTTGGAATGAGACAATTCAAACATATAATCTCAAATCTGTTTCTAAAAATAGAAATTTTTATGCAAATGATATTCTAGCGCATAATAAAGGGGAAGGTGGATGTACTGATTCTGATAATGATGGGTATTGTTCAATTCCTAGTGGAGGAACTGATTGTAATGATGCTAATTCAAATATTAATCCTGGAGCTACAGAATCTTGTAGTGATGGAGTAGATAATAATTGTAATGGTAACACTGATTGTTTTGATGGAAGCTGTAGTGCATTACTTCAATGTCAGATTCAAGAAACTATTTGTAATGATGGTTTAGACAATGATAATGATGGTTTAATAGATTGTGCTGATGGTGATTGTTCTGCTGCTTTAAATTGCCAAACAATTGCAGAGGGAATTTGTAATGACGGATTAGATAATGATAATGATGGTGCAACTGATTGTGCTGATGGTGATTGTTCTGCTAATAATTTTTGTACATGTATACCTGATTGGAAATGTGATTGGACTGGATGTCAAGAAGAAACTAATAATACTTATTATGATACTCCAATAAATTGTGTAGATTTAAATAATTGTAATAAGCAAGATAATAAACCAACTAAATTATTATGTGAATTAACTGATAAAGGTTATGTTGTATCAGGAGTTTGTTTACCTCAATGGGATTGTAGTGATTGGAGTGATTGTTCTGTAAACTATGATATTACTAATGATTTACTTTCAGGTCAGACAGAATTTAACGGAAGACAATTCAGGACTTGTAGTGATTTAAAAGATTGTAGAAATGAGACTATAGAATATAAATCTTGTAGCCTCAGTTTACCTGTAAGTGTTATTAAAACAGAATGGTGTTATGAGCAGTATATTGAGGTTTATGATATACAAACAAATAAGCTAGTAAGTAGAATAAAAGATTTTTCTGTTAGAGGATTAAAAAAATTAGAAATAGGTTTGATTGTTTCTGATTTTAGTGGATATTGTAGTTATTGTTATGACAGAGTTCAAAATTATGATGAAAAAGGAATTGATTGTGGTGGTAGTGGATGTAGACCTTGTGTTGACAAGGGTTCTTTCTTTGATTTAACTTTCTATATTAAGTTAGTATTATGGATTTTATTGCTTTTATTAATAATAATATTTATTATTACTAGTAGAAGAGAGTTAAGAGAAACATTTGCACCAATACCTGAAGTAATGGGGGAAAGAGCGAGAGCAAAGGCAAGAGAAAGAGCTATTGTTAAACCTAAGGTTAAGTTTAGTAGTTTAATATCTAAAATAATACCTAGAATAGAAATTAGACTAAGAAGACCAGAGGTAAGAAAACCAGTTATAACTCCTGTTTATGAAACAATTAAACCTAGAATAAGAATACCTAGAAGAATTTCTCCTTATTCAGATCTTAAGAAGAAATTAGGTGAGTGGCAGAGAAGAGGATATTATGTAACTTCTGGACTGGAGAGGAAATTATCTAAGGGTGTAAGTGATTATAGAAATAGCAGAGCTGAGAAAAGAAGAGCAAGAGAAATTGAGAGACAAAGAAGGAAATTAGAAAAAATTAAGATTATAGAATTAAGAGTTAGAGAACAGAAAAGAATGCAGACTAGAGAGCAAGGAGAAAATGAAAATAGAGAAATAAGATATAGGAAAGCTAAAGGTAAAAGTTTCAGAGAATTAATCTTTGGAAGAAGAGGTAAATTACCAAAGACTGAGAAGCACAGAAAATATAAAACACTTAGAGAAATTTGGTTTGCAAAATCTGGGGTAATTGAAAGAAGAAAAGAAGCAAAAGAAAGAGCAAGAGAAGAAAGAAAAGCGCAGAGAGAAATCAAAAAACCTAGAAAAAGCATTTGGACATCTATGTCTATTGGTTGGAATAAATATAAAGAAAATTCTGAAAAAAGAAAATTCGAAAGAGATCATTTGAGAGCTCATAAAAAACTTGTGAAAGCTAAGAAAAAACTAGAAAGAAAAACCTTTATAATTTTAAGGAAAGAAGAAAAGAAGAGGACTAGAAAACATAAATTTAGACTATTATTTGCAAGAAGGCTAGAGAAAAAGATTGAGAAAAAGAGGAAAAAGGCTGAAAAGAGAGAATTAAGAGTTAAAAGAAAGGAAGCTAAGAAACATATTAAATATGTGAAGAAAAAGTTGAGGAGAAAAGAGGTTGATAAGTCTGAGATAAATATGTTAAAGAGGCAGTTAAGTGAGTGGCATAAGAAAGGTTATTATGACACTACAAATCTTCAAAGAAAGTTGGATAAGTATGAAGAAAAGGGTAAATAGTAAGATATAAAAATCAAAATAACTAATATAATACATAGTATTAAAAAAGAGATATTATATGGCTAAAAAAAAGAAAAAAGTTAGGGCAGAGAAAAAGTTAAGAGGAGATTTTTATTTATTCCAGAGAAAAATAGCTAGACTTGAAGAATTAAAAAGAGAACTTCAGTCTTTACAAGCTAAAGGAATGACAAAAGGATTTGAAAAAGATGTTAGTTTAATGAGATCTAGATTGAAAGATACTACTGCTATTCCTGAATTGGAGAGGCAAATTAGAAACCTTAGAAAAAGAATAAGGGATAAACGTGATATAAAAAGGAAATCACCAATAAAAAAAATAGAGAAAGAAGTTAGTAATATTGGTAGTGAGATGGAAGATACTACAAAGCAACTTAAGAGTGAGATTAAAGGATTGAAGTTAAAAATTGATGAATCCCTTGAAAAAGAAGGGCATGTTGATTCTGAGGTTGGATTAAAAGTTGATGAAGGTTTTCAAAATTTTGTTAAAGAAATTAAATTAGATCTTTCAGAAAAAGTAAAAAATAGGGAAAAAGAACTTAATGAGTCCTTAAAAAGAGATTTATATGTTAAAAAAAATGAATTGGATGCAAAGTATAAAAATATGCAACAAGATCTTGAGAAAAATTACCAAAAGAAAATTCATGACATAGACCTGCTTAAAAAAGAATTAAAAAATAAATATCAGCAAAAACTTAAAGATGAACTTGATAAAGAGGTGAAATCAAAATTTTCTGAAGAACTAAGGAAGAAATTCGAAGAGGAAAGGACAAGACTTGATTTATATTATGTTTCTCAGATGAAAAAGAAGTATAATGATGAATTTCATAAACAAAAAACTATACTTGAAAAGAGATACAGAAATAAAGTTGAATCTGAATTGAAAAAACTTAATTCAGATTATATCTATAAGAAAAGAGATTTAGAAAGTTCTGTAAATGTTAAATTATTTAATATAAATAAAGAAAAAGAACTACTCGAAAAAAGACTTAAAATAAAAATTAATAAACTTTCAAGAGAAAAAAACACTTTTAGAAGGTTCTTAAAAAGCAAAAGTGAAGTTGAAAAGAATAAAATTATACAGAGAATAAGATCTCTTGAAGAAGAGAAAAAACAACATGAAGATTCTTTCAATAAAAAACTGACGGCTTTAAATAAGGAAAAAGAAAGCATTAAATTTAAAATGTTTTCTGAGCAGGAGAAGGTCAAGAAGCAACTTACTGAACAGGCTCATGAAAAGTTGAATAATGAACTAAGATTGTACAAAAGAAAAATAGAATCTGAGATGAAAAATGAGTTATCTACAAAAATGAATGCTTTTATTAATCAACAAAAGAGAAAACAAGAGTTAGATATTGAGGAAAGAACTGATAAAGTTAGACAGGCTTTGGAACATGAACATAAAATTAATGAAATACTAAGAAAAAATCTTTCTGAAAAAGAGTATAATATTGAGAAATTAAAAGAACTTGGTAGAAAAACTGTATCAGAAGTTTCTGATATTAAACATAAAGAAGCATCGAAAAGGGCTAAAGAACACAAGAAACTTATTGAACAACATAAAAGAGATACTGAATATATTACAACAAAACTGAAAAAAGAGTTTCATAGTAAGTTTGATGAAGAATTAGTAAAACATATTTCACTTGAAAAAACACAGTTAGATAAAGAGTTTAACTTAAAATTGACTGAGTCAAGAGAAAAAATGAAAGATCTTTCTAATAGTGAGGCTAGAGAGTTTAAATCTAAGTTAAAAAGTGATTATGATGAAAAGCTTAGAAAAAATGTAGAGGTCGCGAAAGAGAAATTACAAAATGAAATGAGGAAGCAGTTTTTTAGAGAAGCTAACGATAAGATTTTACTTGAAAGACAAAAATTAGAAAATAAAATTAAAGATCTTGACCAAAAATATAAAATACGTGAGGATGCTCTGAAAATTAAGGAAAAACATTTTATTGACTCCCATAAAACTAAATCTCTTGCTCTTGCATCTGAGAAAAAAAGCTTACTTGATAAAATGGGAGTATTTAAAAAATCTGAAAATAAAAAAATGGAAGCTCTTAGAAAAGAAGATGAGGAAAAATTAAAGGCTAAAGAATTATCTTTAGCAGAAAAAGCACATCAAGAAATGTTAAATGAGCTTAAACTAAGAGAAGCTGCATTGAAAGAAAGATTACAAAAACATTTTGATAAAAAGATCAAAGAATATAAAGAACAACAAGAAAAAGAAATTACAGCTAAAAAATCTCAACTTGCAAATGAATTAAGGCAGAAAGCTAAATCTTTAATGAGTTAACTAAAAATTAATTATATTGTTGCTGTCTTATTTTGTTTATTATAAATCTTGGGCCCCCAATATGTGAGTCTATCGCAGTTACTACCATATTATTTACCACTGCTTTGAACACCCCCCCAATCCTAGGTATTCTTGATTCTTCTGAAAATGTGTTTATTATCCCATCTATATTTTCTTTTGTCAGAGTTATGTTTGTAGACAATTTTTTATCAGGCAGCTTTACTATTACGAATCTCCCAGGCCCTGTACATTCAATAGCTATTACTCTTGGATCTAAAATCAGAGGAGTTATTTTTCCTAAGAAAAATCCTTCTGTTTTGTTTTCTTCGCCGATTTCATATATTTTTTGTTCTATAGGTTTATCTTTGATAAAATTAGGTTGTATTAATGGAATTGTTTTTTCTTTAGTTGGCTCAAGTATTGAAGACATTAAATTATCTTCTTTTTCTACAATATTTTTTATTTTTTCAACTTGAAGCTTTTTTTCTTTGTAATTTTCTGGTAGGGAATTAATTATTAGCTCTTTAGTAAATTCTCTTAAGAATTCTAAGTTATATTTTTGCATTCTAGAATCTCGGTAATGGTCTTGGTTTTATGTCACCTTTAACCATATTTTCGTTAGGGCTTCCCCTTTCTCTTATTCTTTCTTCCATTAGAGTTAAACCTTTTGCAATTACTTTGTTTTGATCTAAAACTCTATCCAGCTTGTCAAGGAATTCTTTTTCTTCTTTAGTTATTCCAGAACCATTTTTTTCCGTAAATGTTTTAGCAGATATTTCGAATAAGTTAAGCATTTGTCCCATTTCATCACTTAATTTATCAAATTTAACAGTTAAGTTTGTTAAAACCTTTTGTAATGTTATAAAATTTTCAAGTATTAGTCTGTCTAAATCATCTCTCGATAATTTTTTATCACTTGCACTTTCATGAATAATTGGATGCATCTTTTTTAATAAACTCTTTTTTTTCACCATATTCTATTTATGGTAAGGTAATTTATAAATCTTGTTGATAAACTGTAAACAAAATGAAATATTTATAATGTATAGATTTATTTAATATTATGGAAAATTGTATATTTTGCAAGATTGTTAAGGGAGAAATTCCATGTGTAAAAATATGGGAGGATAAGGACTTTTTAGCTATTCTTGATGTTTTTCCAAACACTAAAGGAATGACCTTAGTTTTAACTAAAAAACATTTTGATTCATATGCTTTTGATATGCATGATAAGGCTTACAGCGAGTTGATGTTAGCTTCAAAAAAAGTAGCTAAACTTCTTGAGAAAGGTCTCAATGTTAAAAGAGTAGCAATGGTTATGGAAGGTCTTGGTGTTAATCATGTTCATATTAAATTATACCCTCTTCATGGTATTGAAGAGAAATTTAAGGAAACTTGGGCTAAAGAAAAAGTTTTTTTTGATAGATATGAGGGTTATATTTCTACACAATTAGGTTCTCAAAAGGATATTATTGAACTAAAGAAAATAGCTGAAGAAATAAAAAAGAAATCAAAGTCTTAAATTTCCTCTCTGCCAATCCCTTATTATTTGGATGGCAACCCTATTTTCTTCTATTTCACCATGCTTTTTTATAAAGCCCTTTTTTACTCCTATGAGTCTTATTATTTCTTCATTATCTTCTACTTTTTCTTTTATTTCATAATATTCTAAAATTCTATTTTTATTTGGAAGAAGATCTATTATTTTGTAAGCAACTAATTCTAAGTTCTTTATTTTTTCAGGATTTTTTGAACCAATTAGACTTAGTCGCATTTCATCATTCTTACCTATAGGAATAACTCCTGGAGAGTCCATTACCTCTAAGTTAGATGATTTTACCCATTGTATTCCATGTGTAGTTCCTGCTTTTGATGAAACTGGCGCTTTTTTTCTTAAAACTAAGGAATTTATTATAGAAGATTTACCAGTGTTTGGATAACCCAAAACTCCTATTCTTATATTTTGATTTTTAGATACTCTAATTAGATATTCTCTTAGCCTTCTTGTGCCCATTCTTTCTTTTGTAGATACTGAAAAAACGTCTGCTTCCTTTTTTAGTTTGTTAAACATCTTTCTTAACATATTTTCACTAACTAGATCAGATTTATTGAGAATAAAGATAAGTTCTTTATTTTTTCTTTTAACTAATTTTTCTAATTCATCATTTCTTGATAATTCGGGCATTCTTGCATCTAAAACTTCTAAGATTATATCAGACTCACTGATTATTTGTTCTATTACTTGCCAGTAAGGAGTCATGTCTGTACTTCCCACTATTTTTGGTCTGTTTGCTTTGAATCTTCTGTTTATCATAGAAATAACAATTAACATAGGATTATAAGCTTTGTCCAGTTTTGTTTAGTAAGATTAAATAAAAAGATTTTTAACTTAAGTAATTGATTATTATTTATGATTAAAAAGAATACTAGAGTTATTTTTGAAGATAATAAAGGGAAAGTTTCTGAAGAGTTTGGAGGAGGTATGCCTTTATCTAAGGGTGAAATAGTTAAAATTCATAAAAATGGAAGAGTTGTAAGTTATATAGTTAAGGATAAAATGATAGATTGTTTTATGAAAGGTAAAGATCAAGAAGTAAATATTGTTTATACACTTAAGAGAGTGGAATAATTTTTATTATGTCCATAAATCTAAAACCACATTCTTTAGAATGTGGTAAACTCTAGGTTTTCTTGATTTTAATTTATTAATATGAATAGACTTTTTGTTACAAAAAATCTAAATATCCTATTGTTATCTATTATTTATGGTTAAAGAAGAGAATAAAAAAACTTGGAAAAAAGCTAGTGTTAAAGAAAAACCCAAGGAAGATATTAAAAATGAAGATTCTGAGGAATTAGAAGAAAGTGAGCTAGAAGAAGAGGTTGAAACTGAAGATATTAGATTTAGGGAATTAGATAGTTTTTTGCAGTCTTTATCTGGCTTTAATCAGGGAGTTGTAAATCCTGTAACTAATTTGGAAAGAGGGGTTTCAGGATTTAGATTACCAACTAGAGAAGATTCTGATGAAGAAAAAGAAGTTTCTTATAAGTCTTCTAAAGAAGATGAGAATAATAATCATTATCAAGAGGTTAAGGAACATGCTGTTGAATATAGGACTTTAGATTCTGGTAATGATAGAGGTGTTGGAATTGTTAGTCATGATACTGGATTTAAACTTTCAGGTAGTTCATGGCATAGAACTGATGTAAGAAAATCTGATGAAAATACTGAGTCAATGTCTCAAAAAGCAAGAGTTAATTATGAAATAGGAGAAAAGAAAGAAAGTATCTTTGAATCTCAAGATAGAAAATATAAAATTAGAAAGTAATCTTAAACAATAAAGAAACTTTAAATAGTTATTTTTATTTAATTAATAGAGGTATTTAATGGTTAGCTATGAACTTTTCTATCAGGGAAATTCTTATAGTCTTGATGGAAATTATGGAAATTTTATTGGATACAGATTGCCTGCAAGCCAGGTAGGGACTTCTTTAAGACCAGATACTGCTGCACAGATTGTTGAAGCTACTAATGTTTTAAATCAAGGATTTAAACAAATTGAAGTTGGTGCAATTAATTCTCAAATACTTGATCAAATACCTAAACAGCATTTTAAAGAAATAAATAGACTTACAAAACTTACTGGAGCTAAAGCTTCTTTACATGCACCAATTCAAGATATAGAAGCTTCTGGAATATTAAATAATAAATATTCTGATTTAAACAGAGAGATTGTTGAAAGGCAATTAAAGGAAGTTATAGATAAAGCACATGAAATGAATCCAGATGTTTCAACTCCTGTGACAATTCACTCAGCAAATATGCCTGGAACTCAGTATGTAAGGGGAGATATTGAAAAAGGTGAAGAAAAATATAAAGAACATGAAGTTGTTGCTGTTAATCAAGAAACAGGGGAGGTAAACAGAGTTTTTAGAGAAGAGCTAAGAGCTTATCCCGAGGCTATTGCTTTAACTGGTGAGCCAAGGAAATACTCTCCAAGTGATCAGCTCGAAATTGCAAATAGTTCCCAATGGATAAATAGAATTAATGAATTAGCTAATTTTAAGAAAACTACAGATGAAATTGTTACTGGTTTTTCTTCTCAACCTTTGATAGCAAACAATATTGCAAAAGAAAAACTTGGTGAACAGATTAGACTAAGTGACCCTGAAAAAAATTATATTAATCAACAGATGTCTAAAGCAGATATTTTTTTACAAAATGCAGAAACTTCTTTTAAATCAATGTTTGAACAGGCTTACAAATATTCTGATAAAGATACAAAAAGGGAATTAAAAAAATTGGCACAAGATTGGACTAATGGTGTTGGTAGTTATAGAAACAGAGATTTTGTTCAACTTGCAAAAGAAAAACCTTTGACAACTCAGACTGAAATAATTCAATTGAGAAGTAATATACTTGATGATGCTCTTGTAAAACTTGATCAGATTTATGGTGATCCTACTAATAGAAGAGAAGCTCCGCAAGTTTTCAAAGCAGTTGAAGAATTTGCAATGGAAAAATCTGCAGAAACTTTTGCAAATGTTGCTTTACATTCTTATAAAAAATATCATGATAAAGCACCCATAGTTAGTATAGAAAATCTTTATACTGGAATGGCTTTTGCAAAGCCAGAAGAGTTTAAAAAATTAGTTCATACTGCGAGAGAGAAATTTGTTGAGAAAGCTGTTAAATCTGGAATGAATGAAGATCAGGCTAGAAAAGCTGCAGAGCAAGTTATTGGTGTTACCTGGGATGTTGGACATCTTAATATGCTTAAAAAACAGGGATTTAAAGATGAAGATTTAATTGAAGCTACTAAACTCCTTGGTAAAGATATTAAACATGTTCATTTAACAGATAATTTTGGTTATAGTGATTCTCATCTTGCTCCTGGAATGGGAAATGTTCCATTCAAAAAACATCTTGAAGCTTTGGAAAAAGCAGGTGTTTTAGGTAAAGGAAGCAATACAATGGTAATTAATGAAATAGGTGGTTTTGTAAATCAGTTTAAACAAAGTCCTCTTCCTTATATGCTAGAAGCTTTTGGATCTCCTGTTGTTGCAGGAGGAGGATATTGGAATCAGGCTGTTTGGAATACTGGTGGAGGATATCAACAATTTCCATCTGCTTTATTTCCAGATTATCACTTCCAGAGTTATGGAGGATTAGGATTTTCATCTGTACCAAGGGAGCTTGGAGGTCAGATGTCAAGTGAAAGATCAAGATTTTCAGGAGCACAGAATAGTTAGTAATTAAACCTTTTAGCCAAGAGAATAAAAAATTCTCTGGCCCAAAGAACTATTAGTTCTTTAGGGAAAAAGGTTTCCAAAAACGAGGAATGAAATAAGTAAATTTAAAAATAAACCTTTAGAAAAGGTTACCAAATGAACCTTTAATAAAGGTTCCCAAAACGAAAGATGAAATAAGTAAATTTAAAAAGAAAATTTACTTATTTCCAGTAGTTAAAAAATAAACCTTTTAAAAAAAGGTTTCCAAAAGAAAATAAAAAGATGGTGAAGAGAAAAAAAGTGAAATCATTAAAAAAGTCTAAGAGCAGTAAATCTAAAAATATAAAAAAATTTCCAACTCTTGATTTGAAAAGTGAAAAAGAAATTGCAATGGATTTTGCTGTTAAAGCATATAAAAGATTTGATAAGATGATTAAAGCAATTGCACTTTTTGGAAGCAGTGCAAAAAATTCTGCTGTTTCTTCTTCTGATGTTGATATAATAATAATTATAGATGACGCTAGTATATCTTGGGATCAAGAACTAATTGCGTGGTATAGAGAAGAACTTGGAAAATTAGTTGCTTCTAATCCTTACAAAAAAGAATTACACATAACAACTACTAAAATTACTACTTTCTGGAATGATTTATTGAAAGGAGATCCTGTTGTTGTAAATGTTTTAAGATATGGTGAAGCTTTAATCGATACTGGAGGTTTTTTTAATCCATTAAAAGCATTATTGCAACAAGGAAGAATAAAAATTAGTCCCGAAGCTATATACACTGCGCTACAAAGAGCCCCAGAGCATTTTAGAAGAAGTAAATTATCTCAATTAAATGCTATTGAAGGATTATTTTGGGCAATGGTTGATTCTTCTCAATCAGCTTTAATGTCTGCAGGAGTTTCTCCTCCATCTCCAGAACATATAACTCAACTTATTAAAGAAAATTTTGTAGATACTAATATGTTAAAAATGAAATATGTAGTTTGGTATAGAGATCTTTTAATTTTACATAAAAGCATTAATCATCACGAAGTCCATGAAATAAAAGGTGCTCAAATAGATGATTGGCAGTTAAGAACAGAAGAATTCATTTCTGTTATGGCTAAATTAGTTAAAGAAATTGTAGATAAACAAAAATAATTATTTCTTTTCAAAATCAAAAGAAACTATATCTTTATATGTAAATATTTTAAATATTTTTCAAAAACTTTAACATATTTGAAATGTCTTGTATTACTATCTTCATTAGGAAGCTCTTTTAATTCCATATATGATATTGGCCCTTTCTCTCTCATTCTTTTTTCCATTCTTTCATCCTCTCTTCTCTCTACTTCTTTTAATTCTTCCCAAGTATCATAATGTCTTCCATCTCTTCCTATAAATTTTAATACATTATATCTTTCATTATCTGTTCCTGGTATTGTTTTCATTTTATTTCTTTTTACCTTTCTTCTTCTTTTCTTCAGGTTCTGTTGGTTTAACAGCTGTTTTTACAATTGTGTAAATTATATTATCTTTTAACTGAGCTTCTTCTGGTTTTCCTTCAGGTAAATCTTTTAAGTTTTCAGTAGCATACTTAGATAAATCTTTAAAATCAATTTTATTTCTATCTTTATATCCGAATTTTCCTAAAAATTCTCTTTTATAACCATCGACAAAATCTTTTACTAATTCTTCCCCTATTTGTGTTGCTACCCTTACTTTTCTACCATCTTTAGTTTCTGCTTCTTGTGAAGCTATTCTGTTTATTAACGCATCCAAGTGTTTACTTTTTGAATTTTCTTGATTAAATGGTTCTAAATATTCACTAATATTAACTCCTTGTTCAGTTATTAAATCATCTCTAACTTCAAGATATAATCTATGAGAATCATGTTTAGCATCTTTTTTACCAGATGGGATAATAACATCTGTAGCCATCCCAACTAAATCTTTTTTTGATAACAAACCTACAGTTGCTTCTAAATTAGATTTAGCTGTATCAATTATTCCTGTTTGAGTATCTCCTGTAAGAGCTCTACCAACTGCCATTGCAAATCCTGAATCTTGTGCAGCATAAAATTCCAATCCTGGATGAGGATGATATCTCATCGATACATCACCTATTGCAACTCTCGCATTTATTTCCTCTTTAGAATTTGTACCAGCATATTCCTGAATAGCTGAAAGTGCTCCTTGTAATTGAGCTTCTTGATCAACATATTTTTGTAGTTCTTTTCTTACCATTTTTTATTAAAATTCATAGATATTTATTATTTATAAAGCTTTCTATTTATCTTCATCACATAGTAGTAACAATATAGAAAGGTTTAAAAGTCTCTGAAATTCCTTTAAAATATGGGATATGTTTCACAATTATCAAAAAGATATGAGAGTGATTGGGCTAAATCCAAAGCTAGGACTCTTTTAAGAGAAATGATTAAAAAACATAGTTTAGACTATAAAAAAGCTCAAAATCTGAAAGTTTTATGTTTCCCTGGTATTGATGCAGCTGAAATTTTTGAAGTTTATGATCCATTAGGAATTCCTAGACATAATATTATAGGAATTGAAAGAGAACCAGAAATATCATCTAAATTATCTGACATGGGTTTAGGAATAAAAGTTGTCCCTTCAACTTTAGATGATTACTTAAAATCACAATCTGAATTAGACCTTGATGTTATAAGCTTAGATTATACAGGACCTATTACTTCAGATCAATTAGAAGTTTTGACAGATATTAGAAATAAAACAAAAAAATCAAGATTTATTTTACATCATGCTAATCTGATGAAAAGAGACAGACTAAGTTATCCTCTTTATTCAACTGGTTATGGGTATACTGATGATAACAAATATTAGAAAAAAGACAATATCTGTTATAAAGTATAACAATAATTAACATATAACAAAAAGTTTAAATATATACATATCCGTTATATCATATAATTGGTAAGATAATAAATAAGGAACTAGATAAGAAAATGGATAAGAAAAATATTGAACTTGCAAAAACTCTTGAGGATAATGCTAGAGAGTATTATTATAATGCAGTTGAAGCTGAAAAGAAAAGACAATTTAACAGCTCTGTAACTTTGTTCTTTAAGGCCCTTTCTTCTTTGGCTGATTTGTATATTTTAAAAAATAAAGATTTTATGCCCTCAAATCATACCGAAAGATTTAGAATTCTTGAGGAAGATTATCCAAATATTTATATAATTTTAGACGATTCTTTTCCACTTTATCAGGGTAGTTATAGAGATAAATTAAAGCAAGAAACGTCGGAGGTTTTAAAAAGAAATGCCGGAAGATTATTTGAAATTCTTAATATTAGTATCTAAAAATTTTAGAAAAAAAAAGGGAATTATAGATATTATCCTTTATGGTTCTTCTGTTAAAGGGAAGATTGGTCCAAGAGATGTAGACATTGCAATTTTATTTGATAATACTTCTATTGGTGAAAGACTAATTATTTCAAGGGAATTTAAGGAAAAAATAAAGAAAAAAATAAATAACCCTGATATGATCCAGATTAATCTTTCAGAGTTTTTTGATCCTCATTTTTTGGCGAGAGAGAGTATAATTGTTGAAGGGTATAGTTTAATCAATAATAAACCATTTTCAGAAACTCTTGGATTTCTCGGNTATATGTTATTTACTTATACCTTAAAAGGACTTAACCATAATAATAAAACAAAGTTTACATATTCTTTAATAGGTAGGGGAAAGAATAAAGGGATGTTAAAAAGTTTAAATGCAGAGCCTATTGGAAAGGGGGCAGTGCTAATTCCAATTAATAATAGTTATGTTTTTGATGAATTTTTAAATAAGTGGAATATAAAATATAAATCCAGGAAGATTTTAGCTGTATGATTTCTGAAAGAAAAGTTAAATATTTTGTAGCTAAAGAAAGCAGGAAGAAGATAAGTAAGGAGGCTATTAAAAAGATAAACGAATTAATTGCACAGTATATGGGTAATTTGATAAAAGAGGCTTCAAGAAATGCAGATTTTAACGGAAGAATTGTGATAAAAAAAGAGGATTTTAAATAAGAAAATGAAAAAACCAACAAAACAGAAAATGCATGATTTAAAAATTAAGCTAAAGCCATTTTGGAATAAAAGAAGAAAATTAGAGTCTAATTTTCATAAAAAAGAAGATAAATTACAAAAAGAAATGAATGATAAACTAAATTTAGATGTGGAATTGGAGTTTTTTTATGTTGATGGTGAGTGTGTTGGTATTGGTGCAAGAGATTATAATAAAAGAAAAAATTTTCCATTGGTTCATGATAGTGAATTAGAAGAAGAAAATTAAGATAAAATTGAATAGAAAAGAGGATGAGATGAAAAATGAAAAAAAGAAAAAAGAATGGGAAAAGGAAAAAAGTGCTTTGTGTTTGCTCTCAGGGGATGAATAGAAGCAGATATCTTGCAGGATATTTGAGAAATAAAGGATATAACACAAGGTATGGCGGAGCAAGCATAGAAGCTCCTAATCCAATACATCAAAAAGATATTGGCTGGGCAGATGTTATTATAGTTGTAAGAAAAAGGCTTGTGCCAATAATGAAAGAAAGATTTCATGTTAAGAATAAAAAATTAATTGTGTTTAATGTTACAGATTCTCCACTTAGTTTATTCTTTGAAAGAAAAATGTTAAAATTTATGGATTATCTAGATTTTCAGAAAAAATGGACTTACCCACAACTTAGAAAAAATATTGAGAAGCATTTGCCTCTGTGATTTTATTAAAAAATGTCTAAAACTTCATCTCTTTGTTTTTTTACAGTTTCTTTTGGTTCTATTTTTTCCTGGAGATAGTTATTTTCAAATTGATCGTATTCTTCTATATTTATGTTTTGACTATTATTTGAAAGCTCTATTATTGTTTCACCAAATAACTCTCTTAAAGCATTAATTGAGTTGTTTTCATCATTTATCGTTTTTTCAACATAACTTGGTATTTCTATTATAGAAGTCTTTATCTCATAATTTTTGCTTTCTTTTTTATTAACATTGCCATTTTCTTGTATTACTTCTTCACTTTCATCTGAATTTAGTATTTTTTCTTTTAAATTCATAATTTTCTTTGCAACTTCCTGAGCTTTTTTCATCGGACTTTTATATTCCGGTTTTTTATTGTTTTTATCAAATGATTTTTTGAAACCCTTTTTAATATTTTCTTTACCACTTTTTTCTTTTAGATTTTCATCAATTTCCATTGGTATTTTTGATTCTACACTTGCAACTATTTGTGATATTTCATAAGCTGCATCTGCATTTACACTTATGCTTGTTATTCCATTTGCAACCAAGAATTTAACCATTTCAAGTTTACTTCCTGCTTGACCACAGATACTTGATTCTACTTCAAGTTCTTCACAAGTTCTTAGAACTCTTTTCATTGCATTTAACACAGCAGGATGTAGTTCATTAAACAAATCTTGTACTTGTTCATTATTTCTATCAATTGCTAAAACATATTGTGTTAAATCATTTGTTCCGAAACTGATAAAATCTAGACCTACTTTTAATAAATCTTTAATAATTAGACATGCAGAAGGTGTTTCAACCATTATCCCTATTTTTACTTTACCTAAAAGACCTAATTCTTTTGCTAACTCCTTTGTTTTAATTATTTCCTCTGTTGATATAACTTGAGGTATCATTATCCCAAATTTTTTACCTTGAAATTTATTTGCACAATTTAATACTGCTTTTAGTTCTGCTTTTAGTATATCTGGATGTTTTAAACTAAATCTTATTCCATGATCTCCTAACATAGGATTATCTTCTATTTCTACTGCTCCTTGTAATGTTGAGAATTCATCACTTCTTATGTCTGAAGTTCTTATCCATATTTCTTTAAAAGGAGCTGAAATTTGAGAAATTCCTTTTTCTAACATTTCAGTATATTCTGGTAATTTTTTTTGCTTTTCAAAAGCTAAAGGATGTTTTTCATTTGATGCAATAATTCCCTCTAGTCTTAAAAGTCCTATAGATTCTGATTTTGTTTTTGCAGCTCTTTCTTCAGCTCCTGGGAGATCAACTATTACTTTTATTTTTGTTCTTGTTTGTACTATTGGTAAAATTTCAACAGATTTTGCTTCACTTATACCTTCATAAATTAATCCTTTGAAACCATCAACAGTAACTTCCTGACCTTCTTTAAGAGTTTTTGTTGCATTATCTGTTCCTACAACTGCAGGAATTCCCATTTCTCTGCTTACTATAGCTGCATGACTTGTTAAACCGCCTTCATTTGTTATTATTCCAGATGCTTTTTGCATGCTAATTACCATGTCGGGATTTGTCATTTCAGTAACTAAAATATCTCCTTTTCTTACTTTAGTTAAGTCTTCTAAATTATGGATTATTCTTACTTTTCCAGAAGCTATTCCAGGAGAAGCTGCTAAACCAGAAAGTATTGACTTACCCTTAATTTCTTTTTCTTCTTTTTTTACTTTAGTAGTAATTGGTCTTGATTGAACAATGAATATTTCTCCAGATTCTATTGCAAATTCTATATCTTGAGGTATTCCATAATGTGTTTCTATTTTTAGCGCAATGTTTGCAAGTTGTTTTACTTGAGATTCTGTTAAAACTTGTTGCCCTCCTTTATCTTCATTTAAATGAACTTCTTGATTATCTCCTTGTGAGTTTCTCGTTATAGCCATTTTTTTGTAAGCTATTTCTTTATTTATAATTTCTAATTCTCTTGTAACTTCATAATTATCTGGTTTTATTTTTCCAGAAACTATTCCTTCTCCAAGGCCAAAAACAGCTTCAATAACAACATTATTATTTTCTTTTACAGGATTACTTGAAAAGATAACTCCTGATCTATCAGAATCTACCATTTTTTGCACAACAGTGGCAAGTGCAAATTTTTCTTTTGAAAAACCACGTTTTTTTCTATAATATATTGCTCTTGCAGTAAACAAACTTGCAAAAACTTTTTTTACACTTTCAATTAATTCAGTATTTCCTTTAACATTAAGGTATGATTCTTGTTGCCCAGCAAAACTTGATCCTTCTAAGTCTTCTGTTGTTGCAGATGAACGAACAGCTACAAATACTGGCTCATTAGAATATTTTAGTATATGTAAAGCATCTCTACCTGCACCCTGAAGAGCATTTTTATCAACATTAAGATTTTCATAAGAATCTGTTATTTCTTCTTTTAGTTCTTGTGGCATTTCTGCTTTTGTTATTAGTTGTCTTATTTCTTTAGATTTATCTTCAAGTTCTTTTGTATTATCAACATCTATAAAATCAATAATAGAATCAATTTTTTCTTTTATGCCCGATTTTTCTATAAAGAATTTGTAAGCATCTGTTGTAACAATAAAAGCAGGTGGTACTGGAAATTTTGAATTATACATTTCTGCCAGATTAGCTCCTTTTCCTCCAGCAATCATTCCGGAACTTTTATCTAATTCAGAAAGCCATTTAATAAAATTATTATTAGTCATTTTACCTCTTTTATTTAATACTATAACAAGGAGATATTATAAAGTTTATTATTAATAACTAGTTAGAATAAAGTGGAACTTCTAGACCTTCTTCAATAAGTCTTTTGTAACTTCTTTCTGCAAGATCTTGATGATTTGTAGC
>C687J35174_10001429_pt1 | contig 34864 bp, 34 predicted proteins | sample RifCSPhighO2_01_FD_35174 | JGI IMG/M metagenome (IMG submission 35174) | reverse complement strand
TACACCACGCGTAAAACGAAAGGACGCCTCGCTTTTTTGCCGAAGGCAAAAAAGTTGCGAACGAAGTGAGCAATCCTTTAGGACGAGGAGGATGTCACATAATTATCATTGATACTATTTTTATCATTAGAATTTAATGTTGTGTGGGGTTGTTGGATTATTTTAGAAAGTTAAGTTCTTAATACTAAAGAAGGAATTTATTTATAGTCTGTTTTTATTGATATTATATGGGATTTTTTGATTTATTCAGGGAGAAAAAGAAGGAAGTTGAAACGAGGGAGCTGTTGCTGGAAGAGATTGAAATAAAAACAGTTGAGGAAGAAAAGAATGCAAGGGAAAATTTGAAGAAGATTAATGAGAGAGCGAGAATATTAGTTAAGGAGATTCTTCCTCTTTTGAGAGGAAGCTTGAATTCTATAAATTCAATTAATTTAGATAAAAGAAAAGAGGACGAGAGAATTAAAAAAATAGTAAGAGAGAATATTTCTCTTTATGGGGAACATTTGAGTGGGCTAATTGTTGATTTGGAGAATTTTGATAAGAAAGAGGATTCTGGGGATATTTTGAGAATCGATGGGGTTTTTGAATCTTTTTTAAAAAAATCAGACAAGAGCAGGGAGAAGGCAACAATTCTTGTGGGAAAAGAGTTTGAAGCAATTGAAAATATTTTCAGGAATTTTTCAAAAGAGTTTGCATTTTTGATGAAAGAAACATCATTAAATAATGAAAGAATGGGAAAATTAGGGAAGTTTAAAGAAATGTTTAATGAATTGAAAGAATTGGGAGAAAGTGAGAAAGAGATTAAAGATAGTCTTGTTATTTTGGAATCGAAAAAGGAGAAGAATGAAAATGAATTATTAAGATTTGGGAGAGAGATTGAGCATATGATAAAAAGCGAGTTGCATAAAAATGATTTAGAGAGGAAGGCGAAAAATGTAGAAGAGATTAGAAGATTGGAGAATGAATTGTTATTGATAAAAAATAAACTCGATATGAAAGATTTGGTAAATAGATATCATGATAATGAGAAGAAGCATAAAATAATAAAAGAGTATATGGGTGATTTTAAAGGAGCTATTAAAGGAGATGAGTCTGGGGAATTTTCTAAAATAATTAAAGAAGCTAGGGGGCAGGATTTGAAATTGAAAAGTATTGTTGATAAAATTGAAGAGCTTGAAAAATTTGAGGGAGAGAGCGAGAGAGAGATAAAAAGATTCGAAGAGAATGAAGGGGAAACTAAACATAATATTGAAAGAATTAAGGGAGAGATAGAAAGAGAGGGAAAGAGAGTTGAGAAGATTAAAGATAGGAAAAATATTCTAATCAGCGAGCTAAAGAGTAAGACACGCGGGTTTTTTGCATAAATAGAGACTATAAAGCAGAAACAATACTATGAATACAACATCGGCATTAACCGAAGTCGGCGAAGCCGATTTGGACGGAGAAACCTGCAAGGTTTCGTAGTCGGTTAATGCCTGTTAGTTGCCCACGAATACTTTGAGTGGTTGATTTTTAGTGCAACGATGCTGAAGGCAAAAAATCAAAGTTTGCCCCCGAGCGTTTTTCGTTTTCAGTTAGTCGTTAGGAAGCCCCCGCCGTCATTTTTTGCTTCTTTTTTCTGAAAAAAAAAGATAGGTAAGGCAAAAGTAATTTTATTATTAGGTAGTGTTTAGTCTGTGTTAATTATATATAAAGTATATGTGTAACTTTATTGTGTAATGGCAAAGAAAGTAAAAGGTGATTTACAAAAGTTTGGTTTGACAAAAGATATAGTTCTCGATTCTCTTAAAGTTGTAGTGTCAAGAATGAAAAATTTTAGCCAAGAGTATGGAGATTTAGGATTAAGCAAGAAGAATATTTCTGAATTGATAGGTAAGATAATGGAAAAAGCTTGTGCTGATAATTTTAGCAAAAAATTGGGTTATGAAGTAAAACGAGCAATGGCAGATAGGGACCCAGACCTCACTTTTACAAAAATCAATATTCCTATGGAAATAAAGATGACTTCAACAGACAATAGCTGGACAGGTGGAGAGTTCAGCAAAAGACTATTTGATTATCTTATGGTTTCGTGGGGTGGAAATTTTGACGAGTTCTTTTGCTGTTTAGTTCATCTTGAAAAAGAAGATTGGAAATCTAATTTTCAAAATAACTTCTATGGACCATCCCTACTTGCTAAAACAATTTATGACAAAAAAGATAAAATTGTGTTCTTTGGTGAGTTTATAACAACAGATAGAGGCACAATTAAGCTAAAAAGAGAGAAAGTCGTTTTATAAAAAGGAAGTTATCGCCTCAACTCTTACAGGTTTATGCTCTTTTTTTGCATGTTCAATTGTAAAATTATGCAGTGGTTTTTCTACTTTTGCTAATCTCTCGTTTATGATTTTACAATAGTATTTATCAATTTCACAACCTAAATAATTTCTGCCTAATTTTTTTGAGGCAACAGCAACAGTTCCAGAACCCATAAATGGATCAAAAACCAAATCTCCCTCATTGCTACTTGCTTTAATGAAAGTTTCAATGAGTTCTATCGGAAGCTGACAAACATGCGCGGTTTTATCTTTATTCACATTTTTAACAATATTACAATGGAAAACATCATAAGGTGTTTTGCCATTGCTTCCGTTTTTTATTCTTTCTAATATTCTCTTATCAGTAGGATTTCTGTATGGCACGGAAATATGATTTTTATTCCATCTTGCTTTTTCTGTTTTAGTATAAAATAAAATGCTATGTTGCGATCTCGTATAATTTGTTGGCGACATTCCAGTATTTGTTGGATAATGCCAAGTCATCCATCTTTTAAAAATCATATTTTTATCTAAAAATGGCATTAAGTAAGCATTATTTTCAGGATAATTAAACAAATACAGGCTTCCATGTGGTTTCAAAATTCTTATACATTCAGTAAGCCATTTTTCACACCATTTAATATATTCCTCTTTCTTCATTTTATCTTTGTAAGAGTTATAATTTTTTCCTATATTAAATGGTGGATCAGTAACCACTAAATCTACTGATTCATCAGGGAGATTTTTCATTGACTCCAAGCAATCGCCCGGAATTATTTGGTTTATTTTAACTTCCATTTTCTTTTGCCACTTTTTTACCGAGTTCGGTTATTTGATAAAGTCGCCCTCTCTTTTCATCATCATTCAGGCATATAATAAGTTTATTGTCTTTCAAGTCTTTTAAAAAGTTACTGACATGATTAAGGCGAAGTTTCGTTTTTTCCGAAATTTCTGAAGGAGTTAAATAATTAACATCCACTAAACTTAAAAGTATTTTCTTTCTGTATCCAGAATTTTTAATTATGCTAATTCCCTTTATCATCTGCCTCTCCATGCACTGTAATAATACACATTTTTATATATAGATAGCCACACATAACACACAAACTAAACACATATATAAATCTTTCGTTGGTTTTGCCTTACCGATATAAAATGCGAGGCAAAGCCGAGACTATATGTCCGAAGGACAGGTGGGGGCTTCCGTTTGTTTTCGTTTCGTAGCGAGGGGGCAAATTGCATTTAACTCCTATTATATGTCAAGCTAATGATAACTATCTGTAATCTGATATTTATTCGTAATGGAGAGTATAAGCGATTGGCAGTAGATTTTCTATATCTGCTAACAATTCAAGAATTATTTCTTCGAAGAGTGCTGAATGTTTTAGTTGTTGACGTCAGCAACTTTGAAAAGGCAAGCAAGTAAGATATTTATAGATAATTCTGGTAATTATAGCGTATTTCTACCAGAATTCTCTATCTGTCCAATTCTGAAACTATGCAACCTAATCAACAGAATTGTCCATATCTTCATTATTTCCATAATTTTAAGCAAGTAGTGCCGTAGAAAACATTTAAAAATCTCGTTATCTTTTAATTATTGCAAGATGGTAAAGAAAAAGGGGATAAAAAAGGTTAGTCATGAAAAGAAAACAGAAGCCAAGGTAATAAGAGAACTACCGTTGAAAAAAATTGAGCCTAGACTTTTGAGAACTGAGAAGGATAAGGCGATGGATTTCGCTGAGAAAATACATAGAAAATTTGATTTGTTAGTTAAGGCAACTATTCTTTTTGGTTCGCAGGCAAAGGACACTGCTGAAAAAGGCTCCGACATAGATGTTGTTTTGGTAATTGACGATGCTTCTGTGAATTGGGATTTAGAACTTATTTCTTGGTATAGAGAAGAACTTGGGAAACTTATTGCTGCACAGAGTTATAACGAGGACTTGCATATTAATACAATAAAACTTACAACTTGGTGGCAGGATTTAGTTCACGGAGACCCTGTTGTTTTGAATATTTTAAGATACGGAGAAGCATTAATTGATTCTGGAGGATTTTTTAATCCATTGAAATCTTTGCTTATTCAGGGAAGAATAAGTTCTACTCCTGAAGCAATTTATAATGCTCTTCAAAGGTCACCAGGACATTTAATAAGAAGCAAACTTGCGATTTTGAGTTCTATTGAAGGGGTTTATTGGACAATGATTGATGTGGCTCAAGCTGCTTTGATTACAGCTGGGAAACTGCCTCCAAGCCCAGAGCATATTCCTGAATTGCTTAAGACAACATTTGTTGATAACGGACTTATGAAAATAGACAGAGTAAGACAATTAAAAGAAATCTATTTTCTACATAAGGGAATCACTCATAGGGAGATTCACGAAGTTAGGGGCGAGCAGATTGATAAATGGCAGGATATTGCAGAATCATTTATGCTTGAAATGACGCGTTTAATTGATAAGATTCTTGATGCTCAGAAACAAAAGTAAGATAAAAAATTAAATTATTCTTTCTTTTTTTCTTCAACTTTTAGGGGATTGTAAGCTTTGTAGATTGTTTCTGCTATTCCTTCATTCAATCTCAAGTCGTTTTCTTTCATAACTGCTGCGACATATTTTCTGCCTTTTTCTTTAGCTCCAGAATCCTCTAATCTTTTTTCAGCTTCAGCTAGATATGCTTCTTTTCCACCTTCGAGGTATTCTGAACTTAAATGACCTGCTCTTGTTGCTGCTTCGGCAAGTCTCGCAACTCTTTGAGCATAATCAGCATTTCTGCCTTGCTCCTTTAATTTTTTAGCTGTTTCTCTTTCAACATGTGGAGCAACTGCTTGATAGATTTCAATCATATCTTCTCTTGATAATTTTTTCAAATCTCTTTTTGCTATTTCTTGTGCTTGTTCGTATTGCCTATATGCTTGGAATATATTTTTATAACCTTCTCCTGCTCTTTGAGCAACTTCGCCTATTGTTGCAATTTTTTGGAATTTCTCTTCATCCATTTCACTTAATATTTTTTCAGTTTTAGTTGCAAGGTCTCCTCTTATTTTTCCAGTAAGGTCAGAGTCTTTTAATCCTAAACCTTCTGAAACTTCAGATACGTCTAGTTCTTCTGGTTTGATAGTTTCATTATAAATAGGAATAGGTGCATTTCTGCCCGCTTCATAAGCGATTGGGGCTGCTTCTTTTAATGCTTCTTGATTATTATCTGTTTGTAGGGCATTATTCAAATCTCTTGCTTTTTCTCTTGATTTTAAATTTCCCAATAGTGATTCTAAATTTTCTCTCTTTGGTTCTTCATTGTCTGTTATCTTATTTTTTGCCATAATTTTAGATATTTTTTAGGTATTTAAATCTTTCGGTTTTGTAATAACTGGAGAGAAGTAACAAAAATAGGGATAATTATCTGTAATTCGATACTTTATTAGTAATAATTGGTATAAAAGTTAAACTGGGGACTATTACTATTGTCGCCTTTTTTCGCCTTTCCATTCTTGACTTAGGTCAATTTCTTCTTCTTTTTCTTCTTCTTCTAAATGCTCGGAATCTATGGGGATGGCGTCGTTTAATGGGGGGATGTTATCTTTGTTTGAGTTATTTTCATTTCCTGGCTCATAATCGTCATCTAACTGTTGTAAAACAATATCTTCAATATCCTGCTCCTTTTCATCTTTTGTTTNTTCAATAGGNGGGTCTATAGCAGGAGCTAGTGCTTGTGCAGGTTGAACTGTTACATTTGTAATAGGAGTTGTTAGAGTGAGAATTGCGGGCTCTTTTATTGGAGGTTCACTTTGTGCCTCAATTTTTGCCTCTGGGGGCTGCGGCATAGCCAGTTCATTCTTGAGATGTTTTATATGCGGAACTTCCCTTACTACTTTTTCTACTTTTATTAAATCACTTTCTAAGGTGCTATCCGTTTTTATAAGGATTTTTTTTACAACTGGGGCTTGCATTGTTCCAGATTCTAATTCAGCTATTAATTTGCTTACTTTATAGGCCGCATCGGCATTGACCGATATGCTATCTATACCTTGGGTGAATAAGAATTGAGCCATATCTTCTCTGCTTGCAGCTTGTCCGCAGATGCTTGTTTCAACGCCGTATTTCTTGCATCTTCTTATAACATAAGCGATTGAATTTAGAACAGCTGGGTTCATTTCATTGTATAGATGCTGGACTTCTGTATTATTTCTGTCTAGTGCTAAAGTAAACTGAGTCAAATCATTTGTTCCAAAACTGACGAAATTAATTCCTTCTTCACACAATGAATTAATGACTTGTACGGCTGCAGGGGTTTCAACCATAATTCCTATTTTAACATTTTTTGGCATAATAATTTCTGCAGCAATTTCTTTAATCTTTCTTACTTCTTCAACATTAATTATCTGGGGAGCCATTAAGCCAATTATCTTGTCTGGAAAATGCTCAGCAAGTTTCTTTATGGCAGTTATTTCTGCCTTAAATATATCTAAATGTTTCAAGCTAAATCTTATTCCGTGATCGCCGAGCATTGGGTTGCCTTCTACTTGTTTTGGAGCGCCCTCTAGATGCTGGTATTCGTCGCTTCTTATGTCAGAGCTTCTAACCCAGATTTCTTCAAAATGCTCTGCAATTTTCTTTAATCCTTTAAATAGAACTACGACATAATCGCCTATCTTTTTTTCTTTTACATATTTTAAGGGATGATTTCCTGATTCTGCAATAATACCTTCTAGTCTTGTTAATCCAACTGCCTTTGCACCAGATTTTACTGCTCTCGAAGCATAATCGGGCAAGTCAACGATAACTTTTATTTTTATTTTTGTTGGGACAATTGGGAGGATTACCACTTCTTGTTTTTCTGCTTTACCTTCAAATACCTTGCCGTGATTGCCATCTACTGTTACAATTTCTCCGTCCTTTAATATCTTTGTTGCTTCATTTGTTCCAACTACAGCAGGGATGCCCATTTCTCTTGATACTATTGCGGCATGACTTGTGACTCCGCCCTCATCTGTAATTATTCCTGTTGATTTTTGCATTGCAACAACCATATCTGGATTTGTCATTTCAGTAACGAGAACATCCCCCTTCTTTATTTTGTCAAGGTCTTTCATATCTTTTATTATTCTTACAGGACCAGAACTAACTCCTGGGCTTGCTCCAAGGCCTGAAAGCAATATCTTGCCTTTTATCTCTTCTGTCTTTTCTGTTGCTATTGTTGTAATTGGTCTTGATTGAACAATGAATATTTCTTTTCCTTCTATGGCAAATTCAATATCTTGGGGCTTGCTATAGTGGTTCTCTAATTGTTTTGCATATTGGGCTAAAATTTTTATTTCATAGGTTGTTAGAACTTGCTGCTTGCTTCGTTCGGATGTTAATTTGGTTACCTCATTTTGGCCGCTTGATGTTTTTATTATTGCAATTTTTTTATCAGCTACTTTTGTTTCTAATATTTTGAATTCATCCAAATTTCCGTCTATGACATAATTGTCTGGTTTTATCTGGCCCGAGACAATTCCTTCGCCCAAGCCCCAGACAGATTCTATTACTATTGTATTGCTTCTGCTGACGGGATTTTGGGAGAACATTACCCCTGATTTGTCAGCATCAACCATTCTTTGAACTACAACAGCTAAATATGATTTACTATGGTCAAATCCTTTTTTTGTCCTGTAATAAACTGCTCTTGCAGTGAATAGAGAGGCGCAACAATCTTTTACTCTTTTTAATAGCATTGCTGTTCCTTTTACATTTAAGAATGTTTCTTGCTGCCCTGCAAAACTTGCGGAGTTATGTGTTATAATGCCTCCAAGGCCTGCAGCAAAATTCTCAATTTTAGGAACGCTAAAATCATATACTTCACCTGTATTTTGTACAGCAGATATTTCCTTTATTTCTTCCCACTTAACTGTCCCTTCAAAAATTGAAAACTTGTCTTTAAGATCATATTTATCTTTTGCTCTCTCTAACTCATTTAAGCTTAATTTTCCTTGTATGTTGCCATAATTCCAAGGTTTAGACTCTCTTTTAAATCTCCCTTTATTATCAAAATAGTCCTGTTTTTCTATTAGTTTCTTTTCTACCTGATTATCATAGAAGGCTTTTTTGCATATCCTGCAATAATGTCTTTTCTTGCCATCATAATAACTAGTTTGTTCCATTTCATTTTTACAAACACTGCATAGAGCCACCTCTACTTCTTTTTTAGGCATTTTTTCATCTACGCAATTTTTTATTTGAGCAGAAAGAGCATCATTTATTACCAAATTATATTTAAATTCAGGATGTTTCTCTCTGCTTTCATACTCTTTGATAAGGCTAACTAATTTCTGTTTCTTACCAATATCATCAAAATTAATTAACTCGCTAAATTTTATACTCTCTTTTAAAGGAATAGCAATCTTAAAAACATTATTTTTTATATTAAAGTAAAATCCTGTCCCTAAAATCTCCAATAGTTTTAACATCCCTCCACCAAGCATTCTTGAAGTAGTTGTATAGGATATCGATTTTCCAACGGTTCCATCCCCATCAAAACAGCCCCTTAAGAACGAACCTATATTTTTCTTGCTCCAGCCAAATACAAAATTAGGCACTCTTTTTTCAGAGCATATCTTTCCCTTACCTTTTTTGTTTTCATTTGGTTTACCACAAGTTTCATGCAAAAATCTCACAAAAGCGGGGCTATAGATTCTTACTGATCCCTTATTTATTATATTCTTTTCATAAATTCCCAACTTTCTGCAAAAATTCTCAACTTTCTCTAATAGCCCATAATTATAATTTGTAACTGAAACCCCATTGCCATATGTTGAGCCTTCAGATATATACAAACCAAGAAAATAAGCAAACTCTTTTGAAACTTCAATCTCTTTCGGCATTCCATTTTGAATATTCCAATTATTACTCTTGTTTATTATCATAATTCTGTCATTTTTTTCTATAACATCCTTTCCTTTAACATAATCTAAAACAACTATTGGTCTTTCATTGTTTACTTCGGGTATAAGGCCTATTACTGGGATTTTTGTGCCTTTTTTTATTTGTTTAATATTTGTAACAACCGGTTGCAGATTAGTTTCATCTAAGGATATCAGCGTATGGTTCGGAGATATTGTAATTTCTCTTCCAGTGATAGTTTTTATTTTATAAAGCTTTGATTTTGTTGTAGAATGTTTCAAAAGAGATTTTATTGGCATCCACTCAATTTTATTTTCATTCATGGCTGGAATTCTTACATTGTAATTGTTGCAATCACCAAACTTTTCATAAATATCTTTTATCTTTTCATAGATCGTATTTCCGTTAATCTCCAATAAAACATGTTCGTTTTCTGATATGCTTTCTAAATCTTCTGTTGTTGCAGAACTTCTTACTGCAACAAATGGGGGTTCGTGACCCATTTTTAATATTTCCATTGCGCCAGTGTTTGCTGTTTTAATGCGCTGTTTATCTACATCGAGAATATCATATGCTTCTGTTATTTCATCTGCTAATTCCTTTGGCATTTGAGCATTGCTTATTAATTCCCTTATTCTTTTTGATTTTTCATTTAAATCGTTGGTATTTTCAATATCTAAATCACTTAATAATGAACTTATTCTTTCTTTTACTCCTGATTTTTCAATTAGAAATTGATAGGCTTGAGCAGTTATGACAAATCCTGGGGGAACAGGAAATTTAGAGTTATACATTTCGGCTAAACTTGCCCCCTTGCCTCCTGCAATTGGGACATCTTTATTGCTTAATTCAGAAAACCATTTAACATAACTCTCCTCTTTTTTTTGTATCATGATAAATAGAATAAAATAGAGTTAATAAATATTACTCTGATATAAATAATTAAAATTTTATTGTTTTACAGCAACTTTCTCAAAAAGAATTCTGCTCGTGCAGGGCAATTTTGATTTAATGGCTATAAGGGCGTCTCTTGCTATTCTGGCAGTTTTTTCGTTTTCACAGGAGACGATAAAAATATCTTTTCCTGCTTTTACTATTGCTGCTCTGCCGATTGATATTCCAAAGCAATGGCTCATACCACTGCTTATTCTATCTGCGCCAGCGCCTGCTGCTGTTTTGTTTTCCCTTAAAATATGGTGCGGAAAGACTCTTACTCCAAAATAAAACTGACCAGGAGCATTTGTTTCCATTACTTTTGTGATAAACATTCTTGAGGATTCTAAAGCGTTATCTCTTAATTGAACTTTCTCTAATGCAACTAATCTTATTAAGAAAGGATGTTTGCCTTCTCGATATGCTTTTGAATTGCCTGCATCAAACTTAACGATTTTCAATGGAGGAACAACTTTTACATAAGCTTTTTGTTTTGACTTGCTTTTTCTTGTATTTGCCCTTACTATCTTTCTGGAATATGCTGAAGCTTTTCTTAACCCCATTATTTGTGCCCTCCTTCTTTAACTTCAATTTCAGTTGTTAATGCTTGTCCTGGCAGTCCCCTTTCAAATATTGCCCTTACAAGCCCTTTGTTTCCATGAGCATCACTTATTTTTCCATTTATTTCTTTTCCAGCTGAACTTTTCCAGACTACTTCTTTTCCTACGAATTTCTTTGCTTCTTCTCTACTTTGCAGTCCGAGGTCGAGCAAAAAATGTTTCTCATGCTGAGTGTGCCTTCCTCTCCTGAATTGAACTACTATTCCTTTCATTTTGTTTCCTATTAATTCTTTAGAAAATCGGGCTTTTTAAAGCTTGAGTTTTTTGATTTAATTATCTTTCCAAAGTAAAATTATAATATGCTTAAAAGACTTATGAGAATAATAGCCCATTTATTATAATATAGAGAACTGCGTAAGTTATAGCTCATTTTGTACGCAGTTCTCTAATGGATAGACTGCCCCTTTATGTGCTATAAGCAATGCAGTTATCCATATCTAGATAATTATCTTTTTTAATAGGAGCTATAAGAAATCATCGCAATCAGCGTTAGCAACTTCATAAGACTAAGCAAGTACGTTTTTTTGATAGGGGGATTATAAAGATATAGAGGACTAAACTGCTAAATGTCCTAAATATTATTGAATAAAAAACCCAATCGCAGCAGAGCTGCGGGGTTTAACACACAGTTTGAGCAATTAATAATTATCTCAGATATTATTTTTATCGTTGATGAGTTTAATAATAGAGTGGATGGTTTCCGAATTTTACTTCAGACGGCTAAGTAGATACGTTTTTTGAACTAATTGGGTTTTTTATAGCAGGGTTAAGAGTTCTTTCTTTAATTCTGGGGCAGCAAAGGAATATCCTATTGCTTTTTTTGTTAGATGGAGAATCTCTTCATCCGTAAGATTTAGAGATTCTCTGAAAATTTTATTTTCTTTTATAATGTCTGTTTGAAAAATTAGAGGGTCATCTGAACAGACTGCAATTTCAAAACCATTTCTATAATATTCTGTAAATGGATGTTGAGCTATTGTTTTTATAATATTTGTATATAAATTGCTTGAAATACAGAGTTCTATTGGAATGCGATTATTGTGGAGAAAATCTTTTATTTCTTGAGAAATATTTATTGCATGAGAAACTCTTGCAGGGTGAATTGCAATTAAATCCTCTAAAACTAATCCGCTGACTTCACCAATATGTGCTGTTATAGGCAATACATTTTTAGATAAGTTAATTAATTTTTTTATTCTTTTTAAATCTCCTTGGGCTTCTTTGCCAGAGAGGTCTATACCTACAATTCCTTTTTCTTGATATTTATTTGCAAGTTTCAAAGCTTCAATTATGTTAGTATCAAATGTATTTCTTTTTACACCCACTAGGAGATTAGCGTTATTATCATATTTTCCTTTAGTGGATTCTAAGGCATTTAATATTGCTTCAAGATATGCCTCATTTCCTTTTCCGAGGTCTTTTAATCCTGCCCTAATTTCTGAATAGATTATTCCTGAATCAGAGAGTTTTTTTACTAATGAACAAACCCCCGCATAAACTTTTGATTCGTTGTCTATTATTTTTTCTACTTTATTAAAGAAGCTAAAAATAGTATTATAATCTGCTTCTCTAAACTTAACTGCTTCTAGGTCTTCAACTAATTCTTTGAAGTCTTTTCTTGTGGATATCTCTCTAAGATATTCTAATGGGTATGCTCCACCCAGATGAATGTGCAAATCTACAAACTTTTTCATAAATGAGGAGATTTATAGGGATATAAAAAGGTAAGCTATATTAGATATATTGTATGATGAGAAGATTAAAGCGACAATTCAAAATCTCCAATTTCTTTCTTTAACGCTAAGATTATATTTGAATCAAGCTTCATTTGCAGATTTTCTTTTGACTTTTTGATTGCTTCTTCCAATTCGTTCTTATTTGAATCATGCAGACCTTTAGGAGTTATCTTTTTTATTTTATTCTCTTCTATGAAGAATACTGCTGAATCTGTTAGAACCATTTCAGCTTTTTTTTCGCCGTATAAAATAGAAATTACTCCTTTTTGTGAGGATACAAGGTCTTTTCTTTGAGTATATTCAACTAGGGCAGCAATTAAATTATTTGAATCACTACTTATTTTATGGAGTTCTGTTTGAGTTAATTTTTTGTTCTTCATTTTAACTTTTATCTTTAAAATTTCTTTTGCGATTTCAAGCATTTTTTGAGGTAATTTACCTTTCTTTATTAGTTCTTTTTCTAAGTCTTCTATTAAAGCTGTTTGACTTTTATTTCCAAAAATTGTTTTTAGTAATTTATCCATCTCTGAGTGAAGATTATCTATTAAGTGTTCTTGCATTCTTATTTCAAGTTTTTCCCTAATCTCTTTTATTCTTTTTGAATAGAATTCAAAGTCTTTTCTTAATTCATCAATTTCTTTTCCAGAAATTTCTTTTAGTTTTCCATGTTCATAATCTTTGAAATATTTGACTGCTTTTTCTAAAATCTTTAATTCTTTTTCTCCCATTACTTTTTCTTTGTCAACGAGAATTTCTTTTACTTGGGAAACAATCATTTTTGGAACTTCTGGGGCGTGTCCTGAAAGCATCATTAATGCTTGTGTTGGTGTTAGAACACCATAATATAAATCAATCATTGTATCAATTAACCTTCTTCTTACATAGTCTTGCGTTTTGTCTCCTTCTTTGATATATTGGTCAATTGCTTCTGGACTTGGTTTTATCTTACCCATTAATAATAATCTTTTCCAAGGTAGGAAGGTTCCTCTATCATAGAATGGGACGCCATCTCTTATGAATGTAAAATATACGGGATTCGCATCTTTAACTCCCTGCCAAAAATCTGTTAATAAATAAACCTGGGGTTCTAATTTGTTTTTTACTCCTGCTAGGGCGGTTGCTTCTCTGATGTAATCGTAAATTATTCCCCTCAATCTTTCTAGAAGTTCTATTCTAGTCATTCTTTTTACGTCAGTGTCATCAATTACTATGAAAACATCTACGTCGCTGTCAGGACCTGCTGTTCCCCTCACTAAACTTCCTCCAATGCAGTAACTTGCTATGTATTTATCAAATCTGTTAAGAACTAAAGACTTGTGAATATTTGCAACTCTTAGAGCACCTAAGAATCCAGTGTCGTGTAGGGGCATACAAGCTGAAATAGCGTCAATAAAATTAAATCTACTGTCTAAACCATAATTCCATAAATCTACTTCTGTTTTTATGTGGACCCATAATTTCTCACCTGACTCTTTTGCAATTTTAACAATTTCTGGCTTAATCTTTGGGAGATTTTTGTATTCATCTTCAGGGATTACAATAATTAGATGAAGTGGTTTTTCTTTCTTGATTTCTTCCTGCATTTCTGGAGGAATTTCTTCTTCTTCAAACATTGGGAATGCTTTTGCTGGGAGAAGACCTATTGATTTAATGAATGGGAATTTTTTTAGTACTGTCTTTTTGAAATTTTCTAATTTTTCTTTTAGTTTTTCTATTTCTTGTGGGGCTTTTTCTTCAGGAACATTTGGTTTATCATATTTTCTTGTATCAGAAATATGCCCGCTTAGGCTTTCAGGTTTTTTTCCTTCCATATTAAATATAAAGATATTTGGTTTTTAAAACTATCTTTTAGTGATGATGTTATTAAAGGCTAATAGATGTAAATATAAAGCATAGACAACACCATAAGTACTATACCACTTTATTCTTGAATTAGGGATAATTATCTCTAATCTTCTATTTTATTAGTAATGATGAGCATAAATATTATTGACAGTGTTCAAAATTCGTAGAATTTTGACATACTCAAAGACCACTTCAATGAGGATTCTTGACAATTCACGACGAACCATAAAGTTATTTAGAGGAGAGGGGTAAAATTAGAAACTAAACTGCGTCCCTACTCCTGCGAACCAGCCATCAATACCATTCTGGCTTGTAAGGACAGAACCGCCGTAAAGATAGGGGGAAACAGAAAGATTCTTAGATAATACCTCTTTGTCTTTATCCCTTTCATAGACTGCAGTCATTCCTACTTTAAACATCAATTCAAAAACGTCCAAATCCTGATGTCCGAGGCTTTCTCTATAATGATTATCAATCTCTGTTTCTATTCCTTTTACATACCTTGCTGTGACTCTTTCATAAGTTACACTTGGCTGAAAGAATAATCTGCTCTTGTCATCTCCGATTTCAAAATTAAAGCCAATAACTGGTCGGATATACCAGGGTTCATATTTTATTCCATAAAAATATCTTACGGGCGTGTCATCTAAATTAACAACTTCGCATCCTCCCTGTCCTTGTCCAGATTTTCTATTATAATCATCTATGTTATCAATAACTTGATCGTGTGAATATCCTTTTCCATAACTCCCTGCGTCTGTTCTTGGGAAACCAAAATCAACTGTTCTTCCTTTTTCGTTAGATTCAATATCAAGAGAATCCCAAGCTCCAAGAGTTGTTCTTGCTCCAATAAAAATAGGGATTCTTGGAAGTTCATAACCGAAAGATAAATTAAACTCCTGGAAATTTAATTGCGTCGAAGGAGAATAAGAGTTAATTTTGTCATTACCATAAAACTTTCCGTTTGGCGCGGTTATTGATGGTGATTGTGCTTCGGCTTGGGCTTCTGCTGGTAAGCCCTTTGTTTTGAAATCAATAACTTTGTAATCTGTAGAAATATCAACAAACATCCGACCCGATTTATTTTCCCAGATATTTGTTTTATCGAATGATTTTGGTACGCCATTGCAAGAATTTAATAAAGCTAAAGAGACAAGCCCTCCGCAAATTACCTTGCCCACATTTTTTACTATCTTGTTAAGCATAGTATATCTAGAGGAATATTCAATTTATTGCTTATCATTATTTTAACTATTGAAATATAAATTGTATATTGGGGAATAGGGATAATAGGTTTCTTTAGTTTAGAGGATTATAAAATCATTCTCGCAATTTTTTTTACTTCTTCAACAAATATCTTGGCTTCCTCTTCGGTGTTGTAAAAATACAAAGAGGCACGGACGCTTCCTTTTAAATTATGCTTGTTAAACCAACTGTGGACGCAGTGGGCTCCACTTCTTGTCATTATCTTTTTTGTTTTGTCTAAGATTAGGGAGATATGATGGGCTTCCATGCCTTTTATATTAAAAGAAAAAATACCACTGCGCTTTTCTGGTTCAATTGGACCTATAATTTGTATATTGTGTTCATTTTTCAACCCTTCAGTAATTATCTGATTTAATTTTGTTTCTTGATTTTGGATATTTTTCATTCCAATGCTTTCGAGATATTTGCAGGCTTCGCCTAAACCGATTATTCCTGTATAGTCCTGAAGACCTGCTTCAAATTTTGCTGGCAGTTCTTCTGGGATGTAAGATTCATAAGTTGAATCAATTACTGTTTCTCCGCCAACAAGAAATTGCTCCATTTTTTCTAAGTGTTCTTTTTTGCCGTATAAAATGCCAGTGCCTGTTGGGCCAAGCATTTTATGCCCTGAGAATGCAAGGAAATCAACATCTAATTTTCTGACGTCAATTTCTCTGTGTGGAATGCTTTGTGCAGCATCAATTAAGACTGGGATTTTATGGGCGTGGGAGAGCTTTATTATTTCATCAATTGGATTTTGGACACCATCGAGATTTGAAACATGGACAATACTTACTAATTTTGTATTTTGGGAGATTAATTTTTTAAGATTTTCTATGTTAAAAGTATTATCTCTATTGGACTCGCAAATCTTTAATTTTATTCCTGCTTTTTTTAATTTAAGCCAGGGGATTAGATTTGAATTGTGTTCTTTGTCTGTTATTATAATTTCATTGCCTTCTTTGAGACCGAGAGAATTTGCTATTAAGTTAATTCCTTCTGTGGTATTTCTTGTTATTATAATTTCAGAAGAATCTTTTGCATTTATGAATTTTCTAATAATTTCTCTTGCTGTTTCTATTTCTTCTTTAAGCCTTCTTGCTAATTGATGATTGCTTCTTCCTAGGCAGGCAGGATATTCATTGTAATATTCATTTATTTTGTTTATTACTTGGATGGGCTTTAGGGACATGCAAGCATTATCAAAATAGATAATTCCTTTTTGCAGAATGGGAAAATCTTTTCTTGCTTTTTCTGGTGTGAAGAATATCATTTTAATTCTCCATCTATTATTGTTTTAAATGTTTTAAATGGTTTTGGTCCGACAATTTTATTGCCGTTAATAAAAAATGTTGGGGTTCCTGGAACTAGGGCGCTTATTCCCTGTTCTCTATCGCTTTCAATCTCATCTTTATAGGTTTCATTAGTTATACAGCTTGTGAATTTTACAACATCTAATTTCAATGAGTTAGCGAGATTATAAAGCATTTGCTCTGTCAAAACTTCTTGATTTTTAAATAATTCATTATGATATTTCTCGTATTTATCTTGTTCATTTGCGCAATTTGCTGCCAATGTTGTTTCATAACTTAAATTATGGTTTTGCAGTGGGAAATCCTTGAATTGTAAATTTACTCTTCCCTTATAATAATCTAAGACTTCTTTTATAACTGGCTCTGCTTTTTTTGTATACGGGCAAGTGTAGCAACCAAATTCAATTATTGTAAGTTCTGCATTAAGATTTCCGATTATAGGGTCATTTGATTCAACTTGAGGATGATTTAAGCTAGTTGAATTTATTCCTAAATCTTCAGTTGAGCAAGTAGAGATTTGACTATTTTCTCCTAACGGGTCAAAAATACAGAATCCTGTGGAGTCTGGACCATTGCAATTTCCATATTGGATATAATTGTAGACTCCTATGGAAGTGTAATAGGTGCTCCAGACTAATAAAATTAGGAATATCCATGACAATAATTTATAGTTTTTATAGACAAAGCCGGCAGTTCTTGGAGAAAATTTCATGACTGTTGCAGTTATGTCGCTTTTGAATTTATCATCTAGACCAGTTTGGCATTTTCTGAAAGTCATTGTTTTAAACAAGCATTCAAAGGAGTCCCTTGTTAGTCTTCTATAGCGTGCGCTAAATATTCCAAGAATTGCAAAAATTGGCAAGGCTATCCAACATAACACCATTTTTATTTAAGAAATTTAGGGTATTTAACACTATTCCCTTTTCAATATTTTATATTTTAACCCTAAAAAACCAAAGAGCAATATTAATGAAAATGTAATAACTCCTATTATTTGTACATAAAGGGGCAATGTTCCAAAATATGCAAAAAAGAAAGCTGAAGGCGCAACCCCGAGCAGGGTAGCAAAAATATATGTCGAGAGATTAATTCTGCTAAATAGCCCAACAAGATAACTTATTATATCAACGGGTACGGCAATTCTCAAGAATACAATACTCCAGAATAGATGGTTATTTGGCACAAATCCCTTGTATTTATCTATCTTTTCATCAGAGAAAAAATGATTGACTAGGGGAGTTCCATATTTTCTTGCCAATACAAAAGCTAGAATAGCTCCGATTGTCCAGCCAATTATGCAAATTATTGCTGCCCAAAACCAGCCCCAAGCAGCGGAGGCAACTGGAATAAGGGGGATGTCGTTTATTGGGGCGATAATTGTTGAGATAATCAAGATAAGTAGATAAATTGTAATTCCAAGAAAACCAGTGCCTATGAGACTTTTAACAAAGACAAGATTTTTATTAACAATGTAGGAAGAGATGATAAAAAACGCTAATATTAACAAAAGCCCTAAAGCAGACTTTAATTTGTTCTTTAATTTGTTATTTGTCATCTTTAGTAATAGTAAAAATGATTTATATATTTGCCGATTGAGGTATTTTAAAATAGGAAAAGATTTATAAAAGGCAGATGAGAGATAAAATAATGGCTAAAACAAAAGTAAAGAAAGAAGAAATTGCTGAGATAAAAACAAAAGAAAGAGTTGATAAAGAAGAAAATAAAATTGCACCCGTTGTCGAACAACCCGTTCAATTAGTTCAAACAGCTCCAGTAGTTCAACAAGCCAAGCCAAAATATTTTATGTGGACTGTTGTTGCTATTGTAATCGTTGTAGCGATTGTATTTTTTATGATGCAGTCTAGTGATAAGATTATTGATGAGGAAATAACTGCTGCAAAAGTTAATGGGCAAGTTATAACAATGAGCGAATTAGATAAAATGTATTCCACTGTTCCAGAACAATATAAAGCATTTGTCAGCAAGGAAACTCTTCTTAATCAACTTATTGAGAAAGAAGTAATTTTGCAAGAAGCTAAAAAAGAAGGATTTATCTCTACAGAAGAGGAAGCTAAGAAACAAGTAGACTCGATAAAAAAGGCACAGGGAATTAGTGATACGCAATTTATTGAATTGCTAAAGCAAAATAATATGACTGAAGCAGAATTGGTAAAACAATATCTTGACCAAATTACAATACAGAAATTTGTAAATGCAACAATTCTTAGCAAGTTAGTAATTAGTGATACGCAAGTTAAAGAATATTATACTCAAAACAAAGAGAAATTTAAGAAAGAAGAGCAAGTTACAGTAAAACATATTCTTATGGGCGATTCCACTCTTTCAGCTGAAGAAAAAGAAGCAAAAGCAAAGTCTTTGTTAAGTGAGATAACAAAAGATAGTTTTTGTGAATATGTTGAGAAATATTCTACTGATACAGCGAGTGTGCCAACTTGTGGAGAATATATTTTTGGTAAGAGTGATTCTTTTGTTGAAGAATTTAAGAATTTTTCATTCAGCAATAAAATAGGGACAATTGGAACAGTAAATACTCAATATGGGACGCATATAATTTATATTGTTAAGAAAACACTTGCTAAAACACTTACATTGAAAGAAGCAACAGCAGAAATAATTACTGCATTGAAAACCGAAGGGGCTCAGAAGCAGTATACTGATTTGGCTCTTTCTTTGAAAGAAAAGGGAAATATTGAAATTTTGTATGTTGAGACCGCTTCTTCACAAGACGCACAAGATGCGAGCCAGCAGATGATAACATTGGATAGTTTGAATAATGGGGAAGCAGCTTAAAATTAATTATACCTACTTNGAATTATTATGGAGATAAACTTTTAAGTATCTTAGATATGATTTTTATCATTAATAAAATTTAAAGTTATATGGCTGTTTTTTATTTGAAGGTTGGTAAATATATTCGCTTCTTTCTATATAATTATGCGGTCTGGAGTGAAGAATATAAGTCCATTATAGATGATAATTATTCTTAATTTGATTATAATGTTTTGAGATTATAAGCTTCAGCTTTTTTATATTTACTAAGCGGGTAAATATTAGTGTTGTTGATTATAAGTAGACACATTATTTTAGTGTTTTATATTTTATCTCAGAGAAAGATTAATTGATATTCTTTCTCTTGCGAATGCTTCTAGGCCTCTTAGATTTATATTAGGGTCGTCAATTTTAACGTAATCTACTCTATCTTTGTAAACCCCTTCATGAACTCTATTAGCTGCTTCTTCTTCTAACAAATCATTAAATGAATCTTTTACATATTGGGATTTATTAATAAAATGCCCGGTCATTACAACTATGCCGCAATTTGCCGCATTTATCGCTTCGAAAGTAGAACGTATATAATAGGAAGCTGCTTTTTTCATAACTAATTGAGCAATGCTATTTCCACCATCTGCTGATTCTGAGATTATCCTTGCTGAGTCTGGATTACTATTTACTTTTGCTTTTAATTCTGATAACTGGTTTTTCCAATCTTCTTGAAGATAACTTAAGAGGGTTTTCGATTCTATTTCTGCTCTTGATTTTGTGCTCATTAAACCATATTGTGAAAGACGCAAGGTTTCTCTTGAATCTATTATTGTGTCTAGAATATTTTTTAAAAATTTCCCACCTATGACATGTTCATATTCTGGTTTTTTGCCTCCATTTTTAAGAATGTAATCAACAACTGTTCTGTCAAATTTATCTCCTGACTCGCCGATTAGAATATGACCAAGTTCTCCTGGAACAATAATATATTTACCGTTGTCTTTTATTGCAAGGCCAACGCCATATCCTCCGCCAGGCATGCAATAGGCGATATTATCTGTAACTCTGCTCTCTAATGCATCTTTTATAACCTCTACTTTATCTGATTTTGAATAATCTATTTCTTTTTCTTGATTGGTTATATGACTAATTGCGCCTTTAATTCCAGGAGGCATGTCATTATGACATTCCCAGCTTTGAGTTTCTATTCCTTTAGTTTTTAGAGCATCGCAAACTTCTTGCATTGAATATGCAAGTTCGCCGGAATTTGTTGTTTTTATATGCCCGTTTGTTTTGTCAATAATTCCAGCTGAACTTAATTCTATAACTTCTGCTTTTTTTTCTAAATTTTGTGAGCGAGAGAATAATTCATTTGATGTTGTTCTTAGTCCTTCAAGAAAATCAGCTTTTAATTGGGGTGTTTTAAACTGATCTCTTAATGGATAACCTTCTTTATAGGATAATTTAGAATCAATCAAAGCAACATCTGTCTTATCTGCACCGGATTCAACGAGTAATGCCTGAGCCATAAGTGATAGAAATGTTTTTTGTTTATATAGATTCTTCTTATTGGATATATATTTCGGATAGTGATTGAAGAGAATTATCTGTAATTTGATATTCTTCATAGAAATATAATTGTTATTGGGCAGTAAACTTATTGTAATAAAGATGGTTTATTTATTTCTTTAACTCAGCATCAATCAAATTTTCTAAATGGTTTGATTTTAACGCTTGCGATTTCTTAACCAAAAAAAGTCAGCAACTAAACCAATAATCAACAAACCTGCTCCAAGAAAAGATGTTGTTTTAGCTGATAAATCTGCAATTACATTTCCAGTTAAATTAGACGATAGGAAAAAGAAACTTGTAATGAAACTAAATATCATAATACTCATTTCTAATTTTTCTTCAAGTCCTCTTTTTTTCTTTATAAATTTTGTTCTATCTTCGTCTGTTTCATAATCTTCTGAAGGAACAAGTCTATACTGTAGATGGTATTTTTGAGCTATCTTATCTATAGCTTGGGAAAGATATTCTGGCTCGTCTAATGCTGCAGATAAAAATTTCAATTGTTCATATTTTTTTGCAGTTTTATTTATTTTTATTATATTGAAGAATGTGCTAGCTATCCTTTTAATACCATTTATCAATCCTCCTGAAAAATATTTTTGTTTGAATTCTTCAGAATTATCTGTATGTGAAAAACCAATAGGCAAAGTATCTTTTGTTTTTCTTAAAACAAAATAACCATCTACTTTACCTGTATCTTGATTTTGTTGAGCAATAACTATTGTTTTGGCATTATCGTCTTTCAAAAAACCCTTTAAATCGCTCCCACTTGGCAAAGGCGATGCTTCAGTTATTCTTCTATTGGTGTGCTTAGAAGGGTCATAGGGGTGTGTATGTATTCCGCTATATGACCCTTTATTATTATAGCGCATTCCCTTTACTTTTTCATAATTCCAATCTACTTTGTCTTTATATATTCTCAATGTTGCTGGGGTCATTTCTTCCCCCGGAAATTTTATATATCCATGTTCTAATTTTGAGTCTTTTTCACCTTCAATTATTTCTCTAGGACTTCTTTTTTTATTCATATCTTTAAAATGATTTCTATGTTTAAATAACTTTTATTCTTCTATTCATTTCTTCAACTCAGTATCAATCAAAGTCTTGAAGGCTGAGAAGGGCTGAGCGCCTTCAAGTTTATTGCCATTGATAAAAAAGATGGGTGTGCCTTGAACGCCGTCTTTTTGGCCTTCGGCTAAACTCTTTTGTATTGTATTTAGCATTTTTCCACTCATTAGGCAAGAATCAAATCTTTCTGGGTTTATTCCTTCAATTTCCCTTGCCCAGAGTTTTAGACTATCTATGTTTATATCTGCTTGATTTGAAAATATTTTGTCATGCATTAGAAAATATCCTTCATCTCCTTTTTGTTCTCTTACGCAATAGGCAGCTTCAGAGGCTTTTTGTGCAAATTCGTGAATGCTTAAAGGAAAGTCCTTTAGAACATATTTTACCTTGCCTGTGTCAATATATTCTGTTTTTATTTTATTATATGTTTGAGAGAAGTATCTTTCGCAGTAGGGGCATTGATAGTCTATGTATTCTACAATTGTAACTAATGCATTTGGGTTTCCTTTTGTTGGGTATTCTTGAATAATTAGATTTGACGTTGGGTCGCTAATGACTGCTCCAGTTATATTACTATTGGATTTATTATCTTCAATTACAAAAAATATTCCAAATATGATGAATGCAATTAGAATAAATGTTGAATACTTCCAGAAACTATTTTTTGTCTCTGCAGCTGGTGTTTCTACTTTTATTTTGTCTGCAGGAATTTCTGTTTTTGTTTCTTTAGCAGGGATTTCTGTTTTTGTTGGGGTTTCCATAGTTATTTTATATTTTCTGGGTTTTATAATTGTTTTGTGAAGGGAGTTAATTGGGGATTTTTATTATAAATCTTGACTTTATCTTTTATTATTTCTGATTATTCTCATTGCCATTTTATTAAAATTGTTTTTTCTTAAAGACATTATGCAACAGAGTTCATCTCCTTGCTGTCAATGGGGATTTTTTTCAAGAAAATATTTTATACGGGGATCTTTTATTCTTCTTTCATCAATATCAGCTACGCCTTGTTTTAGCCCATCTTTTTTACCTTTGAATGAAACTAATCCTGCTAAGGTTGTTAGAGTCAGGGGCGCATATCTTAGATTCTTTCTAAATCCCCTGCCTTTTTGATATAATTTTGCCCCGGGCATAATTAATACAATTTTCATAAAAAGGAGTATTATTTTTAACTTTTAAATTCGATTATGTTATTGGTTTAAACTTTTTTATGAGATAGTAGAAAATAAATCCATTCAAATCCTCTTTCTTCTCAGAAGATTCGCGTTTGTGACAACGCTAATTGAAGAAAGAGCCATAGCAATTTCAGCTAGGAGTGGATGGATGATACCGCCAATTGCTAAAGGAATCATTACGACATTATAGGCAAAGGCCCAGAATAGATTTTGTTTAATTTACAGAGACTCTCGATGATTGTGTTACTTTTTGTTTAGAGAATCTCTGTCTATCCATTCTCGTTTTTTAGTAACTTGATTAACGAGAATGTCTATATTCTAGCAGCGAATTATTTTCTATTTGCAGTTTTAACTAACCAATAGATTGCGGCAACTATAAGGGCAATGATTAATATCCAGATTATCCAGCCAAAGAACATTGCTCCTGAGCCATATCCTCCCATCATTCCATAGCCACCCATCATATTACCAAATCCTACGCCCATCATTCCTCCGAAGCCAAATGAACTTAAAAGTAGAACTGCGCATATAGCAACAATTATTCCAATCCAAGCATTATCATTTTTCATTTTTTGATTTTCCTCCCTTTAATATAAAGTGTTATAGAAGTTATTAAATCTTAGCATCGTTTTGTAAAAATGTTCTCTACATTGGTTGTAGTTGAATATATTTCACAATCATCCCTCGATATACTTCCTTATAGCATTATTTATTCTTTTTCTTTTAAAAATAGTCAGCAATTATCGAGATATGTTTCTTCTCTATTAGCTCGATAATTGCTGCAATTTAAAAAATAATTAATCTTGATATGCTATAGCGCCTGTAATAAATTTAGAGTAGTCTAAATCGTTAATAATCTGTTTATCTATAGTGTTTCATAAATAGATTTATAACATTTGTTTTTCTTAATATAAAATAAAAGGAGGTAAAAATGGCACAAAAACTTAACCCTAAGGGAATTGGAATAGCTCTTGCAGCAGTAACATTTATTCTGTCTATTCTTTGTCTTTTGGCAGTTTTGTTACTGGGAGATTCTTCTATGAATTTTTTTAATTTATTCTTTCATGGAATTGATTTATCTAGTATAAAAACAACTCCAAATATAGCACAAGGTTTAATCGGAACTATAGTACTCACAATTGCAGGATTTATTGTAGGATGGTTATTCGCTCTGATATATAATAAATCTTAGATTAAGAGATATTTTATTTTTATGCCAAACTTGAATTCTTTTTCTTAATTCTATTTATTTGTAATTATGGCTATCCAAACCCAGAACTTGCAGATTGGGTTGAGAGANATTTATTGCATTCTTCTGGTTTAGTGCTAAATGCATTGCAAACANCTTCTTTTATTGAATTTGGATTTCTATCAATTTGAACTTGCGCCCCATTAATTATAAAAGTTGGAGATCCTAATACGCCTAAACTGCTTGCTCTTTGATTTTGTTCATTATAAATTTTTTCAGCGTTGGTTTTCATATAGTTTTCAATCTTAACTTTTTCAATGGATAGTTTTTTATAAATATCTGGAAGATAATTATTTAGGCAGCTTTCATCTCCTTTGCAGGAACCAATATTGTTGTTTATATCAAATTCTTTTAAGTATGAAAACAATTTATCTTTGCCGTATATGTTCTCAATGCTAATTTGTCTTAATGATTCTGTCTTTTCGTACTCTCCATGCATAGCGCCAATTGCAACTATTCTAAAATCTGCCTTATCTTTTAATAAGTTATAAGCTGGAAAAAGAGCTTTTTCAAATTGCAAACCATATGGGCAGTATGAAAATACAAAAGCTTCCACAACAGGCTTATCTGATTTAGAAACATCGATGAGTGTATTTGTATTTGGCTTAGCAACATCTTTCTGCATTACTAGCTCTCCTGTTAGGGGAGTTATACNTTGAATAAAATATTTTCCATCTTTTGTTGTATAAACTGGTATTTCTTTGCCCTGATATTTTATTTTAACTTCATATAAACTGTCTTTATCTATAGAAGAAACAAATTCAAGCCCCCCATTTGTTTTTTGATTTAAAAATTGAACTAAGCCCTTTCCAGCTTCATCTGCTGAAATTACTTTGCTAGAAATCTCTGTGTTTTCTCCTTTAAATGTCATAAACAATAATATCATTACAGAAATAGCTAAGATTATTGCTGTTATCTGCCAAATATTTATATTTGACTTCTTGCTATTTTCTTCTGAATTAATTTCATTTTCCATTTTAGATGTATTTAGAATCAATATATTTTTTGATTTCCTCCTTTGTTTTGCCATTGTTAGCCATTTTTTTAACTTCTAAAGTATCTACATAACACATTTCACAATTAGCTCCATGGCTGTCAAATTCTCCGTTAGGTTTTATAAAACAATCTAGAAGCCCTCTTGAATGCAATCTACCTCTATGGACTACTTTCATACAACCACAATGGCAGTTTATACCATTCAATGCATCGGGATTATTCTTAGCATATAGGTAAGCTTCTTCAACTTGATTATTTATAAAAGCATAGGGTGGGAGATTATCAGGATTATTTTTTATGGGAGAATTCTTAAATACAAAAAATGTTAGTAAAATCATAACTATAAAAATTCCTATGCTAATTAGCCCTTTATTTTTCATATTTTACTCCTTGCAGCAATCTAACATTTTTTTAATGAGCTGTGAAATCTTTGATTTGTCAAGAACCTTGGATTTTAGTTCTTGAGCACCTCGAGAATTATTTTTACTTGCTTGTGAACTAAAGTAAGGAATTTGTGTAAAAATAATTCTCTTAGTATCTGGATTAATTTTCTTATCTTTTTCTTGGTTTATGCCATTAACTACCCAAAATAAGCTGTAAAAATTAAATGCATCGTTAAACGATTCTTGGGCTTCTTTCTTTTTTTTATCATGCAGATATTTTGTTCCTACTTCAATCAATCTCATTGATGTTGAAAGTAAATGTTTGCTTATGCACCATTTTTCACTATAATCTTCTTTTTCCTTTACTACTATTTTTGCTAACAATCTTTTTCTTGCTTCTCTAGTTTGCTCAAGGAATTCTAAGAATTTTTCATCTTGAGTCTTCATATAACTTAACAAAAAATGTTCTTCTAAGCTTATTATATTCATTAAAGCAATTGAAAGGTCTTCTCCTAAAGATAAATCTAGATCTGTCTTTTCCTTTATTTTGTCAATTATTTTAATTAAATTTTTTTCTTCCATTTTTATATAGTTATTATCAAAAAAACTTCTGATAATATTAATATGGTAATAATCATGAATAGAATACCTTGATAGGGAAGTAAAACCTTGCCATTTTTTTTCTTAATATACTCACTAAGACTAAATGAAGCTCCAACAGCTAAAATTCCAACAATAATTCCTAAGAGTAATTTATCAATGCCAAAAACTCCTAAACCCAACATAGATAGTTCAGGCAAGGATTTAACAATTTCAAAGTTTCTTATAATCCCTGTTAAATAAAGGGGAACAACTGTAAATAAAAACGATGCAAATACGATTAAGAACCCTTGGGATGGGATATTCACTTTTCTTTTCTTTAATAAATTATTAAACCAGAGCCCCATAGAAACAATAAATGCTCCTAAAAATAGCCCTACAATACTATCATCGAACCCTATCCATCTTGCTACTCCTATTCCTGCTCCTGCAGCAACAGTGCATAATGGGCAATGTGCTGAAACTAACTTGGGCAATATAATCAAGGATGCAATTGGTGCAGATGCCCATAAGAATATTTTTTTATTCATCTTAGCCTTCCTTTAGAAAAGAAGGCATAAAATAATAATCCAAGAATTAACAAAATTATTATTATTGTAATTATTTTAGAAGCCTTATTTTCATGACATCCACTTGGGCTTGATTTAGAAACTGAATTTGAACTTGAATTAGATGAACAGCAGCCCATTTTAAATCTTTGTCCTTTTCATCAAAAGTGTATTTAAAACAACACTAACCGATGACAAAGCCATTGCTCCTCCTGCGATTATTGGTGATAATAACCAGCCTGTAAATGGATACATGACTCCTGCTGCAATAGGGATTCCTAATGTGTTATAGAATAAAGCCCAGAACATGTTTTGTTTTATTTTTCTGATTGTAACCTTGCTTAATTTAATCGCTTTTACAACATCTGTTGTTTTATTATTCATTAAAACTACATTTCCAGTTTCCATAGCAACATCAGTTCCAGAGCCAATTGCAATTCCAATATCTGCTTGTGCAAGTGCGGGGGCGTCATTTATTCCGTCGCCAACCATTGCAACCTTACCTTTCTTTTGTAATTCTTTAACATGTTTTGCCTTGTCCTCGGGAAGTACTTCAGATATAATATGTGTAATTCCTAATTGTTTACCAATGGCATTAGCTGTTCTTTTATTATCTCCTGTAATCATATAAACAAATATTTTTTGTTTTTTCAATTGTTTAACTGCTTCTATTGAATCTTTTCTAGGAGTATCTGCGATTCCAATGAATCCTTCTACCTTTTTATCAACACAAAGCACAACAACTGTTTTTCCATTTTCTTCTAATTCTGTAATTTTACTTTCAAATATTCCAAGACCTGCAAGTTTTCTTATATATTCTGGCTTTCCAACAATTACTTTTTTCCTTTTAGCCATTCCTTCAACTCCATGCCCTGGAACAGCCTTGAAATATTTTATATCTTCTAATTTAATATTCTTTTCTTTTGCCTTATTTACAATAGCTTGAGCTAATGGGTGTTCGCTAAATTGTTCAACACTTGCAGATAATCTTAAGATTTCATCTTCATCCATGTCTCTTACTGAAACTATATTAGTAACTTCTGGTTTGCCTTGTGTTAATGTTCCAGTTTTATCAAAAACAACAGCATAAAGCTTATGCGCAGTTTCAAGAGCATCTCCGCCCTTTATTAAAATTCCTTTTTCAGCGCCTTTTCCAGTTCCTACCATAATTGCTGTAGGAGTTGCTAAACCTAAAGCACAAGGGCAAGCTATAACCAAGACAGATACAGCAACTATTAAGGAAAATTCAAAGGTTTGGCCAATAACAAAATACCATATTATAAAAGAGAGTATTGCTATTAATATTACTGCTGGAACAAAATAAGCTGAAATTTTATCAGCAAACTTTTGAATTGGGGCTTTCCTTCCTTGAGCATCTTCAATCAATTTAATTATTTGGGCTAAAGTAGAATTTGCTCCAACTTTTGTTGCTTTGAATTTAAATGAACCATGTTTATTAATTGTTGCGCCTATTACAGTATCTCCTTCCTTCTTTTCAATAGGCATTGACTCTCCTGTTATCATTGATTCGTCAATTGCGCTTTCACCTTCGATAATGACTCCATCAACTGGAACTTTTTCGCCTGGCTTGACAATTACAACGTCATCAACAACTACTTCATCAATTTTTATCTTAACTTCTTGGCCGTTTCTTATAACTGTAGCTATTTTAGGAGACAAATTCATTAATTTTTTTATTGCTTCGCTTGTTTTCCCTTTTGCTATTGCTTCTAGATATCTGCCAAGTATTACAAAGGTTATTAAAACTGCAGCTGCCTCGAAATATTGGTCTCCTATTGGATTAAACATAATAACATAAAGGCTATAGAAATAAGCTGCACTTGTTCCAATAGCTATTAAAGAGTCCATATTGGCAGACTTATTTTTTAATGCTCCAAATGCACTTTTATAAATATCCCATCCAACAATAAATTGGACTGGTGTTGCAAGCAAAAATAAAATAAAATTTTTGTAAGGAACATCTATTCCAAACCACATTAAAACCATGCCTATCATTAATGCAGGAAATGCAAAAATTAAGCTAAAGATAAAAGTGTTTCTTAATTTTTTTATTTCAGCTTGTTTCTTTTGATTTTCATATTCCGGATTGATTTCGCCAGTTACAGGTCTTGCACTATATCCAAGCCCAGAGATAATTTTAATAATTTTATCTTGGCTAGTTTTTGTTTCATCAAATTCAACTGTTGCTTTTTCTGTTGCATAATTAACATTTACGTATTTTACTCCTGGGTCTTTTTGAATTCCTTTTGTCAATAAGGTTACACAACTCTGGCAATGCATTCCAGTTACATCAAAAACCGTTTTTACAATTTTTGGTTTTTGTGACATTTAGCTTAATTCCTCCTTTGTTAAAGGTACAAGATAAGCCATATCCATTGCTCCATCTGTTCTTTGCATTATTCCTACGATTACAACATTTTTTCCAAAGAAATTCTTGATTGGGTCTCCAATATTATAGAAAAGCCCTTCTTGCTTTATTATTTTTGCTTCTTCATAGCCAACAATTAAAGGATAATAATTTTGTCCGCCAATAGAATGAATTTGATACTCTTCTATGCTTCCTTCTGATAATGGAATACTAATTGGTTCATTGACCGAATGATAATAGAATAACTTTTGTATTCCTTCTGGGTTTGTTTTAATATAAACATTATTTTCTTGAACTCCCACGATTGTATATTTATAATTATTTTCAGCGGTATTAGGATTATAATTTGTGCTCATTTGTTCTTGAGGAACATTTATATCTATTTGTTCTTGAGGAACATTTATATCTATTTGTTCTTGAGGAACATTTNTATCTATTTGTTCTTGAGGAACATTTATATCTATTTGTTCTTGAGGAACATCAGAATCCATATCCTTTGAATTACTTACAACCATCCCGTTAGATTTACTACTAGCAAAATAAAAGAAAGAGCCTATAATTAATATTGCAACTGTTAGTAAGATAGCAATTATTTTTCCGCTTATCGGATTTGATGAAGAGTTTTTTTGTTTAATCTTTACCTCCCGCTCTTTTTTCGCACTTTTTACATTTAATCTTAATATTATTATTAAATTGCTTAAATGCATCTCTTAAGATGCACCAGCAGAAATTATCAGATAATTCAAAAAACTTTTCTTGTCCTTTTTTTTCTGAAGTTACTATTCTTAGATTAGATAGCTGTTTTAATTGATGCGAAATTGCAGAAAGAGTCATTTTATTCCTTCCAACAAAATCATAGATTTCATTGACAGTCTTTGGGTTTTCTGCTATGCTTAATAAAATATGAAGCCTTGTCTCGTCAGCTAAGCTGGAGAAGAATTGCATTACATTTTTTTCTGATTCTCTGATTTGCAGTTGTTTGCTTATGTCAAGGCACTTGACGGAAACCGCACCTTGAATGGTGCGATTGTGCCTTGAGCATCCAAAAGTTCTAAGCCGAGATACATGTAAGGACTTTTTGATTTTCATAATAGTTGAGCAATTGCTCAACTATTTAAATCTTTCGAATTTCAAATCTATACACAAAATCTTCTAGTTTCATCTTTTATAGAGATTTGCGATAATTATAGTGAAAGACATAAATCTTTCCCTATCTAGTCAACGACAAACTGGGGAAATATTAAAGTTGTTGACTATAGTATAAAATTTTCATGCAAATCTCTAATGGATAATTGCCGAAATTGTAGAATAATCAATGCAATTATCCATATCATTATTATTTTTAAATAAACTATAGCGAGAGACATAAATAACTGAACATATTATTTATGCCTCTCGAATACGTCAAGATGCTTTTAATTCGGTAGTTAGCATCTTGAGCGCACTCAAGAATCGAAATTCTTGATGTACTAACGGCTAAATTGCTCAATTTAAAATGTCCTTGACTATAATCCGCCCCATTATTTTGCATTATCTATAATTTCTTTGATATCTTTCTTAACTTCTTCTGCTTCTTCTTTACTAACTTCTGGAAAGAATTGAGATATTATTATTGGGTTCATTCCTATTATTTTTACTTTTCTATCTTCTTCTAAAACATTGATTTTACAGGGCATACAAAGAGAGATTAACCTGTTTTTATTCAAGAATAGATTAGCATGTTTTCCAGAGCAAATTTCAATAATCTTTAATGGTTTTTGCTCAAATCCTTTGGCTGCTAATCTTTCTTTAATGTCGTAAATTTGAAATATGCTCCATCCTTTTTGTTCAACTGCTTTAAGTACAGATACAACTGCTTCATCAAAACTTCTTTCTGTTTCAATAATATACGCAAAATCTTCTATTTTCATCTTTTCTTACCATATTGCAATTGTTTAATTAACCATATAATAAATAGGACCAATGCTATTAAAATTAGAGCCATAAATAAAAATCCAAAAATCCACATACCTCCAAATCCAAAACCCCCCATCATACTATAGCTTCCACCCATCATTCCACCAAAACCAAACATTCCTAAGAGTAAGAATACGGTTACGGCGATTATTATTCCAATTGGCAGGTTATTATTGTCTTTCATTTTGTTTTCCTCCTTTTTTGTTTTGTATTATCACTTGATTTATTTATTAGTAATATAATTATCAAGATTATAACAATAACTATAAGAGTTAATATAATATAAAAGAATATTTGAAATCCAAAAAAGTTATTTTGATAAGAATTATTATTTTGAGGAGTTTGATAATAATTACCAATCATTCCTCCACCCATCATGCCACCTGTTCCAACATTTTCGCCGCAATAAGACCTCTTTGCTAGGTTTATATGGAATTGTTCTTCGGCTTCAGAGCCTTCAGCTAGTCCCATCATTTGATGCGCTCTTTCATGGGATATGCCTGGCATCATTTGTTCCATATAATATTCACCAATAATTTCTAATTGGGAGTCTGATAAACTTTTACAGTCGGCTTTTGAATCAATCAGGTTTTTAGCTTCGTTTATTTCTTGTTGTGTGATTGCATTAACTAAACTCAAATTTAACAACAAGATAATAATCATTACAAATAGTATTTTTTTCATGTTCTTATCTCCAATAATTTCTTTATTTCATCGACAACATAGTTTATTTCCTTCTCTGTATTAAATCTTCCTAAACTAAATCTGACCGCACCAAGAGCTAATTCTCTTGTTATGCCCATTTCAGTAAGCACAGCAGAAGGTTCTCTTACACTATCATGGCAAGCCGAACCAGTGGACAATGCAATATCTTCTAGTTTAGATAACATTTGACTGCTGTCAATGCCTGTGAAACTAAGATTTAACGTGTTTGGCAATCTCTCTTTTGGATGACCATTTAAGTTTGTTCTAGCAATTGATTTTAATTTTTCATGCAATAAATCCCTTAAGTAAGATACTTTTTTATTATACTCATTCATATTTTCACTGGCTATCTGACTTGCCTTTCCCAAACCAACAATCCCTGGAACATTTTCAGTACCAGCCCTTTTTCCCATTTCATGATTTGCTCCATGAATTAAAGATTCTACTTCAACTCCTTCTTTGATATACAGTGCACCAATCCCTTTAGACGCATAAAACTTATGCCCTGCAATAGATAACATATCAATTCCTAAATCATCTACGTCCACACGAATTTTTCCAACTGTCTGTGCAGCATCTGTATGAAAATAAATTCCTTTTTTTTTGCATATTTTGCTAATATCTGCTATTGGCTGTGTTGTTCCAGTCTCATTATTAGCATGCATTATTGAAACTAAGATTGTTTCATCAGTCATAACCTCTTCAATATCTTTTGGATTTACTCTTCCATCCCGTTCAACACCAACATAAGTAACTTTGAATCCGTTTGCTTCAAGATATTTACAGGGATTTATTATTGCAGGATGTTCTATAACTGAAGTGATAATATGGCTCCCTTTTTTTCTATACGCAAAAGCAATACCCTTTAGAGCCATGTTATTTGACTCACTTCCACCGCTTGTAAAAATAATTTCTTTAGGTTTGGCTCCAATGAGTTTAGCAACTTGATTTCTTGAATTTTCAATCGCCCCCCTCCCTTTTTTACCGAGCCAGTGCCCACTTGAAGGATTCCCATAAAATTCGTTTATATAGGGTTCCATCTCTTTAATTACCAAAGGATCGATAGGTGTGCTAGCGTTATTGTCTAAATAAACTTTCATCTTGCTATAGCCTCCTGAATAATTTTTCTACTCTTTTCTAGTCTTTCAATCAAAACTTCTCGTATAATATCGAATGCCTTGATGATTTTAGGATTTGAAAGCTTATAATAAATATTCTTACCATTTCTTTCAGATATGACAATTCCTTTTGATTTCATAATTGATAAGTGCTGAGAGATATTGGCTTGGGAGAGTTTTGTTTTTATTATTAATTCTGTTACTGACAATCTTTTATCTCTTAAAAGTTCAAGAATTTCTAATCTTATTGAATTAGAAAAGACCTTACACATTTCTGCATGGAGTTTATATATTTCTTTCATTAATTCATTAGAATATTCTAATATTTAAATCTTACGAATTTTAAATCTATAATTAAATATTCTTATAGAAATTTAATTTAAGTTTTTTATAGCTTCTTCATATGAAAGCAATTTTCTTGGAAATATCTTTTTTATGTTTTCATTAGTGCAAATAGAATCGTATTTAAGACTTTCAATCAGAGAATCAACAAGACTAAATTTTTGATTTGTTAATTTTGCAATAAAAAAAGAAATTATTTTTTTTGGGAAAAAAGGTATTTTTATTATAATTATTTTTTTGCTTATTTTATTGGCGTATATTTTTAATAGCCCACAATATTTTAATTTTGTTGATCCTCCTACACAGAAAATTTTTCCCTCTGTTTCTTTTTTATGCAAACAAGCTTCTAAATAATATAAAATATCTTCTAATGCAATGGGTTGACAAAGACCATTAATTTTATATGGCCAAAAAATAAATCTAATTTTTTCAACAATTTTAGATATGATTATGAAAGAAGAACTATCTTTCCCAACAATAATTGATGCTTGAAATTCAGTTACTTTTGAACTTGATTTTCTTAGTATATCTCCAACAATCTTCCTGCTTCTTAAATGAGGACTCAATTCTTTATTATTGTTAATACCCCCAAGATAAATGATTCTTTTAACATTATTTTTTGAACAAGCATCTGCAAAATTTTTAGCACAAAGTTTTTCCAATTTTTCAAAATCTTTAGTTTGTGACATATTATGCACTAAGTAAAAAGCAATATCTATATTTTCTAATACCCTATCTAAATCATTTTTATTTTCTAAGTCTCCAACAAAAATTTCAATTTTTTTATTTTTAAGATGAAATTTGCCCTTGTTTCTAATAAAAACTTTTATTTTATAATTTTTTTCAATTAAATATCTTGTTAAATTTGTTCCTATAAATCCTGTTGCACCAACTATAAGTATTTTTTTCATATTTTTATCTCATGAACAATTTTTTGCTTTTCTTATCTTGTTAAGGCATACTACTGGTAAAGATTTAATGTTCTTGATTATAAGTAATCACTTAATTATTTGTATATAAAGTATAAATACTTTATGTTTATTAGCAATTTTGACATCAAGATTTGAATACAAATCTTGAGTGTGATTAAGAACTCCAAATATGAT
>C687J35174_10001415_pt1 | contig 35006 bp, 32 predicted proteins | sample RifCSPhighO2_01_FD_35174 | JGI IMG/M metagenome (IMG submission 35174) | reverse complement strand
TTTTTACAGTTGTTTCCACGTTTTCACCAAATAATAAGATATCTAATTAACACCTGTTAAGGTATTTAAAGGGTTCTTAATCGTCAATTGCAGTTATTTTTGGAGCGTTTTTTGCCTCAATTGCACAATAAGAAAGCCACAAAAGACCTAAAATCCCGGCTTGTCTTTGCGACTACAAATCAACCAGACGCCATGAAGGCCCACAAGACAAAAAGACGTCATTTTTCGGAGTATTGAATTGATGTATTTTTTACAACAAATGCGCTAGGGCACAGCTTATTGAGTTCGCACCCTTCACAATTTGGCGATCTTGCAAAGCACACCCTCCTCCCATGCCAAATAAGAGCGTTTGATAAAAACCACCACTCCTGCGATGGGGCTAATTCCATTAGCTCGCGCTCTATAACTTGTGGGTTTTGGCTCTTTGTAAACCCTAAGCGGTTTGATAACCTTTTTACATGCGTATCAACCGCGATTCCCTCAATTATTCCATAGCCTTCACTTAAAATTATATTTGCTGTCTTTCTGCCAATTCCAGGTAGCGCAATTAGCTCATCCATTTTTTTAGGAACTACTCCGCCATACTTTTCAACTACAATTCTTGCAAGGCCTTTGATGTTTTTTGCCTTTGCGCGATAAAATCCCGTGCTATAGATCAATTTCTCGAGTTTTTTTTGTGGAATTTGCACAAAATCTTGCGGCCTCTTGTATTTTTTGAACAATTCTTTGGTAACCATATTCACGCGAACATCAGTGCACTGTGCAGAAAGTATAACTGCCACCGAGAGCTGGAAAATAGAACCAAATTTTAGTGCAGTCCCATCATTTGGATAGAGAACTTTTAATTTAGCAAGAACCTCTCTCATTTTTTGCTCGCCTATGTTATCTTGTGGCATATGCGACTATTTTAGGATATGAAAACCTTAAAATGAGTTAAGCACTAGAATTATTTTGCAAATTTAGCAATCATAGTGAGGACACCTATATGGAAGAAAAAAGTGTAATAGAAATGATTGAATGCATTGGTGAAGACCCAGAGCGTGAAGGCCTCAAAAAAACACCACAGCGCTTTATCAAATCCTGGACCCATATGGCTTCAGGATACAAAAAAGACCTCAAGGCAATTGTCAATGACGCCTTATTTAGCGCAGAGGATAGCAACATGATAATTGTAAAAGACATTGATTTTTTCTCAACCTGCGAGCACCACCTCTTGCCTTTTTTTGGAAAAGTGCACGTTGCCTATATCCCGAATAAAAAAATAATCGGCCTTTCAAAAATCCCACGCATAGTTGAAATGTACGCGCGCAGGCTACAGGTGCAGGAGAGGATGTGCTCCCAGATTGCAAATGCAATAAATAAGGTGCTAAAACCAAAAGGAGTGGCAGTTGTTGCAGAAGGAATACATAGCTGCATGATAATTCGCGGAGTTCAAAAAGTCAACTCCAAAACAATTACTTCAACAATGCTCGGGGCATTTAAAGACAGGGCGCAAACCCGCAACGAATTGCTCTCGCTTCTCAAGTAGAACAAATATTGGGATTTTTGGGTGAAATGAATGCAAAAACTAAACACTGCATTCATCTCAGTTGGCTCTAATATAGAAAGGGAAAAAAATATCATTGGCGCAGTTGCTCTTTTGAAAAATAAATTCCCAAAAATAAAAGTTTCCCCAATTTACAATACTCCATTTTTTGGAAAAGGCCACCAACCAGATTATTTGAATTTCTGCGCAAAAATAACAACAACAAAAACAGCTCCGCAGCTGAAAAAACTTTTTCGCACAATTGAGGCTTTTTTTGGGCGGCAAAGAAGTGGTAGAAAAGATTCACAAAGAACCCTAGATATTGACCTTTTGCTCTTCAACGATCTTGTTGATAAAAATCTAAATCTGCCATACAAGGATTTTGAAAAAAAAGCCTATGTGCTAGTCCCACTTGCCTCTATTGCTCCAAGGCTATTCATAAAACCTCTTGGCAAAAGCCTCACTTCGCTTCTTGGCAAACTTTCATTTTCGCAAAAAAATTCAATAACAAAAGTTTTATTACAAAGGAAAAACAAATACATTGCAATGAAGCCTCATTATTTTGCAGTTGTTGCAACAACAATTGATGGGTTTATTGCGCGCAATAGAAGCCATCGCTCAACTTGGACAAGTAAAGAGGATAAAAAGCACCTTTTTGCAATGATTGATTTAGCCGATGCGATAATTCTAACACGAAGTGGATATTCACATGCAGACCGCTCCCGCAAAAAACACTGCATTGTAATAACACGCAGCGTAAAATCAATAAAAGAGAAAAACCCAAAACTGACATTTCTAAATGTTAAAAACTCCAGCATTGACCGGTATGTTAGATCGCGCGGCTTTAGGGAAGTGTGCATTCTTGGCGGCACATTTGTATATGGGCACATGCTTCAAAAAGGACTAATAGATGATCTCTATCTAACAATTGAACCTCTTGCTTTTGGTTCCGGGCTTTCAATATTTGGAAAAAGCGTTCCTACTAAAAACTTTAAATTAATCCAGGCAAAAAAACTAAATAAGCAGAGCATCCTATTACATTACAAATATTTAAGAAAAAGGGTGGCAAAATGAAATATGAATTAGACCCCAAATGGACGCAAACCGCGCACACAATTGCAACTTCACTAGGGTATAAATGGGTAAACCCGGAGCGCCTCACTGTTGTGCGATCCTGGGGCTCGAAAACGCGCAGGACAATTGCACGCATACACTGTATTGGTAAAGTGATGATGCTTGGGATGGGCCATAAAAAGAGCTTTTATGTAATAGAATTGATTTCAGAAAAATTTGATAAACAGCCAATGCGAGACCAAGTTGAAACAATAATACATGAACTAATGCACATCCCAAAAACATTTGGGGGCGGATTTCGCCACCACGACCATGTGTGCTCGCGAAATGTTAAAATTGAACTTGAACGCTATTTGAACCAAACGCGGGTTGAGATATAATGCGCGGGTTTGCAAAAATATCGCCTAAGGCCAAATCATTTGTTGCAAAGATGCGCAGAATACCTGCTAATATAAAATTTGCCGCTTCCAAAAAACCGATTGTCACAAATGAAATGGTAACAAGACTCCAAACCGCCATGGCAAAAAAGCCAACTATTAATCAAATAGAAGAACTCATTCAAGAGTGGTCCGGGGCCAGAAATCTCTTACTGTCTAGAACCCTAATTCATGCAAAACCCCAGAGGTATTTGCCGTATGTAAAAATATTGCTCAGAAGGCTCAGGTACTTAAAAAAATTGATTGAAAAATCTGAAAATGCTGAAATAGAAACACAGCGTGAAAGCCTCAGAAGGGTCTTGGAAAAACTTAACAGAGAATTGAGTAAAAGCGGCTCGCCAAGAAATCAATGACATTTCAAAACTAAATCAAAATTGGAAATATAATTTATACTTCTCTTTTTCTAAAATACCCTAATTTGCATTCATATTCTGCAGAAGGGACAAGCTTTACTTTGAGGCCAAATTTTGGCAACTGCCCAAAGAGGGAAAAATAATGTTCAAGCGATGAACCATTTATTTCTTTTGCCCTAAAACCCTCGATCTGTTTAATGAGTTTTTTGAGCTCTTCAGAGCTTTCAAGATTTTCCTTGAATTTTTTTGTAGCAAATACAGTAGTTGATCCCATTACCTTGCCTTTTGTATCTACCGGTATTACGTGCATAAATTTGATATTAGAGCTTTTTGGTTTTTTTATAAAATGCAAAATATCGGTTGATGAAGGGTAAGAAACCCATTTCAGTGCGTTTTTAGTTGAAACATTGGGTTCGGAAAGAGCCGTTCGCAACGGATGTGTGTGGATTTCGGATTTGTACTCAGGAAGTACAATGTGAAGAGATGTTCTATCCGGATATCGTTTCAGAGAACCTACCTTCAAATGTCCCGGCATTGTCTTGTCCTTGTAAAACCCTATCTCTAGGTTTGAAACATCGGGATAATTTTCAATTGCTTTTTTCACTTCGCCTCTTCTACCGCCTGTTTTTATAAGTGGCTGTGACCAAATAATATTTCTATCTGCTTTTACCATATTGTGGAATATTTTCAAAATTGCAGCGCCGCTCAATATTGTAGCTCCCCCTAGCAAAAAATCGCGTCGCGTAGTTGTTTTTCTAGGCTTCATATTAGTGGTATTGATTTGTAAAATATAAGCCTTGCCCACCTGCTGGTTATTAAACATTTAATTCCATATATATTTACCACTTTTTAGGAGGGGAATAATGCCATTTGAAGTACCAAAGTTAAAGTATGATTACAATTCACTAGAACCATATATTGATGAGCAGACAATGAGGACTCATCACGACAGGCACCACCAAGCTTATGTAGACAAAGTAAATACTGCGCTTGATGGAAATACAGAACATCGCAGCAAAACAATTGAGGCCTTGCTCTCTAATCTCAATTCTGTTCCCGAGCCAATTAGAATGGCTGTTCGAAACAATGGCGGAGGCCACTACAATCACTCACTCTTTTGGGAAATGATCGGCCCTAAATCCGGAGGAAAACCAACCGGAGAAATTGCAACTGCAATTGACAAGGACTTTGGCTCGTTTGAATCGTTTAAGGAAAAACTCAAAACCGCAGGGTTAAACCTATTTGGTTCGGGCTGGGTTTGGCTTATTGTAAATAACGGCAAGCTTGAAGTGATAGCGCTTCCAAACCAAGATAACCCGATTTCGCAGGGTAAAACCCCAATACTCGGAGTTGATGTTTGGGAACATGCATATTATTTGAAATACCAAAACAAGAGGGCAGAATACCTTGACCAGTTCTTCAATATAATCAATTGGAAAAAAGTCGAGGAACTCTACTCAAAGGCGAAGAAGTAATTCTTTGCCGCTTATTTTAATATTCCGCCGGCGGGCGCTGTTACTGGGTAAACCCTATCACTTTTTGGACGCCCTCTATTAAATTTAATCACTTCTTGCACAACTGTTGCTCTTGCACTATTCCACATCTTTTTTGGCGGACGTATTCTATTGAGAATTTTTAGAACATCCAATTTACCGCCATTTTTAAGTGCGCGATCGCACTCAGTTCTTACCATGATGGTTTGCATACCTGCCAGGGAAAATCTTGGTCCACCTCTAAAGTGAGTTTCTTCAGGGATCAAACCTTTTCTAATAAGAGTTCTTCGTGTATGAGTAATCAAAGTCTTTAACGTCCCTTCAGCATAATTGCTAAGAAACATTAACTCGCCCAAGGGGGCTATATGGGGCGGGCGCAAAATAGATTTTTCTACTTCTGAAATTAATAATTTTTGATCAGAAGCATTTGCCATCTTCCAAGAAAGGTTATTGCCTTTGCCTTTCATCCACCTTACAACTCTTTTATTATGCAACACTTTCGGAACACGTTTCATTTTGAATACCTAAAAATTTAATATCGTCTTGAAAGATGTAATGCCATAGGAGAAAAATCTCTCCCTTTTCCCGATGTTTTACTTCGTACAACTTTTACATATTTTGACGGGGGCACTTTATGTGGTCTTGGCGGCTCTATATTTAGTCTTCTGACTTTTAGCCTTGCCCTAAAAAGACTTGCAATAGTTTCTTCAGTAGAAAAGGCATGCCTGAAAGTCATTTTCACATCCTCTGCCCCTTCTCTAGCATAATGACCACTGACAAGACATGAATCCACAAGAAAAACTGCAAGTTCACAGATTCTAGCTCTTGGAATTAGATCCCTGGCATTTCTTTCTTTTAATTCCGGCGGCATTTGTTTTAATGCTTCATCAAAATTTTTAGGGACTTTTTGTGCACGCACTTCCATCCACTTGCTTTTAGGAGCGCCTTTTTCCGGAACCATATACTGATTAATTTCCCCATAAATATAATGCTTTGTATTATCTAATAATTGGCTTTCCCGTAGCATGCATATCCCGTGCCAAAGCAACTTTTATAACCAAATAGCCATTAATTCTATTTGATGAAATTCTTCCTCGATTCTGCAATCCTATCCGAAATAGAATATGTATACAATGCCGGGATTTGTGATGGAATTACAATGAATCCCTCGCTTCTAAAAACCGCTGTTGATTCGCTCAAAGAAAAAGGTGAAAAGGTGAGCCTTGAGAGCTATATTAAAAAGGCGCTAAAGATTGCAAAAGGAACCCCGGTTAGCCTTGAAGTTACCGAAACTGATGCTATTGGAATGATTGCACAGGGAAGAAAATTATTCAAAAAATTCAACCCGGTTGCAAAAAATGTCTATATTAAAATCCCTGTAAACCCTTCAATGGAAGGGGACAGTGGAAAAGAATTTGATGGCCTGCTTGCAATAAAGACTCTTTCCAAAGCAAAAATACCGATAAATTGCACCCTTGTTTTTACACCAGAGCAAGCGCTTGCAGCAGCAAAAGCCGGGGCAAATTTTGTCAGCCCATTTGCAGGAAGAATTGATGACATGCTGCGAAAAGAGCACGGCGAGGAATTTACGAACTTTTCAAAAAGCGATTATTATCCACTAAATGGGCATGTGCATGATGGGAAATTGATAGAAGATAACGGCATAGCCTCAGGAATTGACCTTGTAGCCCAAACAGTCAGCATTTTTAGAAAATATAATATCAAAACAGAAGTGCTTGCAGCATCGCTTCGCAATGGCCACCAGGTTAGAGAAGCCGCAATTGTTGGCGCCGATATTGCAACAATGCCATTTAGCGTATTCAAAGAAGTAGTAAATCACAAATTAACACTTGAGGGGATGAAAAAGTTCACGCAGGATACGCCCGAAGAGTTCAAGAAATTGGTGTAATTGAATGCAAACAAGGAAAATAAAAAAAACTAAAATTTCCACTATAAATGAAACCAGATATTATAAAAGATTAAATGCGCTTGGCTTTTTAAAAAAACAAACCATTGAAGACCTGCGCTCACGCTGGGACATACTAAAAATCCAAAAGAAAAAGTTATTGAGGGAATTGGAAGAAAATGATGATGTGATAAAAGAACTTGAATTAAAAAATGTTCTTAGAGATATTGAATTTGCAAATGCAGAAATCTATAGAATTAATACCGGAAAAGGGAAAGTCCCACGCCTTAAAGTGAGTGATTGAATGAAAATCGGTTTTATCGGCCTTGGAAAAATGGGTTTTCGCATGTGCGAACACCTGCTTGAAAAGAAAACTAACCTTGTTTTGTATGCCCGCAATGCAGATGCAATGAAACCACTTTCCCGAAAAGGGGCAATTGCAACAAATTCATATGATGAATTTTCCAAAAAACTTGGGAAAAATAAAATCATTTTCCTCATGATAACTCACGGAAAACCGGTTGACGATGTAATCGCATCGCTTTTGCCTCACTTAGTAGCAGGCGATATACTAATTGATGGCGGAAATTCATTTTACAAAGATTCTGCGCGCAGAAACCAAGAACTTTCTGCCAAAGGAATAGAATTTTTAGATGTCGGTGTTTCAGGTGGGCTTGATGGGGCACGCAACGGAGCCTCGATAATGGTTGGCGGAAAAGAGGAAATTTACAAAAAATGCGAATGGGTTTTCAAAGTGCTTGCCACGAAAAATGGTTACGGGCATATGGGAAAATCCGGGGCCGGGCATTTTGTGAAAATGGTGCACAACGGGATAGAGTATTCGCTTTTGCAAGCATATGGGGAAGGGTATGCACTTTTAGAGAAGAGCGATTACAAATTAGACCTCGAAGAAGTCACTAAAGTTTACCAAAATGGCTCAGTGATACGCAGCTGGCTTGTTGATCTGATTGCACACGCGCTAAAAAAAGATCCTCACTTGGAAAAAATAAGTGGTGTAATTGGGGGCGGAAGCACCGGGGAGTGGACAATGCAAACTGCAAAAGAACTTGGCATTGAAATGCCGATACTTGAAAAAGCGATATTTGCTAGAAAAAAATCCCAGCAAAATCCCGACTTTTCCACAAAAATTGCAGCGGCCCTAAGATATGAATTCGGCGGGCATGAAGATCTCAAGAAGTGAGTTTGAGCAATACTATGCCACAAATAATAAATTATCAAAGTTTCGAAGAAATGAGCAAAAGGACTGCTGATTTTATTGAAAGTGAAATCAAAAATTCCAAAAAACAATTCTCAATTGCCTTTCCCGGCGGGACATCGGTGCATGGAATTTTCAAAGAACTCTCTATACGCAAAATAAGCTGGCAAATGGTAAATGTATTCCTTTCTGATGAGAGGTTTGTTCCAATCACAAGCCCAGAGAGCAACTACAAGCAGGCACAAGAGATGCTATTTTCCAAAGTTGATGGGATCCATGTAAACCCATTTGAAATTGAAAAAGGGATTTCTGATTATAATGAAAAATTCATGCAAATAACAAAAGGCGAATTTGATATTGTTATTTTAGGCGTAGGAGAAGATGGGCACATCGCTTCACTTTTCCCAAATATGGAAGTAATCAAGAGCAAGGCAAGAGGATATATTCAGGTGCACAACGCGCCAAAACCCCCGGCTGAGCGAATTAGCCTCTCTCCGAATGCAATCGAGAATGCAAAAACAGTAATATTGCTATTTGCTTCAGAAAATAAGAAAGCAGCATATGAAAAATTCATGGATAAGAAAGTGAGCGAATCCGAGTGCCCTGCAAAAATAGCCTTAAAAGCCAAAAGGACAATTGTTTTTAGCGTATTTGGTGGACTTGATGCAAAATAATTTCGGATTTATTATAATGGGGGCAACTGGGGACCTTGCCCAAAAAAAGCTCTTTCCCGCGCTTCACGGATTGTTGAAAATGAATCGAATTGACGGTAACTTTTATGTTGTTGCTGTTGGAAGAAAGCAATTTTCAAATGAAGAATTCAGGCAGCACGTAAAAAGTGCAATCCCAAAAATCCATGAAGATTCCTGGAAAAAACTTGAAGAAAAACTCTACTACTTTGACCTTGATTTTAATGAGACTAATGGCGGATTTAAAAAATTAGAATCTTTTTTAAAAGAACTTGAGCAAAAGCACCAAACAAACCAAAATAGGTTATTCTATTTAGCAACACTTCCATCGCACTTCAAAAATATTGCGGCAAACATTCGCCTGCACGGGCTTGCTGAAACTTCAGGGTGGTGCAGGGTTGTTTTTGAAAAGCCATTTGGCCATGATGAAAAAAGCGCAAAGGAATTGAATTTGGAAATTAGCAAAGTTTTTGATGAAAAACAAATTTACAGAATAGACCACTACTTGGGAAAAGAACTTGTGCAAAGCATTGGGATACTTCGCGCCGGAAACAGGATTTTTTCCCCGCTCTGGAACAAGGAAAACATTGACCATGTACAAATAAACCTCATTGAAGATTTTGGGGTTGAAGGCAGGGGCAATTTTTATGATGGGCAAGGGGCACTTCGTGATGTTGGCCAAAACCATCTTTTACAACTTCTATGTCTTGTTGCAATGGAAATACCTTCCAAATTTGATGAAAAATGCATAAGAAATGAGAAAGTAAAAGTTCTAAAAAAAGTCAAATTCGCAACAAATGATGCAGTGCTAGGCCAGTATGAAGGCTACACTTCAGAAGATGGCGTTTCAAAAAATTCTAAAACCGAAACATTTTTTGCGCTAAAAGCATTGATTAATAACAAGCGATGGAAAGGCGTGCCATTTTATTTGCGCTCCGGAAAAAACCTTGCAAAAAAATTTGCCTCAATTTATATCCAATTCAAAGACCCAAATTACACGGTGTTTGAGAGCCAGACACTAAACCAAAATTATTTAGTGATACAAATCCAACCAGATGATGGGATGCTTGTACAGCTAAATGGCAAAGTCCCGGGTGAGAAGATGAAAATACAACCCGTGAAAATGACCTTTTGCCACGAGTGCGCATTTGGCCCCAATACACCCCAGGCATATGAAACACTTCTCTATGAAGCTCTGTGCGGCGACCAATCTGCATTCATTCGCTCTGATGAAATAGAGCACTCCTGGAAAGTTACAGATAAGGTAATAAAGAAGAAAATCCCTATACAAAAATATGCAAAAGGAACCTTTGGGCCAAAAGAGAGTGATGAGATGATTGAAAAGGACTCGCGCAAATGGTTCAATAAAATAGAAAATGTAGTGCAGGGGCTTTGAATATGGGTATTCGTTGGGGTAAATTTCTTGCGGCATTCAGCGCCTCAAAAGCGGCAACACATTTGAGCAGTGCAGCAATAAAATATAGGGCAAAGGCTGCACAAAATATTAGGGATCGTTCAACAAGTCGCTATTATACTCATTTAGCATCTGAGGCTGATAGGTTAAAAGAACGAATTAAAGATAAACACGGACTTATTAGGTCAAAAAGGACAAAGCACTAAATTGAAATGTTACACTTTTCTCAAAAATTCAATTGCAAGCCGCACTCCAAACCCGGAGCCGTCTTTTGGCATGTAATCTTTTGCTTCATCTAGAGTTGCAGTCCCCGCAACATCAAGGTGCACTATTGGTTTGCCCCCCGCAAATTTAGTCAAAAATGCAGCCGCAAATATTGCGCCATTATAATTGCTCTTTCCTAAAGACCGAAGATCGGATCGCTCTCCTTTTGTCTCATCCAAATACTCTTCAAATAATGGCATTGGCCACACGCGCTCATAAGTGGAAAGCCCAGCTTCATACATCTTATCCCCAAGGGCCTTATCGGTTGAAAATAATCCCGCGCAATGAGACCCTAGGGCTGCTACAATTGAACCTGTAAGAGTTGAGAATTCCAAAACGAATTTTGGGTTATACTTTTTCACGCCGTAAGATATTGCGTCCCCCAAAACAAGCCTTCCTTCGGCATCTGTATTTAGGTTTTCAACAGTTAGTCCTGAATAAGATTTTATTATATCGCCCGCGCGATATGATTTTCGGTCAACCAGATTTTCAGAACATGCTAAAATCCCAATAAGATTTCTTTTCATGCCAATTTCAGCTGCGCTCTTCATTATCCCAAGAACAGTGGCGGCCCCTGCCATATCCATTCTCATATCCTTCATGCGCGCTGCCCCAAATTTTATGTCAAGCCCACCGGTATCAAATGTAATTCCTTTTCCAACAAGAAGGGCTCGTTCTTTTGAGGCACTATTGCCGCTATACTCAAGAATTATTATTCGCGGTGGCACAAGCGATGCGCTCCCTACGCTCAAAATCATGTTCATGCCAAGGCGTTTTAGATCCTTTTCGTGCAGGACAGTGATTTTGAACTTGTTTTTGCGGGCAATATCTTTTGATAGTTTTTCCAAAAGTTCAGAAGTTACAACATTGCTATTATCTGAAACAAGGTCTCGCACCATAAATACATTGCGGCACACAAATTCTACATCTGTTAGAGAGTAAGAAAATTTCTTTGCATATAACGGAAAAGTGAACCTACTAACCCTAAATATTTTCTCCTGTTCTTGCTTGTATTTATCAAAAGAATAATTCGCAAGCAGTGCCCCTTCAACTATTGCGCTGCACTGCTCAGCTGATAAACCAGTAGAAGAAAAGTAAACTTCCGCTATTTTGTAAGATGAGGCAATTTTTGTTGCCCTTGCCGCTGCCCTTCTGTAGTAATCAAGTTGCACAGTGTCTTTTTGCCCAAGGCTTATTACAAATGCCTTTTTTTCTGCAAGGAAAATTGATTCGAATTTTTTGCCTTTGAATGAATCAGGGATTGAATTGAATAATTTTGGCTCCCCTTCAAAAACAAAATGCACAGAAAGGCAATTTTTCGGTTCGCCAAAATGAAGTTGTGATGCCATCAAATAAGAAAAGCTGCGTTGCATTTTTAATTCTTCACTCATTTACTCGCAACTTAATGAGGCATCAGGACATGAAAGGCCATTTTGTGCTTTTTTTGGCTAGTTATACAGTTGCATGGCCCAAGGCGAATTTGCAATGGGGAATTTAATTACTTTGCAAAAAGGCTAGATATGCAAAATTTCAAAATAATAGGGCAATCTGCAGGCGCGCGGGCAGGAATTCTTAATACCGCACATGGTAAAATAAAGACCCCGTTTCTAATGCCGGTTGCAACCAAAGGATCGGTAAAACTCCTATCAAATGAGGAAGTCCAAAGTACTGGAACAGAGTGCCTTATTAGTAATGGCTTTATCCTCTCAATGCGCCCAGGGGTTGATGTAATTAAAAAGCACGGGGGATTGCACAAATTCATGAATTGGCAAGGCGGCTTATTTACTGATTCCGGGGGCTTTCAAGTCCTGAGTGAAGAATTTTGCTTGGGAGTATCTGAAGATGGAGTGAAATTTCGCAACCCATTTAGCGGAAAAGAAATGCTCTTCACCCCAGAAGAATCCATAAAAATCCAAAACTCCCTTGGAAGCGATGTTGCAATGTGCCTTGATGATGTGCCCACTGCAAATGTAACCTCTGCAAGATTGCAAGAAGCCGTGCAACGAACTACCGATTGGGCAAAAAGATGTAAAGAAGCGCACTTGAACAAAAAACAAATGCTCTTTGGAATATGCCAGGGCGGAACTGATTTAGCGCTTCGACAAAAGAGTGCAAAGCAAATTGCCTCAATTGATTTTGATGGTTATGCAATCGGTGGCCTTGTAATAGGAGAGGAGCAGAGCAAAACATTTCCGGCAGTAGAGGCGTGCATCCCATTTTTGCCACAAGAAAAACCCAGATATATGATGGGTGTTGGGTCAGCCGACCAGATAGTAAAAGCAATTTCACTAGGGATTGACTGTTTTGATTCGTGCTATGCCTCTCGTACCGCGCGCCATGGCAGGGCATTTAGTGGAAAAGGCAACATCAATATAGATGCAGCTGGTAACAAATTCGACCTCTCACCACTTGATACTCAGTGCGAGTGCTTTGTGTGCGAAAAATATTCGCGCTCATATCTTCACCATCTCTTCAGGACAAAAGAGGAGAATGCCGGAAAATATTTAACTTACCACAATATTTTTTTCCTGCAAAATTTGATAAAAAAGATAAGGTCTGAAATTATAGATGGCACATTTGCCCCCTCAAAAAAGTAAAGGCAGTTAAAGAATTTATCGCCCCTACTGGGATTTGAACCCAGGTCTTTGGCTCTTTCCAATCGTTTTGGTTATATTTGCCTCCAAAATGATTGCCGGAAGCCAGTATTCTATCCAGACTATACTATAGGGGCGCTAAAAGTAGATGCCTGCAAATCTTTAAGAACTACTATTTTGCCAATTGGCAGGTAGTGTGAAGAATCCGATTTAAATACTTATTTGCATTTACTACTTTGAGATGGATAGAGATAAAATAATTGCAGTTTGCCTTGTGGTCGGCTTTGCATTCCTATTGCTAGCAACCCTTGGAATTGTTGCAATAACCGGATTTGTGCTCTTAAATTCTGATTTTACTACCTCTCCTACTTTGCAAAAGGACACCAAATCAATTTTGGAGCAAGATGCAACTTCAAGTATTATTGATATTAATGTCGATTCAACTGAGAATTCAACTCAACTAGAAGAGCAAGAAGAAGAGCCAGTTGCCACACCAGCAGCCGTTTGCGGGAATGGGAAAAAGGAGAACGGGGAAATATGCGAGGCAAATTCTGATTGCGGGTCAAATCAGCAATGCAGTGCCTGTAAATGCCAAGATCTCCCCCCTGTAGAGAAAACACTTCTTAGCGATATAAAAGTTGAAAAGCTAACATTTACCTGCGTGCCTGATTTTGAAGGCAAAAAAGGCCTTGGAGTAAAGATCATCAGGCTAAAGAATGATTCGAGCTCTGATTTTTCAGCAACCGGAAATGGCAAAATAAGTGCAACAACCGCAAATACAACCGATACAGTTACTACAAACAATGCATTCAAATTTTCAATAAAATCCGGCAAGCTACTCGATATTTATGGAACCAACACAACAAGAACTAGTGCCCAGTACATGGTGGTGTTTTTAGGAAACCAAGTGGAGCCGACAAAACTCACAATTGATCTGCCGGATAATAAGTATATCGAGTACACATATGACCTTAAGGCAAACGATTTTTCATCTGTCGGCTGCTTATAAAAAATTTGCCACACTACAAAACAAAGACATAAAACAACGACATTATGGCTTAGGCACAACTGAAGCCCCGAGGCATTTTTAATTTTTTTAAAAGTTTTTAAATTGTTAAAATTTATTTGTAGAGCATTCCGAAGTAGAGGTTCTCAATTATCCCCCAATACGCAATCCGCTCATTGTTTTTATCAAACGGCATGTTCTCACCGACAAAATACTCCGGCGCAAACGCATAATAGGCAACCCTTGAACCAACCCCGCTTGAAACAATAATCGGCAAACTTTGGCCAAAATCAACCCTCTCTCCTCTTAGCCAGAAGTTTTGCGCAGGGGGCTTTCCTGTGAGCGGGGCGCCATAGTCTAAATATGCAAGGGTTGTTTGGTATGAAGATTCATTGATTGCAACTAGTGAAAAATCCCCATAAAATGGGACAGAATCAGCTAGTCCATATACAAGCTGCTTATCGCTGTTTGCAATGTCAAAATGACCAATAAGAGTACCATCTTTGCACTGTGAAATCTCACAATAGTTAGCACGGAAATTCACCCCCAGAAGATAATCAAGCGAAACCTGCCTGTCCCCGGATTTTCTAGCCCAAGGGCCAATGTAATCTGCGCTCCCGCCCTCTTTTCGTTCCGAATATTTCAAAAAATAAGTCAAATCGGTTTCGCGCTCACCAAGCGAACCCGCATCGCCAATCCAGACAAGCTTTCCGCCACGCGTAACATAATCTTGGAACATGCGGATGTCTTTGATGTCCATTTTTCTTGCCCGCTCAACAATTACAAGCTGGCTATCCATTAGGTTTGGCAAAGAAACAGTGTCAAGGTGCTTTGAACTAACCCGCGCGCCTATTCGAGGCGACCTTAAAACACCTTCGAGCGCTTGTGGGTCGCCAAGGCCACTATCCCCATATACTATAAGTATTTTTGGTTTGCCGCCTGAAAAAATCGAATAGTACACATCACAACCAGATGGATGAATAGCAGCGCATGAAAGTATATTGAAAAAAACAAGTGCAAACAAAAGTGCAAGCAAGAGAGCGGCAAGAACGCCAAGCCTCAAAATTTGATTACTATGTGGCTCTGATTTACTACCCATGGATTAAATAAAATGCGCAAGTAAATAAACCTTCTCATAAGGCCTGCCACAATATTCAAGAGCCCAGCCATTTTTATATTTGAAATGGGCAAAACAATAAAGCAATGACAAATTTTGCCCGTCTGATACCATGTCTTTAAGGGCGATTCAGGTGCACTGGAACTGCGATGGAAGAGGATATGCACACAATGCAGCTGATGCAGATGTGCAAAAGAGCTGCTTTCTTGCATTTGCAAGTTCGCCGGCTATTTTTTGTTCATTCCACCAAAACTCTGTGCGCTCGGTATTGTTTTCAACTCTACTAGAAACGCAAACCTTGCCATCTTCAACCAATTTGAAAATCTCAGAAAGTGAATTTACACTCTGCCCATAGTCTAGTAGTACCGGGGTTGTGCCACTAATATCAGCGCCTGGGGTTACTATTCTCAAATTTGTAGCTTCACATGCATTTAAAATGCTAAAATTCTTGTTTGGAGTGTATATCACTGTCTGGTAATAATTGTTCTGAATGATTCCACTATTAAGCCCAGCCCAGTAGAAACCAAATGAATTTTGCGGATCTGCTATCTTGCATGATTGAGAAGGCACTGAATAGGATGAATATCTCAGGTCCTGCTTTGCTTTAATTAGTGCTTGGCCATCAAATGAGCGGCACTGTGAAAGATCAGACCCAACCCCATTCCACACCGATAAATAATCAAGCCCTGTAATCGCAACCGCCCCTTGTTTTATTTGCAAAAATAATGGGGCGTCAGTTGAAGAGGAAGGCTTTGTTATTTGCACCATTAAAGGAGTTGCATTGCTCGGGGCGTACGTGAGATCAAATTGCCCTTGGCCTGTTTTTGCAATCGAGAGTATTTTTGACCTTGCTAATTGGTTTGTAATTACAAAATCAGTTTTTTTGGAGAGTGCAACTGAGGCTATTGGCTGCGAAGCCGGTGAAACACCGCTTATTGTAATCTCTCCGCCGCCAACTGAACTATAGAGCTTTAGAGAATCCCCCTGCCCGGAAAACCCTGTTCCATAGCCAACCCTATCTACAACATTTACATTAGCCGGTGTTGCCCCAACCATCCCATCAATTGGCATGTAGTAGAGGGCATTGGTTGAATCGAGTTCGTCCTTTAATTCGAGTGTAACGTCCACTTCAACATTGGATCCTTGCTGGGTGAAAAATACCCACTGGCCAGCTGACCCGAATTTTAATGAAACGCTAACTTCATATAATCCTGAAGCCGGTAGAGGCGTAACTGAATGATTCTTTCCGATGAATTTTATTTTTGCATCACTAAAAATTTTCTTGAACCCATCAGCATCATTTGTAAATGAAGTCGGGGTATTGAAAAAACTAAGCTGTGTCATTGCAACTAAATAGTCTTGTAAAAAGTCTGAAGAGTAACCATCGCGCATCAAGTATGCATTGAATTTTGCAATTTTTGCTGAACTTGAAAAATTCCCGGCAGCAGTATCCCTTTTGACCCTTTCTAGTTTTCTTACAATTTCCGTTGTAAATTGCGTTGCATCGCAGTAAACAAATTCTGAATTTGCAGCACCTGAATCGAATTTGAATGCATCGCAAGTATCAGTAGTGATAACATTCCAATTCCAAGATGGTAATATGCGTGGCACTGCAGCCCTGCCTGTTGCGCCTTCAATTCCTCCTGGGCCATAGCACACTCCTTCTTTTCCCGAGTCAACCCTTACATGGAAGTACTCAGAAACTATTGGGTGTGTTGATTTTTGTATGAGTAAAATGAACCTATCTATAGGATCAGCTGTTTGATCCACTTCGCTTTCATATGTTTCAACAACTCCTCCGGTTTGCGCCGCTACATATTCCATTAATTCAACAGCATCATTTCGTGTACTATCCCAGCGCGGCCCACCTTCATTAGTTGCCCCGAGAAGATTTGTTACAGTTGATTCCATATCGCTTGGGTAGAAGAAGAATACTGAAATGTTTTTTGCCTTTGCAGCAGTTATTAGATCATCCGCTAATTTCTCCTCAACCCCTGCTCTCCAATAGCACGAACCTTCAACATATGGGCTACATGAGAGTGCAAAATTATTCCTTCCGGATGGCGCATTATCACCTATTACTACAAGTACCCTTCGCGAATCTGGCCGCCATCCAAACTTATTGATTGCATCAACCCCGTCAGGGCCCCAGCTCTCATCAAGGCTGTCAGTAAATGGATTTGGTTGGGATGAAATTCCCGCAGCCGAAGGCCAAGTTGCAGTAGCGGTTGTGCAAGGCTGTCCGGATGGCGAATTTCTTGCATTAAGCATTCCGAAAGCTGAGTATTGTACATCAAATCCTTTTGAGCGCAAATCTGTAAGTATTTCATCCCTGCGGGCGCACAGGGTTATCCATTCGTTGTCCATGCTGCCTGATGTATCAAAGAGGAATGCAATATCTAGTGTTCTTGCAGCGATCATATTGAATGCGGTGCGCACATACACTGTTGCTTGCGGGTCTGCTGTTCTAAAAGTAACCTTGCCTTGGGCATCCTTAAAATAAGTGACTGCAAATTCGCTATCATCACTTATTATGTAAGTGACTCCGGGGCCTTTTAGTGAAGGTGAAATTTTACCAAGCTCTTTTTCAAGGCCATTTGCGCGCACGCTAGATTGCTGCACTTGGGTTTGGGATGATGTTGCCGATCTTGATTCGATTGTATATGCAAAGGCGACATCGGTAAAATTTGGTACCTGGGTTGCAGAAATATAATCCTTTACTTCCAAAATCCCATAGTCCCTTCCTGAAAGGGAGGAATTCACCACATCAAAATTAATGCTCGAAGATAAGACGCGCGGGTCTCCTACATATCTGCCCTTTACAGAAATTCCGGTTGCAACAGTGCCTTCTAGCCATGTTTCAAATAATCCACCTGAAGTATTTGTGACATTCAATTCAATAAAATCAAATGTAGGGTCAAGGTTATTTATTTGCCCCAAATCCTGCGGCAAAATGGTGCCAAGGTCATAAATTTTCCCCTCTTCCGGAATTATTATTTCATCTTCAGATTTTGTCACTTCCCTTTCTACTAAAGGGCCTTTGCTAGCTGAATCTATATCCATATAGTCGACACGGAATTTTGCAACTATTTGCTTAGAGCAACCTTTGTTTGGCCAAGAAATTGCCAAAAGGTCATTTTGCGAATTGTCATTTTTCAAAAATTCGGTGATATCTATTGGAGTTCCGTTGAAATTCTCATGGCGCAGAGGATCTGATGTGGAGCAGTCGGCTTCATTAAAATCTTGAAATAAAATGCTGGTATTTAGTATAATCCGTGTGAAACGATTATACCATATTTCCTCTAAATAAAGTTTTGGATCCTGGGCCCCTGATATTTTTTCGAGCCCATAATCCGAGCGCTTGAATGAGAAAATATTTTCACACTTTCCACCTGGTACTATTTTGTCACTCCTGCAGAGCAATGTACACCCTTCACATAATGGAGTAGTTGCAGGAGGATTGCCGAAAATTATGAACGTTGATTTTTTCACATATTTTGGCTCAAAATCTGCAATCTTTGCATTCACTGTCCAACTAAAACTCACCGGCGCGATTGTTTCAAATCTCTGCTGCACCGCACTATATTTGCCCCTCGATTCTAGATCGAATGATACTTTTGGTATCCAAAAGTCGCCAATGGCAACATCATTGCGATTTGTTGCAAATGCGCTGTCTTTAGCCGCAAAAATATCAAATGTTGATTTGCTCAGATCAAAATTATCAGTTGCAAGTGGCATTACCTCAACTTCAACAACCTTGAACTGTGAAAACTGCTGCTCCCCAACATATCTTGCCCTAACATATACATCATAGTGTCCTGAGAGTTTGTCCCCAAGAGCAGTAATTGTAAGGTTTGCGCCTTTTCTGAGTGTGGATGAGACACAGGCTTCACATTGCGTGATTGTGGATGAGCCGCCCTTAAGGGTTATCGGCCCGCTTTGCAAAAGGTTTGGCAAAATATTGCTAGCTGAAGGGACAAAGAGTGAGACCTCTACATCCGATGGGCAATTATTTGATGAGAGGGTGAATTGTGAAGATCCGCCTCTTGCTAACTGCAATTTTTCCTTATCAATTGAAATACAATCAAATCCGGAGGTTAGTACGGGAAATGTTACATTTTGCGAAATAATTTCAAGAATTGAAGATGTCTGGTAGCCTGCTTTTTCTGCAGTTATGAAAATATTTTGCCCAGCACTTCTTGCAGGTATTTGGGCAGTGTAAAAACCATTCCCGAGATGTGTTGCTTCAAGCGCGCTTATTGAATTGATTTTTCCTTCAGCATCAACTCTAGTCGAATACCACTTTACAATAGCGCCCCTTACTGCTTCTTTTGAAACTGAATCAGAGAGCTTTATTACAAGGTTTGTCGCAACTCCGGCAGTTAGCGTTTGTGGAAGCGCTTCAACTAAAAATATCCCCTTTTCTGCAACGCTTAGCGGGAAAGAAATATTGGCATCCTGCTCTTGGAGCCCTAGAGAAATTTTCAAAAGCGTTGCAGCAGATGGCCGAATAGCCGATAGCGCAACATCAAACCCGGAACTTGTGCCAAATGCAAATTGGGAAATTGGAATACTAGCTGGAGTCGTAGATACTGCCCCGTTATCAGTTTCAACTTTTAGCACAACATTTGAAAATGTCTTTTTGCCTGTGTGGGTGTTGTGTATTACAAGGCCTAAATTATATGCAACATCCTCTCGCAACTGCTGGCGCTCCGTGGCACTTAGAACTACCGGGGTCAGAAGATGGGTTTTTGCAGCTTCAGATAGGGTTGCCTGGAAAATGAAATTATTACAGCCATCTTTTGAAGGGTCGCACTCAAGCGGCTTATTGAGTATGAACTTTTCCAAAAAGAGGCCCTGTGGCGGAGCAAATATTGTCGTGCCATTTTTTTTGGCGCTTGCCCCGTACCTTATTTCAATCGGGGCGTCTTCTTGTTCAGTGCTTTTTATGAAAACTTCAACTTCAAAAATATAGGTCCCGCGGCCTAAGTTGCCAAAGCTAACTTTTGCCTGCTTGCCATCATTTGGAGTAACTTCTGCATCAGCATATGGGTCTGTTGCATTGAAATTGGAGAACTTCACTGCAGAAGCTAGTGGTGTATTCACTTTTTTTACAACCACTAAAGAATCATTTGCGGTAAGCTGCGAATCAAGCCCTGTTCGTACAACCGCTTTTGTTTCAGAGAGATTGCCATCTGATTTTACTTCAAAAACCAAAATGTAAGATGAATTATCATTTAGAATTGTAGCGCGCTGCCTATTGGTTTTTAGAATAGATAAAAGCCCAATGCAAACCGAACTATTTGAATCGCACACAAGCCCGGTGTTATCCATCTCCTCACGCAAAACCGCCCTCACTTTTGTTGTCTGGTTTGCAGATAGCTGTAAAGCTATTGTTTGGTGTGGCAAAAACCCCTGCTTTTCAACAAGGGCGTAGGGTTTTAGGTTGACCTTAAATTCTGCTTTTGGGGCAATTCCGTTCTGCGCAGTCTGGCTCTGCCCAATTTTCCCAACAATTGCATCAAAAAAACTAACCTTTGCATCTGCTACCGGATTATTATTTCGATCAACAGCTTCAAGTTCAATTGACCCGTTTTCTAAAACCAGCACAATTGAGAGCAATAAATCAGACCCTGCAACAAGGGCGCCTTCGTCAGATTTTCCGTTCTGCCCCGAAGCACTTGCCTGCGCGTGGTATTTTCCAAGAGGCATATTTGAAAATATTGCGCTCCCTTCTTGGGAAGTCAGTGATGAGAGCAAGGAGAAGTTATGATCGCTGCTATAGATTTCAACTTTAGCATCAGAAACAGGCTTTGAGTCAAACCCTTTTACACTAACAACCACTTTGCCGGAATTCTGTGCAGTTGCCTTTTCAAGCTCTACTACAAACGGGTTGGAATCAGTGCCGGATTTTAGCGGGATATCTTTTGAAACCTTGAGCACATACTCGGCGTGGGTTGATATTAGCGAATAGAGCCTTCTTTGCTCGACATTGTAAAATGGAATTATCCCATCCTGCTTTGATGAATCTTGCTGCGCAATTACATTGCCATCGTGCAAAACCCCCATTACGCCGGCAATCGGCTGCTTTGATGATTTGTCAATGTATTTTACAACTATATTGCGCGCCTCAGATGCAATTATTTTTTCAAGTGAAATTGAAATATTTTTACTCTGCGCTTCTTCTAAAATAAAAAACTCACTATCAGAATTTTTGTAGCTAGGAACTGGGCTAAGATCAGATGCCCGAATAAAATACTCTCCCGGCGAGGCTTCAAATATATAAGCCCCGGAATTGTCAGATTGGCCCTGGCCTGCCCAGACATTATCTTTTGTATAGAGCTTTAGGTCAATTCCTGCTGCGGCATTCCCTGTAGCTTTATCTTCAACAAACACTACTACTTCTGAATTCAATTCATCCCCTGAACTTATTGGAGTTAGTACTATTACTGTTCGCGTGACTGTTAGATCTTTTCTGACTTCTTCATAGCCAAATGCGGTTACAACTGCCGAGAGTATACCACAATCGGTTGATGCCAAGATTCGCTCAGTGCTTTTTGCATTTGTAATTGTGTTTGGAGGCAGTAGACCTTTACTGCAAGTAAATCTTATGCTTGCCCCTTCAAATGGCCGTCCATTTTCATCTTTTATTTCCAAAAACCTCTCAAGCACTTGCGCTTCTTTTGCAGAAAGCCTTATTTCATTTACAATCCCCGGCTCAATTTCAATTGTTTGTGAAAAATGCTCAAACGAATCCCCTTCATCAATTTCTACAAGGGCGCTATTGCCATCAATCAAAATTGAAAATTCCCCGAATGCATCACTAACTTGCACATCAGTTACAGATCCATGCGTTAACAATACCTCTACTTCCGGTAGCGGGTCTCCATTTGGGTCCAATACTACAAAATCGGCACTCTTTTGTGTGGAAAAAAGTGAATCGCCAGCAATTGCAAAAAAAAGCCCTACAAGAAGTGCTAGCACTAGGAGCAAAAAAAGCAAAAAGCTTGGAACGTACTTATCAATAGGATCAATTACTGAATAGACCGGAACCTTCTCATCGATTTTATCCAGCACTTCGTAGTACTTGTCTTCAAGAGAATAGTAAAATTGTTTCAGAGGCTCAATCATCGCCACAAACCCCATTTGCCGCTAATATTTGGCAAATCGGGTATAAAAAGCTCACTTTTAAGCGCAAAGCAGCAAAACAGAGTTGATATTTGATAATTCCCAAAATATGGCAAGATATCAAAAGCCCAAGTAAGGTATAAATAGCAATCTTGCCTTTAAAATAAACATGAAAATGCAAACCACTCTGCTTTTGCGGCCTCGCGACATAGAGCCAACACTTGCAAATTTTCGGGTGCGCGGAGCCCTAAACCCCGGGGCAGTGAGACTTGGAAGCGGAAAAATAGTTCTTTTTGCGCGCGTTGCAGAGACCCCGCACCACGGTGACAAATACTTTCTTGCCCCAAGATTTAGCGGAAAAAACTCAACAAAAATAGTAGTGGACAAAATACCGCGCCATATATGCAGATGGAACAAGGATTGTTTTGTAATCCACGAAGATATCTCCCGGTTGCCAACAATATCACACTTTCGCAAAATAACACTAGATGAATCCGGACTTGAAGTTGAAAAAATTAGCAAAAAGCCAGATTTTGCAGGAAGAGAAGAAGATGGGGACTTTGGCGTTGAAGATGCACGAATTACATATTTTGAAAAAGAAAAAAAATATGCAATGACCTATGTCTCGGTTTCAATGTCAAGCGGGGTTTCAACTTCACTAGCACTCTCTTCTGATCTAAATAACTGGCAGCGCAAGGGGATAATTTTCCGCCAGCAAAACAAAGATGTTGTAATATACCCACAAAAATTCAATGGTTACTTCGCCGCGCTGCACCGCCCTGAGGGCACAATGATATTTGATAAACCTCGGATATGGATTTCATATTCAAAAGACCTTCTTTTTTGGGGAAAAGACAGGCCCATTATGAGCCCGCGCAAAAACTCATGGGAGCAGGTGCGAATCGGTGCAGGAACCGTGCCAATTCTAACGAGCGAAGGCTGGCTTATGATATACCACGGAGTCCGGCACAGCGAAATCGGAAATGAGGAATCCCCGAAAATTTATAGCGCAGGGGCCGTTCTATTTGACAAAAAAAACCCTCAAAAAATTATTGGAATAACACCATCCAAAGAACCGCTTTTTTCCCCAGAATATGAATTTGAAAAAAATGGGTTTGTAAAAGGAGTCGTATTCCCAAGTTCACTTGTGCAATCACTTGACAAAAAATCCGCACTCATCTACTGCGGGGCGGCAGATTCGAATATCGAAGTGCGAAAAATTGCAATCAAAGACATTCTCAATTCGCTTTCTTGAAAATTTTAGCTCAAAAAAATTTGCAATTTGCAATTAATGCGACAATTTCTCAAAAATCCCCCAAACAAAATCCTAATAAAGAACTTCAAGGCATATCTCTACAAATATTTTTAAAAAAAATAAACGCACAGAGATTTGAATGTCCACAAAAGTAGTTTTCCTGTCAACTTATCCGCCGCGAGAATGCGGCATTGCAACTTTTACAAAAGATCTATCCGAATCTATCCAGAAAAAATTCGGGAACGTGCTTAGCGCAAACATTGTCGCACTCAATGAATCTGAATCTCGGCTCTACAAATACCCAAAAAAAGTCCTCGATTCAATTACAGAGCAGGAAATCCCAAGCTATGAACTGGCAGCGCAAAAACTAAACTCCATGAAAAATGTTGGTGTAGTGAATATCCAGCACGAATTTGGTATTTTTGGAGGAGAGTGTGGAGAGCATTTGTTAAAATTCATGTCAGAGCTAAAAAAGAGCAAAGTGACAACACTTCATACCGTACTAGATGACCCATCTGAAAAAATGAAATCAGTAGTGCAACAAATATGCTCGATGAGCAATAAAGTTGTTGTAATGACAAAAACAGCAAAGCAATTGCTCTCGGATCGCTACGGTATATCGAATCGAAAAATAGAAGTGATTGCCCACGGAGTCCCTACAATAAAATTTGGCCATTCAGAAAAACTCAAAAAAAAGTACGGGATTACAAATTCAAATATCCTTTTAACATTCGGAATGCTTAGTAGGGGCAAAGGAATTGAAAATGTAATAAACTCCCTTCCCCAAGTACTTGCACGCTATCCGGATACCACTTATTTAATAGTTGGAGAAACCCATCCGCGCGTTCGCGAACATGAAGGGGAAAGCTATAGAACAGAACTAATTGAACTTGCAAAAAAGCTCAAAGTTGGAGGCAATGTCAAATTTTTAGACAAGTTCCTCACTTTAAAAGAAATCATAGAATGCCTTCGCCTTGCAAGCGTGTATGTTTCGCCTTCACTTGACCCTAGGCAGATTTGCAGTGGAACAATAAGCTATGCAATGGGCGCCGGAAAAGCAATAATTGCCTCGAACAATAAATACAACAGCGAAGTGCTCTCGCAAGGCAGAGGAATAGTACTTACACAAAATTCCCCCGAGGAATTCTCCTCAAACATATTAGAGGTACTTAGCAATAAAAAAATGCGTGAGACTTTTGAAAAAAATGCCTTTGAATACAGCAGGAGCATGACCTGGCCAAATGTTTCCACACAATATTTTGATATATTCTGCAACCTTTCCGATTTTGATTCAACAGCATTTAGCAACCTACCGCGAATAAATTTTAGCCACTTTAGCGAACTTACCGACGATTTTGGCATAATACAATTTTGCCGCTACTCAACCCCTGACAAAGAGAGCGGATATACTCTTGATGATAATTCGCGCGCCCTTGCAGTTGCACTTAAAGCTTATGAAAAATCCCCGACCAAAAAAATGCTAAAATTTACAAAAACATACATGGATTTTATAGAAAAATGCCAAACCAATGACGGCAAATTCCACAATGTACTTGATGGGAACCGCGAATTTGCAGATGAAATTGGCAGCGAGGATAGTTTTGGGCGCACGATCTGGGCCCTTAGCCTAGCACTAAATAGCACAGTACCAGATCAGTATAGGTTGCAGGCAAAAAAAATGCTTGAAAGGACAATGACAAATGAAACAGAAATAACATCTCCACGCGCGCAAGCCGAAACACTAATTGGCATGATAAATTCACATAGCTATCTTGGAAATAACACAAGCGCCATCTCAAGTGGCAAGCTTTTGGACTCTCTTATTTCCCATTACGAAAATAGCAAAGATGGAAAATGGAATTGGTTTGAAAACTACCTCACTTACGGAAATAGCAGAATTCCTGAAGCGCTCTTTGAGGCAAAACAGCATGATAAGAGCGGAATAGCAGAGCGCATTGCCCGCGAATCGATGGATTTTCTTACAAAAACGCTCTTTATCGGAGGAAAACTTGTCCCCATTGGACAAGAGAACTGGTATGTAAAGGGCAAAGTGAGATCGATTTATGACCAACAACCAATAGAAGCAGCAGGAATGACAACTGCATATCTTAAAGCATTTGAAAAAACCGGTGAGGAGCAATACCTCAAAAAAGCACGTGCCTCCTTTGATTGGTTTTTGGGCAAAAACTCAGGTAACCAGGTACTATATGATGAATCTACTGGCGGTTGCTTTGATGGCCTTACAAGAAAAGGTGTAAATGCAAACCAGGGAGCAGAATCAACTATTTCATATCTATTTGCAAGGCTTTTAATTTCAAATAATTCAAATTAGCCCTTTAAATTTTTCATTGCCCTAAAGAGCGCTGCCCTGTCCCCCAGTATAATTGAATTTGGATGGCGCTGCAAAATACTTGCAGGAACTTTTGTATAAGGTTTTTTGCAAACCGCACCATAAAGCGCGCTCGATTTTTTCTTTGTGCTCGCAATCAAAATTACTTTTTTTGACCTAGAAATTTGATCCATTCCGATTGTAAAAGCATGTGAAGGATTTTTTGATAGCCTTACACCCCTTCTTTTAAGCACCCCTTTTGGTATTTTCACTATTCGAGTTTTTGAAAAAAATGAACTTCCGGGTTCGTTGAATGCAATATGACCATTTTCCCCAATTCCTAAGAGCAGCAGATCAATTCCTCTACGGGCAACTCGCGCAAGGCGCGATGACTCTTTTTGTGGATTTTTTACTTGATTGAATAAAAAGACATTTTCGGGTTTGAAATTCACTTTTTCAATAAATGATTTTTTTAAAAAATCCCCAAAACTCTCATTTGCTAAAACTCCAATATATTCATCGAGTTCTAAAAATTTTGCACCGGAAAAATCTACTTCCCCACGCCTATATATCTGTACAAGGTTTTTGTAAACCCCTATTGGAGTTTTGCCAGCAGCAAGGCATAGAGTTGAACTAGGATTTTTTTGCAGCTGCGCTGCAATAATTTTGGCCGCTTTTTTTGAAAGAGCGTTATAGTTTTTCACTTCCACAATTTCTTCCAAATTCCTCTGCCCTAAAAACTTTTTGAGTGAACTTTCATTTGGCGAAAAATAGTTTTTCGAACTTATCTTTTTGGAAGCAACAAACGAACCTGCAAGCAGGCAATTTTTAGGGCTAAAATTATTTAGATAACCATAAGTAAAGCCTGCATCAAAAAAATCCCCCGCGCCAGTAGAATTGAAAGCAGTTACATCCAAAGCAGGCATATGGCAGGAAATATTTTTTGAAAAATATGAAGCTCCCTTTTTGCCTTTTTTGAGAACAACTTCAGTTGCCCCTTTTGAAAAGAGCCAATTTATCCCTTTTGTTTCTGGTTTTTTTCCACTTATATGTTGCAATTCAATTTCATTTGCAAAAAATACATCTATTAGCGGCAAAAAACTTTTAACTCCCCAATTACCATACGTATCAAAACACGCATCAAAAAATACCTTTGCTTTGCGCCTTTTAATAGACCGCAAAAGATTGGCAAAACCCTTTCTCAATTTAGGAAGATGGAAAAATGCCCCAAAATAGACAATGTCGCCGCTGCGAATCTTTGGAAGAATTGTACGTGCAACCTTTTTGCAATCCAATTGCGCAACAGCCCCTTTTTGGGAAAGTATTGCGCGCTCGCCAAGCTTTTGGACCAAAATATTTGAAATGCCATTCCCCCCGGAAGATTTCATCAGTAAATTTTTTACTCCTTCCCTTGAAATTTCATTTTGCAAAAAAGAAGTGAAAATATCACTGCCAATATTTGCAACAATTGCCCCTTCAACCCCAAGACGGCAAATTCCCACTGAAAAATTTGCAGCATTCCCGCCAAGAGTGTAATAAAAATCTGTTTTGTGTTCCTCGCCAAAATTTATCGGCAAGGTAAGATGTGAAAAAAAATCAATGTTGATATCTCCAATTGCAAAAACTCTGCCCATAACATCATACCACTAGCATATCCTGCCGAGCACTATTGCGAAGGCTTGGTATTTATTCTTTTGCTAGCACCATCTATTTCTTATGCCAAAGGCACTTGTAATAGTTGCCCACCCTGATGATGAAACAATTTGGATGGGCGGCAAAATAATCCGCGAAAAAAATTTGGAGTGGACAATACTTAGCCTTTGCCGCAAGGACGATCCTGATAGAAAGCCAAAATTTTTGCGCGTGTGCACAGAACTTGGCGCGCGTGGATTTATTTCAGACCTTGACGATGACCACCCTCAAGATCCTCTAAAAGATCTTAGCGAAGTATCGGCAAGAATTGAACCTATTTGTGCAGATAAGGAATTTGATATTGTTTTTACGCACGGAGAAAAAGGAGAATATGGGCATAATAGGCACAAAGAAGTGCACAGATCTGTACTTGAACTCATAGAAGGCGGAATGTTAAAGTGCAAGGAACTTTTTGTATTTGATTATATAAGAAAAGAAAACCCTTTTCGCTGCGAACCAAACCCAAAAGCCACTATAAAATTTGAACTTTCAGATGAAGAATACGAGAGGAAAAAATATTTAATCCACAAAGTATATGGTTTTGAGAAAGGCGGCTTTGAATATATAAGTTGCTGCCCTATTGAAAATTTTAGGAAAGTGCTATAATGAAATTACAAAATGGGAAAAATGGAAAATTCACCGCAGCACTGCTCTACCCCTATCCCCCAGAACTTGACGGCGTTAGCTTGCAGGGGGAATTTTTGCGCCAGGGCCTTGTTTATAATGGCTATACTATATTTCCGGCAAGCAGAAAGGCAAATTTTGAAAAAGAATTCATATACAAAAGCCAAAAACCAGATGTTGCAATAGGAGTTGGATTTTGGGGAGATACCCCGGATATTGTAACGCATCCAAAAGAGCACGGCATTACTCCGGTGCCTTGGCTAAATGCAGATGGATGGGTTGCAAACTACCATGAAATACTAGAATCGCTCCCTTTGATTTTTACAACAAGCAATTGGGTAAAACAAACTTATATCCGTGATGGGTTTTCCGGCAAGAACATTGTGCCAATGCCAATTGGAATTGACACAGATCAAATGAGCCCAATTCCAAAATCTGATCCTCGCATAGTAGCAATGAGAGAATATCTTGGAGTAAAACCTGATGAGAAAATGATTCTTACAATTGGCGGGGATACTACTAGCAAGGGGTTCCAAGAAGTACTAAGGGCGCTTGGCAAAATAGGAAATAAATTTACCAATTGGAAATATGTAGGCAAGAGCTGGGAGAACAAAGAGCCTAATTATCACTACAAGGCAGAGGCGCAGATAATCAAAGAATTTGGCTTTCGTAAAAAAATAAAATACATTGATGGCGCGATATCTCGTGAAACTCTTCGCGTGCTTTTGAACTCAGCTGATATTTATGCAGCGCCCAGTAGAATCGAAGGATTTGGGATGCTGCAAGTTGAGGCAATGTGCTGCGAGGTTCCTGTGCTCGGAATTGATGCAATGGGGCTAAAGGATACAATAATCCATGGAAAGAGCGGGCTTTGCACAAAAGTCGGGGAAACTATAGAACTTGAACAGGAATGGGCTTACAAGGATATGGGTTTTGAAAAAAACCACATAATAAAATTTGACAAACCAAAAACCTTTGCAGTGCGCGCAGATATTGACGATCTTGCAGTGCACCTTCTCAAACTCTTAGAAGATAATGAATTTTCCGCACAATTAGGAAAAAGTGCGCGAGAGCATGCAGTAAAAAATTTTGATTACAAAAAAACTTCCCTGCAGTTTGCAAGAATAATTGAGCAAAAATTAAATCTCTAAAGGGTTCTTCCCTCTCCTTATTGCCGCGTATGCCAAAAGATACCCACCCGCGCTCCATGCCTGGAACCTTCCGCCAGCCGGCATTTTTGTAATTGGGCTAATCCACTCATTAAATTCCCACTCTGGTTTTCCTAATGAGCATGCAGATGAGAGCAATCTGAACTGCTGCAGAGCATACTCTTTTCTATTTGCACTAAGAAGAGCGCATATATAAAATGCTCCAATAAATGGCCAGATTCCCCCATTTAGATATGAGTGTGCATTTTTTGCAAGGCACTCATTAAAATAATCTTTCCACTCACTATCTCCCTCTTTAATGGGCGGGTATATTGAGCGCAATGGGTAGGGGGTTGCAATATTTTTCCTTTCAATATAATCAAGAATTGAATTTGCCTGCGCTTTGCTTGCAAGTCCAAAAACAATTGCAAGTACGTTGCCAAGCGAATCAAACCAATGCTCATGCTCGCTGTATTTCCCATGATCTTTCCAGTGCCAGGGCAAAAAATAACCTAAATCATCTGACCACAAATAATAATCAACAGCTTTTTTGAATTTTTTTAATTGTGCGCTTTTGGCCCCTGTTGCCTTGAGCGCAGCATAGTAGAGCGCTTGCGTATTTATTGTATGCCCGTATTTGTGCGGAAAGCAATCCTGCCAATCAGATGTAGGGAGCTGCTCAGGGAGTAAATCTTCCCCGGCATCTTGGTATTGGACCCACTGCAATGCTGCACTTATTTTCTTTTTGTGCAATTTCCAAAGTGCTGGCCCAAATCTTTTTTTATAGAAGTGCTCACCTAAAATGAACCAGAGGCTCGAATCAATAGTTGCAAAAGTAGCAGGCTTATCAATCGAACCAATAAAATCAACTGCATTAGGGATCTGCCCTTTGCTGCTCTGCGCTTTTGCAAGTGTTTGCAGGCTTTTTTTGAAAACATCCTTAAAATTCTGGTAGAGAAGCGTTGCTCCCATTAATGAAATATTAGAATCGCGGGACCAAACCTGGGTATAGCCATCTTTATCCCCGGAAGCATAAAGGCCATATTTTGTGGAGCATTTTTGCAAAACCCAAAACGCCCTTTCTTTTCCCTTTTCAAAATCCATAGACAAGAAGATGGAATAGGTACAATAAATAGCTTTTGATTCTATTCTTGCTGTAAAGGCAAACCTTAACCCATAAGGCCCCCTGTCCTTTTCCAGTCATGGATTTTTTGTCAATTTTTAGGCCCAATTTGCCCTACAGGCCAAGCAACTTGATTTAGACAATTCAAAAAATTTGAAAATTAAACATTTATTTTTTGGGCTTGAAATTGAGAGCCGCCGAATTTATGCAATAGCGTTTTCCTGTCGGGTTTGGGCCGTCATCAAATATATGCCCCAAGTGCGAGCCGCACTTTGCGCACACAACTTCAGTGCGCTTCATAAAAAGGCTATTATCTTCTTTGAGTTTAACTGAACCGGTTTTTGCAACATCATAAAAACTAGGCCAACCTGTACCTGAATCAAATTTTGTCTTAGAATCAAACAGCACATTCCCGCACGCAACACACTGATACATCCCGGTCTCTTTATTGTGAACATATTTTCCGGTGAATGGAATTTCAGTGCCGCCCTCAAAGCAGACATGATATTGCTCTGAGCTGAGCTTTTCTTTCCATTTCGCACTATCGCTTGTCTCAATTTTATCTTGCATAAAAATTATCTATGATGGACATTAAAGGTTCTTTTTCCTATATCTAGCTCAGGGCGAGTTTTCCCAAATGCAGCCAAACCTCTTTTTACTTCTAATTTAACATTTCTCAGTGGAACTCCATCTCTTATTATTATAACCGGCTTTTTTAAAGTAGCATTTAATCTACGCGCGGCATGCATAATTGTTTGAGGTAAAACTTTTTTTCGCATTGCACTTTCAACTCTGCTAATAAAATCAGCTTCGGAAATTGAACGCCCTGACATTATTTTCAAGATTTTCCCCGTTGCTTGTTCTACTGTAATTTGTGCAATATTATGCGCCCCGCCCCTTCTATCAACTTTGTGGCGTGACTTTGGCTTACTTTCAGTCTTTAACCATGCATGAATTTGAGTATAGGTGAAACCTAAATGCCTGAACTTTCCATAAAGAGCAGCCGCAGCATCAGCTAAATTCATAGATTTATCAATTTTCGCAAAATAATCGTCAAGAACCATTTTTTTATTTTTATCTTTTTCACTTAAATCTGCCATGCAATAATAACAAATCCGGAATTTATAATCCTAATCATCTAAGAGTTAAAAGCATCTTAAGGCTGAATTTTCCTATAAGCCACAAAATGAATAGCCGGATCTTTTGTTTTAATTTCAACATCAAAATGTTTATTGAGCCAACCCAGTATTTCTTTTGCTTTTACGGCACCTATCATATCTGAATGTATCTCCCCCGCCAAAACTTTTGCGCCAAGTAAAACATTTTTGCCGCGCGTGAAAATGGCGTCTTCTGAACCTTCAATATCAAATTTTATTAGGTCAAATTTCCCAAATGAGCATATGTCTTTGACTTGCACAGACCTAGTCTTTGCACCATGAACTGGCATTAACGTATGCGAGTCATGGAAATCCGATAAAGAAATAATCGCATCGCCATTTCTGTCTGCAACTGCCTGCATTTGTGCAGTAACAGTTTTCCCAAGCCCATTTTGCACAATATTTCTTTCCAACAATTCAAAGTTTTCCCTTACAGGCTCATTGCACACAATTCTTGCGCCCGGAAACCTTGCGGCAAAATAGAGTGCTGAACACCCTATGTTTGATCCAATATCAAGGACACTTTCAACTTTCACTTCCCTATCAATTTGGTAGAAATTTCTCACAAAAATTTCCCGAAGAACACCCTCATCAGCTTCTACCCTAAAAGATATCCTTATTGGCCTACCATTTATGCGATGCTTGAGCTTTGCAGTATGAATGACACGGTAGTTTTTGAATCCGGCATTTTTTGCAGCAGATGCAACAAACCACCTCGCAAAATGTTTAGCTTTCTCCACAGGTGAGAATAGATCCCTATTTGTATCAAGTTCCTCTACAATAGTTTTAAATTTATGGGCAATACTCATTTGGCATCAACTACAAATTTAATTTTTGCAAATCCATGCATTAAAATTATGCAACCCCGACCTAGTCAGCCCCTTTTGAGGATGCGGTTTTTTCAGCAGAATTCATGGAAATGAAAATCTCTCCGAAGAACACGTCCTGCCACATGTTTATTCTGCCCTTGTTTGTGAGAAAGAGGCATGGAATGAATGTGCGCACGATTTGCTCTCTACTGTCCTGCTCTTTTAGAAGGCGCGAGAATAGCACTAGGCCTTGTGAATCGACATTTTTTGTAATTATTTTATACACTTTTTCCATTGCCTTATCAATATCAAAATCATGTGCAGGGATTGTGAATTTTGTGCGCTCGCGCCCCAAGATAGATTTGTCGGTTTTCTTTTTTGTCGATTCCAGCATTTTTTCAATGCTTGAAACAAGATCCTCAAGCGAGACCTTGCCCTCTTTTATTTTGCGGATATTTTTAAGGTCCGGCAAGAGAGCTTCAAATTCTGCCCTCTCATCAGGGCTCATCTGCCTTTTTTGCTCTAAAAATTCATCCTCATCCTCAATTTCCGAGAGGCGCAAAACATTTGCCTTGAATTTTAGTAAAATCGCGCATGCCAAAAGTGCATTAGCAGGAATTCGAAGATCGGTTCCTGAAATAGAATTAATTTTGTGCAAATACTTATTTGCAAGCTGTGAAATATCAATCTCCCAAGGGTCCATGCGCTCTTTTTTTACAAGTTCGATTAAAATGCTCTTCCAAGCTGGCTGCTCTATCAAATCAACAAGATCAACTTTATCCGGAAGCTCTATAATCGAAGATTCGTCTGATCCTTGGGCAAGTGCTGTTAAATCATCCTCTTCTAAAAATTTCATATCCAATAATAGTAGGGCAGGGAATATATAATTTGGGGTTTTATACCAATTGAAGAATTTGACTATAAGTGGCTTTAAATGCTAATAATTGGCAATTGCAATATGCTTATGTAGAATTAAGTCCCTTCTTTCCAACTCGAAAGGTATTTTTGCTGCTCTTTTGTTAGGCTATCAATGTGAATGCCCATTGCGTGCAATTGTAGCTTTGCAATATGCCCATCAATTTGAGACGGCAGCACATGCAGGCCGGGGGAAAGGTCGTGTGAGAGCCCATACTCTAAAGCCAGTGCCTGGCCGCAAAAACTAAGTGACATTACAGCAGAAGGATGGCCTTCAGCCGACCCTAAATTCACAAGCCTGCCCTGCGCGCACAAGTACAATTTTTTCCCGGAGCGCAATTTGTACTCATCTAGTTGCCATCTTATCCTTCTCTTTTTTGAAGAGATTTCCTCAAGGCCTACAACATCAATTTCAACATCAAAGTGCCCGGAATTTGCAAGTATTGCGCCGTTTTTCATTTTCCTAAAATCAGGCTTTGCAATAACGTGTTTATTTCCGGTGACTGTAATAAAAATATCCCCCGAAGAAAGTGCCTTTTCAAGCGGCATTACTAAGTACCCGTCCATTTTTGCCTGCAGAGCTTTTACCGGGTCAACTTCTGTTACAATTACATTGCTTCCAAGCCCGCTAGCGCGCAATGCAACACCCTTGCCACAATCCCCATAACCCAAAACTACAACTGTTTTTCCTGCAAATAAAATATTGGTAGCGCGCAATATCCCATCAATTGTGCTCTGTCCAGTCCCGTAGTAGTTGTCAAATAAGTGCTTTGTTTTATTATCATTTACCGCAATCACCGGGTATTTTAGTGCCTTCTCGCGTGCCATTGCAGCAAGCCTAATTACCCCTGTTGTTGTCTCCTCGGTTCCTACTTTTAAATTTTTCAAAAGTTCAGGGCGCTTTGTGTGGACCTCTGTTACCAAATCAAGCCCGTCATCAATTGTACAGGTTGGTAAAAAATCCAAAACCTTGTTTAGGTATTCATAATACTCTTCTTTTGTTTCCCCTTTTTTTGCAAAAACATGCACGCCCTCCTGCGCAAGCGCTGCCGCCACATCATCTTGCGTACTCAAAGGATTGCAGCCCGTGATTGCAACCTTTGCCCCGCCTGCAATTAGAGTTCGAACAAGAACAGCAGTTTCTTTTGTCACGTGCAATGCCATGCCCACGCGCTCTCCTTTAAATGGCTTTGATTTCTTGAAATGCTTTTGCACTTCAAGTAAAGCGCCCATCTGCTCTTGCGCCCATTCAATCTGGTTTACCCCATCTGACGCAAGCTTGATATCAGCTACCTTGTAACCCATACAATCGTAGAAAAATGGATCTGCAACCATTTAAAAGGGTTGCTCAAACCCAATGGTACAAAAGCAGGATTCAAAATCGGTTCAAACCCCATATCCAAAAATTGAAATGAGTGCTGCAATTGCAAGAAAAAACAAAAGAGCAAGTATTGCAAGAAGGGCAATTATTCTCTCTAAAACCCGCCTAAACCTCTCTGTACGCGCATCTTTCATGTTTGCATTTTGAGCCTCATACCCGGCTTTGATTTTGGCCTGCTGCTCTTCATTTACAACAGTTGGCCGACCTACATATTTACAAACAGAGCAGCTAAATTGTGTTGAACCATCCTTTAGCTTTTCCTTTACAAGTTTTTCAGAGCCACAGCGCGAACAGACCTGAAAATCCTCTTTTTGGGCGACGGGCTTTTTTTCGGCCATTTTAACCGACTAGAAGTAG
>C687J35174_10001400_pt1 | contig 35184 bp, 35 predicted proteins | sample RifCSPhighO2_01_FD_35174 | JGI IMG/M metagenome (IMG submission 35174) | reverse complement strand
AGCCTGAACTGTACCGGTGAAAGAAGCAGCAGAAGAAATTGTTTGAGAGTTGATGGTGCTGGAAGTGGCAATCGTTGTAATTCCGGATAGTGCTCCAGCCGCCGATATATCAACTGTCGGAGTATTTAGAAGATTAGTAAATGTTCCCGACATTAAGATGCCAGTAGTTAAAGTTCCACCTCCTGTGTCTACAATATTAATACCATTGGTTAAATTACCACCGGAATTTGTAATTTCAATACCATCAGTTGCGCCAGAATTTCCTGCGACATCAAGCTTGATTAGGTTGTCTACATCAGTTGTGCCGGCTACTGTAGTATCTAGCTGTTGTATCAAAAGAAGATTCTCTGTATCAGTATCAGTGAATGAACCGGCAACTCCATTGTTAATAGTGAAAGCATTTTGAGTTGTTGCAGAAGCTCCCTCATTAACCAAATTCTGAGTCCAGGCATTTAATGCTCCGGTGGCCGTCCAGCCAAAAGTGGTGGTGTCCATATCCATGGCCAAAGTAAGATTACCAGTTGGTACACTTAAAGCACTCCATGCGCTACCAGATCCGAGGCCGCAGGCAGCATCAAATTTATTACAAACTTCTTTCCATGTCGGACTACTTCCTTCCGCAATGTAAAACTTTCCAGAATTGGCATTATAATAAACCGCACCTTCTACCGCTGTTGGATTTCCTGCATCACTTTTTCTGCCGACAACTAAAAGGTCAGGAGTTAATCCAGATGCGCCACCTATAATAATATTTCCGGTACCGGATCCTGCTGAAGCAATAGTCAAATCACCTGAAGAAGTTGACCAAGTGGAGGCAGCATTTGAAGTAAGAGTTAAAGCTGCGCCAGCGCCTGCCGCAATTGTCAGCGCTCCACTGTCTGCGATATTATTTGTCGTAAATGTTTGTGAACCGATGACAGTGCCCGAAGACCCAGTGGCTACACCGATGTCGGGAGTCACGAGTGTAGGGGAAGTGGAAAACACTAAATTCGTAGATGTTGTTCCGGTCGTACCGGTTGCAGCATTGAGATAATTTAATTGTGTTCCTGTTGTAGTGACAGAAATAGCACCCAAGGTGAATGGAGTTGGAATTGTGACAGTGCCCGTGAAAGTAGGGGAAGTAAACATAGTTGCCTTACTTTCATTAGTGACGTTGCCCAAACCTACATCCGTAGCCGTAACAGTATCCCAAGCTGGTACGGCGCCATTTGCGCCATCACCGGTCATGCGGAGAAATTTTTTAGTTACAGTTGTGTTTGGAGAAAGAAGGGAAGTCGTATCTGTATTTGATTGATATGGAATCGAGCCCAATAAAGTAGTATTGTTTCCGCCAATAATATTTAATGCAGTTTCGGATACGACAGCAGCGGGGACAGCGCCAAGTTTTTTTCGAGGAGTCATCTCTCCATCCCATCCTGGTGTTCCCGTACCGCCGATATTTACACCCAAATAGAGCGTCTGATTAAAATTAACTCCAGCAAGTGTGGTAACTTCTCCCAAAAGCACACTAAAAAGTCCACTTGTTACTTGCACTTTATCTGTAGTTGTTCTTGTTTCTGTCCAAATAGCGGTGCCGGCAGAAGAAACAGTGTACAAAGCAAATTCCATATTGTAAGTACCATCAGCAACAGCTACTCCGGCTGGAGTCGTGAGTTTACCCTGATAATTTATTTGTTTATTGATTGCAGCATTTACATTTACGAAAGGGGAGAGTATTGAAGTTAAAATCAACAAGATTAAAAATTTTTTAAAAAAATATCTTTCTTTCGGTACGGATTTTTTTACGAAACTCTTTCTTGGTACAAGTTTTTGATAGACACGCATAATTTTCTGCTGAAAATTTGCTATGCTCGGCTCGTCAGCCTGTGCAATGTCTCTCAAAAACTGTACCTTCGACGAGTTTCGTATCTTATTTTGTGAAAATAGAATTTTCATTTTAATTTATTATTTCTGCATCAGAAGAAAGTGTTTTTTTACCTTCCTCAAAATTTACTTTGATTATTTTTCCATAAAGATAAATTCCAAACAAAATAATAACTGAAAAAAGTATCCCAGCTGATATGAGAATCTTTTTTGTTCTTGTAGGGGAGAAAAAGTCCAGGATAGCGAATTTTTTGTGACGAATTTTTTGCTTAAAAATGTAATTGTTTATCTCTTCTTCGGTGGTAAACCAACTTCCTCCAACTTTTTCTCCTTTCATCTCTCCTTTTCGGATTAAAGCGCTTAAATAGTCTGAATGGTATCCAGTAATTTTTGATGCTTGACCCAATGACACTACTTTTTTGAGATTTTCCATTTCTAGATTGATAATTACAATATTATGATGTCGCTCGGACATTATAAAAATAAAATTTTTACATGCTCCTCGCTAATCATAAAAAAGATATATAAAATAAGAGTTTATCGGATAAAATATAGTCAAAAAACAAAATCTCGGATAAACGATATTTTTTTATACCCTTATATTATAGTAGATAATACACAGCATATCAACTAGTTATCCACAGGGCAGCAGAACAAAGCTCGCTACCCTGCAGGCACCTGACCTTTTGGCTTAAAAGTGGCTATTTTGTTGAGTTTTTTGCTCTATGTTTTAGTAATAAAGCCGTTAAAATTAGAATAATTATTGAGATAATTATGTATATCCAATCCAGATAATCAAAAATGTACCTAAGAAGATAATTAGTATCATCAGATTTTTCTATTTCTTGCGCTATTTTTTCTTCGACAGTTAACAATCCTTGGCTTATTATTGTTGGAACATTATCTTGGTATCTGTAAATTTTTACAATATAATTTCCTTCTTTTGGGAGTGGGGGAATGACACCCTGATAACGTCCGCTGTCTTTATTAAATGAAAATAAATATTCTCCGATGAGTTCTCCACTTTCACTTATAACTTTCATCCAGTCATCAGGAAGAGTTTTTGAATTTATATCAACAACAGTGCTTTTATCGCTATTTATTTTTATTGTTTTAGTATTTGTAAGTGGTTCAACCAACTGATTGTATTGGTGTACGAAAAATATTTCTGTTATAGGAGCACCTGATGGTTTTTCTTCCGGTATTTCTTCTATTGGTTCTTCTTCTGGTGGCGTTGTCGGTGTTGGAATTATTTTTTCAGAGTATGCAGTCGCAGATACTGCTACACCCGAAGAATAATTTCCTTTATTATCTCTGGAAAATAAAACATAGAAGTATTTTTTACCGGCTATTACATTTTTATCCAAAAACTTTTTTTCTGCGCCTTCATAAATTAATTTACCCAAAAACGGATTTCCCCTGAAACGGTCTTCATGTCTCATTATACGAACATATGAAAAATTATCATCAGGTGGATTCTTCCAAGAAATAGTGATGCCGGGAATATCAGCTGACGCTTTTACGTTAAGGGGATTTAGTGGAAAAGTTGTATCTTTTAAAAATTTTGTGAAAAAATATGTTGGTGGATAAATATTAATTCTTCCAGTAGCGTCACGACTTTCAATTGTAAAATAATATAATGTTCCCGGTTTCAGGTTTATTATTTCAACTCTATGATTTCTGGCAAAAACAACACTGCTAAGAGTTCCTTCTTTTACTTCCGTTGTTTCTCCCCATCTTATTGTACTTATAGTGCTTACAGAACTATCCCAGCTGATGATTGCGTTAACAAAATTGGGCTGAATAGCCAAATTATATAAGTAAATATTAGTAGGTATACTGCCACTTCCTCCTGAGGGAGGGGTAACAACAGCGCAATCTATAGGACAATTAATCAGTGTTTCCCCGATACCTGGCTCACAGATTCCATTATTATTACATCCTTCCACCCCCAAATCTATTTGTATAGAATTTGATTGAGCAAAAGATTGCATTGCCCCCAATAAAATAGAAAAAATAAAAATAAGTATAAAAAATTTTTTGAAAAGCTGTATTTCTTTCGGTACGGATTTTTTGAAGCTTAAAAAATCCTGAAGTTTTCGCGCCGCCGCGCTCAAAACCCCTTCAGAAACACACTTTTCAAAAAATTTTTTACATGAAGACATTTTACTACTTTACAGCGTTATCGCTGTTATGACAATTGGAGCAGAATAACTTCCTGCCGGTTGAATGTGGTCCGCTCCTGATTCTGCGCGGAAACGAACTGTTGCGGTGGTTCCTGAAGGGTGGTTAGCCGTTGCTCTTTGAAATATTACCTTCGGTGAAGTAGAAAGCCCATCCCAACACTTACTTGAAGTTTCTCCTACGTTAATATTACATGCTGAACCGTTATCTTTAAAACGCACACCTGTGTCAGTTCCTTCCGGAGAAAATCCGAAAGCTGATGTCGTGGAAACAATAGAAAAATTATAATCAGGGTCCGCTCCACTCGGAGTATAATCATCGAAAGAATTTGAGCCGGATTTAAGCGCCGGAGTGGTGGTAGATTCTATGGTCATACTATAACCGGCAGAATTGTCTGTCGTTACTTGCCAAAACATAGTTCCTTCGCTTGCTTCGCCGTTTATTCCGCCAATAGCAGTTAATGACAAATCAGAAGGACTTGAAATGGAAATATAACTTTCTTGCATTTGCCAAAATCCCGCATGTAAAAAGTAATTAGTGCTGTTTGAATCCCCGGTGCCTACTTCTCCCAAAGTGTCACCGAGTTTATAAGTGGAACTTGAAGAATCTTGTCCTCCCACATTAACAGTATCGGACATTATTTTGTATGTGGGACTTTGCATCGTTTCCGCTAGGATTGTATAGAGAGGTATTATAAAAGAAGAGACTAGGAAAAATATAGCAATACTCCTTTTCTTTATAATGTATATAATAAATTTTTTCATTTTATTTTTCTTTTTTCCTCAACTCAAAACGCGTCAAGAAATAGTAAATAAGGGCGACAATGAGTGCGATACCGGCAAATCCCATAAGCAGTATTTTCCATGGAAGCACCCAAAATGATAAATCAATATTTTCATATTCATTCCCGTAACCTTTATTCAAAGATAAATGCGCTGTGTAGCGTCCAAGAGCAAATCCTTCAGTCCAACTCACTTCTCTGTATCTGGTAGAATCCGGAAGCACGAAATAAGCGTCAACCGGAAGAGTGTTCACGACTTTACCAAACATATTTTTAATTGTTACCATTCCATAAGGAACAAGATGGACATTGCCGGTATTTTTATATGCAATTTCAAATCCTTCCGGTCTTGTTTCATAAAATAATTTTTGCGGTCCGATTAATTTAAAATTTTCAACAGCGCCTTCTTCTTTTCCCTCGCCATTTATTTTAAGCAAAAAAAGCGAACCAATTCTGGAAATGATTCGTGTTTTTCCTTCCACATCTTTTGGATTTTGTCCTTCCTGATTATCCGGGTCATTAGAAACAATAAGCGCTCCATAGTATCCTCTGGGTTCAGCATTTTTAGGAATAGAAACTGTTACCGGGATAATAATTTTTTCTCCAAGCTCAAGAGAAAATTCATTAATTTCAGGAACAATAAAATCTTTGAGAGAATACGGGCTATGGTCATCTCCTAGAAGTGTCACAGGTTGCTTTGGGTCGTCGGTTCCTACAAAGTCCTCCGTACTTAATTTGAATCTGACGGTTTTATTTATACGGTTCGTGATAATAATATTTTTTACCATACTATCCCCGGGGTTCAAAAATACTTCTGTCTTTCCGGGCTCTACTACGAAATCATTTTGCGCAATCATATCTATTTTGCTTTTTTCAAAAGCTAAAGAATACCTTGGTGCGATAACACTGCCAAAGATAATAAATATAATGATTATATAAAAAATTTTTTTCATGTTAAATAAAAAAAGTATCAGATTTACAGCGTTAACGCAGTAGCGGTGATGGTGGCAGTGTAAGTTCCAGAAGCCGCAAAGACCGCATTTTGTTGAGCGGCAAAACAAATCGTTGTTGTTATTCCAGCATTAGGAGTGACAGTAGCTCTGGTAGCAATTGTCTTGTCTGTCAATAAGAATCCTACATATTTTTGAGCAACAGCCGGTACACCAGATGCGCCACAAGATGCTGACGTTCCCCATGTTGCAGTAGCTGTATCAGTTCCATACGCTGAGTATCCGAATTCTTTATCACCACTTCCCACTGACCATACTTCCGGAGTTCCGGCTACCACTTCAGTATAATCAGCAAATGAATCAACGACTCCATTTTTAAGCGCAGGAGTAGTAGATGCTTTTACCGCTAGAGTATATCCAAGCGCTGCATTTGTTTTGACAATCCAAGAAGAATTTCCGATTGACTGGTCTGAAGTGACACCGAGATTGGGAGACATGGTTGCATCAGCGCCATCTGAAATAGTGATACCTGTAGTTACATCAAGAGTGACGATGACATTATCGGTAGCTGATGCGGCAATTACAGTTTCCACGATTGGATAAAATTGAACAACAAAAAAGAGAAAAAGTAAGGAAAAACCGATAACAATTTTTTTATTTAAAATAATTTTCGTTTTCATTTTTTTAATTCAACATTAAAAGTATATAGTTTTTTTTCTTTAAAAAAAGGTGTAATTATACACTCTATCCACACAATCCACACCCCCCATAAATTAAAAAATTTTATTAAAAAAAATTTTGCAAAATAAAGTAAAATAAACTAAGATGTTTAAATAGCCAAATTAAATTTGCCGTTATAGCTCAGGTAGTAGAGCACGTTCTTGGTAAGAACGAGGTCATCAGTGCAAATCTGATTAACGGCTCCAGCCACCCTAGCTCAGCCTGGTCCGACTATAGTCGGACTTAAGTAGAGCAAGAAGCCGATATAGTTCAGTGGCAGAACACTACTTTCGTAAAGTAGGAACGTGGGTTCGATTCCCACTCTCGGCTCTTGAAAATAATTTACAAAAATTTTTAAATATGAAAAATGATTCTAAACAATTAAAAAAAGAAATAGCAGAAGAAATAAAAAAACTTGAAGCCCAAATGCTTGAGCCAAATTTTTGGAATGACAAAAATAAAGCGCAAATAATATTAAAAAAACTTGCAGGACTTAAAGACAAACTTGCCGGCGCCCAAAAATACGACAAAGGCAACGCAATTGTCACTATAATTTCCGGCGCCGGCGGAGATGATGCTGAAGATTTTTCACGAATGCTTTTGGATATGTATATGAAGTATGCGAGCAGAAAAAACTGGGAGATTTTTTTTATTCACGAACACAAAAACGACCATGGTGGATATAGAAATGTTTCTTTTGAAATAAAAGGGAAAAATGTTTATGGAATGTTAAAAAATGAGGGAGGAGTGCATCGTTTGGTTCGCGTTTCACCTTTTAATACAAAAAAATTACGACACACTTCTTTTTCTCTGGTAGAAATACTGCCAAAATTTTCAAAATTGGAAGAAAAAGATTTTAATATTCCCGAAAGCGATTTAAAAATAGAATATAGCCGTTCCAGCGGACCCGGTGGACAGAATGTGAACAAAAGAGAGACAGCCGTCAGGCTTGTTCATATACCTACTAATATTTCCGTGCATGCTTCCGGCGAACGTTCACAGGAACAGAATAGGGAACGGGCAATGTCCATACTTCAAGCCAAAATTTTTAAGAAAGCGCAGGAAGAAGAAAAAACAGTGGAAGAAGTATACAATAAAAACTTTAATACAGAAATAGAATGGGGGAATCAAATTCGTTCATATGTATTGCATCCTTATAAAATGGTTAAAGACCACCGTACAAATACTGAAACTTCAAATGTGGATGGAGTATTGACGGGAGACATTGATTTATTTATTGAGGCAGAGAAGAATTTATGATAAGATAAGAGAGTGATTTATTTTAACAATGTTTCAAAAATTTATAATGAAGATTCTGTGGCATTGGATGATGTGACTCTAACCATAACAGCGGGGGAATTTGTTTCCATTGTGGGGCATTCCGGCGCGGGCAAGACCACCCTCGTTAAAATGATTTTAGCGGACGATGTTCCAACCAGTGGAACAGTTTTTTTTGAGTCAATTAACATACCTAAATTAAAAAATAAAGATTTGACTAAATTAAGAAGAAGAATCGGCATGGTGTTTCAAGATTTTAAATTGCTTTCTAATAAAACCGCATATGAAAATATTGCTTTTGCAATGGAAGCTGTCGGTAAAAGCAATGAAGAAATAGAAAGCGATGTTCCTCATGTTTTAGAACTTGTTGATTTGAGTAATAAAATGTTTCATTTTCCCAATCAAATGTCCGGAGGTGAACAGCAACGTCTTGCCATTGCCCGTGCCATCATAAATCAACCTGAACTCATTATTGCAGATGAACCAACAGGGAATTTGGATGCGATTAATACATATGAAATAGTTCAAATTTTAAAAAAAATAAACGACCTTGGCACGACAGTTGTTTTAACGACACATAATCGTGGCGTTGTTGATTCAATTGGCAAAAGGGTAATAACAATGGAAAAAGGCAGGGTTATTAGGGATGATAAAAGTGGCAAGTACATTATATAGAACAAAAATTCAAATTTTTTTTATTATGACCCATTCGATAAACTCAGGGTCATGGTGAGTAAAATCGAACCATGATATAATTTATTTATGACTGAATTAAAGAGAATTATAAAAGCAGGTTTTGTGAATTTTTCCAGAAGTGGAATTATTTCTTGGGCTGCTGTTCTCGTTGTTACTATTACTCTCTCCGTCATCACTGCAATTATATTACTGCAAGCGGTACTTCATTTTTCTTTGGACCAGATTAAAGATAAAGTAGATGTAGCAATTTACTTTAACGTTGATGTCCCGGAAAGCAAAATAATGTTTTTAAAAGAATCTCTGGAAAATTTGCCGGAAGTGGAAAAAATTTCCTATATTAGCGCCACAGAAGCATTAAAACTTTTCCGCGAGCGTCACCAGAACGATTACCCAACCATTCAGGCGCTAGATGAAATAAAAGATAATCCGTTAGGAGGGTATCTTAATGTTAAGGCTAAAGAAGTTTCTCAATATGAAAGCATCGCAAATTTTTTAAAATCGGATAATGCGTTGGTTTTGGGTTCTACTTCTATAATAGACAAAGTAAACTATAATCAAAATAAAACAGTTATAGACAGATTAAATAATATAATATCCGGCGCGCAAAAACTGGGTTTTCTGATTACAATGATTCTGGTAATTGTTTCCATAATTATTACTTTCAATACCATTCGATTGGCTATCTTTATTTCCAAAGAGGAGATAGGCGTAATGCGCCTGGTTGGGGCAAGCAAGATACGGGTTCGCGGACCTTTTATGGTAGAAGGGGCAATTTATGGTATTATTGCCACGATTGTGACCTTAGTTATTTTCTGGCCAATGACGGCTTATCTTGGGCGTAATATGACCAATTTTTTAGGACTCAATATTTATGATTATTATGTCTCAAACTTGATTCAAATTTCCATAATTATTTTATTATCAGGTGTTCTTTTAGGTATGATTTCGAGTTTTATCGCAATTAGAAAATATTTAAATAAATGATAAAGTAAAATTCAAAAGATTTCAGCGCCTTCGCCCTCGGAGTCATAAGGGCAGGGGACCCACGACGCTTTAAATCTTTTGAATTTTACTTTAAAGTTTTTATGAAAAAACAAACGAAGTACATTTTTGTGGTGGGAGGAGTTATTTCTGGAGTTGGGAAAGGCGTTACTTCATCTTCGCTCGGACTTATTCTAAAAAATCGCGGATTAAAAGTTACTGCTATAAAAATCGACCCTTATATTAATGTCGATGCCGGCACGATGAATCCCACCGAACATGGGGAAGTGTTTGTGCTTAAAGACGGCGATGAGACAGACCAAGATATGGGTAATTATGAAAGATTCCTTGATTTAAATTTAACTCGGATAAATTATATGACAACCGGCCGAGTCTATAAAGCAGTTATAGAAAAAGAACGCAATTTAGAATATAAAGGCAAATGCGTGGAAGTTGTTCCGCATATCCCGCTTGAAGTTATCAAGCGAATTGAAGAAGCGGGAAAAAATTCCAAAGCTGATGTTGTTGTTATTGAAATCGGCGGAACTATAGGGGAATACCAGAATATGCTTTTTTTGGAAGCTGCCAGAATGATGAAACTTTCACACCCCAAGGATGTTGTTTTTGTGATGGTTTCTTATCTGCCGACACCGCAGAAAGTTGGTGAAATGAAAACCAAACCAACCCAACATGCCGTAAGAACTCTTAATGCTTCAGGTATTCAACCGGATTTTTTGATAGCTAGAGCTGATGTTGTCTTGGACAATAAAAGAAAAGAGAAAATATCTCTTTTTTGCAATATGCCGGTTGATAGAGTTATATCTGCGCCGGATGTTGATAGTATTTATGACATACCTCTTAATTTTGAAAAAGAAAAGCTCTCAGACAAACTCTGCGATATTTTAAATGTTTCTCATAAAAAATCAGACGCAAAAGCTTGGAAAAAATGGAAAAATTTTGCGAAATATGCGCATAATGGAAAACATACGGTGAAAATAGCAATGATAGGAAAATATTTTGAAACAGGGGATTTTATTTTATCCGACTCTTACTTATCTGTCATTGAAGCGATAAAATATTCCAGCTACACGCAAAATAGGAAGCCCGTTATGACCTGGCTCAATTCTGTTGATTTTGAAAAAAATCCGACAAAATTGAAAGAACTTAAAAAATACGATGGCATTATTATTCCCGGAGGTTTCGGTTCACGCGGAGTGGAAGGAAATTTGAAAGCTATAAAATTTGCCCGAGAAAATAAAATTCCTTACTTTGGTCTTTGCTACGGTATGCAGATGATGGTGATAGAATATGCGCGAAATGTTTTAGGGCTTAAAGATGCCAATACGAGAGAAGTAAATCCGAATTCAAAAAATATGGTGATAGATGTGATGGAATCGCAAAAAGAAATTTTGAAAAATAATTCTTACGGCGGGTCCATGCGCTTGGGAGCGTATAAAGCAGTATTGCGTGAGGGGACCATAGCGAAAGAAGCTTATGCGAAAAAGGAAATAGAAGAAAGACATCGTCATCGTTATGAAGTAAATCCCGCATTTATCGGCGAATTGGAAGTAAAAGGATTTGTTTTTTCCGGCAGTTCTCCCGATGGGCATTTAATGGAAATAGCCGAACTTCCAAAAAACAAACATCCGTTTTTCTTAGGTACGCAATTTCATCCGGAATTTTTAGCGCGTCCACTGTCGCCCCATCCTCTTTTTACGGCTTTCATAAAAGCTTGTATAAATAAGAAAAAATAAATTTGCTGTCCGTGTGGCGTGAGGTTTAAACTATGATTTAATAATACTTAACAATAGTTTCGTATTCATGTAAAAATAAGGTTTCTAAGTTTGGTTCAATGTGTGCAAGTGGATTTGGTGTACCATCTACGTAATGTACAACAATCTTGAAAGGTAAAATTCTAAGTCCTTCACCAACTTCTTTTGAATTTTTACTATAAAATAACTGTCCCAAGACATTAGCTCCAGCAGAATCACCCACGATTGTTTTCCCAGAAAATACTTGCTCCAGATTTTGATATTTTTTAAGTATTTCTATGAGCTTTATTGTACGACCTCCATGAAGATATATAATATCTGCCCAGGCGCAATCTTGTGTAAAAGTTTCTTCTGAGGCAACTTTAAAATGTAAATTTTTTAATCCTTTATTTTTATTGAGTTGCTCTTTATCCTGCTCAATTCTCAATTGTACCATCTCCTCTCGTTCTGCAAAATAAACCAAAAGCACTCTCACATTTCCGGATGCATCTTTTAGTATTTCTTGAAAGAATTTATCGTTCTCTTGAATGGGTGCTTTTTCCCTACTAAAACCTCCATGTAAAATAAATTTAGTTTTCATATTTTGATTATACCAAACTTACTTGCTGCGGGACTAGGGTTCGAACCTAGATTCCATGCTCCAGAGGCATGTTGCCTACCAATTAGCAGATCCCGCAATTATATTTATACAGTAATACAAAATTAGGTTTTTATCAAATGAACTTAATTTTGATATAATGTAAATATGAAAAAGAAGATACAAATATTATATATTCATGGTGGAATGACTTTCAAAAACCAGAAAGATTATCTGCATTTTTTGAAAAACAGGGAAATATCAATAGAGAAAAGCATAAGATGGTCTGATAATTATTTAGATAAAGAATTAGGTAAAAACTTTGAAATAATTAGACCGTGTATGCCTCTATCAGATAATTCAAAATATGTTGATTGGAAAATTCATTTTGAAAGATACTTTTCATATTTAAGAAACAATGTTATTTTAATTGGTGGTTCTTTAGGCGGAATTTTTCTTGCAAAATATTTATCTGAAAATAAATTCCCTAAAAAAATATTATCAACTTATCTGGTTTGCCCTCCTTTTGATGACACTTGTTTTCATGAAGATTTAGTAGGAGGTTTTAAGCTAAAATCTGATTTGTCTTTAATTGAGAGGAATTCAAAAAATCTCACCTTAATGTTTTCACGAGATGATGACGATGTCCCAATATCTCACGCCGGGAAATATAAAAAGAAATTAAAAAATGCAAAAATTATAATCTATAAGAGTAAAAACGGACATTTTAAAATATCTAAATTCCCAGAAATTGTTAGAATGATAAAAAATGATGTTAAGAAAATGTGATTTTATACCCTTATTTTATAAGGTTATTTTTGCTTCAATTCTTTCAAGCGCCAAAATGAATGCGCCACAGCGGAGGTCTGTGTTTGATTCCTTTGATTTTGCTAAGATTTTTTTTGCTGAATCTTCAAGTATCGGTCGAAGCTTGTCAAAAACTTCTTTTTCACTCCAATGTTCGTTTTTTAGATTTTGGTCCCACTCAAAGTAAGAGACTGTCACTCCGCCGGAATTTGCCAAAATATCCGGTACAATGGGAATGTTTTTCTTATATAAAATTTCATCAGCTTCAGGATTTATCGGACCATTTGCAAGTTCTAAAATAGCCTTGGCTTTTACTTTGTCGGCATTTGCTCCGGTTATTTGATTTTCAAAAGCTGCCGGTATCAATAAATCGCATTCTGTTTCTAAAAGTTTTTCATTGGTGATTTCTTTTGCATCTGGAAAACCTGAAAGGGAACCGGTGTCCTTTTTATACTTCATGAGTTTCTCTATGTCTAAGCCTTTTTCATTGTATACTCCACCTTTTGAATCAGAAATAGCTAAGATTGTGTGTCCTGCCTTACTCCAGATAAGCGCAGCATAAGACCCCGCATTACCGAAACCCTGTATGGCAATTTTGCATTTTTCCGGCAAGTTCAATTCTTTTTTTAGCGCTTCAAAAACAAAAAATCCGCCTTGAGCTGTTGCTGTGCCTCTGCCTTCAGATCCTCCTTTATCCAACGGTTTGCCTGTTATCATTGCTCCCGTTTTATCACCGGTTATCTTTTGATATTCATCATTCATCCAAGCCATTATTTCTGGTGTGGTATTTACGTCCGGCGCAGGCACATCTTTTTTAGGACCCAGTATATCTGAAAGTTTTCGTACCCATCCGCGTGAAAGTCTTTCCAATTCTCCTTTAGATAATTCTTTCGGATTTACCGTAATTCCGCCCTTGCCTCCACCCATGGGAATGCCCGCAACCGCGCATTTGAGCGCCATCCAAAATGCCAGAGCTTTTACTTCATTTATTTCAGTATCTTGATGATATCGGATACCTCCTTTGTAAGGCCCTAACGCATTATTGTATTCAACTCTATATCCTTCAAATATTTTTGTGGAACCGTTATCCATCTTAACAGGAATTGATATTCTTATATCGCGATCAGGTTGACGCAAGCGAGTTATGAATTCTTCGCTGAAATTCTTTATTTTAGCGACCTTATCTAATTGTTTCATGGCATTCTCAAATGGGTTTTGCATATTTTTATCTCTCTCGCGTTAAACGAGAAAATTATATATTAAGGTTTCCATTATACAACAAGACTACCCATTTGCAAAAACTTAAATACTCTAGGGAAAAATTGAAAATAGACAAAATTTTATTAATTGCTTATAATTAAATTATGATTAACCAACAGTTAGTTGACTTTATCAAGCAACAATTACAAGCAGGTTTAACTAAAGAAAAAATATCCAGTGAGCTTTTAGCCAATGGCTGGAATTCACAAGATGTTGAAGAAGGTTTCAATACTGTTACGGTTTCGGCATCAACTCTGCCTCCAGCACCAACGCCAGTTTCTAATTTTTCTCCCATCAATATCAATCCTGTGAGTTTTACTCAATCTGAACCCCAATCTCAACCAACTTCAGTAAAAATAAAAAGTATTTTCAGTAAAAGTATTTTTTTGTTTGCATTAATATTGTTCTTGCTGGTCGGCGGAATTTCCACTTATTATTTTAAAGATGAAATAATAAAATTGCCTGTGATTAAAGATTTCTTTCCAAACATAACGGCATTACAAGATGTACCAGTACAGACTGTAGATACACAAACAGTAACACAAACCGAGCAACCAGATAATATAAACCAGAATTCATCTTTGAGTATTTACAATGACCCAAATGGTCTTTATTCTTTTAGTTACCCTAAAGAAGCAGAAATTGAATATAATAGTTCGGGAATCCCTTCAGTTTATATGAGGATTCGACAATGGGACAGTTATCCTATAATTTATATACTTCCAGATATAAATGATACTATGTTTAGTTCAATTTTTACAGACAAAAACAAATACACAAAGAGCTCTTTTGGTAGTATTAGTACTTATCCATCTTATAAATACACTGATTTATCAAAAGACCCCTCTGATGTTTATAGTGTAACTTACGTCATAGATTTGGGTAGTTATAATAATACAAAATTAAGTATCTTATTTAACCTTTTATCTGACACATATATTTTAAAAGAAGCAGAAAAAATAGAAGAAATTGTTAAATCACTTGTGATTAATAAGAATAATATTGTATCCATGACAAATACATTACTGGTAAAATTAAATGCAATGCAGAAGATGCAGAAAGAACTTGGAGATAATGGGATAAAAGATGACCTTAATAACATAAGAGTCAGTGCAGAAGTCTATTACAATAAATCTAATTCCTATGCTGGATTTTGTGCTTCAAGTGATTACGAGAATGCAAAAAAAGGTTTTACTCAACCTGTGACATTAAGCTGTAAAGATAGCGTTACAGCATTTGCTTCCTCTGTTGTTCTTTCAACTGGATACTGGTGTGTAGACAATTTGGGATACAGTGGAACCAGCAAGTCTTTAAATACTGGACCAACTTGTATTAAGTAAAAAGTGCTAAAATCTCCTATTTTTGTTATACTTCGTCTTAATGAAAGGTAAGATTTTTTCTAAGATAAAGAGTACATATAGAAGTACCCACTTTTGGTTTTTTGTAGTTTTCTTAATTGCACTTTTTATATTTTTTATTCTTCCAGAATTTTTTAGCAGCAATGTGTCAAACGGGGAAAAAATCAAGATAAATGAAATTGTAAAAACTTTATTATCACCGGAACTCTTGCCGTTAGACACCATAGCTTACGATAAAAAAATGACAGAACTGGCCAATAACCCGCCTGACCCAATTGTTTTTGAAACCGTTAAAACTATTGAGAAAGACCAAAATGGCAAATCCATAACTAAAACTACCAAAGTTCCTGTTTCCCTCGGGCATAGCCCTACGGGCGAGCCTCCGCAACCAACCAGAACGCATCTCTGGCCGGTAAAAACTGTTTATCCTAATGCCGGAGCCATCCTACCATTCAACCGCATTGTTGCTTATTATGGAAATTTGTATTCAACAAAAATGGGAGCGTTGGGAGAATATCCTGAAAGTGAAATGTTGCAAAAATTACAAGCTGAAGCAAAAAAATGGCAGGATGCTGACCCATCAACTCCGGTTATTCCAGCGCTTCATTACATTGCAGTCGTAGCGCAAGAAAGCGCGGGGCAAGATGGCAAATATAGGGCTCGCATGCCATATTCGGAAATAGGTAAGATTATTAAAATGGCGGAAAAAATAAATGCTATTGTTTTTTTAGATATTCAAGTCGGCTTTAGTGATTTACAAACCGAACTACCATTGCTTGAAAAATATTTTAAGATGCCACAAGTTCATTTAGGCATTGACCCTGAATTTTCCATGAAAAACGGTATTAGACCTGGAAAAGTTGTAGGCACATACGACGCGGCTGATATAAATTTTGCAGCAAATTATTTGGCAAAAATTGTAAAAGAAAATAACTTGACTCCGAAAATATTTATCATTCATCGTTATACGCAGAAAATGGTTACCAATTATAAAGAAATAAAACCATTACCAGAAGTGCAGATTGTTATGAATATGGATGGTTGGGGAGGGGCAGCCAAAAAAATAAATACTTATCAGCAATTTGTTTACAAAGAACCTGTTCAATTTACTGGCTTTAAATTATTTTACAAAAACGATATTTTGACAACTGGCACCGTTTTAATGACGCCGAATGATTTATTGAAATTAAATCCTAAACCTATTTATATTCAATACCAATAAAAAACACTAAAATTCAAAAATTTTTGTTTTCAAAATTATTTATGCTATTATACTGAAATGTTTGTAAATTATTTAACTACTAGCGCGCATGGTTTTCTACCGGTAATTATGGTTTCAGCATTGATAGACAGCATTAATCCCTGCGCTATTTCCGTTTTGTTTCTGACAATTGCCTTTCTGCTCAGTTTGGGAAAAGATAGAAAATTTGTTTTATTGTCGGGAGGCGTATACATTTTAGCCATTGCCATTATTTACACATTGATAGGATTAGGAGCTCTTCAAGCGCTCACTTTTTTCAATATCCCGAATATAATGGCAAAAGTGGGTGCGTCTATTTTATTGCTTTATAGTATTATCGGTTTGATAAACGAATTTTTTCCTAATTTTCCAATTAAATTGAAAATACCGGAAAGCGCTCATTCAACTCTTGCAAAAGTGATAAATAAAGGTTCCATTCCGGCCTTTTTTTTATTGGGTTCCTTGGTCGCCTTATTTGAATTTCCGTGCACCGGAGGGCCTTATCTTTTTGTATTAACCTTGCTTCATGATTATGCAAATTTCTGGAAAGGTTTTTGGTATTTGATTATATATAATTTTGTTTTTGTATTACCGCTTATTCTGATACTTGCATTTGCCACAAACAAGATTATGATAGAAAAGATAGACAAGTTGCGCAGACTAGAAACGAAAAAAGCCAGAATAGTGTTATTGCTTGTCCTTGTCGCGTTCGGTATTTTGATATTTTCGTTATAAATTATTAATGAAGGATTTTTGGTAAAAAATTTTTGAGCCTTCGCCCTCGGAGTCATAAGGACAGGGGACCCACGACTCTTAAAATTCTTTACCAAAAATCCTTAGAATAAATAAAACAATGACTGATCCAAAATTAATGAGTTTTGAGGAACTTCAAAAGAAAATAGCTTCTTTAAAAGAAAACAGGGGAGTTGATTTATCGACGGAAGAAGATTTGAGTGTTGCTGTTATGAATTTGATAAGCCTGGAAGAACATTTCTTTTTTTCCGGAGCAAAAACAGGCAAGGGTGAGTATTACGAAATGTTAAGAGAGGTGCGAGAGATGCGCAAAGTGCTTTTAGCCAGAATGATAGACAAAACTGAAGCTGAAAGTTGGTGCATATCAAAACATTTACTTGCAACCACAATGCGACTTATGGAAGTTGGAACCAAATTGCAAGGAGACGGTAAAGTAGAGGATGCAAAACAGATGTTCAGTTTTGCTTATAAATCCTTTAATTTATTTTTTGGACTTAGATTAAAAATTATCAATACAGCGGATGTTAAAAACACTTTAAAGAAAGAGAAGCCGATGACCTTTGATGACATTATGAGCAAGCTTGTTGATTGTTGCAAGGAATAGCACTATGACTAAAAATATTTTTCTTTCTGTGATTGGACTTTTAATTTTAGGAACAATTACGGCTATAATAATTGAATCAGGAGAAAAAATACCTATTGTTTCCACCAAATATGACTCTTTTGCACAGTGTCTTGCATCAAAAAAATTAACCATGTATGGCGCTGAATGGTGTTCCCATTGTAAGGCAGAAAAGGCTCGTTTTGGAGATTCTTTTAAATATGTTTCTTATGTTGAATGTACCGAAAATCCAAATGAATGTCTTGAAAAAGGTATAGAAGGTTATCCAACTTGGATAGATGAGAAAGGGGTAAAATACGCAGGGGAGCAAGGCTTAGAAAAATTATCAGAAATAAGCGGTTGTGAATTGCCAGTAAATTAATAATTTTTTGTGATATAATACAGTAATGAAACAAGCACGATTGGACCAATTGGCAGATGGCATCTTTGCCATAGTTATGACTATTCTAGTTTTTGAAATACGTATACCCGAACATGTTGGAACAGTCAGCGACCAAACTCTTTTTCAATCATTATTAAACCTTTTTCCTGTTTTTCTCAGTTATCTTTTGAGTTTCTCTCTTCTTTTTACCTATTGGCGCTCGCACCATTTTATTGAATCAATACTTGCGAAAAACATTGATACAAGATTTTCCAATTTAAACGCAGTTTTCTTTTTCTTTGTGGCGCTTGTGCCATTTTCATCTCATTTTCTAGGTAAATATGGGTATTCTAAAACGGCTGTTATTTTTTTCGCAATAAACATTATTTTTATCGGCTTTTCATTGTTTAGAATGCGTCAATATGTCATTAATTCTAAAACTATTGAAAACGCGCCATTTACTAAAACAGAAAACGAGCATGCGAATATGCATATATTGTTTCCGATTGGAGCGGCTGTTGTCGCCATACTTGTATCATTTTTTAGTACTAGTATTGCAATTATATTATTTACGCTTGCAATTCTGTTCAATTTTTTGGAAAAAAGCACTAAATTTAGTTTCTTTTTTATTGACCTTTTTAGAAATAAAAATTAGATGGAAGATTCTCAAAAAGAAAATAAAGCCTGGCGGGAAGTTAAAATCAGTAACAGGTTTTTGAATGCGTTCAGAGGCATGTATGTTTTTTGTAAAACCTCAAGACATTTATATATACTTATATTCAGTACTGCAGTGGTGATAATTTTAGGATTTTATTTAAGAGTTTCAAATTTTGAATGGATTGCCTTGATTTTTTCTATCGGTTTTGTAATTGTCTCGGAGGTATTTAATACAGCTATAGAAATAGACATAGACCTGACTTCTCCGGAGTATCATCCTTTTGCTCGCGATACCAAAGATGTTGCCGCTGCCGCTGTCGTGCTTTCCATATTTACCGCAGCGATTGTCGGGCTTATTGTTTTTCTACCTAAAATTTTTTAATATGTTAATATAAATCATATGCAATCATCACAAGCAAAAATATTTTTTGGAATAATAGGAATTCTCATTTTAGGAGTAATTGCAACCGTTTTGATTCGTTCTTCCAGCGCACCAGCCGGTCCTGGCAAGTATGATGCTTTTGCGCAGTGTCTAAAAGATAAAGGTGCTGTTTTTTATGGAGCTTTTTGGTGTCCTAATTGTCAGGAGCAGAAAAAGTTGTTTGATTCATCCATCAAGCTCTTACCTTATGTGGAATGTTCTACTTTGGACGGTCAGTCGCAGGTTAAGGCATGTGCCGATAAAAATATTGAAGGTTATCCCACTTGGGATTTTGCCGACGGTTCTCGTTTGACAGGAGTAGTTTCGCTTGAAACATTGGCAGCTAAAACTTCTTGTTTTTTACCTCAATAGTTATTTTATGAATATAGAAACCGTCCATTATCTAAATGTTTTACTCGGCTTAGGTGCCATACTTCTTCAAGTTTTTTCTGTCGCAATTTTATTTGTTCTTTTTTTTTATTCTAAAAAAAATGGCTTTCTGGATTTTGTCAAAGAACACTTTTTAATTATTGGTTTTTTGGTCGCCTTTTTTGCCTCTCTATTTTCTCTGGTATATTCTGAAATAATAGGTTTTCCTCCTTGTCAGCTTTGTTGGTATCAGAGAGTATTTTTATTTCCGCAAGTATTCATTTTTGGCGTAGCTCTTTGGGAGAAAAATAAAAAAATAGTAAAATACTCAATGCCGCTTTTATCTGTGGGTTTTATTATTTCCATATATCAAAACTTTATTTATTATTTCGGAGAAAAAGGAAACCTTCCGTGCGACGCTTCCGGTATTTCTTGTTATCAGCAGTTAGTATCGGAGTTTGGCGGTTATATATCTTTACCCATGCTTTCCTTGACCAGTTTTCTTGCAGTTATCACACTCTTGCTGGTTGCTCATTTTTATAACAAAGAGAGTTTATAAAATGTATCCCGTTAGAAATAACATAAATATTGAAAACGAGATATTAAGGCTTGATATTATTAACTTAATTTAAATTTCTAACGGGATGTATATAAGAGTAAAAGTTTCTCCTTCTGCGAAAAAAGAAATATTTAAACAAATCAACGAAGACCATTTTGAAGTTTCTGTCAAAGAAAAAGCTGAACGCAATTTAGCTAATAATCGTGTTATTGAACTTTTTTCCATACATTTCCATCTTCCTAAAGGGAAAATTCGCATTGTAAATGGACATCGCAGTCCGACTAAACTTTTAATTATTGAAAAGTAGTATAGTATAGAGAAAATATAATGAATTCTTTTACCAAAAAAGAAAAAATTTTAATGCAGAAGTTAAATACACCGGCTAAGGTACAAGATTTTTTAAATGGGTTGAGATTTAATTTTGAGGAAAAAGGGGAGACATTAAAATCACCAATTATAGTTTTAAAAACAAAAAGCGCGCATTGTATTGAAGGAGCTATCTTGGGAGCATACATACTTTCCTTACATGGTTTTCCTCCACTCGTGCTTCACCTGGAAGCGACAAAAAGCGATTTTGACCATGTTTTAGCTCCCTTTAAACAGCATGAACTTTGGGGAGCGCTTTCCAAAACCAATCATGCAGTATTGCGATACCGCGAGCCGATTTACAAAAGTATCCATGAACTTGTAATGTCTTATTTTCATGAATATTTTTTAAATAATGGCGTAAAAACCTTGCGAAGGTATTCTAAGCCTCTCAATCTAAATATTTTTGAGAAAAACTGGATGCTGATGAATGATAATCTCTGGGGTATAGACGAAGAATTAGATAAAATAAAGCATTACAATATTATATCTAAAACTGTTTCCAAAAATCTCAGAAAAGCGGATAAAATAGAGATAAAGGCCGGAAAAATTACAGAGTTTGCATCTTTTAAGAATAAAAAGGTATAATAAGAATCTTATTAATATAACTTGGGCTTAGACGCCTATTTAACAATATGGAATATTTATTTGTTTTAGGAAGAATATTATTGGGTGGTTATTTTATAATGAGTGGTTTTAATCATTTTAAGAGTCTTGACATGCTCGCAGGTTATGCGCAATCCAAAGGAGTGCCTATGCATAAAACATCTGTGATTTTAACAGGCGCAATGATGTTTTTGGGAGGTTTGGGCATACTTCTCGGAATTTATATCCAAATATCAGTGCTTTTGATTGCAGTTTTCTTGTTTGTTGCGGCATTTAAAATGCACCAGTATTGGAAGGTTTCCGACCCAATGTATAAAATGGGGGAACAAGTAAATTTCTATAAGAATTTGGGACTTCTTGGGGCTGTTCTTATGCTCTTGGCAATTCCGTTACCTTGGACATTATCTCTATTCTAAATTCTAAAAAATACTGAAGATTTTATTCAGAAAATTTCTAAACCAGCTGTCTTTTATCGGTTCTGTACTTTTTTCATCCAAAGAATTAATTACTGTCGCTGTATTTTGAGGCGATAGATTTTCTGTTTTTTGTATTTCTTTTTTTGAATCTGCTATTTTTGTTTTTTGTGTAATATTTTTTGCAATTATTTGCTTTGATGATTTTTCCTTTGCTTCTTGCTGAGCCTGGGTCGGTTTGTTGAATTTATACATTATTTGATTCCAAGTTTTACCGGACAGGGCAGTTATGACATAGCTCGTCTCCCAAATCCTATTTTGCAAATACTCATTTTTTATTCCTCCATCCGCATCCTGGTTTGATGCAAGGTAATCAAAAGGAGTCTTATCATTTTTTTTCCAATCTTCTGGTTTTTCCGATAATGCGATTATCCCTTGCATAGCCCAAGCAGTAGAAGAAACATTTCCCCAGCCGCCATCATCTTTTTGGTTTTGTTTCAGGAATTCTTTTGCTTTATTCACCGCGGAAAAAAGTTCTTTATTTTTGGATGTCTCGCAGGCTGGCGAGCCGAGAGGCAGCGCTGCACCAGCAGGCGCAGACAGCGACCCAACAAGAAAGCAACTTTTTTCCGTGGTATTTGCAAGTGCTTGTATAGCAGCGCCAGTCATATCTACTGATTCATCCCATGATCCATTTTCTTTCTGTTTACTTAATATGAAAGATATATCATCAATTATCATTTTTTCAGTTTCCGTGAATCCAGCGGTTGAGAGAACAATCAGCGAGAAAATATCGTCATTGTCTTGATTTATATCACCAAATTGTTTTCCATCAAAACTAGCGGTTATTTTTTCAATATAATTTTCTCCGTTCATATTATATGGATTTAAGCCCAAAGCCATTAATGCCATTGCGCGTCTTTCATAATCCGTTACAAGTTTATTTTCTGTCTTAGATTCTCCGAAATATTTAATTAATTTTATTGTTTGGTCTTGATAATTTCCTGATGCCAATGCCAAAGCAGTCCAGTCGGTATATATATCTTCTCCAAAAGACCCGTTTTCTTTTTGCTGTGAAATTATAAATTCAAAAGCTTTTTTCAAATCAAAAGTTGATTTTGTAATATTGTTTGCGATAGTTGTTGGTATATAGTTTACATAACTTCCGCTTGAATTATGCTGCACTGGTTCAGGCTCTGGGTCTGGCGCAGAAACTTCTATATTTACATTAGCTGATGGAACATGTAAAGTTTTACTCCCTACTGCATTTAGAGAACCAGACGTATTTAAGATTATAGAACAAGTTCCATCGGTAATAGTTACACAAGATTGGGCATCTAATGTAATCATAGCTTCTGATAATGGAGTCCAAATCATATTATAATTTGCATCAAAAGTACTTTCTTCTTCGGCAGTAAATATTATCGTATCTCCTATGGCTCCAGAATTTTGAGAAGCTGAAATACGAAGAGGATAAGAATCATAAGTTAAAAGAAGTTCATCATTAGCAGAAGGATTATATTGATTAAGTGCGTCACTTCCATGTCCATAAGTTAAATTAACAAAATAATTCCAAGATTTTGAGTAATCAGGAGTAGTTGTATATCCTCCAAGTTCATCTAACCAACCACTAGGTGTATAATTCCATGTCCATGTATTCGATAATCCAGATTGTTCAATAGCACATTTACCATTTACGGTAAATTGAAGAGGATCTATAATGTCTGGTGATTGAGCACAAGGTGTAATTGTTTTAGGACCATCAAATAAAACAGTATCACCTGAATAAACTTTTAAAGTTATGTTTACTGGATCTGCTGCGTAAGTAAAATTAAACATACCAACAAAACCAATAATAATACTAAGCGATAAAAATATTTTTTTCATAATTTTTTCAATCTACGCTATAGCGTAGATTAACTATTTATTAATAATTCTTTTCGTACTTCCAGGATACGACATCTCCCGGCTTTATTTGATAATTTGAAACTCCAATTGTTGCTTTTTTACCGTTTACATAATAAATCCAATTTTTTTCACTGCTATTTTTTATTCCGTTTATTTCTTTAATTAGTTTTCCCATTCCAGAATAAGTTTTATCTTTAAAATTTATTTTTCCTTCTTCTCTTAGTTTCACCATGAAATCATAAACCCTTTCTTTCTCTACTACTGCTGTTTCTAACTTTTTTCCATCAATTTCCAGAAAGGCCTGAACTGTTTTTTCTGTCTGAATTAAAACAGGCGAAGGAGGGGAAATAGAACTTGTATTTTGACCGACATCTTTTGTAAAAACAAAAATTAAAAAGAAAAAAAGCGAAACAGCAAAACCCAACCATATTATTTTTTTATTGTCTTTTTTCATGGTAAAACAAAAAAATTCTGCCGTGCAGAATTTTGGGGCCTTCAAAAATAAGAAGGGATATCCTGCTCGGGAAAATTAAAATGATTGATAATCGGACTTGTCTCCAACTTAAAGTCGGAGCTTACCGTAGCGGCACTGTACTGGAATTTAACCAGTTTCCTCAATCACTTCTTACAACTTTTAAACGAACTTCTTAATTTTATGCTTTCCTAGCTATCTGTCAATTTTTCCTGTGGATAACCTGTAAAACTCTTTCTCGGTATATCTTTTTCTAGGGTACGAATTTTTTAAAGCTTAAAAAGTTCTGAAGTTGCCTCGCCGTCGCTCGGCAAACCCCCTAAAAAAGATACACCTTCAACGAGTTTTACAACTAAAATGATATAATGTTTGTATGAAAGAGGGGAAAACAAAAATAATGGTCTTTGGAACTTTTGACGGGTTGCACAAAGGGCATCTTAGTTTTTTCCAGCAAGCCAGAAAACTGGCCAAAAATTCTTTCCTTATTGTTTCTATCGCTCGAGACAGGAATGTGAATAAAATAAAGGGAAAATTTCCGTTTTTAAACGAAAAAGAAAGAATGATTTTAGTAAAAAAATGCAAATTGGCTGATAAAGTAGTTATTTCTGGAATAAAAAATCATATTCCGCATATTGTGAAAGAAAAACCCGATATTATTGCTCTTGGCTATGACCAAAAATTTTATGTTAAAAATCTCAAAAAATACTTAAAAAATAACGGTATTTTAGTAAAAATTGCACGCTTAAAACCTTATAATAAAAAAATATATAAAAATCACTTGCTTAATAAAAAAAGATAGATATAATTCTATTAAGTTATATGCAAGATTTAAATATCATAAAAATCATAAAAAAAATATTTTTAAATAAAAGCTTTATTTATGTATTTTTTGTTAGTTTTATTTCCTTAATTATTATTTTAGCAGTCGGTTTAGGATTTGTTTGGCGTTATCGCGCAAATGTTTTTGATTATTTTGCCAAAGAATATTTGCAAGAGTTGCAGAATCCGAATAATAGTTTGGGAAGTGGTGGAAAATTAACCGCTGAAAAAATTGCAGAAAAACAATCTATCTTTTCTCAGGAATCTTTTGTTATTGATGCTGTTAAAAAAACCAACCCGGCTGTCATTTCTATAGTTATCAGCAAGAATGTTCCAAAATACGAAACTTACGTTGACCCGAATCAACAACAAAATCCATTTGGCGATTTATTTCCTAATTTTTTCTTTAATATTCCGCAATATCGTCAAAATGGCACGGAGAAAAAGGATATTGGCGGAGGTTCCGGATTTTTTGTGTCAAGCGACGGGCTGATTGTTACCAACAGGCATGTTGTTGACCAAAAAGATGTTGAATATACGGTTTTTACCAATGATGGCAAAAAACATACAGCAAAAGTTATAGCTCGCGACCCGGTGCTTGATATCGCTCTTATTAAAATTGATTCACCAACTGGAGAAAGTTTTCCTTATCTTTCATTAGGTAATTCTAATTCTTTGCAAATTGGACAAAGTGTTATCGCCATAGGTAATGCATTGGGTGAATACAGAAATACAGTTTCTGTCGGCGTAATTTCAGGGCTTGCTCGTTCCGTTGTCGCAGGAGATTCTTCCGGTAAAACAGAATTATTGGACCATGTTATTCAAACAGATGCGGCAATTAACCTTGGAAATTCCGGCGGACCTTTGCTTGACCTGTCAGGAAATGTAATTGGTGTTAATGTTGCGATAGCGCAAGGGTCCCAAAATGTCGGTTTTGCCTTACCAATAGATAGTGTTAGAAGCGCAATTGAGTCAGTGAAAGCTACTGGCAAAATAGTAAGACCATATCTAGGCGTTAGATACATAGCAATTAATTCCGAAATGAAAGAAAAAAATAATTTATCAGTTGATTATGGCGTGCTCGTTAAAGCAGGACAGAATCAAAATGAACTTGCTGTTATTCCAGGCGGTCCGGCTGACAAAGCGGGTATAGTGGAGAATGATATAATTTTGGAAATTAGCGGCGTAAAATTAGACGACAAAACTACTTTAGCTTCACTTATTAGAGAAAAAAATATTGGTGATGTAATTACTTTAAAAATCCTTCACAAAGGCGTTGAAAAAAATGTTCAAGTAACTCTTGAAGCGGCAAAAGATTAATAATAAAAACCTCTTAAAAACCTTATCTCTATTTTTATTTTATGTCTTTAAGTCGTAAGGCGACAAAAAGTCCTACAAGCAACACTGCGCCTAAAATGTAGAAAAGATATTCAAAAGATGGGATTAGAAAAAGTATAGGAGTAGCTAGAAGGGGGGCGATTATATAGGAAATAGAAGGAGCGTTGCGGAAGAAACTGATTTCATCGGCGTTTTCCTCGTTGATAGTTTTAAAAAAATAGCTTTCATTCATAGTTTCTATTGTAGCAGCGCCTACACGTGTGGCAAAAAGTATCAAAGCCCATATCCAAAGTATTGATTCTGTAATCAAAGGAATTACCAAAGTAGATGCCGTAATAATTAAAAAACCCACAATAAGCATTTTTTTCTCTCCGATTTTGTCTGAAAACTTGCCTAATGGAAAATCCAATACGACGAACGGAATAAGCATTATTGAAAAAATAATGCCTATCTTATCCCATCCAAAACCCAAATATTCGTGCAAATATATTGGCGTATATATTACCATCCAAGCGTAAAAGAATTGCAGAATTAAATGGCTGAGATATATTTTTGAAATATTCTTATTTTGTATGAAAGATTTAATTGTTTTAAGTATGGGAACTTTTTTATATTCCGGGTCTTTAAAATCACGCAGGAATAAGATAAAAATAAACATTACCAAAACCATAAAACACGCCCCAAAGAGATAGATGCCGGAAAAAGAACTTTTATTAATGATTGAGCCGGAAATAATTTGAGCAACAACCCAAGCCAGGTTTATTATCATCAGATAAAACCCGCGCAGTGTCCCAATAGAAGATTTTTTTGAAAAATCTTCTATAAAGATATCCAATGAAGCAACGACAAAGTTAATTGACAAAAAATAAAGAATGAAAGCGGGAATCACAATAAAAGCGCTATTTCCTAATGCAAGCAAAATAAGTGATAAAAATATTAATGAGCAGAATAAAAGAATTGTCGGACGATTACCTAAACGAGTCAATATTTTAGGCATTTTTAACAATCCCAAAATAGTTATAATTGAAGCAATTACATAAATAATACCTACATAATTTTTATCAACGTAAATTTCTAAAAAACTTGAATTTATATAAGAAGCAAGAGCGATTGGTATGGAAAACAAAAAACCCGCCAAATATATTATCTTTCTGTTGTGTCTCATCTCCATAAATTTTATGATTTTTTATGTGCTTAATACTACAGGAATAACCAAAGGTCTCTTCGCGGTTTTTTGATATAAGAATTTTGAGACTGTTTCACCTAAATTAGCCTTGATATGGTCAAGGTCAATCAAATTATTTTTTATAGCCACATCTTCTACTCCTTTTTTAATAATAATTCGCACTTGACGTAAAAGTTCCTGATTTTCTTTCAGATATACGAATCCGCGCGATATCAAGTCCGGGGATTTTTTTAGTTTTCCAGTTTTTTGATCTACTAATGCTATTATGACAAACATTCCATCTTGCGCAAGCATCATACGGTCGCGAATAACCACATCTTGAGTATCACTGATAGAAGTACCGTCAACCATCATCGCGCCACTGGGCGCTTTTTCTTTGCGCGCTGTTATTTTTTGTCCATCAGCGGATATTTCAATAATTGAACCATTATCCGGAACAACTATATTTTCTTCTGACATTCCCAGTTCAAGCGCAAGCTCCTTGTGTCTCACAAGCATTGAGTGCCAGCCGTGAATCGGTATGAAGAATTTTGGATGAGTTTTTTTATGAAGCCACTTTATATCTTCTTGGTTGCCGTGGCCTGTCGCATGGACGAAATCTTCACCTGATGTGCGATAACTTATGATGCGCACGCCTTGTCTCGTCAGGCCGTCCTTCATTCTCTGAACATGAAGTTCATTGCCGGGAACAATAGAAGCCGAAAGTATTATAGTGTCTCCTTTATGGAGTGAAAATTTCGTGTGTGATTTATTTGACGCGCGATTAAGAGAAGAAAATTCTTCGCCCTGGGCGCCAGTCATAAGGACTACGATTTTGTTTGGCGGATAATTATTTATTTCTTCTATTGGAATAATGGTGCCCTTTTTAGGAGTAAAAAGCCCGGCTTCTATCGCCACTTCAATGTTTGTTTTCATGGAGCGTCCGTCAAGAGCTATTTTTTTACCCAAAGTTTCTGCAAATTTTACTATATGAGCTAGACGTGTTATGTGAGAAGCGAAAGCCGCAATAATCATTCTGCCGTTAACTTTCCTTATTAAATTTTCAAGTCCTTGGTGCACTTTTACTTCAGACAAAGAGAATCCTTCATTTTCAATGTTGGTGGAATCGGTCATTAAAAGAAGGACTTTTGCTTTGTTAAAAATGGAATATTCCTTTTCTTCATTTTCAGAAACAACTCCATCTATCTGGTCGAGTTTATAATCTCCGGGAGTTACAATCCACCCATGTTCTGTTTCTATAATTATACCCATTGAATCCGGAATTGTGTGAGTGACTCCAAAAAATCTGATTTTTATTTTTCCGCACGTTATTACTTCATCTTTCTCCACTATATTTTCTTTCATGGCTGGCAATTGCGGGAATTCTGCTTGGCGTTTTCGCATTAAAAGCATTGAAAGCTGTCTGGAATATACGGGCGAATTTCCGATTCGCGAAAGTACAAGAGGCACCCCTCCAATGTGGTCTAAATGTCCATGAGTAATAATTAATGCTCGTATTTTATCCTTGCGTTCTTCAAGGTAAGTTGTATTTGGTATAACGTAATCAACCCCCGGAGTTGCTTCAGTGGAAAAATGCATACCGGCATCAATTACTATGATGTCATTATTTATTTCTATTGCAGTCATATTCTTGCCTATTTCTTCTACTCCGCCGAGCGGGATAATGCGAATTACTCCTTCAGTAGGGGAAGGAATTTTCTTCTCAGTTACATTTTTATAACTGTTTTTGTCATTATTAAATGAACGATTATTACCGCGTTGTCCGTAATTCTTTTTGGAATATTGGTATGTAGAATTTTTTATTAGTTTCTTTTTTCCGCTATAGTGGTCGACGGACGTTGGACGTCTGGAATCTGGACGTCCAACGTCCGTTTTTGCAGGTTTTTTATCTCCACTCACAGAATGAGTAGGCTCAATGCTTACAGAACTAAAAGATAGCCTAGTTTTTTTCATTGTTTTTATTTATTCTCTTTTTTAATAATAAAAATAGTTTTTTATTTGGAAAATATTCTCCAAACATTATCTGTTTCAGTATACCATAAATATGAATTTAAAAATCTATCTCCTGGTGTAGTGATATGGTCTAAAGAAAATCCTTGAAGGTTTTTTGATACGGCATATGTGAAATCAGGGCTGTATAAAAAGACTGCTGGCATATCTTTTTTAATTTCGGTTTCAAATTGAATGTATTTATTAATTCTTGATTTTTCATCAATCGTTATAAACGCATCCTCCAATATCTTATCTACCTTGGCATTGGTGTACATGGCAACATTAAGCCCTGGGTCTTTTCTTTGCGAAGAATGCCAAAAAGCAAATAAATCGGATTCATGATTTATAATTTGTCCAAAAAATAAGGCATCATATTTGCGGGGACGAATAACTCCTTGGTTTAAATTACCAAGCTCGAAAGTTTTTACACTAACTTTTATGCCAATAATTTCCAAATCTTGTTTTATCAGTTCAGCAGTTTCTGCAAGTTCCAGGGCATTACCTGTTGAAATAGAGAACTCTATGTATACGGTTTTTTTCTTTTTATTTTCAGTTATTGTTTTCTGCAAGAATCCATCTTCGCCTTTTTTCCAGCCATCTTTATTCAAAATATCTTGCGCTTTTTTTACTTTTTCTTCATGTGAAGCATCGTCTTCTTTGTTTAATTTTTGATAGTTAATCATATTGGGCGGTATTGGGTCATTAATAACCACTCCATATCCCAGAAGCACATCGCGGACGATGTTGTTTTTGTTGATTGCAAGGTCTATAGCTTTTATAACATTTTTATTGGTAAAAATTTGGTTTTGACTTTGATTAAAAAAAAGTCCAAACACTCGGGGGAGTGTCAAAGATTCTATACGGTAATTTTTTCCTTTTAATATTTGCGCATTCAAAGGAGTAATGGAACTTATTTGGTCTACTTCTCCCTTTTCTAGCGCTGATATTTGGTCATTTTCATTTGAGTAAAAACGGAGTGTCATTTTTTTAAGATATGGCTCGCCTAGTTTGAATTTTTTAAAAGATACCAAATTATAGTAATCTATTAATCCCACGGATTGTTTACTTACCTTTTCGATTTTATAAGGCCCTGACCCGATTGATTGCGTATTCGCATCATTAAGCTCGATGGGAGTGGTGTTCCATAGATATGCCGGCATTATGCCAAGTGTTGTATTTTCTAAAAATGATGCATAAGGTTGTTTTAATGTAAACTTAACTGTTTTTTCATCTATTTTTTCAACATTAACACTATCCCAGCTTCCTTTTTTGGGACTTTTTATGATTGAGTCTTTTATTTTATTTACAGTAAAAACTATGTCATCAGTGGTAACAGGTTTTTCATCATGAAAATAGATATCATCTCTTAGGGTAAAAGTATATATCAAACCATCTTTTGACATTTCATATTTTAAAGCTAAATCCAGAATGAGAACACCCTCAGGGTTTTTTCTCATTAGTCCGGAATAAATAAGCGACACCAAACCTTGGTCAGTATCGGAAAATGCAAGTACAGGATTTATAAAACGGGGAGTTCCGACAATGCCTTCCGTTATAGACCCTCCTTTTAAGGCCACTTTTACCATAAAAGATTTATTAATATTCTGAAGTATTATTAATGTGCTTATAAAGAAAATAACTACAAAACCAAAAAAAATAAAATACTCTCTTTTTGAAAAATGAGAGATGGCTTTTTTTATTTCGTTTTTTGACGGTAATAAACTAAATACACGACTAAAAAAATTTTCCATAAAACTAAAAATTTAATGCGGGATTGTTTCTAACTTTTTGCTTTTATTATTATAACCAGAAAAGCAGATAAAGTAAAAAGAATTGCGCAAACGATAGATAAAATAAAGAGAAAATATTCAAAACCTCGACGAGTATGATGAAAAGAATCACCATCACTTCCTCCTAAAGCGCCTCCCAAACCTGCACCTGATTGTTGGAGCAGTATTGCTGACACTAAGACCACAGAAAGTATTATCTGCGCATAAGGCAGTATTGTAGCCACTAATTGCATAAGGCTAGTATTGCATAATTTTGATAAAAAGGCAACTATTTTCATTAAATATTGTCTTTTTTATAAATAATTTTGTATACTTATTATTATGAAAAAGGAAACTTCAATGTTAGATTTGTTTCAAACATTATTCCATAATTTTAATGCCCGTGCTTTTAAAGATGCGACTCTTGCTTTTAAAAAACATTTAGATGGTGGAGGCAAGATGCTTGTCGCTATGGGTGGAGCTATGTCATCCGCCCAAATCGGCATTACGCTCGCTCCAATGATTAAGGAAAATAAAATTCATGCAATTTCTTGCACAGGCGCAAACTTGGAAGAATCCGTTTTTAGATTAGTGGCTCATAAGAGTTATAAAGATTACCCAGATTACAGATATTTCACCAAAGAAGATGATGAAAAAATATTAAACAGGGGAGAAAGAAGAGTCACAGATACATCTATTCCGGAAGAAGAAGCTTTCCGTGTGGTAGAGCCTATTATCTTAAAAAGATGGAAAGATGCAGAAGCAAAAGGAGAAAGATATTTTCCGCATGAATATTTTTATCAGATTTTATTGTCAGATGAATTGAAAGATAAGTATGAAGGCAATCCTGAACATTGTTGGTTACTTGAAGCCGCAAAAAAGAATTTACCGATTGTCGTGCCGGGCTGGGAAGATTCTACCTTGGGAAACATTTTTGCCGGATACTGCAAGGCGGGAGAAGTGAGTCCAAAAGTTATGAAAACCGGAGTAGAATATATGATGTATCTGTATGATAAATATAATGAACTTTCCCTCGGGCATAGTCCTACGGGCGAGCCAAAAGCAGGTCCAGGGTTGGGATTCTATCAGATTGGCGGAGGAATTTCCGGAGACTTTCCAATTTGCGTCGTGCCTTCTATAAAATATGATTTAAAGAAAGAAGTTCGTCCTTGGGGGTATTTCTGTCAGATTTCCGATAGTACTACTTCCTATGGCTCGTATTCAGGCGCAACTCCAAATGAAAAGATAACTTGGGATAAGCTGACAAAGCATACTCCAATGTTTGTCATTGAGTCCGATGCGACTATTGTAGTGCCATTGATGTTTGAAGCTATTCTTGACAGGTATACTTTGGCAAGTGTATAATAGTTGAAACTTTGTATGAGTTATTTGTAACGTTTTATCTTGGTAATGCATTATACTTAGTGTAGTAGCTATTATTAGTTATTTCAGCCAGAGGCTGATCCGCCTTTGGCGGAAAAATAAAATATGAAAAAATATATAGGAATCTTGTTTGTTTTAAGTTTTCTTGTTGTTCCAGCATTTTCTTTTGCCCAAGTAGGGGATGTTGATCCCAACCCGGCATCTGATTGTGTGGCATTACAAAATAATCTTAGATACAGAGATAGAGATGTGAATAAAAACGGAGAAGTTTCAACGCTTCAAGATTTTTTGCAGTCGCAAGGATATTTGAAGAGTGATCCAAGCGGATATTTTGGGTTACTTACTTTTCAAGCTGCTAAAGATTTTCAAAAAGATAATGGTATTAGCCCTACTGGGTATATTGGAACAATTACAAAAGCAAAAATAAAAGCTTTAACTTGCGATGGAGTAATTTCTCCAATCCCTTCTATTCCTGAATCGATTCCAACCACTCCAACAGAACCAAAAACTCCTGTTATCTCTGGATGTATTTCAACGGCAAAATATAGCACAACAACAGGACAAAAATGTTCCGCAGGTAATAATCCCGTCATTTCTGGCGTTTCTGGTCCGCAAACATTAAATGTAAATCAAACAGGAACTTGGACAATCAAAGCTTCTAACTCAACTGATGGAAATCTTTCATATTCTGTAGTCTGGGGAGATGAGAGTTATTTATCATCTTCTACGACCTTAAATAAGTCTCTAAATACTTCACAATCGGCAACCTTTACGCACAGTTATTCTCAGGCAGGAACATATACACCTACTTTTACCGTTACAAGTGAAAATACAATACGATGTATTACAACTCCATGTCCTAGTAATGAAGGAAGCGCAAAAACAAGTTTGAGTGTAAATGTGGGAAGTGTAATATCAACAAATGCTCTCAGCGCTTTAGACAATGCAAACACAAATAATACTGAAGTATCAACTTGCGGAGAATTTACTATGACTTTAAGTAAGGGTATAAATAGTCTAGAAGTTAAATGTCTGCAGAAATTACTTGTTCAGAAAGGTTTTAAGATTGAGGGAGTCAAATCAGGAGAAGAAACAACTTACTTTGGCCTTGCTACGTTAACAGCTCTTAAAGCTTTTCAAACCAGCAACAATCTTGCCGCTGATGGAATATTTGGTCCTGCATCTCGCGCAGTTTTAACTCAATAATTAAACAGTGTTTATCTAACCCAAGTCGTTCCAAACTATAATCTTCCATTCATTTGGTTTAAACCAGTGAGTGGTGTATGAGCAGATAGCCATGCTGGCATTTTTTATCGGATTAAAATAACTTAAATTATTATATTCCGAAGCTGTAAGACTATCTCCATACAACATATAAGAAGCCATCATTTTTAAAAAAATACCGTGAGTAACGACAATAATTCTTTTTTTCCATCTCCTGGCAATATAAGCCAGCGCTTTTCTTGCTCTTTCTTTTAAGTCAACAAAATTTTCTTCATCCGAATATCGCAAATCATCAGCATGATAACTTTTATCAATGCGGTCTATAATTTCCCGGACCTGTTTTTCTTGTCCCGAATGTCCGATTATTTCAGAAGGATTTTTTCTTTCTACCAAAAGGTCAGAATATTTTACTGACATTTTTAATTCCTTGGCAATAATTTCTGCAGTTTCTTTCGTGCGTTGATATGGACTTGATATAATAATTTGCGGGTGCCCTTTGTGTTTAGGAAATCTTAAAGCTGTGGCTAAAGCCTGCTCTCTTCCTTTTTCAGTTAAAGACCCTTCTTTGCCCTGTCTTATATTTTGAGCATTTAAAATAGTTTCCCCATGTCGCACGAAATATATTAATTTTGTTCCCATACATATATATTACTATAAATTTATGATATACTTAAATCTTATTAACCTTAATTAATTTAAGAGAAATAAATTTATGGGAAAAGGGAATAATGCTTACAGAAAAGACGTAAAAAAGCCAAAGAAGGCAAAAAAGAAATAGCAGAAAAATACCCTTATAAGGGTATTTTTCTGCTTGACTTAGCTCTCAGCTTCGTATATACTTTCTTCCGAACGTCTAGTCCACTTGGATAGGACGTTTTTGTTTCCTACGCCGTTGGCGGGGTAAATAGTCTTTGACAAGTGAAAAAAAGTACAAGCCCCGCCACTGCGGGGTAAGTGCAAGTTGATTTGTTTTTTTGAGTAATAATTTTCGAGCTAGGATCGAGTGCAAAATCAAAAACATTGCTGTTTTTTGTTTTGTTTCGTTCTTAAATTCCGATTTCGATCGGAAAAACTTTATTTAGAGTTTGATCCTAGCTCAGGATGAACGCTGGCGGCGTGGATAAGGCATGCAAGTCGAACGAATTTCATTTTTCCCGAGATGCGATTATATCAAGTCAAAGGTCGTTTGAAGTTAGTGGCGAACGAGGTAGTAATACATAGGAACTTCCCCCAAAGTCGTGAATAATTCGTCGAAAGACGGACTAATACACGATGGTCTCGCAAGAGTAAAGACAAGATTTATTTTTTGTGCGCTTTGGGAAAGGCCTATGCGATATCAGCTAGTTGGTAGTGTAATGGACTACCAAGGCTATGACGTCTAGGGGAGGTGAGAGCCTAACCCCCACCGATGGTACTGAGACACGGACCATACACCTACGGGTGGCTGCAGTCGAGAATCTTCCACAATGGACGAAAGTCTGATGGAGCGACGCCGCGTG
>C687J35174_10001398_pt1 | contig 35210 bp, 37 predicted proteins | sample RifCSPhighO2_01_FD_35174 | JGI IMG/M metagenome (IMG submission 35174) | reverse complement strand
GCAACGGCGGAAAGTTTAATGAGTATAGCTGCTGGTTATGGCGCGATGGCTGGGTTAGCAAACAAGGATTCTAAAAATGTACTAGATGACAGTATTTCCGATTTAAAGGAGTTCACTGAATTCTTAGCCCAAAAAGCCAAGGAATATAGAAAGTAGACTTTGAGAGCGGACGAATTTTAACGAAAGCACGTCCGCTTTTTATTTTCTATAATTCGGGCTTGACAATTCTTTTCTTATATGCTAAGATAAATAGTTGCTTGAATAAGCAAAAAGTTCGTTAAAAACATCTCTTCCGGGTTTCTCGGAAGGCGGATAAATAGAGCAAAAATTACAAGGAGGATGAAATGACAGATTCAAGAAGAAGAATAATAAAAATCGGGAACATAAATTCACTGATTATTGCTTTCTTGTTAGTAGGAGCATTGCTCTTAAGATCATTTGGGTTCTTGGTAAATAAAGTCCCCCAAAACATATTGTATTATGGATATGCGTATCTTTCTGTTTCATTTATTCTTGTGTATGCGGGATCTTATTTTTCGGAACAAGATAGATATAATAAACTTTCCCGGAGAAAAATAGCCAGAGAATTGAAGATTGATGTGATCCACAGTATCTTGATATTAATTGTTTTCTGGATATGGTTGAAAGTGTGTCTTATCCTATTGAGTGTGTCTTATCCTATTATGGAGATAAAGTGGTGGCTGGTAGTAATATCGGGAATTAGTTTCATTCCGTGTGTCGTGTCTGTCTTCACTTACTTTTTTTGGAAACCGGAAAGCGCAGAGGCCTTCGTGAACTGCGTTGAATTGTTTCTATCTTCAAAAAAAAGTCGAAGCCAGAAATACATAAAATTGATTCAAAAAGTAGACAATCCATACTGGTGGGTAGCGGCCATTGAGGTGTATCGCTATTCGGATTCATTCAGAACATTTTTTCTGAATATGACCCTGCCGCAAAAAACCATGAACACCCTGAAGGAGATCGCAGTATCAGGTTCAAATCTGATTCCCGATGCAAAAAAAATCCTGGAAGAAAAAGTAAAAAGCGTTAAATAACAACTATTTCATAACAGCTCTTGGAGAAAAATTTCCAGGAGCTGTCTTTATTTTTCTCGCGCCTAGTATCTCTTGACAAAATTCAGCAGGTATGATAAAAATGATTGTTGCCGGTTTCCGGTAGAAGTTGTTTAAAAAAATTTCAAAAAGGAAATAAAATGAAAATTAAATATGTCATTACTGATGTTGACGGCGTGCTGATTGACAGAATGCCGATCTATAAAAAAGCGTTCCAGTCCGTTGTGACCGATTTTGGAGTGCCAAAGAAAGACGCGGGAAAATACTATTACGACACGGCGGGAACACCCATTGAGAAACAGATAAGCGGAATATTGCGCAAATGGAAAGCGAACTCCGCCGAATTTTTAGTGGATGATTTGGTGATAAAATTTTTTAAGATCGCGTCTGTTCATCCACACCCCCCTTTATTTATTGGAGTTAAAAAAACAGTCAAAAAATTAAAGGGATTGGGAAAATTTCTTTGCGCCACAAGCGGATCGAAAACTGCCGAACTCGAAGAATTATTCAAAAGAAATTCTTTGCAATATGACGTCATTTTAGGGTCTGACAAAATTCCCAAAGGAGATGAACATATAAAATTTTTCGCGCGGCATTTCCATATTCCGAAAAACAAATTTTGCGCAAAGGCGCTTTATCTCGGAGACGGTCCTCAAGATATGCGGATTGCTTCAGCAAACAAGGTAATGGAAGTAGGAATAACCAATACCGTATCAGCGGAAAAACTGTTAAAAGCCGGCGCGAAAAAAATAATCAGAAATATAGAAGAAGTATTGGAATTTATGGAATAATTTTCTGAAATAAACAAAATCAGTCCTTTTAAAAATCAAATTCAGGGAGGAAATATGAAATTATCTGTATTTGAATGGATGTTGATAGCAACTACATTACTGGAATTTAACCCGCTGTTCCAGGCGGTAAAAAGCATAAAAAATAAAAGTGTGCAAGATGTTTCTCCGTTTGTTTTTATGTCAATCATGGCGATTGGATCTATGTGGCTGGCGTATGGCATTACAATCGACAGCGTGCCGCTTATTATAGGGAACGCAATTAAGCTTTTTTCCAGCTTATCAGTATTGGTAATTTATTTTCGCTACAAAAATAAAAAAGTAAAGAATAAAACCACTCATTAATCGCAACAGCTCTTGGAGAAAAATTTCCAGGAGCTGTCTTTATTTTCCCGCTCTCGCGGGCTTGACAAGTATTTNTTTNTATGTTAAGCTGAACAATTGCATAAATATGCAAAAAGTTCGTTAAAAANANATCTTCCGGGTTTCTCGGAAGGCGGATAAATAGAGCAAAAACTTTGAAACATAAAAAAGGAGGAATTGATTGATGGATACCTTGATAAAGGAGATTCCTGAAGAATTGCGGCAAAAGAGGGGATGGAAGGTAGAGTTGAATGGAGAAGCAGTGGAAAATGTTTTCCATTTGAAAATCTTCAATCCAAAGTTTGGCGAAGTGAATTATGGCATGACACCGGGTGGTTATGATGGCTGGTCATTCCATGGAATCGGCGGAGGCGGCGTTGTAACCGTGCCGTTCTCCATTATTGACGGGGAGTTGTACGTGGGACTCGTGAAACAATTACGCCAAAATCAGGGCGGCGAGGCATGGAATGTTCCGCGCGGATTTCTAAATCCGAATGAAAGTCATTTTAAGGCAGCTATGAGAGAATACGAAGAAGAGGTCCGATATCTTTCTCCGGACAGAAGAGTAAAACCCCTGGAAGGAGAAAACTGCAACCCAAACAGCGCGTTCTTTGAAACAGCAGGAAAGGGGGAAGGAGTAAAATATTATTCTATTGAAATACTCCCGATACAACTGGAACTTGATCCCGAACAAAATGCTTTCAAGTTCAAGTCAGGCCTCTTGGATCCCGCCACTAAACAGGCGGAATTGATCCTGAAGTGCCGGTTCTTCGCCTGGAGAAAATCGGTTCAAGTAGCGGATATGTTCACAGTTGCGGCAGTTGGGCGGTTGCTCGCTGCTCAATTAGTGAGGTTTTAAAAATTAACAAACGGCTTGCGAATAATTTCGTAGGCCGTTTTTTATTTGATTTACTGCTGAAAATAATTTATAATTAATCCGCTATGATTGAGGGCGTAATAATAAAGAAACTGAATAAATTTGAAGACGACAGGGGGTGGCTGGCGGAAATTTACCGCAATGACGAAACAAATTACAATCCGGTTATGGGTTATGTGAGTTCCACCAAACCGGGAATTATCCGCGGACCGCACGAGCATACTAAACAGAGCGACTGTTTCGTTTTTCTCGGTCCGGGAGATTTTGAATTGCATCTGTGGGATAATCGGGAGAAATCAAAAACAAACGGCCAATATTTGAAAATATCGGCGGGTGAAAATAATCCGACGATGGTCATCGTGCCGCCGGGAGTGGCGCACGGCTACAAAAACATATCAGACAAAGACGCCTGGTGCATTAATTTGCCGGACAAATTATATAAAGGAAAAAATAAGCAGGAAGCAGTTGACGAGATAAGATGGGAAGAAAAAGAAAATTCTCCGTATAAAATATCGTAAAAAAACAATCCCTACATTTATTGTCGGCCGACAGCAGATGTAGTAAAAATTATATGCGCCTATTAATAACAGGAGGGGCAGGTTTTATCGGAAGCAACTTTATCCACTATGTCTTAAAAAAGTATCCTGATTACCAAATTGTTAATCTGGATATTTTGACTTACTCCGGAAATCCAGAAAATTTGAAAGATATTGAAAATAATCCGAAGCACAAATTTATTAAAGGCGATATCGCCGACAAAAAATTAGTTAATGATTTAGTGGAAGATGTTGATATTATCGTCCATTTCGCCGCCGAATCGCATGTTGACCGTTCTATTATGGAGCCAAACGCGTTCATCCGTTCCAATATTCTCGGGACTTACAATCTCCTTAACGCCGTCCGAAAAAATGGCAACAAGCGCTTTCACTATATTTCCACTGATGAGGTTTTCGGCTCGCTTGGCCCGAATGATCCGGCGTTCAATGAAAACACGCCCTACGACCCCAGAAGCCCTTATAGCGCCTCTAAAGCGGCATCAGCCCATTTAGTAAGGGCTTATTACCATACTTTTAATCTTCCAGTGACTATTTCCAATTGTTCCAATAATTACGGCCCATACCAGTTCCCGGAAAAATTAATACCGCTTTTCATAACTAATTTAATTGAGGGCAAAAAAGTTCCCCTCTATGGGGACGGAATGAATGTGCGCGACTGGCTTTACGTGGAAGACCATTGCGAGGCTATTGATTTAATAATTCACGAGGGAAAAATCGGAGAGACATATAACATCGGCGGGAATTTCGAAAAAAATAATAAAGAAATCACTTATAAAATTATTGAACTAATGAAAGGCAATTCACCCTCCCCCTTTTCAAAAGGGGGATTGGAGGGGGATTTTTATAGTCAATATATTGAATATGTGAAAGACCGCCCGGGCCACGACCGGCGTTATGCCATTGATTTTTCAAAAATTAAAAACGAATTGGGCTGGGCGCCAAGGACTGATTTTGAGGAAGGTTTAAGAAAAACAATAAAATGGTATAATGAAAATGAGTCGTGGTGGAGAAACATCAAAAGCGGCGAATATAAAAAATATTATGAAAGACAATATAAGAATACCGCAACAAATTCCGAATAAAGTTTTTATGAAGTATAAAAAAACCTAACCCCATAGACAAGAATGGTAAAATACGATGTGATAATTATTGGCGCCGGTCCGGGAGGCCTTCGCTGCGCTGAAGTCCTTTCCCGAAGCGATAAGAGCGTTCTGTTGCTTGAAAAAAATGAGGAAATCGGACCAAAGGTCTGTGCCGGCGGATTAACCCGCAAAAGTTTCCGGTATCTGAACCCGCCAGACCATATAGTCGAGAAAGTATTTGACAGGGTAATTTTCAAAACATTTGCGCGAGAAGCGATTTTATCTTTTGGGGAAAATCTGCTGTATACCATTAACCGAAAAAATCTTGGCCAGTGGCAATTGAGCAAATTAAAAAACACCACTGTTGAAATAAAAACGGGAGAACTTGTAACTGAAGTCAATAGTGATTATATTGTCACCAATAAGTCGGGAAAGATCGGATATTCCCATCTCGTGGGCGCGGACGGTTCAAACTCAATTGTAAGAAGATATCTTGGACTGGAAACAAAATTGACAGGCGCGGCCTTTCATTATTTGGTGCCAACAAAAAAATACAACGACATTGAACTCTTTTTTGACTCGCGGTTGTTTCATTCGTGGTATTCATGGATATTTCCCTGCGACGAATATGCTTCAATAGGATATGGATATTTCCCTAAAATTATATCATCAAAAAAAGCCAGAGAAGGATTTGACCAGTGGATAAAAAAAAACAATATTGACATATCCGGAGGAAAATTCCAGGCCCATCCCCTTAATTGCGACTATCAAGGATATAGATTTGGCAATGTATTCCTGATTGGAGACGCCGCCGGCCTTGTCTCCGGTTTCACCGGCGAGGGGATATATCAGGCGCTGGTATCGGGCGAAGAAGCAGCCAAGTCAATAATAAATCCTTTACATAAATCGCGAAGGATATCGGAATTGCGCCGGGAAGTACAAATTCACCATTTTATGCTTCGAATCGTCCGCTGGTCCGGCCCATTGAGAAATTTTCTATTCAATCTGGTAATTTTTTCAGTAAGATCAAAATTTATCGCCAGAACATTGTTAAGAATTTTAACCTGATAAATTCACTATGAAGAAAAAAATATTAATCATCGGATCAAAAGGAATGCTCGGGCAGGAGCTGGCAAATATTTTTGAGAAAGACAGGGATTATAAAGTAATCGCTTGGGATAAAAAAGAGATTGACATTATAAAACAAAAAGAAGTTAATTTTAAAATCGTTAAGCTCAAACCGGACATTATTATAAACGCGGCGGCGTATAACGCGGTGGATAAATGCGAAGACCCCGTAAAATCCGGACTTCCGCCGGACCACGGGGCATGGAAAAAAGAATTTGAATTGGCAAAAAAAATAAACGGACTGGCGCCGGGATATTTGGCAAAAACCGCGAAGAAAATCGGCGCGATATTAGTCCATTATTCAACCGACTATGTTTTTAACGGCCTTCCGGCGATACCGGAACCGGCTGGATGCGCGCATTCCTGCGGAAGCTGCGGCCTTCATGAAAATTTTCAGCCGCAAATCGGATTTAATGAAAGCGCTATTCCGGATCCAATTTCTAATTACGGCAAATCAAAATTACTTGGCGAAAAAGAACTTGAAAAAAATATTAAAAAATATTATTTAATCCGCCTTTCCAAGCTTTTCGGAAAAACGGCCCAGTCGGAGGGAGCAAAAAAAAGTTTTTTTGACGTGATGCTGGAATTAGGAAAGAAAAATAAAGAAGTTAAAGTTGTTGACGAAGAAACGAGTTGTTTTACTTACGCTCCGGATCTGGCCAAAAAAACTAAGGAAATAATTGAATCAAAAAAGCCATTCGGGATTTATCACGCGACCAATTCCGAATCATGCACCTGGTATGAAGCCGTTTTAGAACTTTATAGGCAAACTAAGATAAGGACTAAGGTTATTCCCGTGACTGCCGCTGAATTCCCTCGTCCGGCCAGAAGACCCTTCATTTCCACTCTTATAAACACCAAAATTAACCCGTTAAGAAGTTATAAAAATGCCCTGGCGGAGCACTTGACAAAACAATTCTAATAGTGTAGTATTCATAGTCCTTAGAAAAGAACTATTTTTGGTTTGTCTAAGGGGATTAAATATAAATAACCCATATTTACGCATGTTTTTAACTCCATATACAAAACTTTTAGTCATAGTCGGAACTCTGATCGGGGTGGTTTTGCTGATGTTTGCCACTCCTTTTCTGATTGCTTCCGGATCAACATTCGCTTCCAGGGAAATAGTTCAGGTGATTTTCATCGCTATGGAATTTTTCGGGGCGATTTTTCTTCTGAATGAATTTAACCGTCTGCGAATCATAATCAAAGAAAAGGAAATGGGCGACCAGCGGCTGGCTAATATTGAAAACGGCATCAAAAAACTTTCCACTTTCAAAAAATCAAGCGCGGGAATGAAAGGGATAATTTTGGCTGGCGGAACGGCTACCCGCCTTTTTCCGCTCACTGCCACCACTTCCAAGCAACTGCTTCCGGTCTACGACAAACAAATGATTTTTTATCCGCTTAACACGCTGATTAAAGCCGGCATTAAGGATATTTTGATTATTGTCGCGCCTGATCACAGCGGGCAGTTTTTGAACCTTTTAGGATCCATTTTTAAAAAATTCGGCATTAATCTTTATTTTGAAGTGCAAAAAGTGCCTAAGGGTCTGGCTGACGCGTTTATTTTGGGCGAAAATTTTATCGGCGATGATAATGTGGCGATGATTTTGGGCGACAATATTTTTGAAGACGATGTCTATGACGAAATAAGGCAATTCAAAAAAGGCGGAATGATTTTTATCAAGGAAGTGAAGGATGACCCCAGCCGCTATGGAATAGTGGAATTTGATGAGAATGGAAAAGCAATTTCCATTGAGGAGAAACCGAAATTTCCCAAAAGCAATTATTGCGTAACAGGATTATATGTTTACGACCCGCAAGTAGCAGAGATAGTCAAAAATTTAAAGCCGTCTGACAGAGGAGAAATTGAAATTACCGACGTTAACAGGGCATATATGGAAAAGGGCGACCTTGCCATAAGAAAAATTCAGGGCGAGTGGCTGGACGCCGGAACCTTTGACACATTGCTGGAAGCCGGTAAAGTTGTTAAAGAGAAGGAAATTTATAAAAACTTTGACCCCTTGGTCAATGAGGCAATCGCTGAATTTAATGAAGAGATGAAAGACAAGACAAAAAGAATTTTAGATCCCTATAAACTTTATCTGCGGCAATCGGAAAAAAACCAAAAAAATATTTAAAAAGGAAAAATAGTTTAATTATTTTAGGACTTACGCGCTTGCCCTTTAGACATCCGGTATCTCGCGACCATAACAGCCGAAAGACATCGGATGTCCGCAAACGCGTAAGTCCTATATTTAACTAAATGTACTGGATCTACCTGATTATTTTTATCCTGGCGGTTTTTTCCCCGGAGCTTGTCCATCGGGGATTATTTATCTTTGGAGGACAAAACACGCCATTTAGCGCCAGAACAATGGAAGAATTAAGCATATTCGTCCTGGGGATTATTGGATTTAGTGTTTATTTACGGAAGGAAAAGCAATTAAAAATAAACAGGGAGGAAAAAAATAAAATTCAAAGCAAGGTTGCCCAAATGTCGAAAGCCCTGAAGGACTCATACACATATATCGGGGAAATAAACCGGAAAATTGATATTATGAAAAATATCGCTCTCGGTTTTCCGGAAGTCAAAGACGCAAAATCGTTAAAAGGCAGGGATATTTATAACTCGATAGAAGAAGCAATAAAAATTTTATGTAAGACAAATAATTTTTTAATCAGGGTGGTGAATGTCAGGAACAATGAAACAGAACTGGAAATACAAAACGGATTGAATATGGGCATCAGGATAAAAAATAATTCACTCAATTTGATGAAAGAAAAGGACTTCTTGCAAAATGGCGATTTATATATTTTCAGATCGCCGCAACTGATAGATAACAAAAGATCATACGTATTTATAAAAAGAAGCAGGGCTAATCAAATAGAAGACATAGGTATAATGCATACTGTCNCTACTCAGATATTGTTTTTATTTATTCTGCTAAAAAAATTAAAACTTAAATATTAAAACAGCATTAACAAAAACGTCCCGCTACAACGAGGCAAGATAGAAACCACTGGTATCACTGGCGGTTTTCACTATTTTACAAGCTCGAAGTTTTTTTTCCGCCAGGAATCCAGGCCGCCGTCAAGAATTCTCGTCGCGAAAAAACCGAGATCAAAAAACCGAACGCCTGCGTAGAATTCTTCAGTTTCATTTTCTCCGTATAAAAAAATTTCTTTGAATAATGGAATCTCCTGCCTTCTTTTTTCTATTTCATCCAGCGGTATATTAACCGCGTTTTTTATGCGGCCTTGCGAAAATAATTCCCGCGACCTTATGTCCAATATAAAGCAGGGATAATTATTGTCAATAATATTTTTCAAATCATCAGGGCTGATAAAATTAACTTTCGACTGATCCGTGAATAAATTGGGATTGCCATAGGAGATAGTTTGCCCGTTGCTGTTTTTCCACTCATCAAGTCCGCCGGAAATAAAAGAAAAATTCCCAATATTATTTTCCCTTAACTTCCGCGCGAACTGCTCGTTGAATTTCTCGTTGCCGCTATAGCTTAATATGTAAACGTTATTCCCATTATTATTGGTGAAAATATCGAATTTTCCGAATTTTTCAGCCGGAGCGCTGATCGAATCGACGATATGTTCGTTCTTATAATCAATTTCAGCGCGGATGTCTACGATTTTTATGTTTTCTTTATTTTTTATTTTTAACTGCGCTTCTTTAGCGGATATAACGGGTAATGCGATTTGATTTTCTGGTTCAGCCGTTGTTGCTTCCTTTTTTTTCATCTCCGGCCTCAAGAATGTCGCCAAAACCACGATTACGATCAGAATAAATCCAAACAAAAAAGCCGCGTCTTCTTTTCTAATTTTTTTAATTTTGTTTATCATTAAAATGCGTGTGTTTACGACAATATGCTCCCGACAAAATCCGGATAGCCGTTAATAAATTCAATTGCTGGAACTGCTTTTTTCCCTTCTATTTGCATCTGTTCCAGTATTATGGCTCCTTTAGCCGCCTGAACCGCGATCTGACCATTGATTGCGAAGACCTCTCCCAATTTGCTTTTATTTTCTATTTTCTTGAAATAAGGGTGGATTTTGTGAAGTTTTATCCTGATTAATTGATTATCTCTTTTCCAGAAGCAGAAGATGCCCGGCCACGGATAAAATGCCCGGAATTTGTTGTATATTTTAGTGGCTTGTTCGTCCCAAAAAATTCTGCCGTCGCCTCTCTCAATCAGCTGGCTTAAAGTGGCTTTTTCATTATCCTGTTTTTTGGGTATTATTTCTCCTCTGAGTAAAACGGTTATCGTATTTAACAATAATTTTACTCCCGCGTCGGCAATTTTTCCGGAAAGAGTCTCAAAATTGTCGCCTGATTCAATCTCAACTTTTTTTTGCGCCAGTACGTCGCCGGTATCGACTCCAGAGTCCATCTGGATTATTGTAACGCCGGTTTCTTTGTGCCCGCTAAGCAACGCGTTTTGTATGGGGGACGGCCCCCGCAATTCGGGCAAAAGAGAAGCGTGAACATTAATTCCCCCAAAACCGGGGATCTGGAGAATTTTTTCCGGTAAAATCCTTCCGTAGGCCGCCAGGATTATCATGTCAGGTTTTAAATTTTTTATTTCATTGGTTGCCGCGTCGTCGAATTTTTCCGGCTGGAATAATGATAATTTATTGGCTAATGAAAATTTCTTGACGGGATTCATTTTCACTTCATTTTCTCTGTTGGATTTTCTATCCGGTTGCGTGAAAACGGCCACAATATTGTATTTATTTTCAATAAAGGCCTCCAGTATTTTTTCTGAAAATGCCGAAGTTCCCATAAAGATTATCCGGAGTTCTATTGGTTTTTTGTTCATAAAAAATAATTACATTATTATCAAATTAATTCGAGTCATTCGGATCGCTATAGTTGCTATTTTATCACAACTTCTTTGTTTTTTTAATCTTACTTCTGTCGGTTAAGAGAATTCCGTCAAGATGATCAATTTCATGCTGGATGGTCCGCGCCAGCAGCCCTTCCGCTTTCAGTTTTCTGTTTTCTCCTTTTCCATCCGTATATCTTATTTTTACCTTCTCCGGGCGGGCAATGAGGAAAAATTTTCCGGGAAAACTCAAGCAGCCCTCATCCATAATTATTTTGTTTTTTGACTGGGATTTTATTTTCGGGTTTATCAGAGTATATAGAACACCACCTTCCTCAATGACGCAGAGGCGGATAGTTTTTTTCACCTGGGGAGCGGCCAGTCCCAGCCCATTACTTTTTCTCAATGTTTCAATCATCCGGGGAATTAATTTCTGAATTTCCGGATCCAGCGGGTCATTCACTTTTTCCGCCTTTTTCCTCAAAATCGGGTTGGGGTATTTAATTATTGGAAGTATTGGCATATTTTTATTATATCACCGAAATTGGGTCAATATCAATAATCCAGCCCCTGTCTAAATTATTAATGGCTTTGCGCAGAGTAGGGTTAATTTCCGCGGCAGAAAAAGAAATAATTATTTGTTTCTTAAGTCGTCCTCTAATTTTGGGGATTAGCGGGTCAAAGGGAGGGGGGATTTTATAATTTTTCAAATTCGCTACCGCGTTTTTTAATTTTTCATACGCGGCGCGCGTTTCTTTTTCAATTTTATTTTTATCCGCGTCTTGGAAAATAAGCTTGATCAGCCGGCTGAAGGGGGGATAGCCCAGTGCTTCTCTTTCTAATGTCTCCTGATCATAAAATTTTTCAAAATTTCCTTCCGCCGCTAATTTTATTATTTTATTTTCCGGATTGAATGTCTGGATAATGACTTTGCCTGGGAATTTCGCATTAAGGCGGTTAGTCCTTCCCGCCGCCTGAATAATATTTTGAAAAGCCCTTTCGTCGCTCCGGAAATCGGGAAAATTCAATAAATTATCGGCGTCAATAATTCCGACTAATCCGACATTGGGGAAATCCCAATTTTTGGTAATCATCTGGGTCCCGATCAAGATGTCAATTTTGCCATCGGCGAAATTCTGATACAACTCGCTTTGCGCTGCCGTTTTTTTCATTGATTCGGCGTCCGCTCTTTTTATCCGGGCGCCGGGAAAAAAATTATTCAAGTCCCTTTCAACTTTTTGCGTTCCCAGTCCGACATTTTTAAAAACCATTCCCTCGCATTTGGAACAAGCCGCCAAAACCCCTGTTTTATAATTGCAATGCGGACATTTATATATCCCACTGTTATTATATACCAGCGCCCGTTCGCATCCGGGGCATTTTAAAACGGTTTTGCATCCAGAGCAAATGGAAAAGGAACTCATCCCTTGGCGATTAATGAATAATATCGTCTGCAGTTTATTTTTCAAAGCGTATTCTATCTCTGATTTTAATTTTTTACTTATCGGGGAATAATTTTTTATCCATCTCTCCTTTTTCATATCAACAATTTCAACTTCGTCATGTTGTGGGTTGTGGGTTGCGGGTTGTAAGTTTAATTTTGGCAATTCTAATAATGTAAATTCTCCCTTAATCGCTTTGTAATAATCTTCCACCCTCGGCGCAGCCGATCCCAAAATTAATTTCGCTTTATAAATTTCCGCCAGTTTTTCCGCCACTGTCCGCGCGTCATATCTTGGATTCATATCCCATTGCTTGAATGAAATATCCTGTTCCTCGTCTATGACAATTAATTTTAAATTTTTAAACGGCGCGAAAACCGCCATCCGGGTGCCGATGATTATTTTCGCTTCGCCTGATTTTATTTTTTTCCAATTGGAATAAAATTTCCCCTTGGAAATTCTGCTGTGAAGCAGAACTATTTCTTCGGGCTCAAAATAAGCGCCATACCTTTCAACGGCCTGGGGCGTGAGCGTTAATTCAGGCAAAAGAATCAAAAATTGCGACTCCGGATATTGTTTTTTTAATTTCAAAATTGAATGGATGTAGACCTCTGTTTTGCCGGAAGAGGCGGGACTATGCAATAAGTATTTAGTATCTTGTATTTTGTATAATTTATGTTTTTTTGTAATTAAATTTACAGTATTTTTTTGCTCCACTGTTAACTTTATTTTTTTATTAAAACCATTCTTAATTCTTAACCCGCTTCGACTCAGCGAGGCGAGTTCATAATTCTTAATTCTTTCTTTTGTTCTTTTCGGACAAAAGAACTTTAAAACCGTTCCGATAGGGGAGAGGTAACAGCCGGATATAAATTCCGCCAGCTTTAATTGCTTCTCAGTTAAAAAATTTTCCTCCAGAATCTTATTGATTCGTTTCAGTTTAATATTTCCAAATCGCTCAAAATCTTGGCGGTTATTAATCACGATTCCCTCAATATCTCTTTTGAAAAATGGTATGGAAACCAGCGAACCATAGGGAATTTCCGCGTCCCATAAATACGAATAAAACTGCTGTCTTTTTAGCGTTAGCGGAGTTATTGGATAAATGTCAACAATGTATTTTCCGGCTTTTTCATTCATGGCTTAATTGTAGCAAAGAAGCAAGGAATTGCTAGCGCGCCTGTCTTGTATTAAAATAACAATATGAAACAAAGGAAAATTTTTATCGGGATACGGCTGCCGGAATACGTTAAAAAGCGCCTTTCTGAAAAGATGGAAAAATGGAAAAATCTTCCGGTCCGGTGGTCTTTTGAAGAAAATCTTCACATTACGCTGTTATTTATCGGCTATATTAATGACGAAGCGATGATAGATATTTGCGATAGAACAAGGGAAGCCGCTGAAAAATCCGGCGGATTTGACATTAAATTTGAAAAAATCGGCTTCGGTCCGGATGAGAAAAATCCGCGAATGGTCTGGCTTTCCGGAGAAGCCAATGAAGGCCTGAAAAATTTAGCGGCTAATTTGGAAAAGGAACTGGGAATTACCAGGACATTCCGGAATGAAATCCGCCCCCACGTGACGCTCGGGAGGATCAGGCAAACCGCCTGGAAAAATATTACGGAGCCGCCGGAAGTCAAGGAAAAATTATCCATTTCTGTTCCGGCAAATTCGATTGATGTGATGGAAAGCGTTTTGGAAAAGGGCAAGCGAAAGTTCATCACTCTTGAATCCTGCCCACTCAAATAGTCATTACCTTGTCCTCTTCTACCTTTCAGGGAGAAGATTTAAGATGAGGGTAAAAAAAGATGCAAATTTTGGGAATAAAAATTGATAACTTTTCAGAAAATGAAATTTTTCAGAAAGTCAACGATTTTTTGAACGGTGATAATTTTCACCAAATTGCGACGGTTAACCCTGAATTTATTTTAGAGGCGCGGAGAGACGAGGAATTCAGTAATATTTTAAATCAATGCGATTTGAACGTGGCGGACGGCATGGGAATAAAACTCGCTTTTTGGAGAAAAGGAGGAAAGTTGAAGTCCCGAATCGCCGGAGCGGATTTGATGATGGAAATTCTACGGATAGCGAATGAAAAAAATTTAGGAGTATTTTTAGCTGCAAATAAAAGGGGATTAAGCGGATGGGAAGAAACGGCAAGTGTAATAAGAAAATCTTATCCTGGCATAATTGTTAGTGGCTGTAATTTAAGTAAAGATAATATACAGGAGAAGAATTATGAATTAGGAATTATGAATTATGAGATTGTTTTTTGTAATTTTGGAATGGGTTATCAGGAAAAATTCCTCTATTCGCTCAAAAATGCTAAAAATGCTAAAATACGACTAGTCATGGGAGTAGGTGGCGGTTTTGATTTTATCATGGGAAAAGTCAAGCGCGCGCCCCTAATTTTGCGCCAGATCGGCCTGGAATGGCTCTGGCGGCTAATCCAACAGCCCCAAAGGATTAAGCGCATCTGGAACGCCGTCATAATTTTCCCAATAAGAGTAATTTTAAATTTTTAATTGTCATTTTTATTTTTGAATTTTAATTTTTAATTTTGATAATATGACCACAAAAACCAAGTTGATCCGCACGATTTATTTGTATGCAGTCGCGCTGGTAAGTTTAATCTTCACGGGAATCGGCGCGGGAACCATCCTCAATACCGGATTGAAATATTATTTATTCCCCGAAGCGGAAAAGAAAAGCTATTTTGACTGCAATTACGAGCCGCCGATGGCCGCTTATCCCTCCAAAGAAGGAACCACTCCGGAGCAAAAAGAGCAGATTGACGCGATGATTAAGGATTATAAAAAATGGAAAGAGGAGAGAACGGGAGACAATTGCATCCGTCCCGCCCGGCAAAATAAAATCATTGACGCGCTTACGATGCTGATCATCGCGCTTCCAATTTGCTTATTCCACTGGAGGATAATCAAAAAAGATAAAAAGGATAAAGAAGAGAATAATTAGTGGTATACAAATTATCCCCCTTTGGAAAAGGGGGACTAAAGGGGGATTTGAAAAATAAAATTAGCACTGCAAATCCCTCGTCCGCCTTGCGGACACTCCCTTTATTAAAGGGAGAGATATTTGAATATTATATGGATAAAATCCGCGTCAGATTCGCGCCGTCGCCGACGGGCTATATGCATATCGGCAATTTTCGGACGGCACTCTATACTTACATTTTTGCCAAAAAAAATAAAGGGGATTTTATTTTGCGCATTGAAGACACGGACCAGAAACGGTATATTCCGGACGCATTGGAAAAATTAATTAAAATTATAAATTGGGCTGGCTTTGAATATAATGAAGGTGTATTTCTTAAAACCGATAGAGGTTCGACCTCTCTCGACCATAACGACCAAAAGAGGTCGAACCTCTTTTATGAAAAAGGAGATTATGGGCCATATATCCAATCCGAACGGCTGGATATTTACAAAAAACACGCGGAGCAATTGCTTAAATTAGGACATGCTTATTATTGCTTCTGTACTCCGGAGCGGCTGGAAGAAATGCGGAAAAATCAACTGGCGAATAAACAGGCGCCGATGTATGACCGGACTTGCCTCAAATTGACCAAAGAGGAAGTGGAAGATAAATTAAAAAAAGGAGAATTATATGTCATCCGGCAGAAAATAAATACGGAAGGAATAACGGAATTTGATGATATGGTGCGCGGCAAAGTGCAGATAAAAAATGAACTTCTAGACGACCAGGTGCTTTTAAAATCAGACGGTTATCCGACTTATAATTTCGCCAATGTCATTGATGACCATTTGATGGAAATAACGCATGTTATTCGAGGCGAAGAATACATATCCAGCACGCCGAAATATATCCAGCTTTACCAGAATTTTGACTGGAAGATGCCGGAAATTGCCCATTTGCCATTGCTTTTGAATACCGACCGGACTAAATTATCCAAGCGGCAAGGAGATGTCGCGGTTGAAGAATATATCGCTAAGGGATATTTGAAAAATGCTATAATAAATTTTGTCGCGCTTTTGGGCTGGAACCCCGGAGAGGGGAGCACGCAGGAGATTTTTTCTTTTAATGAACTGGTTGAAAAATTTGACCTTAAAAAAGTCCATAAAGCCGGCGCGGTTTTCGACAGTAAAAAACTGGACTGGCTGAATTCGCGGTATATCAAAAAATTATCTATAGATGAATTGTATGATTTAGCGTTGCCGTTTTTGGAAAAAAAAGATTTTTTTGTAAATCCCTCACCCCTAACCCCTCTCCCAGAGGGAGAGGCGGATAAAAAGGACTGCATTAAAAAAGTTTTAACCATTGAACAGGAACGCTTAAATAAATTATCCGGAGTAGGGGAGAGTAATAAGTTTTTTTTTCAAGATATTAATTATGGCAAAGAACTTCTGCACTGGAAAGATATGAATGATAATGATATAATATCACTATTGGAAAAAGCGGTTATTGTCCTTGCGGGAATAAAAGAAGAGGACTGGACCAGAAAAAATCTGGAGGAAATTCTATTAGAAGCGGCTGGCGAAAAGAGAGGCGAGTTCCTTTGGCCTTTGCGCGCGGCTTTAACCGGCGAAAAAAAATCTCCGCCGCCGGGCGAAGTCGCCTGGGTATTGGGAAAAAAAGAAAGCACTGCCAGGATAAAAAACGCGATAAGCATCATAAAAAATGCCTAAAATTAGAATAAAAAATAAAATGATTGCGAGTGTGATAACTACACTAGTTTGTTTACTTTTTGCCGGCAAAATAAATATCGTAAGAGCGCAGGAAAGCATAAATAATTTAAGCAAGGAAAATCAAAAAAAAGCGGAGGAATGGCAACGCCAATACGATGAATTAAACCGAAAAAGTGAAGCTTTTGAAAAAATAATATTACTCAAACAAAAACAGCAAACTACTTATGACAACCAAGTATCTATTATTGAAAATGAAATAAGCAAGCTGGAAACAGACATTGAAATCAATAATAAGAAAATAAGCGAGTTAAGCGGACAAATTGAGGAAATCAAGGGAAAAATTACCGAGAAGGAAGCAATGATGCGAAAACAAAGGGCAATACTGGCAGAACTTATTAAGGCCTACTATGAAAATAACCGGCAAAACATCATATTATCCTCAATCCATGGCGTAAAAGCATATTCAATTACTTCAAAAAGGGACCGNCTCGCNCAATTGGGCGATAAAATAGGTNAAATTATCGGCAACATAAAATCAATCAAAAATTCATTGAATCAAGAAAAGGACGCGATTGAAAAAAATAAAGATAAAGTTGCGCAACTGACTCAAATTATGGAAGAAAGAAACACTGATCTTGAGAATAGTAAAAAACAAAAAGAGATATTAGTAGCGCAGACCAAAGGAGAAGAAAGCCGGTATCAGCAATTGCTGCAAAGGGTGGAAGAGCAAAAAAAGGAACTGCTGGGCGATATAGATGATTTGTATAACGCTAACAGTTCGGAATTGGACGTGTTGGCAGCCAGTTTGGAAAAACCGACCAGCGGGCTGGCATCCACATCATGGTATTATTCACAAAAAGACAGCCGATGGGGGAATAACAGGATTGGACAATCTAAATCGTTGTTAAAGGATTATGGTTGCGCCATAACCGACGTGGCAATGGTCTTCACATATTATGGTCAATCTATAACTCCTAAATCAATGGCCAAGCAGCCAATATATTCTTGGGATTTAATTAATTGGCCGGCATCATGGAGCGGCGGCATTAAAATAGACACAAAATACGGCAATTCTCACGGCAATATAAACTGGAGCGTAATTGATAAAAAAATTGAAAGCGGTAATCCAGTCATTGTCTTTATTAAGGCCAAGGGCAGTGCCGGACACTATGTAGTCATTCATCATAAGGCAAAAAATGGGAAATATGTCGTCCATGACCCTTATTTTGGGTCTAATATCTATTTGGACTCAACTATGAAGCTTTTAGGGAAGCTTTATGGAACTTCAATATCAAAAAGCGCGGTCAATCAGATGATAGTGTATGAGAAGTAGAATTCTTTACGAATTACGAATCACATACAAATATATGAATCATTTTTATTTAGATTGCATTTTTGAGATAAATCTAGCGTAATAGGTTCGGTCAACGTGTTTGCTGTATGTTAAGGATGTCGTGAAAGATATAATGTGCGACGTTGTATAAATATAAGAAAAACCGCTTTCAACCCTTTCCCCTTGTGAAATACGGCGCAAACAAAAGCGGTTCTGGATTAAAAAATTATAAAAATATTTTTTATTTTTTCTTTTTTATTTTTCGTTTATTATATTCCTCTATCGCTTTGTGCAGCGCTTCCGCCGCCAGATTGCTGCAATGTTCTTTTGCCGGAGGCAGGCCTTGCAGTTCTTCTGATACGTCATTTCTTGATATTTTCATCGCTTCTTCCAATGTCTTCCCTTTCGCGAGATCCGTAATCATTGAAGAAGTAGCGATCGCCGCCCCGCATCCCAGCGTTTCAAATTTTACATCCTCTAAAATTTCTGTGCCTTTTTTATTTTTAGAAACTTTAATATAAAGCCGCATTATGTCGCCGCATCTGGGATTCCCCACAGTTGCCACCGCGCTGGGATTTTTTATTTTTCCCTGATTATGGGGCCTGGTAAAATGTTCCAGGACTTTTTTTGAATAAAATTGCATTTATATTTTTGACCTACAATCCACAACTGACAATTTACAATATTTACCAGAAAGTTGTTTGTTGTATGTTGTAGGTTGTAGGTTATTAGTTATTATTTAAACTCTTCAAGTACTTTTCCTGAAATTGATCGCAGCCGTTTTATAATTTCTTTTAATTTATTCGCGGTAAAATCAATTTCTTTTTTAGTCGTATGCTTTCCGAGCGTCAGACGCAAGCTACCATGCGCCTGTTCCGGCTTGAGTCCGATCGCCAATAAAACATGCGACGGTTCCAATGCCCCGGATGAACAAGCTGAACCGGTAGACGCCGCGATACCCTCCATATCGAGTGATAATACCAGTCCCTCCCCTTCCACGTTATCAAATCTGAAATTCGCGTTATTCGGCGATCGTTTTTCCAATGAACCGTTTAAATATGACCTCGGAATTTCTTTTATAACTCTCTGAATTAAATAATCTCTTAAATTGATAATTTTTGTTGTTTGTTGTTTGTTGTTNGTTGTTAGTTGGCTTATGGCCTCGCCCAGCCCCACAATTCCCGGCACATTATGCGTTCCCGCCCGCAATTTATACTCCTGATCTCCACCGTCCTGGATGCGTTTTATGGGGGTGTTTTTTCTTACAAATAACACACCGACTCCTTTTGGTCCGTAAATTTTATGCGCTGAAAAAGAAAGCAAATCAACATTTAACTTTGTCATATCGCAATCAAAATAATTCACTCCTTGCGTCGCATCCGTATGGAACAGAGGATACCTTAATTCTTTAGCCCTAATTCTTAATTCTCGCAATAGCTTGCCTATTGCGATTATTGGCTGGACGGTGCCGATTTCATTATTCACATGCATCACGGATATTAAAATCGTATTCGGCTTGATTGCTTTTTTAACATCCTCAATTTTTACGACACCCTCCTTATAAACCGGAAGATAAGTTACTTCGGCGCTTGCCTCTTTTTCTAGAATCTTGCAGGTATCCAATACACAATGATGTTCAAATTTTGTCGTAATTATATGCGGCTTTTTATTTTTATTTTCCGGTCTGGAATAATACGACCGCAAGGCGCCCTTAATCGCCAAATTGTTTGATTCCGTCGCGCCACTGGTGAAAATTATTTCCGTCGGAGAACACTTTAAAAATTCCGCGACCTGTTCGCGCGCTTTGTCCACCGCTTTCAGCGCTTCTTGTCCAAATTGATGGATTGACATCGCGTTTCCGAATTTTTCCGAAAAATAAGGCAAAATGGCTTTCAACACTTTTTTATCCACTGGGGTTGTAGCGGCATAGTCAAGGTAAATTTTATGTGCCATAAAATTTAGAATTTTGAATTAAGATTTAAGATTTAAGAAAATATCATCTATATTCTTGATTCATAAATCGTAAATCATAAATCGTTTAAATTAATTCGCTTAGATTAATACTATTTAAAGTTTTTTTCATTTCTCTTTCCAGCTTCAGCCAAACAATGCTGGATGAACATTTTTTTTCCGCCCGGCATAATCCGCAGCCGCGGACGCTAATCGGACCCTCCAAGGCCTCAATTATTCTTCCCACCTTTATCTCTTCAGGATCACATGATAAAAAGTATCCTCCCTTTTTTCCTCTTGTGCTCTCTATTAATTTTTTATCTCGCAGGAATGCAAAAAGATGCTCAAGGTATTTCCGAGGAATTTGTTCCTCGATTGAAACCTGTCTTATATTTTTTTTGCGGGGATAATTCCTTGCCAGATTGACTATCGCCCGCAACCCATACTCTGCCCTGCTGGAAAACCTCATATATCTAAACCATACTAATTTAGTATGCTTTAATATTATAAAAAAGGCGAAAAGTTGTCAACTCTGTTAGGAACCCATGCAAGACATTGACAAAATGGAGAATTAAGAATATAATACAAAATTAAGTTGTTTAACAAAAAAATAACCAATATAAGGGGGGCGTAGAATGCTAAATAAAATTAAGAAATTATTGAAAAAGACCGGGATAATTTTAAAGATTCATGAAGCAAAAGATATTTCGGAAATCAGCTCATTAGTTTCTTCACATGATAACATTGATGCTATTATTCTTGGAAAAACTGTCGGCGACTTCAGTACTAGTTTTGTTTATTTTTCATCGGATAAAAAAGCTAAGGAATTTGCTTCGGCGCTCAATTTGAAATTTCATCGCGCATTAACACCCGGATTATATTATGTCAATATATATGAAGCTCCCGCCGAATTTTTGAAAAATATTCAAGATTCCGGAAATTTTGATGTTTCTATTACATAGAAAATATCGCTTCAGGAGAGCCAATGGATTAAATATCCCGCGGCTCTCTTTTATTTTTTACCCGGTGATATACTTTATACATTCTTCATAATACATTATACTTACATTATGAGAATTTCATATTCCGCTCTGGACACCTACCAAACCTGCCCGCTGAAATATAAATTTTCCGAAATTGACAAAATCAAAGTTCCTAAATCAAAGGAAGCGGTTTTTGGCAATATCATCCATTCCACGATGAAATTTATCCATACTCCCGGCATCCTCTCCCCTACTCTGGAAAAAGCCATGGAATATTTTTCCAATGGATGGAATCCGGCGGTCTTCGATTTAGAAGAGGAAGAACGCGCGGCATTTTCCCAGGGAATAAAAATTATCCAGGACTATTATAAAAAAAATAATCCGGCTGATTTTAATATTATTGATCTTGAATTGAGGTTTGCCTTTAATATAGGACGCAGCGGTTCGACCGCTACAGACGGAGGCGAGCATATCGTTTCAGGAATAATTGACCGCATTGACAAAACCGAAGACGGCTACGAAATTATTGATTATAAGACCACGAAAAAAATGCCGTCGCAGGAAAAAGTTGATAATGATCTCCAGCTGTCAATCTATTTAAAAGCGTTCTTATCGCGCTATCCGAAAGAAAATGATAATTTGGATAAAGTGAAAGTGAGTTTATATTATCTCAAGCATGGAGTAAAATTGACATCCGCAAGAACATCGGAACAACTCCGGCAAAGCGAGCAATTATTCTTGGACGCGATTAAGATAATTGAATCCGGAAAATTCGAACCGGCCGTTTCTCCCCTTTGCGACTGGTGCGGATACCAAAACCGCTGCCCGATGTGGAAGCACAAATTCAAGGAAATGAGAAAAATTGACACGGATGAAATCAATAAGGCCATAAATGAGTACATTGAAATGAAATCGGCAATATCAATCACTAATGAGAAGCTGGCGGGACTTCAGGAAAAAATTTCGGCTTATATGGACCAGGAAGGCGTGGAGCGGGTGTTTAGCCTGGAAGGAATAATCGCCCGCACTCTTCGCAAAACCTATAAATATGACGCAAAAAAACTGCGGGAGATTTTGGAACCGCTGGATAAATGGGAAGCTGTCTTAAAAGTGGATGGCATCGCCCTTCGCAATATTTTAGGCGCTCTCCCCTACCCGGCAAGAAAGGAAGTTGAAAAAACAAAAATTATTGACAAGGAAACAAAAAGCTTAACTATTAAAAAAGGAGTGACTGCGTAATGCATAAGATTGCCATTGAAAAAATAAAAAAAATTTTCAAAAAATTTTTTTTAATTAATGACACTCCCCACAAAATAGCAGGAGGTATGGCTGTTGGAATTTTTTGCGGAATAATTCCTGGATTGGGAATTATTTTTACCCTGATTCTTTCTTCACTTTTTCGTTTGAACCGCGCTTCAGCATTAACAGGTTTTTTGATTACAAATGTATGGCTTACTACTTTTCTCCTTTATCCGGCGGCTATCTTCGGCGGATTTATATTCAATGAAGACCCAGGAAAAAACATATTGGATTTCAGAGAAATTTACCGAAACGGATTTATAAATTTTCTGGAAAGCGGAATAATCGTCAAGATGGCCTTTTCCCTTTTATTCGGATTTTTGTTCGTTGCGGGTTTTATTTCCATCGCTTTTTATTTTCTTTTGTATTTTTTTCTAAAAAAGAAAAAAATCACACTACTCCCTGAAATCAAATAAGAAGCCATCTGGCTCTTGCCAAATTTTAAAGATTGTATTATACTATAATCTTTGGTTCTTTAAATTTAATAAAAGTGAGGTGAGAAAGAATGAAAGAGGACTTGGAGAATATGCTTATAGCTATATTAAATGACACCACTGATTCAATTGATATAACTGATTCAAATGGTGTTTATTTATTGGTAAATGAAGCTAAGGCGGCCAAAAGAGGGCTTCATTACAGCCAAATGACAGGCAAGTATGTTTGTGATTTTATGACACCGGAAGAAACGGAAAAGATTCTATCCGACAACCGAAAAATAATTGAAACCGGTAATCCAATAAAAGATCAGATTGAGGAAATACATTACCCTGGCGGGAGAGTTGCATGGGTTTCCGTTTCAAAAACGCCATATGAAAATGAAAATGGAGAGAAATGCGTAATAAGCGTCTCGCGCGATGTTACTCGCAGAATAGAAATCGAGAAACACAATTTTAGTATGGTGACCAATGCCGCGCACCACATGCAATCCCCGATCTCGGCTATTGGCGGAACTTTAAACCGAGTTATAAAAGAGAGGTATGGGAAAATCGAAAACGAGAGCGTCAAAGCTACATTAGCCGATCTGTTTAAGCGTATTATGGGTTTAGAGGGAATTGTAAATAATTACCTGACTAAGTCCGCCCTGATAATCGGAGAAAAAATACCGGAAAAGCAGGAGTTGGATCTCCGTGTAGACATTATTGATCCAATTCTGGACGTTTTTTCAGAGGCGATCGCCGACAAAGAGATTATAATCGACAATCGCCTGGGTTCGATACCGGCCGGAGAAATAAAATTCGAGGCCGTGAAAAGCTGGATTACAATGTCTGTGTATGAGTTGTTAAAAAACGCCATAAAGTACGGCGGCAAAGAAGAAGAAAAAGTAATCGCTTTCGGATACGAAGATTATCCAGACAGGATCCATATCATTGTTTATGATAATGGTCCTGCAATATTGGAAGAATATCGTGAAGAGATTTTTGATCAGTACAAAAGGATTAAGGGAGATTTAGATGAGAAAGGAACTGGACTTGGACTGTATCTTGTCCGGGATGCAATGAGAAAACATGGTGGAAATGTTTGGTATGAACCAACACCGGAAAACCATTCTAAATTCATTCTCATGATACCGAAATAATTGCAGAAAAAAAGAACCCATACGGAAAATTACGGTGGGTTCTTTTAATTTCAGGATTTACGCGTTTGCTTGTTTAGACATCCGATGTCTCGCGACCGTAACAGCCGAAAGACATCGGATGTCTGCAAACGCGTAAGTCCTTAATTTATTTTACACAATTTTTATCCGGCTGGTAGCCCTTTTGCGCGGCGTCTTCGGCGGACTTAAAGCAGACTAGATTTTGCGGTTTGATTTGCTTTGCCCAGCGGCAAGTCGGAATGTGATATTTGTTGGAATTTTTACTGCCTGCAAAGACGCAATTTTTATCAATTGGCTTGGATTGTTCAGTATTACTTGCCTCCAATGGGCTAGTTGATTCATTATCAGAGGCCAAATTTTGCGTTTCCAGGGGCTTTTGGGCTGTTTCAGGCAGAATAGCACTTTGGACTGTTTTTTCGATAATAAGCGATTTTTGCTGCCATTTTTGACCATAAAGCGTCCCAAACTCAAAAGAAATGGCTGAAACAAGCAAAAAACCGATAATCAGCACGATTTTTACCTCATATTTTTCCCAAAACTCTTTTATCTTCAGTAATATCTTTTTCATTTTTATCAACCCTCCCCTTTAATTCCCCTCCCTGTCCAGGGAGGGGTGGAAAGGAGGAGATACTTGACTATTATAGCATAGTTTGATACAATAAATTTCGTATTTAATATTATCTGCTTGGCGTCCCGCCCCAGCGCATATTGCTAAATTGTCAAATTGCTAAATGGTTTGGTTTATCAATGTAATAATTTAACAATGTAACAATTTAATTTTATGGCGCATCGTAAGGCCGGTGGCTCCACGCAACTAGGACGCGATTCGATTTCCAAGCGACTAGGAGTCAAGATTTTCGGCAATCAAAAAGTAAAAACCGGAAACATAATCATCCGGCAAAGAGGCACGAAATTCCATCCGGGAAAAAACGTCAAGCGCGGCGAAGACGACACTCTTTTCGCGTTGAAAGACGGGGTTGTAAAGTTCACTTTTAAAAAAGTAAAGAACTTCACCGGAAAACTGGTTGGCAGGAGATTTGTAAGCGTTGAGTAACTAGTAATCCGTAACCAATAACTAGTAAACTTGAATTTTAAGAAAGCAGGGTTTTGTCCTGCTCTTTAATTATCCCGTACGCCAGGAATAAAAATATTTTTATTCATTTTAGAATTTACTCTGCCTTTCCTGTTTATTACCCGCCGCTTTGATAAATTCCAAAAACAACGGATGGGCGGAAAGCGGACGGGATTTGAATTCCGGATGGAATTGGGTGCCCAGGAAAAATGGATGGATGTCTTTAGGTAGTTCGGCGATTTCCATCAGACGCCGGTCTGGAGATTTTCCGGAAAAACCCAATCCCGCTTTTTCCAATTTTCCAATGTATTCCGGACTAACTTCCCAGCGATGGCGATGCCGCTCGTAAATTTTCTTCGCTCCATAAGCGCCATAAGCAATAGAGTCCTTTTTTAATGTCGCCGGGTAAGCCCCGAGCCGCATTGTGGCTCCGTAGTTTTTGTCTTCCAAATTCTTTTTCTGCTCCGGCATAATGTCAATTATCGGGTTTTTCGTGTCCCGGTCCACTTCGGTGGTGTTGGCGTCTTTTAGCCCCAGGACATTTCTGGCAAATTCAATTACCATCAATTGCATGCCGTAGCAAAGGCCGAAATACGGAATTTTATTTTCCCGGCAAAACTGTATGGCCTTTATTTTTCCCTCAATTCCCCTTGAGCCGAATCCTCCCGGAACTATTATGCCGTCAAAATCCTTCAATGATTCTATTTTTTCCGGCTCTTTTTCAAATTGCTCGCTGTTTATCCAGCCAATTTCCGGTTTAAGCTCAAATTTATAGCCCGCATGTTTTATGGCTTCAAGAACGCTGATATAGGAATCGCTTAAGATGAAGTCCCCCGTGCCGAAATATTTTCCNACCACGCCAATTTTTACCGTTTTTTTCGCGGACTTTATCCGGTCAATGAGATTGTACCAGTCATTCAAATCCGCCTTTTTTGATTTAAGCCCGAGTTTTTTCAAAATAAGCCGGCTTAGGTCGTCTCTTTCGAAATTAATCGGCACTTCATAAATCGATTCGATATCCGGGGCTGAAATGACGTAACGTTCCGGAATGTTGCAGAACATCGCGATTTTTTCTTTCCGTTTCTGGTCAAGAAATGTCTCGCTTCGAGCCACAATCACGTCCGGCTGGATTCCCGCGCTATTGAGAGTCCTGACTGCGTATTGCGTCGGCTTGGTCTTCATCTCCCCTATTTTTGAAGGTATGGGAAGGTAGCTCACCATCACGAATAAAACATCGTCGGGATGTTTTATTTTCATCATTCTGGCCGCTTCCAAGAAAAGGATATTTTGATATTCCCCTACCGTGCCTCCTATTTCAATAATTGTTATTTCGGATTTGGTCTTCTGCGAGACCTTCTCAATCCGGCTTATTACTTCAAGCGGAATATGGGGAACAACTTCCACGCATTTTCCCCCGTATTCCAAATTTCTCTCCTTATGTATCACTGTTTCATAGACCCTTCCGGTAGTCATATAATTTGTCCGGCTAAGAGTAATATCCATAAACCGTTCATAATTTCCCATATCCTGATCGGTTTCATCGCCGTCGTCTAAAACAAAAACTTCTCCATGCTCCGTCGGATTCATTGTTCCGGCGTCGACGTTTATGTAGGGATCAATTTTAATCGCCGTGACCGAAAATCCGCGGGCTTTTAAAATCGTCCCGATTGATGAAGTGGTGATTCCTTTTCCTACCCCGCTCATTACTCCTCCGATGACAAAGATATATTTCTTTCCATTTTTCATTTGAATGCAAACTATCGCGAATTATTAAACAAATACATTCGAATTAATTTGTTTTAAATATTCGCAAGTATTAGTATTTACAAAAAGCCGCCTCCCCCGCGACTTTATAAAATATATAAATTACTATTTGTTTTGCTATATTTATATTAACAGAACCTAAAATATTTTCAAGCAGCTCTTGCCAGTTTGAATTATTAACGCGGGACAATCCCTTTTTTTCTTTTTTTAACAATAGCTATAATAGCTATCAAAATTAACACCGCCAAAATCATCCATTCCCACCATGGCCTCTCATCTTTCTCCGCTTTTATTTCAAATACCGGAACTTGAACCGATCCTTCCTTATAGGAATCCTTGCCGCCCAGGGTCAGTTTTTTTCTAAAATTCTGCCCTTGATAACTAAAAGCCACGGTATGTCTTCCTAATCCCACTTCTTTAAAAGACGCTATCCCGTTTTCGCCGGTAATTGATGTTTTTGGGCTGGAAAAAAGCTTAACTTCAAGATTGGCAATGGGATTATTTTCTTTGTTTATTATTCTTAACCTTATTTCTGAAATATATTTCTTGCCTTCCCTTTTGAATATTTCCGCGTTGAAAAATCCCAGGTTCCCTAATTTTTCTTCTATTTTTCCCGGCAACCCGCCGATTTTTTCCGTAACGGATTTTCCGGAATCACTTTCCTTGTTTAAATCGGAAAAAAACCGGAAGCGTTAAGTCCCCAGTTAATCGCGGACTTAGTTTTGGCGGAATATACTTTCGTTCGGTCGTCATTGCCGTATTCGTCGGTGGATTTCATCCGGAAATAATAGAGGGTGTCGGATTCAAGGTTATCCAAAGTAATTCTGTGATTTTCCACTTTTCGGCTGTCGTATTCCTCATCGCCTAAATCGCCGGTTTTCCCCCATTCCAAATGGGAGTTGGCATCGCGATTGGTTTTCCACTGAATTAAAATTTTGTTGGAATAAGCCGTATAGCCGGCCTTGGAAATATCAAGATTGTCAGGATTATCGTCCTCGTCCTCATCCAGTTCAACGGAATTGTCATTGCTCAATGGCGCCGTGGTTTCTTCAATGGTAAAAACCTTGGACGACCACCCGCCGCTGTAGGTGAAACTTACTTCCGAAGAAGAATTTGATTGGTATTTATTATACAAACTGCCGCCGATATTTATCGCATACCATGTGCTGGCTGACGGAACGCCGACAATATGAGCCGCTTGGACGCTTCCAGTTGCAGTCAATGTCCACTCGGTGATTTCTCCCGCGGAAAGATGAGAACTGTCAAATTCCAAATCCGCCGCTCCGCCGGAGGGAGTCAGTTTCAAAGCGTTGGTGTGATTAATGGTTTTCAGAATAAAACTGTCGCCGTCAGGAATAGCCGAAACAGTCAGAGCCGCTCCGGAAATACTCATTGATCCGGCTTGCGAAGTATTGGCAACATAAAGATCTCCGTCGCTGATGCCGGACAAACTGACAATCGTATCCGCAGTAAAAGAAACCGTTCCGGCGGCGAAAACAGAGGCGCTAAAACCCAAAAAACCGAAGACAAAAGCAAAAAACCAAAATAAAATTGTTGGATTTTCCGATAATTTCATAAATTTCCTTTAAACAATACCAAGATATCCAATGCCCCGAACGTTACGCCAATATTTGGGACATCGGATGTCCACGGTTTAATTTATTTTATTTTACCACTAATGCCCCTACAAGCCCAGTTTAGAAAAGGGCTGGGGATAACTTAATAATTCATTATGAAATATCTATAACCCCAATCTCCAAACCTTGAAGCATTTTTTCCATTTCTGAATCCGTCACTTCTTCAGAATAGTAAATTTTTTGAACTTCTCCGCTTTTTTCTTGCTTAGCCAGTTGCCAGTTATTTAAAATATTTTTCTTGCTTATAGTTTTCCTGATTTCTTTTTGTCGGACTAAATTTAGAACTTCATCCGCATCGACATCCAACTTTTTCATAATCATAACAAAATCATAGAAGTCCCGGTATCTCGCGCGGTCGCTCATAGCTCTTATTTTTTCCGCCGTAATTTCTCTGATATCCATAACTCGGACTTTAGTTTTAACGCCATAAGCATTTTTATAGTCTAATTCAAGCGGCGGCAAGACCACCTTCTGTAAAAAATCTATTTCCACTTTGAGCGAATTCGTTTGGATTAACGGGCCGGCGTATTGCAGACGCTCGATTTTAACAGTCGCTCCGGAAACATAATCCTTTTTTATTTCTAAAAAATCGCAACCGCTAAAAATATTCTTGACTTCTTCCAACATAATATTAACCTCATTGCTTGAAAAATACAAATCTTCAGAAAACCTGAATTGGGACAAATAAACATGATGCAGCGCGGTTCCGCCTTTGAATACTAATTTATTCTTGAGAGACGAGTCATGAATAATTTTGGAAACAATGGCTAAAAAATAATCCTTTTCGGCGATAGCCAAAGGATATTTCAGTTTTTTATTCAACAAAATCAATTCTTGCCTATTTAATAATTCTATCATCATAATAAATCCGCCATTTGGCGTTAAATATTTTGGATTCCTTGGTAAACCTGGAATAACCTTTATGCGTTTTTGAGTTGAGAAGCAGTTCGTCGGCATTTATACCTATTTGATCCAACAACAATCCTATTTTTCTTTGAATTGAAATGCCATATTTAGAGGCGTATTCCCGCAATCTTGAAAAATCAATTTCTTTTTTATGTTCTTTTATCTTTTCATATACCAGGCTGGCGGAATAAAAACTATTATCTAAATATAAATAATCTATGAGGGCTTTTTCTTTAATCGCCATATTAATTATTTTCCCGTCCTGGCGAACTTGCGCAAAGCCGAAGTAATATTTTTTCGCCACTTTTATAAATTTAAAAACATTTTCTTGAAAAATATATTTTTTGCTGAAACTGTAATTTATCGCTATCACATTTTTAGAGTACTGGTCAAACATCTGATAATAATTCAAAGCGCTATCAAGCGAGATATAAGAATTTTTATTTAGCGCTTGAGAAATAACCAGCAAAGACATATCGCTTACAGACCTTGAAGTCAAACTCTCAACTATTAAGTAATATCCTCTTTTAACGCGCAAAAACCATCCGGCGCGGGATAGCGTTTGGATTCTGTTATGGGCGGATGTTTTATTATAGTCGCCTGTAAATACTTTCATCAGGTCATTTATAGCCACTATTCGCCCATACTTCAGTATTACTTTTTCTATAATTTTAGCGTCTTTTTCGCTTAATATTGTATTTTTCATATATAGTTATAAATCATATATAGTTTATATATATAAACAGTATATACTATTATACAAATAAAACAAGGCCTGAAATTCATCAGGTCTTGTTTTAGACAATTTAGTTACTTTTGCTAAATTTTAAAATCCCCGTCGCTGATGCCTGACAAATTGACAATCGTATCAGCCGTAAAAGAAACCGCGCCAGCTGGACTGGCTTTAACAAAAGAAAAATAAACAAAACTAAAAGCCGCGACAAAAACAAAGCAAAGAAAAATTAGGGATAGGTTTTTACGGTTTTTAGACATATTAATTTAGCGGGAAATATAAATCATTCAAAAACTAAAACAAGCAAAAGTAAAAGTATAAATAATAGTTTTCCTTACCACGTTCCACAAGCCGAAATTCCATCTTTTATATCTTTCCATGTCCCACTCCCATTAAGACAATAACAAAGTAAATTTACGGTAGTATTATATGCCAAAACCGCAGTATTAGCGGTGGCACAAGCAGGCTCTGTTCCTGTACCTGTAATTTGCACAGCTTGGTCTTTTGTAAGAGTTAATAATAAATCATTTGTATTAACAAAAAACTTCATGTACCCTAACGCATTATTACTCCCATCAAGGTCTGCAAGAACTTGCCAACGAGAAGTTCTGCTCCAGCCACTTACATCATAAGCATAAAATGACCAATCCGCTATTTTATCGCCAGAAGTGGTGGATTTGTAGTAGTGGATATTTCCAATAAATCTGCCGCCTGATTGAGATCCGCCCATGTTCCGTCGCCTTTCAAATACTGTCCGGATGTTCCGGCGGCTATGGCGCTAACTGTTCCGTTGGTTCCTTTCAAAATTCCATTTAATGTTCCGATGGTTGCTGTGTCGGCGGTCAGATCAGTAGTGGAAACATCCGCACCGATGGTAGTCGTCCCGCCGGTGGCTCGCGCCACAATGGCGGTTCCCAAAGAGACGGCTGTCAGGCAGAATAAAGCTGTTACGATGTTTTTCATCAGCCAGTGGATAGTTTTTTTCAATTTGGTTTTCATGTTTTTATTTTTTATTATTAAAGCTTTGATTACCATTTAATAATAGCATGGGGGGTAAAATTAAAAGACCTTGTATAATAACCGCAGTTGATAAGTAAAATGAAATAATCCTGATTTCCAGACAATATGAATCGCGTAATAATCGTGCATAATTTTCCCTATTTTTCGCTTGCGATAATAACTTTTATACCAGTATTGATTTTATGTCCAAGCTCAATTTTTACTTCATATTCCCCCACCTCCTTTATGGGTTTAGATAATATTATTAAATCTTCATTCATTGGAAAATTCTGTTTTTTCAGTTCTTCGGCGATCATTTTTTTGTTTATGGAACCGAAAAGTTTTCCGTCTTTTTGCTTAGCTTTTATTTTAATCGTTGTTTGGGACAAAATTTGAGATAATTCAATTAATTTATTTTTACGGTCCGTTTCTTGTTTTTCTTTTTTATTTTTTAGCATTTCTACTTCTCTTATCGCCGTTTCCGTCGCGCTTTTTGCCAGATTTTTTTTAATAAGATAATTTCTCGCATATCCATCCGCTACTTCCTTTATGTCGCCCGCCTTGCCCAATCCGCTTATATTCTTTAAAAGCATTATTTTCATATAAATTACCCCATGGCTTAATTCATTTTAAATCTAATTTCAAAAAAATACAAATTTTGACAAACTAATTTTAAAAAGGTATTGTTTAATACTGACAATTTGATATGTTAAGCTATTTAAAAAATAAAAATCTGAAAAAAATAGGAGGTTTAAATGCAAAATGAATTAAGGCATAATTGCGGTTTATGCGTAGCCCATACTCTTGAGAATGTTTATTCTATGATTGAATCCCTCCAGCACCGGGGAAGAGAAGCGACTGGAATTGCCGCGATTGGAGATAGCCGAATAGACGTTATTAAGTGGAAGGGGCCGGTTAATCGGTTCGACATCGTTGATTTGCATAATATTTTTCCGAGTACAAACTATCATACCTATATGGCTCATGTCCGATACGCGACCAGAGGAAGAAAGGATAAAATTCTAGAAGACGCGCATCCTCATGTCATTGGCGGAAAGAAAATAGAACGCGGCAGTCATATTATTATTCAGGACTGCGATATCGCCGGAGTTCATAATGGACAAGTAGGCAGTGAGTATTTCGGCGGAGTTGACAAATCATTGTTAATAACCGGTTGTGATACTGAAGCATTGCTTTATTATTACCAGGAAAAAGGCGCGAAAGAAATATTAAAGCAGATACCTCTGTCTTACACAATGGCGATTGCTGACAAAAGGATAAGGGATGTGATTGTTCTGCGAGACCGAACAGGAATAAAGCCAGGAGTTCTGGGATTAATGGATGGGAAGTATGGAGTTTCCTCGGAAGATGTCGCTTATCTGAAAAAAGGAGGCGAGTTTATTAAGGATTTGGAGCCCGGTGTTATCTATTATCTTGATTCCAAAGGGGGGTATCGAAAAGAGATGGTAATAAGCCCGCGTCTCGCCTACTGTTTTTTCGAATATAACTACATTGCCCATGTAAATTCAATTATAAACGGCGTAAGTGTCAGAAGAGTAAGAGAACTGCTGGGCGAACAATTGGCGAATGAATTTCATTTTGAAGACGCGGATTTCGTCACATATCTGCCACGATGCCCGAAGGTTGCCGCAAGAAAATACGCGATTGAAAAAAAATTGCCATTTATCCCGACACTTTACAAGATGAGGGGTGAGAGGGCTTTCCAGGGCTCCACCTCTGATGAAAGGAAAAACTCCATCGAGCAAAATCTTTTTTTAATTCCGGATTTTAAAAATAAGCTGCCGGGCAAAAAAGTGATATCAATCGATGACAGCCAGATTCGGGGAAATAATTCAAAGCGAGAGAGAGAGCTTCTTTACGAAGAAGCCGGAACCGAAACTGTTTATCACATTAATTATACTCCCCCGATCGGCATAATCGGAAAAGATGGAATTCCTCGGGGTTGTATGTTTGGGGTAGATATGCCGCCTGATGACGATTTTATAGCCAGGGGCCGAACATCAGACGACATCAGCGAAATAATGAACATGCCCACATATTTTATATCAGTTGAAGGCATGCTAAGCGTATTTGAAAAACTGGGGCTCCCAATAAATCACTTATGCACCTATTGCATTGGCGGGAAAAATCCGGCCATTTAGTAAAAGTCCCGCAAGGTATCATTCTTGCGGGGCTTATTTTATTTCACGATGTTATTTATGATTTCAATCGCTTTGTCCAGCTGCGGATCGCGATTGTTATTAAAATCATCTTCGGATAAATCAATATCCATGTCGGGATGAATACCCTCATCGTTAATTTGATTGCCTTTCGGCGTCAGCCATTTCGCCACCGTCACTTTCATCGCGGTGCCTTTTTCAAGATCAATAAATTTCTGAACGGACCCTTTTCCAAACGACTTTTTTCCGACAATTGTCACATTTTCTCTATTCTCGCGCAAGGCGCCGGCCAGAATTTCTGACGCGCTGGCGCTACCCTCATTTATCAGGACTACCGTAAAATATTCACTTAGCAAATCCCCTCCGCCGGCATAAGAATTTGTTTTATTTCCTTTACTGTCTTCCTCAATGACCACGATTTTGCCTTTGGGAATCATCCGGCTGGCAACGTTAATTGAAGCGTCAAGATATCCTCCCGGATTATCCCGCAAGTCCAGTATTATTCCTTTTATTTTTTTGCTTGTAATTTCTCTGGCAATCGCGCCGAAATCCCTGTTGGTGTCATTTCCAAACCTGCTTAATTCAACATAGGCGATATCCCCTTCATTTCCCTTAAATTCCAGCATGGCGCTTTTGACGTTAATAATTTCCCTCTTTACAATTATTTCTTTTGTTTCCGGGTCTCCGTTTCTGAATATCGTAAGCTTCACTTCACTGTTTTTCGGACCGCGAATTTTTCCGACTGCTTCCTCAACCGTCATGTCTTCAGAACTTTCATCATTTATTTTTAATATTTTATCACCCGCGCGAATCCCCGCTTTTTCCGCCGGACTTTCTTTTAGGGGCGCGATAATTGTCAGGACGTTATTTTTCATTCCGATTTCCGCGCCAATGCCTTCAAAACTTCCGGTTATCTCTTCATTGAATTTTTTGTTTTCTTCGGGGCTGAAAAAAGCGTTATACGGATCGCCAGTTGACTTAAGCATTCCTTTTATTGAGCCATAAAGCATTTGGGTCGCGTCCAGTTTGTCCGCGTCGACATAGTTATTTTTCAATTCATCCCATGACTTCCAAAACAAAGAAAAATCCAACGTGTTTTTATCGCTTATTTCATTTACAACTTCAACTTTTTTTAATGGGATCTGGACACTCTCATAATTATTTCCTTTTTTCTTGCCTAATTCGAACCCGATTCCAAAAGAAGCGAATATAACAAAAGCTAAGGCCGCCAAACCCAAAACAACGGCAAGGATTTTTTTACTTTTCACGTTATATTTTATATTATTATTTTCTGAATTTGGATCCATAATTTTATTAATTGTGCCGGGGAATTGGTTTATCNTTGTATTTTTTGAAATATTTTATGGCGCTGTTTATGTGTATCCAGGTCAACTTGTTAAAAAGAAGNGATCCNATGAATCCGCCTTTGGCGCTGGCTTTCCCGTGATAATGATACATTTTCGCTTNAGGGTAATATATTACCTTGTATCCATTTTCCCAGAACCGGCGGCACCAATCAACATCTTCCATATACATAAAAAATCGGGGATCCATAAGTCCTGCTTTGCTAACCGCTTTTCTTGATACCAATAACGCCGACCCCATCAGCCAATCAACTTCCTTGATTTTTTTATGGTCATAATCCTTCATCAGAAACCAATCCAGATGCTTCTTGGCAAAAGAAAACTTTCCCAAAAAGGTGCGCCGGTATAAAATCGTAATCGGCTTGTAAAAACGGAAGCATGAATATTGAAGCGTATCGTTAAAATTTAAAAGTTGCGGCCCGGCTATTCCTACATCGGGATTTTTCTTCATAAATTCCAAAATGGCTTCCACCGAATTTTCCCTTACTATTATGTCATTATTCAGGAGAAGCAGATACTCGCCCTGGCTTTGTTCGATGGATTTTTTTACCATTCCTTGAAAACCTATGTTT
>C687J35174_10001366_pt1 | contig 35590 bp, 50 predicted proteins | sample RifCSPhighO2_01_FD_35174 | JGI IMG/M metagenome (IMG submission 35174) | reverse complement strand
AAGAAGCGGACATACGAGATATCCGCTTCATGTTTAGTAAGTTCATTATATACATATGTTGATTTTTGTCAATATTTACTATGGGTCTAGAAATTGGGATTATTGGCCTGCCGAATGTGGGAAAGTCCACATTGTTTAATGCACTTTTGAGGAAACAGCAGGCGTATGTGGCTAATTACCCGTTTGCGACGATTGAGCCAAATATTGGAATAGTGCCCGTGCCGGATGAGAGATTGCAGAAACTAGCGGATGTGGCACACACGGAAAAGATCGTCCCGGCGACGGTGAAATTTGTGGATATTGCCGGGTTGGTGAAGGGGGCGAGCCAAGGAGAGGGGTTGGGGAATAAATTTTTATCACATATCCGGGAAGTAGACGCGATAGTTTATGTACTAAGGGATTTTACGGATGAGAATGTGATCCGGGCGGGATCGGTCAGCCCGCAAAGTGATTATGAGACACTACGGACGGAGTTGCAATTGGCAGACTTGGAGACGATAGAAAAAAGAAAAGCTAAAAAAGGTGAAATTCAAGAGGCGCTGGCATTATTGGCTGAGAAGCCGGAGATAAAAGTATTGAATGTCGATGAGGACAAGATCGCGCCCAGGGAGGAATACATTGTTTTGAGTGCCAAATTGGAAAGTGAACTGGGGGATGAGATAAAAGATTTGGGGATTTCAGAATCGGGTTTGGAAAAGTTGATTAAAAGATCATATGAGATTTTGGGATTGCAGAGTTTTTTGACGGCCGGCGAGAAAGAGGTGCGGGCGTGGACTATTAAAAGGGGGATTAAAGCGCCACAGGCCGCAGGAGTAATCCACACCGATTTTGAAAAGCATTTTATAAAAGCTGATGTTATTTATTGGGAGGATTTTGTAAAGCTGGGGGGGTGGCAGAAGGCGAGAGAAGCGGGCAAAGTGCGGCTAGAAGGACGGGATTATGTGATGCAGGAAGGGGACGTAGTGGAGTTTAAAGTGGGGGTTTAAGTGGGTGGTTGGGTTGCTTCTTGAAGAAATTTTGATTTTATTTCCCCAGCCATTTGATTAAGTTCGGCTGGTGTGTAGGGTCCTTTATCACTGGCATTAAGGGCCTCAGTAATTAGAGCTTGGATTTGCGCGGCTGTGGAGTCAACGTATGTATGAGACATTTTAATATTGAGATGCCGGTCCGCCATGATAGCTTTGTATGTGGCCAAGAATAAGTATCCAGGTGCTTGTTTCCAGATTTCTTCGGGGTTGGTTACACCAGGAGTGTTTTTTACAAGATATGGTTTGAGAATTGTGGATTCAGCTTTGGTATAATCCCGGGTTGGGTTGTCTGGTTGCCCGATGGGACGACCAAGCTTGAAACTATAATTTTTTTCGTCTCCCATACACTTTTAATTATAGCGTTTATATGGAGTTTTTGCTATACTTGGGAGATGTTTGAGATTCCCGATGAGACTGCTCGAGAGTATGATAAGTTAGTGAAGTGGCTTGAAATAAAAAGTGAATCACTGGCTTTGTATGGGTTTGGTATGATTTTGAGCGTGGCTGAGATGGCTGGTAATTTGCTGGGTAGAGTTGTAGGACGAACTGGAAGGACGGGTGATGAGAAGTAGTGGGCGTATTCGGAGCAGGCTCAGGTGGAGAAGCCATCATAAAGTGGAATTGAGCTGGATTTTATTGTAAAATGCATCGTGATGAAAAAGTATGAATTGACGATTTTGGCCACGGATTTGGCCGGGTTGGTCGAGAAAATCGAAAAACTAGTTAAAGTTCTTAAGGGAGGGGTCGAAAAAGTGACGGAGATGGGGAAGAAACCACTGGCGTTTACGATTAAGAAAGCCGGCGAAGCCCATTATTTATCACTGGATGTTGAACTGCCGGGTGAGTCGGTGGTACAATTGAGAAAGAAGTTATCGGTGGATAAGGTAATCTTGAGATATTTGTTGGTGAAAAAATAGAAATGGCTACGAGGTCTTTAAATAAGGTGATGCTGATTGGGAACTTGACCCGGGATCCGGAGATGAGATACACACCCCAGGGGACAGCAGTGTGCACTTTTGGTCTGGCGACTAACCGGACATGGGTGACTGACTCTGGAGAGAAAAGGGAAGAGACGGAATGGCATCGGATCGTGGCCTGGAACAAATTGGCTGAGCTATGTTCGCAACTTCTGTTTAAGGGGCGGAGAGTGTATGTGGAGGGTCGGTTGCAGACCCGGCAGTGGACGGGCCAGGACGGATCGACTAGGCAGGCGACTGAAATTGTGATCGAGGATATGCTGGTACTGGACTCTAAAAGGCAAGGAGAAGAGGGAGGCGGAGGATATGACGTGACTCCAATGGAGCCGGTAATGGCTGCCGGAGGCTCTGAAGATATAGCTAAAGAAGTGGTTTCGGCTACGGCTGGGAAGCCAGGAAAGAAAAAAGAAGAGAAAGAGGAGAAAGAGGAGAAAACAGAAGTTGCCGAGGATATACCCTTCTAGTCATGATACAGAGAAAAAGAATATTCAAAGTTCCTAGGAATTGTATGTTTTGTAAAGAAGGCCGGGAGCCGGATTTTAGAGATGTGGCGGCGCTTTCTAGATATGTTTCGGATCGGGGGAGAATATTGGGGAAGGACCGGACTGGGGTATGCGCCAAACATCAGAGGAAGCTCGCTAGGTCGATTAAGAGGTCTAGGCAGATGGCTATGATGCCCTTTGTTGCAGGATTGTAATCTGGTACTATGGACGGCATGGGAGTGAGGAAGTATCTACTCATAGTAACCCTGATTACTCTATCAGTAACGGTGGGTTATTGGTTGGGGGAGCAGAGAGTAAGGCTGGCTTGGCAGGGATGGAAACCCGGGGTGGTAGTTAACAAGACTCCAAACTTCCCAACTCCTCAGAGCGACGTAGATTTTTCCTTGTTTTGGCGGGTGTGGGATAGATTGGGAGAGTTGTATGTGGACAAAAATGCACTGGACTCCAAAAAAATGCTGGACGGGGCGATTTCAGGCATGGTGGGGGCTGTCGGTGACCCTTATACCGTGTATTTGCCGGGACAAATTAACAAAGAGTCCAAGGAGGATTTGGGAGGAGCGTTTGAGGGGGTGGGAATACAACTGGGGTATAGGGATAGCCGATTGGCGGTTGTGGCGCCACTTGAGGGGTCCCCGGCATATTTGGCGGGGGTAAAAGCGGGTGACTATATTTTGCATATCAAGGACGTTGTCGCTAAAATGGATCGAGATACGGATGGGCTGAGCTTGCCGGAGGCGGTGAGACTTATTCGGGGAAAGAAGGGGACAGTGGTGCAATTGTCTCTTCTTCGAAACGGCCAGAAAGAACCGATCAAAGTAGATTTGGTACGGAATACGATTGTGGTGAAGAGTGTGGAGGTGATGTTTTTGGATCGTGAATTATCTGAAAGCGAGAGGGCTAACATTGCCTGGATTAAGCTTTCTAGATTTGGGGATAGGACCCAGTCGGAATGGGGAGAGGCAATTAGCCGCATTGTGAACAATGAATCACGTATAACGGGAATCGTCTTAGACTTAAGAAATAATCCGGGGGGGTATTTGGAGGGAGCGGTGCAAATTGCAGGGGAATTTTTAACCCCTGGGAAATTGGTAGTAGCTCAACAATATGGTGATGGGTCTAAAATTGAAAGTAAGGTGGGGCGGAACGGGTCTTTGCTTAAGATTCCATTGGTGGTTGTGGTGAACAAGGGAAGCGCCTCGGCTTCGGAGATTCTGGCTGGGGCGCTACAGGATTATAAGCGGGCTAAGATTGTAGGGGAGAAGTCGTTTGGCAAGGGAAGCGTGCAGCAGCCGGAGGATTTTGCCGACGGGTCGGGATTGCATGTGACAGTCGCTCGCTGGTTACGGCCGAGCGGGGAGTGGATAGATAAAAAAGGAATAACGCCAGATTTTGAGGTGAAATACGAGGCGTCTGATAGCGCAGAGTTAAAAGATGACTTGCAGCTAGTAAAATCCATAGACTTGTTGAAGTAGGTATTAATTTCAGGTATTTTTAAGGATGGAGGAGTGAAATGAATGCCATGAAGACTATAGACTTGAGAAGTTTTGGAGTCGGGGCTTTGGCTGCTGTAGTGGTCGTGGGGAGCGTGGTTGGAGGGTCGGTTGCAGATAGGTTGGGGAAGATGGAGTGGCTGGACAAGTTTCTGCCGAGGCAGAACAATACTCAGTCCTCAAGCCTCAATTCTCAAAGGGTTTTAAGTGAGGAGAATGTGGTGATTGAGGTGGCGGAAAAGGTATCGCCATCGGTAGTAACTGTGGGAATTAAAAAGACACAAACGGTAAGGTTTATGGATCCGTTTGGGATGTTTCGCCGGATTCCTGGGGGCCAGCCTCAGGAGAGGAAAATTGAGCAGGACATAGGTACGGGTTTTGTGATCTCGGCCGACGGGCTAATTGTGACTAATAAGCATGTGGTAGATGATTCGGATGCCGAGTACAAGATCGTGACTCGGGACGATAAGACGTATGAAGTGGAAAAAATTTACCGCGATCCAGTGAGCGACCTGGCTATTTTGAAAATAAGTCCTTCGGCAGGCTCAGGATTTAAACCAGTGGAGATGGGCGACTCGGCAAAATTGAAAGTAGGGCAGTTTGTGGTGGCAATTGGAACCGCTTTGGGGGAATTTAGGCATACAGTGACGACAGGGGTGGTGTCCGGATTGGGGCGGGGGATTACGGCCGGAAGTCCGTTTGAGGGATCGGAAAAACTGGATGACGTAATCCAGACTGATGCGGCTATAAACCCGGGTAATTCGGGAGGGCCGCTCCTCAATTCGGCCGGACAGGTAATAGGAGTAAATGTAGCAGTGTCTACCCAGGGGCAGAATATCGGGTTTGCCCTACCCATAAATGTAGTGAAAGAAGCAATAGAAAATTTTAATAAAACCGGCCAGTTTAGCCGGCCGTACTTGGGAGTCAGGTACCGGATGATTGACTTAAAAACCGCTCTTAATAACGATGTTGTCCAGGGAGCATATGTGCAGGAGGTGATCGAGGATTCGCCGGCTGCCCGGGGTGGGATAGAGCCGGGAGATATTATCACGAAAATGGGTGGGGAGAAAATAGACGGAGACGATCAGAATGGCCTGGCTAAGTTGATTTCCGGGCACAAAGTGGGAGACAGAGTAGAACTTGAGGTGTGGAGGGAAGGGGAGACTAATAAATTGACGGTGACGCTGGAAGAAGCAAAGTAGATTTGGTAAAATGGCTTGATGAAGGCGAAGATACACCCAACTTACTATTCCGATTGTGTGGTCACGTGCGCGTGCGGCACGACTTTGACCGTGGGTTCGACTAAGCCTGCGATTTCTGTAGAAATTTGCTCGGCTTGCCATCCGTTTTTTACGGGGGAGATGAGGTTTGTGGATACCATGGGGAGGGTGGAACGGTTCCAACAGAAACAACAGGCACTAGGTCTTGCTCAAGGTAAGCCGTTGTCGAAGAAAGCCAGAGTAGCACTCAAAAAGAAACTTGAGGAGGAGGAAGAGGCCAAGAGGCCAAAGAGTCTCAAAGAGATGTTTGATCGGGTTAAAGCGAGGGCGTAGATGGACTATTTAGAGCAGGAGCTGGCTAAGATTGAGACTAAAATCGTCGAGACTGGTGAGTTGGTGGAAGAATTAGGAGAAGTAGCAGCCAAAGAATTGGAGGAATTGAAGCGGAGGCGGGACGAGTTGAAACGAATAATTGAGGGTGAACCGGCGGAGTCGCAAAGTTTTAATAGCGTTATTTTGGAAGTAAGACCCGGGGTGGGAGGGGAAGAAGCTAAGATCTGGGCAGAGGATCTGCAGCGAATGTATAACCGCTTTGCGGAGTTCAACAGTTTTTCAGTTTCCCAGTTGGACAGTGGGGTAATTAAAATTAAAGGCAAAGGGGTTTGGGAGAAGCTGAAGTATGAGACTGGAGTTCACAGGGTGCAGCGGGTGCCTGAAACTGAGGCGCAGGGGCGGATCCATACTTCTACAGCGTCGGTAGTAGTGCTGCCTGAAGTTCCTGAGTCTCAAATTGAAATTGGCGAAGATGATCTGTTGTGGGAGTTTAGCCGGGGGGGCGGGCACGGGGGGCAGAATGTGAACAAGGTGGCGACGGCGGTGCGATTAACTCATAAACCGACAGGAATCGTGGTGTCTTGCCGGCAGGAGAGATTCCAAGAGCAGAACCGGAAAATAGCATTGGAGTTATTGAGGGCGGAGTTATGGGAAATAGAGCAGGAGAAGAAGAGCAAGTTAATCAGTGATCAGCGATCTGCAATCGGGAGGAGTATGCGGGCGGAAAAGATCAGGACTTATAACTATCCACAAAACCGGGTAACGGATCACAGAATTGGTAAGAGCTGGCACAAGCTGGACCGGATTATTGATGGGGATTTGGAGGATGTGGTTGTTTCTTTGTCTCAGCTATGATCACGCCGATTGCGGTTATGAAGGCGCCGAAAATAAAAATTGGCGTAACCTGTTCGTGTAGCCAGAGTATGGATAGAGGAATGGTGAAAATGGGGTAGAGATAGGAGAACACGGCGGTTTCTCCGGTTTCTATGGTTTTTTGGGCCCGGTGCCAGAGAGAGTAGGCGAGAGTGCCAGATATCAGGGCCATGTAAAATATGCTGGCATGGGCGCTTGCGGGGATGCTAGTTACTAGATGGTAGATGCTAGATGGGGAGTACAGAAAAAGTACGATTGGGATTACGGTTACAAATCCGACGATGAAAGAAAGTTGAGTTAGGGCGAAATCAAAGTTTACGAGGTGCCGAAGTAGAAGTTTTGCCATGATGGCTAATACGATGCCAACCAAGAGTGAAGCGATAATGTATAGGTTACCTGATAACGATGAGCCTGGTTCGAAAACTATCGCCATGGTTCCTAGCGTGGCGATGGCCATACCGGTCTTTTCGCGTCGCGTGACACGTTCGTGCAAGAAAGCGGCTCCGGTTGCTGAGACCATGATGGGATATAGGGCGTTGATGATGCTGCCGTCTAGAGCTGTAGTTTTTTCGTAACCTAGAAATAAAAGCCCTAATGAAACTGTTGACGTTAGGAAGCAGTAGATGGTAATCCAAATAATGTCGGAAATTTTTTTGGGCCATTGAGTTTTGGTGAAAGAAAGTAGGAAGATTCCTGCAATTGCTGATAGAAAAAAACGATAAAGAAGAAATAGAAATGGAGGTATAAATCCCACCGTGAAGCGGATGACGGGACCGGCAAAGCCCCAAATGGCAGAAACGGCAAGAAGGATAAGGTAAGCGCGAGTACGGGTTTTGGTCACTGCTCTATTGTTGGGTTTTGGACTCGTATTTTCAATCGCCAAAAAATTTGGTATACTATGGGGTATGAGGTTAGAAGATTTTTTGGGGCCAAGAAACTATGCTCGATTAGGAGTGGGTATATTGATCATTGCTACGGCTTGTGGTGCAGTGAGGACGCCAGTGGTGGATGTGTTTGCTACCGAAGAGGCGAAGGCTGATGCAAGTAGAACAGCATTGGAGCTGACTCAGAGCGCTTTGGGGATTTGCGCTGATTTGGAACGAATTAATGGTGATTTGGCGACTTTAGCCGTGGAAGGTGGGGATCAGGCAATTGTGGTAACGCAAATTTTGGCCCAAATGACTGAGAGGCCGGTGCCCGCTTGTGCTACTGCGACTGCGACAGTTGAGCCAGTTCAATAACGAGATAGTTTTGGCTGAGGGTTTTTTGTTCTCCCGTGGCCATGTTTTTGAGAGTAACCGTGCCTTTTTCGATTTCTTCTGGGCCTAAAATGGCAACATACGGGATGCCTTTGGCGCTGGCGTATTTGAGCTGTTTGTCTAACTTAATATTCGGGTCGGGATAAAGTTCAGTATTAATATTTTGTGAGCGGAGGGATTGAGACAGGGAGAGAGAGTTGTTTAATAGTTCCGGTGAGAAAACGGTTACGAGAACTTGAGTGGGGGTTTTAAATTGGGGAACTAGCCCAAGTTTTTCGGCGGCCTCGAGAGTGCGGTCGAAGCCAAAAGCAATGCCAGTGCCGGGGATTTTTTGACCGGTGATTCTTTCTACAAGTGCGTCGTATCTTTCGCCACCGCCGACCGAACCGGAGGAGTATTCTGGGATAACAATTTCCCAAATGGGGCCTTGGGAATAGGAGAAAGCCCGGGCGAGGGTGGGCTGGAAACGATACCAGTCCGGAGGGAAGCCGGCATTTTTCAGATAATCGAAAATGGTATTAATAGTTTCGTCGGGCTGAATATTTCTGACCTGGTCGAAATACTTTTGGGCCAGATCCGGGGTAATACCCTTGGAGATCATGCTGGAAATTACTCCGTCAGAGCCGATTTTATCCAGTTTGTCGATGGCGGAAATGGCGGCGTAGGGGATATCTTTCATCAGGTCGCGGTTATTAACTACGGCGACCACTTGTTTGAAGCCTAGAGATTTGTAAAGATCCAAAGAAATTGCGATGGTTTCGGCGTCTGCCAGGGGGGATGCGACTCCGAAAATATCCACATCTGCTTGGACGAATTCACGATATCTACCAGCCTGGGGTTTTTCGGCTCTAAAATTGGATTGGATCTGGTAGCGGCGGAATGGAAAGGTTAATTGATTGAAATACTGGCCGATTACCCTGCAGGTGGGAACGGTCTGGTCGTAGCGGAGCATAATTTCCCGATCACCCAGGTCTTTGAACTTGTAGAATAGTTTCTCGTCTTCGCCGATTTCGCCTTTGAATAATTCGTATGACTCTAAAGTCGGGGTTTCCAAGGGTTCGTAGCCCCATTTTTCAAAAACTTTAATCATTTGGCCTTTTAACCACTGCCTAGCCGCTGCCTGCGGCGGCAAAAAATCCCGAAAGCCTTTGAGGGTTTGAGTGGTCATATGTTTATTTAAGCATAAAAAAGCACCTTGCGGTGCTCTGTATTATCGACTTTGGCGGATTTTTACAGTTTGCCTTCTGTACAGTATTTGGCTGTCTCCTCCCCAGGCGTGACTTGGGTACAAGCGGATTTACAAATTGTACACTTTTTATACCGGATATATTTGACTTGTCAAATTTCAGTAGACTTGGGGGTGGGTACCGATGTCTAAAAACAATACAGTGTTTTCGTCCAGTTTTTCGTAAATAACACGGATATTTCCGGTGATCCAGAATGCCCTGTGTCCGAAATGGGTTCCGGTTAAAGCATGGTCTTTGATGAGGGGGTTTTTTGGATCTTGTTTAAATAGACCGACTCTTTCTATTGTTTTGGAAGTAAGTTTTTGATTTTGGGAAATTCTTTTTTTGTAGTGCTTTTTGAATGTGGGATGAAGTTCAATGTTCATGAATTGAGGTATTTGAACATCTCGTCAACGTCAGTGAAACCGACGGTTTTGACTTTTCCTGATTTGACATCCTCGCTCATTTTATTATATTTTCGGATGGCCTTGTGGGAGAGTTGGACTGGTTGGGGCTCGAAGGTGACGCGGATGGCCTGGGATGAAAGCTGATTTAAAAAAACCCTAACGGCTTCCTGAAGAGAGGAAAATCCTTGGGAAAGAGCGGATTTGGCTGCTTTATCACGAAGGGCCTTGCTAATGGGAACCTGGAGAATAGTTGCGTCCATGTTTATTATTATAATGGTTTGATAATGGATGTCAACTAGCGGTTTTTTTCGTTGTGATTGAGGAAGTATGTTCCGGCAGTAAGGTAGAGGAGGAAAAGGACCGACATGATGGCCAGATTTATGAGGGGAGAGTGGAGAACGACTCGGGAGTATTCCGGGCGGCCGAGATAATACAAACCGCGTAAAAAGTCGACAGCGTAGGTCATGGGGGCGATGCGGGAAAGAACAAAAAGGAGCGGGGGGAGGTGGGTAATGGGATTAAAAACACCGGCTAGGAAAAACTGGGGAAAGATGACGAAGGGAAAAACTTGGTTGGCTGATTGAACACCGGAAAGATTGGACATGACTAGGACGCCGAAGGCGCCACCCAGAAGACAGGCAAGAAAGCCGGCGGGTAAAATGAGAATTAAGCGGGTCCAATCGACTGGAATGCTCATGATAAGGCCTAAAATCAAGATACTAAGGACCAATATGAATGAAACAGTCGATTCACCTAAGATTTTGCCGGTAATTATGGTGTAGCGGGAGATGGGGGCGACGAACATTTCTTGGGCGAAATCAGAGTCGCGGTCGGTGACTAGAGAGATGATGCCCGAGGCTGAGGATTGAAAAAGTGTTTGGGCCATGACGCCGATGAAAGTAAACAGAAGGACATTGAAGCCCAGAGAAGAGGCGACGTTGGCTTGGAGGCTTTGACCTAAGATACCTATGAAGATGAGAGGGAACATAAAACTAAAGATGATACGGGTGCGGTCGCGCAAAAGTTTGGTGACGTCGCGGCCGGCTATGGCTAATATGGCGTTTAGTTCATGGTTCATAGTCAGTTAGTCTCTTGGATGATTTTTAGATAGGCCTGTTCGAGGGTGGTGTGGTGGCCGGTGTATTGCCTCTTGATGTCACCGGGGCTGCCGTAAGCCACTATTTTGCCGTTATTTATGATGCAGACGTTGTCGCAGTCTTCTGCTTCTTCGAGATAGTGGGTGGTGAGAAAGATTGTGGTGCGATCGTTTTTGCGAATATGGGTAAGATAGTCCCAGAGATTTTTTCGGGATAGTGGGTCGAGACCGGAAGTGGGTTCATCTAAAAAAAGGATTTCCGGTTTGTGCATCAGACTTCTGACGATTTCTAATTTGCGTCTCATGCCGCCGGACATGTCTTTGACTTGCTTATTTAAGTCTGTGGCAGTTAATCCTATGACCTCGGTTAGAGATTTAACTTGGATTTTATAATTATCCGGCATTTGGGTGTAAAGCGGGCGGTAGGGGAAAAGGTTATATAGACAAGCGTGGAAGCGGATGTTTTCCTCGGCAGTGAGGTTTTTGTCCAGGCTGGGGTTTTGAAAGATAATGCCGATTTTTGCCCGGACAGAAGCGCTTTGAGTGGCGACGTCTAGGCCTGCTACCAGGCAGTCGCCTGAAGTTTTGGAGAGGGTCGTCGTTAGAATGGAGATGATGGTGGTTTTACCGGCGCCATTGGGGCCCAATAGAGAGAAGAATTCGCCCCTTTTTACACTAAAGCTAATATCGTCAACGGATGAGGTGGGGGAGTTGCGATAACGTTTAACCAGGTTTTTGACGGAGATAATCGACGACATGATCTAGAGTTTGCGGTGAAGGAGCGTTTCGAAGTTCTCCAGGGCTTCGGAAATGGCTAGGGGTTTGGGAGAGAGTTCTTTTTCCACTTGGGACTCAATCTGGGCAGTGTTGAGGGCCTTGAGCATATGTTCAAGTTCGGGATCCGGTTTTTTGTCGGTAACTATTTTTTTGTGAATTTCGGCTAGGAGTTGGAGGGATTTGGTAATTTCCTTTTCGGCGATTTCGTTTATCTGGAGGTGGATTTCCTCTCGAAGTGAGTCGATTGCGGAGGCGCGGTTTTGGCTCATGAGGACAAAAACGGCCAAAAATATGGCTTCAAGAGAAACGAGCATGGTAAGGAAGGTGAACGGGTAGGGGTCGATAATGGATAGCCCCGGGATGGACCCGGAGTTCATGGCAATCCAGAAGGCAAAAACTATGATGTTTGTTGTAAAGAATCCGAAGGATCCGGCGATGCGGGTGATGTCATCGGCCATCCGCTCTGTAAACTTGCGGTTCTTTTGCAGTTTGGCTTCGAAAGAGTGGACAGGGGGCATTTCAAGGAGATTGTACCAGATGGATCAGGCGGGCAGTAAGGGTATTGGCCGTGGCGCTTTCGGTACCCACGACGACAATTTTGGAGTTTACTTTGACGTCGGAAGCTTTGGCCTGCCTGCCGGCAGGCAGGATTTGCCCAGTGTATTTGGTGGCGGAAGTGAGTTTTATGGTCAGGGTCTGGTTTTTGTTATCGGTTACAGTGAGTTGGGAAGTCGTAACTTTAGTGATGTTTGTGAAGATGGCGCGGCGTTTGTCCGCCCGGGGAGTGGGAACGACCAGGAGGCGTTTGGCGGTCAGTTTGCCTTCGGCGTCGGCGTCACCCATTGCCAAAACGGTAGTGCCTTCTTTGAGGTCTGCAATGGTGCCGTCCTTACCACCGGTTAACTTGATGATTGAGTCGGTGGTGACGGTTATGGTTCTGGTAGCGTTGCCTGTGGTAGTCAGGGTGAGGGTGGCGTCGGACTTGGAAGAGATAGTACCCAGGTAGGCACGTTTGGAAATTGCCTGTTTAATGAGGTTTAGCTCCTCGTCAACTTTCTTTTTGATGGAGTCACGGATGCCGCTGTCGGTGGCGGTTGGGGATTGGGCAGCAATTAGAGCAGGAGAGTTTAAGAGTAGGAGAGCTAGAGCCAGGAGAGTTTTCATTTTAGATTTTGCTAGTGGAGTAAGTAACTAATAGTTTTTGCTCGGTGGAGTTGCCGGAATTGTCAAAAACCACGATACGCAGTTGGTTGTAACCGCCTTCCAATTCGACCTCGGCTGAAAAGTTACCGGTGGCACTGCTTGTGGTGATCTTCTCCTCGGTTTCGGTGAAGATGACTATTGTTGCAGATGGGGAAGTTTTTCCGGATATAGTGAGAACGTTATTATTTGTTAAAAGCTCGTCACTTGGGGAGTCGAGGGTGAGGGACAGTTGAGATGATGGTGCGGGAGCGGGTGAGGGGCCTTCAGCTAGTGGGGAAGAGGTGGGGGTGGGTTTGGTGGTGGCGGCCTGACGCAAACTTTTATTGGCTGTCCAGATTCCGAAAGTGATGGTAAGGCCTACGGCAAAGCCGATAAGAATGGCTAAGATGACCTCCTTTTTCATTGTTGGTCTTGAGATTAACAGCGGAAACTGGTATTGTCAAGAATTGTGGAAATAACTTATTTGGGACACTCAAGTTTTAGACTGAAGGGTAAGTCGGCTGTAGTGGTGACTGACCCTTATGATGAAAAATGCGGTAAGTACCCTCGTGATATTACGGCGGATATGGTGACAGTTTCGCACGATCATGGTGACCATAATGCCACGAAATTACTTAGTTCATCGTTTATTGTTCGTGGTCCTGGGGAATACGAGGTGAAAGGGGTATCTGTTGTTGGAGTACACACTTGGCATGATGATAAAAACGGAGTGGAGAGGGGGGCAAACTCGGTTTATGTAATAGAGATTGACGGACTGCGAGTGGCGCACTTGGGAGACTTGGGACACAAGTTGGCTCAAGAGCAAATAGATGAAATGGGGCCTGTTGATGTGGTATTGGTTCCAGTGGGCGGGGTATATACCATAGATGCCAAGATTGCGGCGGAAGTGGTTCGCCAGGTGGATCCGTGGGTGGCGATTCCGATGCATTACCAGCAAGGAGGGTTAGATGCTAAGGTTTTTGGCCAGTTGGGAGGAGTGGGTGAGTTTTTGAGCGAGATGGGAAAAGGTGAGGTACAGCCGGTAGCAAAGTACGTAATAACAGTTGACAAACTTCCGTCCGAAATGCAGGTAGTTGTTTTGGAGAGGAAATAGTATATTTGGGGCAAGATGGCAGAATTAAAAGTGCCGCCGCATTCGATTGAGGCTGAGAAGTCGGTATTGGGGGCGTGTCTTTTGGATCGGGATGCGGTCGTAGAGGTGGTGGAGTTTTTGCGGCCGGAACACTTTTATGAGGACAAACACGGGAAGATATTTGAGTCGATAGTGGATTTATACCAGGCTCGTGAGCCAGTAGACGTGGTGTCCGTGGCGGAAACGCTGAAGAAGAAAAAGGCCTTGACGGCAGTCGGCGGGCAGGCGTATCTGACCGAACTGGTAAATAATGTGCCGACGGCGGCTCACGCCCAGCATTACGGACAACTGGTGCGGGACCATTTTACGAAGCGGCAGTTGATCTCGTCCGCTGCTCAGATTTCGGACATGTCGTTCGACGCATCTGCCGATGTGAAGCAGATTTTGGATACTGCCGAACAGAAAGTGTTTTCGCTGTCCCAGCAACATTTAAAGCAAGTGTTTGTGCCGGTTAAGGAAATTTTGTCCGAGTCATTTGATCGGCTGGACGAGCTGCATAAAACTGCTGGGGCGCTACGAGGAGTGCCGACGGGATTTTCTGATTTGGATGATACATTGGCTGGAATGCAGGATTCAAACCTTCTTATTCTGGCTGCCAGGCCAGGGGTGGGGAAGACGGCATTGGCTCTGAATATTGCTCAAAACGCCGCATTTGGGTATAAGCAGCCGGTTGGATTTTTCTCACTTGAAATGAGCCGGGAGGAGTTGATGGATCGACTTTTGGTATCCCAGGCGGAAATTGACGCTTGGAAAATGAAAACAGGAAATTTGGAGGAAGGAGAATTTGACCGGTTGTCCCGGGCAATGGGGGAGCTATATGAGACACCGCTTTTTATAGATGATACGCCGGGGGCGTCGATATTGGAGATGAGGACCAAGGCCAGACGACTACAGGCGGAGCACGGATTGAGGCTGGTCATTGTTGATTACTTGCAGCTAGCCCGACCGGTTCGGAATTTGGATAATAGGGTGCAGGAAGTATCGGAAATTTCCCAGGGATTAAAAAATTTGGCTCGGGAACTCAAAGTGCCAGTACTGGCTTTGTCCCAATTGTCCAGGCAGGTGGAGTCCCGCGGGGTGAAAAGACCCCAGCTAGCTGATCTAAGGGAGTCGGGAGCGATTGAGCAGGATGCGGACGTGGTGATGTTCATGTGGCGGGAAAACGATGAGGATTTGGAAAATATGACTTTGGATATTGCCAAACACAGAAACGGTCCACTACGCTCTCTTAAACTGCGCTTCCGTGGCGACAGGATCAAGTTTTATGGAGTGGAGGGGAAGAGGAAGGGGGAGTAATTATTTGTCACCATTGACAGGGTATGAAAGTATGATAGTATGAAAGTATGGATGATGTGATAGTAATGCTCCAACCCAGGGGACAGATAACGGTACCTAGGAGATTCAGGGTCAAATATGGTTTTGGTCAGGGCCCGGTAAGGGTGAGGGATGTGGGTGGTGGGGTGATGATAGAACCAGTGACGATTTTGAAATATCGAGTGAGAAGATATAGCGATCAGGAAGTGGACGAGTTTTTGAAGCTGGACGAAAAGGAAAGTCGGGAGCTGAAAAATGCGGGTATTATTTAACGCCTCGGTAATTATTGCCGGGGTTGGTTCTCCGGCCGGAGGGTCTGGGGCGGCTTTAGAATTGGCAAAGCGAGGTAAGATCGTGGGGATTGTATCTGAACTTATTGTGAATGAAGTGGTAAGTCACGCCGGAAAGGTGAAAAAGGACGAAGTGGAAATGCAAGCGATAGTTGTGGAGACTTTTCGTGAAGTAACTCTCGCTCCGAGTAAGTCGCAGGTTGAAAAACAAGCTGTTCATGTGACGGATCCCGGGGATGCTCATATTTTGGCGACCTACATGAATGAAAAATGCGACCTGCTTATCACTTTGGACAAGAAACACCTGTTGGTTTTGCAGGGTAAGTTAAAGGGGGTGGAGATTTTGACCCCCGGCCAGCTTATTGGGAAGTTTTATAGAGTGGAGGGGAAGAGGAAGGGGGAGTAGTGCCGGGGGAGGGACTCGAACCCACACGAGCGTTTCGGCTCACTGGTTTTTGAGACCAGCCTGTCTACCATTCCAGCACCCCGGCCGATATTGCTTATTTTAGCTTTTGGGGCGTAAAATTGCCAGGTTATGAGAGAACGAGAAGTTGTGACAAGAAGACTTGATATATTGCCCGTTGGGTTTGGGTTGGGTATAGCTTTTGTTGCTAAGGGTGAGACATGGCTGGTCAGAGTGACTAAAAATGAGGGGGTGAGTTACATTCGGAGATTAATGAATGCGGATGCGGGAGAGGTGAAGAAAAAATGATCGGGGTGCAGGATATTAGGAATGGGACGGCGTTTCTTTTGGATGGGCAACCATGGGTGGGCCTTAAATACGAGCACATCAAAATGGGCCGGGGGTCGGCAACGATTAAGATCAAGATGCGGAATTTGTTGACCGGGGCGATTGTGGAAAAAGCGTTTATCAATTCAGCTCGGGTAGAGGAGATTAATTTGGCGAGAAAGCCGATGCAATACCTGTACAAGGACCAGGGGTATGTATTCATGGATCCCAGAACATATGAACAGGTGGTTCTTCCGGCAGATGTGGTGGCTGAGTCGCTGGGTTATTTGAAAGAGGGAATAGTAGTCAACGTTTTGTTTTGGGATGAGCGGGCGCTCCTGTTGGAACTACCGCCAAAAATGTCATTTACTGTCGTGGAGTGCGACCCGGGGATAAAGGGTAACTCTGTGGCCAACCTGTATAAACAAGCGCTTTTGGATAACGGGATGAGTGTGAGGGTGCCGCTTTTTATTGAGGTGGGGGACGGAGTGGTAATTGATACGCGTGATGGAAGTTATGCGGAGAGAGTGAAATAATGGATAAGTTGGCGAGTTTAACAATTGTACAGTCGATTAGTAGTGTTGCGGGGGTTTTTGCTGGGGGATTTTGGGTGTGGAAGAGGATGCGGGCAGAATATGAAAGTGAAAAAATATTGTCACTTCTGGCCAGAGTAATAGTTGGAGCGATAGTTTTTGGAGGTGTGAGCTACTTTGTGATATATAGAAATTTGGGCGTATGGGTGTGGGGGACGGTTGCTGGGGCCGGGGTAGCTGTGTATTGGTGGTGCGTGAATTCGGAGTGGGACACGTGGGAGTGGTTGGACGGGTTGACGGCAGGAGGGCTGGTAGTCGGAACTGTAGTGGCGCTGGCGGGGCTTAAGTGGCAGCAGGCGGTAGGATATGGTGTGGGAGTGGGAGTGGTGGCGGTGTTGGCCGGGGTACATCGGAGATGGCGATGGTATGTGAGTGGGAAACCCGGGTTGGTGGGTCTAATTGGCTTGATGTGGTTGGGATTGGTGCAATTGCTGGTTGCAAACCGCAACAATGACGGTTTATACTGGGGCGGCTTTGAGCTTTCACAGTGGATCGGTTTGTGGGTAGTGGTGGCCTGCACTGTGGTAATATATTTGCGTGGGGGACGGAGAGTTACGCAAGATGCGTATAACTTATGGCAAAAGACGAAAATAATAAAAAAAAGAAGTCATCGAGAGTGATCAGATACCCTTGGGAGGTGCTGGAGCCGGTGAGGAGATATTTGGGAGAGAGGCTGGCTACGCTGGAGAAAAGAAAGAGGGCGGTTTCTGAGGCGGATCCGTTTCGGGATAAGAGCAGACTGGATGACAACGCGGCTATTGATGCAGATGCGGCGGAACAAGTGGGGCATATGCAGGCGTCGGCCATTCGCCAAGTGCTCGACCGGAGTATTATCCAGGTAAGAAAGGCTATGTCTATGATGAAGATTGGTAAGTATGGTGTGTGTGAGAATTGCGGGAAAATGATAGACACCGACCGGTTGATGGTTATGCCGGAAACGACCTTGTGTGTGGGCTGTGAGAAAAAGAGAGAGAAATGAAGATAATTTTTGAAGATGAATGGATCTGCGTGGTGGACAAGCCGGCGGGGGTAATAGTGAATGATTCGCACACATCCGGCGATACATTACAAAGCTGGTTTGCAAAAAAAAATAAGATTGAGAGGGACGACACGGAATTTGGTTCTAAGCAAGGCGTGGTGCACCGGTTGGATAAAGACACCAGTGGAGTAATGATATTGGCCAAAACCCCAGCGGCTTACGAAAAAATGAAATATCAGTTTCTCGAGAGAAAAGTTGTGAAAGTATATTTGGCTTTGGTGCATGGGATTATGAATGAGAGAGAGGGGATTGTGAGCATGCCTGTTGTTAGGAACCCTAAAAATAAAATGAAATTCACAGTCGGAAATGATCTATCCCGGACGGCAGTCACGCAGTGGAGAGAGATTCATAGGTACAAGGGCATAGGGGAGCAGAGCTTTAGTCTGTTGGAGATAAGACCGATGACGGGAAGGACTCACCAAATTAGAGTACATCTGAAGCATTTGGGTCACCAAATCGTGGGAGATCCCATTTATGGAGGGAAACGGTATAGAGAGGATGTGGCGTGGTGTCCCAGATTGTTTTTACATGCCAAGTCCTTGGGATTTGTACATCCGGGTACTGGTGAGGAAGTTGAATTTGAGGCGCGGATCCCTGCGGCGCTTGAGAGGGTGTTGGCAAACTTGGTACACTTGAACTAATGGCGTACGAATCGATAGGGGTTTTGGCGGGGGTGTTGATACTTTCCGCAGTCGGGGGGGCGTTGGCTAGATGGATGAGACTGCCTGTTATAACTGGCTATATTTTGGTGGGGGTGATGGTGGGATGGATAGGATGGGCGGCAAATCCTGGGGTTCGAAATTTACTGGGACTGATGGGGCAAATGGGAGTGATGTTCCTGCTGTTTTTGGTGGGATTGGAGTTGCCCGTGTCTCAGGTGAAGAAGATGGGGAGAGCGGCACTTTTATCTGGAGTGGGACAGATAGCAGTAACTTCGGGTTTGGGATTCTTTTTGTCCCGCCTTTTGGGGTTTGGGATAGCAGCGGCTTTGTATTTGGGAGTAGCACTGACGTTTAGCAGCACGATAATAATAGTAAAGCTGCTTTCGGAGAAGAGGGAATTGAATAGCTTGCATGGGCGGATTGCCGTGGGATCGCTTCTGGTACAGGATTTTGTGGCCATAGGTATTTTGATTGTGCTTTCCGGGGTGGGCAGATTTGACGGTGTGGGAGTGGCGGCTTTGTTAATAAAAGGGACGGCAGCGGTAGCAATTGGTCTGGGTCTGGCTGACAAAGTTTTGCCGTGGGTGGCTCGGAAGTTGTCAACTTCGGTTGAGGTGTTGTTTATTTTTTCTATTGCCTGGTGCTTGGCTGTCGCTTGGGTGGCGGCATCCAAGTGGGTGGGTTTGTCACTTGAGATCGGAGGGTTTTTGGCGGGATTATCGCTCGCTCATGCTGCGGCTCATTTTCAAATCACGGCCCGGATTCGTCCCCTGAGGGATTTTTTCCTGACTCTATTTTTTGTGGTACTGGGGACTCAAGTAAGTTTGGAGTCTTTGGGATCTGTTTGGTGGCCGGCTATGGTACTGGCACTTTATGTGATGGTCGGGAACCCGTTGATAATGGTGTGGGTTTTGACCGGGTTGGGCTATGGTAAACGGACTGCGTTTTTGGCCGGAATAACTATGGGTCAGATCTCGGAATTTTCCCTGGTGGTAGTGGCGGCGGCTGTCGCGGCCGGACAAGTGCCGCGGGAAGTAATAGGGGTTGTGACCGTGGTAGGGCTGGTTACGATGACGACAGGTAGTTATGTGGTGGCAAATTCCGAGAAAGTTTATAGAAGAATAAGTAAGTACTTGCCGGTTTGGCCAGGGAAGGGCAAAAAACAATCGCCTCTTGAACTTTCGGGGGAGGAGCTAGTTGGACACGCAATCCTTTTTGGCCATAGTCGAACTGGATCGAGTTTGGGCAAATCTTTGGCCACATTTGGGAGATTGGTTGTCGTTGATTTTGATCCGGTGGTGGTGGAGAAGGCCAAGAGTGAGGGGTTGGACGCGATCTTTGGGGACATGTCCGACCCGGAATTGTATGAAAGTTTGGGGTTGGATAGGGCTAGTGTGGTGGTGTCGACAGTGCCGGATTTGAGTGATACCCTGCAACTACTTAGGGTACTGCGCCCGGAGGGAAAAAGGGGAGGGAAGAAGCAGCTGGTGATAGTGACGGCCGTTGACAGCGGGGACGCGAAAGAGTTGTACAGGGCGGGTGCGGATTATGTGTTGGTGCCGCATAGCGTGGGCGGGGATTTTCTGGCGCAGATATTGGACCGTCACAAGCGGGATATGGAGTACGTGGTGAACTATGGCAAGTTACATTGGAATTGGTTGGTGGCAAATGCGGTTTAGGAAGATTTTTGGCGGTTGGATTGTGGTGGGGGGCATTGTTTTGGCGGGGGTAACAATTGTCGCGGTAACGAGGGGTTATTTGCTTCGGAAATGGGATGGGATGAGCCGATTTACGATTGTTGATATTGGCGATGGAGATGAAAGCAGGACAGTGGTCGAAAGTTTTGATCCAGTTTCTAGGAGGGGTGTCAAACTTATCCTGCCCGATAATATGGAAATCGATACAGTAGGAGGGCGGGGTAAGTGGAGGGTAAAAATGTTGAGTCAGGCACCGTCTTGGTTTGGGGGAAAGAAGTGGGCGGCAGATTCGGTAGCTGATTATATGGGGATAATGTATACCGGAGAAAAGACGCTTTTGGGCTGGTGGGATAATTTGGCTTGGTGGAGATGGAGATCTAGGGTAGATTGGCGGGAGAAGGATGTAGCAGACTCGAGTTGGGTGGAAGAAGTAGTGGCGGCGGACGGAGAGAGAATGTGGCGGTTGGGATTAAATTGGGATGTTGAAGCAAGGGAATTATTTGTATCCGCGGCAATAGTGGGTGAGAAGTTGAATGTGACCGTGGTGAACACCACAATTACATCCGGTTTGGGAGGACATGCGGCCAGGTCGTTGGAGTCGGCGGGCTTGCGAGTAGGATTGGTTAAGTCCGATGAAGATGCGGGTGGGGAGAGATGCAAGATCGTGGCGGGGGGAAATACACTTGATAGCATTGGGGCTAAAAGAATGGTTGGAAATTTTGGTTGTGGGGCGGAAGTGGGGGAGTTTGGGGAGGGGGAGGTAGAACTGAGGTTGGGTATCAATTATCAGAGATGGTGGTTGGGAATCTAGGACTCTTCGCGTGCGGAATCGGCGTCGAAGCGTGATTCGGTATCTTGTTCTTCCGGGGTGGAGACATCCGGTTTTTCGTCGTGAACGAGCTCTGGGGGCGTAAATGCCGCGTAGGAGAGTTTTTCACTGAGAGGGAATGAGGGAGAATGGCGGAATTTGTGGCTGCGAAAAGTCTCGCGGATGAAAATTTTGAGAGTGGGGGACGATACGTGTTCACGAGTATCGACCGATTTGATCCAGGCGTCGTATTTGTTGCCGGCGTTAATCAGCGAGCGCAATCGGGAGGCCAAGTCGTCTGGAAGCCTACCCAGATATGCATTTTGGGAGGAGACGACGCTGACCAGGTGTCCGCGAGCGACGATTTTTACGGCGTCACCCGGATGGAGAGAGGAAATAACTTTGGGATCTCCGGGCCGGATAAGAGGAACTGTCTTGGTGACTCCGGGTTCTTCTAGGAATAAAGGGAGGACAGCTGGAGGTGGAGAAGAGCGGATAGGGGAGACTCGGGACTTTTTTAATAGTTCGAGGTTTCTGGTGGCTATGGAGTTGAATTTGTCTAATCTGGTGACCTGTGAGTAGATATTTTTGGCTTTGGTTTTTAGTCCGAGTTCGGTGTATGCCCGGCCGAGACGGTTTAGGGAGTCGATGTCTTTCGGGTTTTGTTTTATGAGCCGAAGATTTGTGGTTACGGCTTGTTTCCAATCAGACTTTAGAGCGGCATTGATGGCGTCTTGGGGAGTATAGTCCATATTAAACTGTTGCAAAGTATATGGTGTGTGTGGAGGATGTCAATGGTGTAAAATTGCGCTATGTCCGGTCATTCGAAATGGGCGACAATTCACCGACAAAAAGAGATAAAAGACGCGAAGAGGGGAGCAATATTTACGAAACTGGCGGCAAATATTACAGTAGCGGTTAAATCTGGGGGAGGGATTGCTGATCCGAGTCAAAACTTCAGGTTGAGGCTGGCAATTGATAAGGCCAAGCAATTTAATATGCCTAAGGAGAATGTGAACCGGGCAATCGAGAAGGGTATGGGTGGGGTTTTGGAAAATACGTTGACAGAGGTGGTGTATGAGGGCTTTGCGCCGGGCGGGGTGGCGGTAATGATTGAGGTTTTGACTGATAACAAGCTGCGGGCAGCCCAAGCGGTTCGGGAGGTTTTTGATAAAAACGGAGGGACGATGGGAAGCAGTGGAGCGGTAGCGTATTTGTTTTCACAAAAGGGGGAGATAAGAATTAAGAATAAGGAGTTGAAGGATGAAGATGAGCTGAGGATAATCGATTTGGCAGTTTCTGAAATTGTGAGGGGCGAGGACGAGTGGATGATATATTGCCATCCTGACCAAACGTTTGTCATTCGCGACAGATTGGCAGGTATGGGGTGCGAAGTGGTGGGGGCCGAGCTGGTGCGGTTACCGGAGACCACGGTCTTGGTGTCAGACCCCGGAGCCAGAGTTAAAATCGAAAAAATATTGGAAATGTTGTCTGAATTGGACGATGTTCAAAAGGTTTGGACCAACTATGCGTAAAAGACAAAAATTTGTTTTGACGTCGGTGCTACTGTCTGTCGGAGTTCTGGCTGTTCAGTATGCTCCTCTGGAGTGGAGGTACTGGCTGGTTTTTGGATTGGCGGCTGTTTCCTGGGCGCTTTCGGCCTGGTCGCTTCGGGAGGGGCTGACTGGAGTAGAGTGGTTGGTGGTGACGATGCCGCCGGTGCTGTTTACTGGGGCGGTGGGTCTGTTTTACATATTGTTGCCCCAGGCGTGGTGGGCGAAACTACTGGTAGTATTTTTGTTTGGGGTGGGTGAGTATGCCTTGCTTTTGACAGCTAACATTTTTTCAGTGGCGGCGATTCGAACTATTGCTCTTTTGCGGGCTGCTCATGCTGTAGGATTTGTGATGACACTTCTGACGGGATTTTTCATGTATGACACAATTTTATCTTTCAGGTTGGATTTTTGGTGGCAGGGACTTTTGGTCGGAATGGCGACGTTTTTGCTTTTAGTGCCGGCTTTGTGGTCGGTGGACTTGAGAGAGAAGATTTCTGCTGACACCTGGTGGTTTAGCTTGGGGTTGGGAGAGAGTGTGGGGGGGCTGGCGGTGGCAGTGGCGTTTTGGCCGGTGACGCTGGCCGTGGCATCGTTGTTTTTGACCACGGCTTTATATGTGTTTTTGGGTATTTCCCAGCATCACTTCTCGCAGAGATTGTTTTTTAGAACTGTTATGGAATATGTGGTGGTGGGAGTGGTAGTGTTGGTGACAATGTTAGTCACTTCGGCGTGGGGGGTGTAGTTTCCTCGCCTGGCTCCAAATTTATTCCCAGGGCTTTTAGTGTTTTTAATATTTCGTCAAGACGTTCTGGCCCTATTGGTTGTTCGGGCAGGGTAGCAGTCCAGCCGGCAGGGGTGCCTCTGGTGATTGATTTGATTCTGACTCTTACCTCGGCCGGGGGCGGGGGCATGTGGTTGAGATTATAGACACAGTTTGGTTTAAAATTCCAGATATGTTTCCGGATTGGGAGCGGAGAGTAATTACGCCTTCGATGATTAGAGAGGCTAAGTATGGGCCGATGAAACTGGACGAAAGAAGTAAAGAATTGGCTAGAGCGGGGCAAGAGTACCATAGGCGTTTGTTTTCGTTAGTTCTGGGTGGCGGGCTGATTGATATTGACGGGAGAAATGTAAAGAAAGAGGTTACGGTAAAGAGAGCGGTGAGTTTTCCGTGGGAAGTGAAGGCTCGACTGGATGTGGTTGTGGAGAATGGTGATGGCCGTGTGGTTGTTGAGGGGAAAATGCGCAGAGGTGAAGAGAAAATAGATGCTGTTCAGGCTGTCTGCATAGCAATAGCTGGAGCTACGATTAGGGAATTATTTTTTTGTTATGGTCATGAACACCGATTAGTTCATGTAAATGTGGAAGGTTTGCGGGAATTGCAACCGATCTTACTGAGCGTGGCTGGGGCTGCCTTGGCTTTCTTGGGGAGGGGAGGACAACGGATGTCAAAAAGCCAGTTGAAGGAAGAGTTACTGGGAAATTTTAACCCAGTATACGACAGATTGGTGGGTGAGGGGATGAAATTTTTTGGGGTCAATGGGAAGTAGGGTAGTCGCTTTTCACGCGGGGAGGGGAGAGTTTTCACAACTAGGTGATATTACTATGGGACTATCCTGTTGCACTTGGGAAGTGATATTGGGGCTTAACATGGGTTAGATTACACTAATCTTAGATTTAAATGATATAGTTTGATGTGTATCCCCGAGTAGGGGGGTGCTCCCTTGTTGAGCACAATTTGTGGATAAGTGCTAGGAAAATGCCGGAGAGAGAGTTATGGATTAAGGTTTGGGGACTGGGGACTAGTAAGAGCAATTAATAAAGTGATAGTGAATAGTAATAGAGATATAGAAAGAAGGGTTGTTGTTCTTCCCTAGTGGTACTTGACGGCATTACAGTAACTGGGTATAATATCTCTTAGGCTCGGTTACCTTTGATCGGAGGAGACCTAGTCTAAGAGTTATTAATCCGAGTGATAATTTTCCTATGAATGACGAGGTTCCCCAGAAGTCAAAAGTGAGATTACCCTACTTTGATGAATTCCTCTTATTTCTCAAGACCCAAAACTATTCCGAAGAAACTTTGTATAACTACGAGGCGGATTTAAAACAGCTGGAACATTTTTTAGAAGAAGAAGAAATTGACTTTCTAGCCTTGAATAAAGAAAAGGTTAACCATTATAAGGCGTATCTGGTCAGCCGGGAGCGAAAACAGCCGTTTACGGGGCTTACAGCGGGTCGTAAGCTTGAAGCGAGATCGGTAAATCGCAACTTATCGACCTTTAGGACTTATTTGCGATATCTCATCGATATGGATCGGAAGGTTCCGGTGCCGCCGGATGCAGTAAAGTTGGTGAAGACAGATAAGAAACACCCGCAAGTGGCGGAGCTGGCTGAACTAATTTCTCTTATCGAAAGTCCGATGCGGCTTGAGAAAGATCAATTGATTGGGATTCGCAATCGGGCGATGCTCGAAGTTTTGTTATCCACCGGGATGCGAATTTCGGAACTGGTGTCACTTAATAAAAACCAGCTAGATGGTACGGGTAGATTGTTTATCCGCGGTAAGGGACGCAAAGAGAGGTTTGTTTATTTGACCGACAGGGCGGTGTATTGGCTGAACCAATACTTAACCCGAAGGGTGGATCCGGCGCCGGCGATGTTTGTGCCGTACCGGGGGAATAATGCTGGCAAAATGATTAGGCGGATTTCCACCAATTACTTACAAGCGAAAATTAAGGAGTACAGGGAGAAACTAAGGATAAATGTACCAACCTCGGCTCATTCGTTGAGACATGGGTTTGCAACTTATCTGGCGGAAAGTGGTGCAAACCCGGCGGCAATACAGGTATTGTTGGGTCACGAATCTTTGGATACTACAACTCGTTATGTCCATGCGTCGGATAAATTTGCTGAAGAGACGCACCGAAAATTTCATCCGGTAAAATAGCCCCTGGTCCCCTACTCCAGTCCCCTGTTTGTGAAAACAATTTTGTGGAAATTTAAATTTCGTTAATAAATCCACGGCATTTAGGCGAACCACAGTGGCAAACTTCCAATGGTTCTTTGGAATCGAAGGCGTAGTCGACAGTTAGTTCGTTGCCTTTCGGAATAAATTTGTTGGAATAAAGAAAAACCCGATTTTTAAATCTTTCAGCGTCGCAATTCGGATCACAGGAGTGATTTATATATTTTGAGTTGTTACCTCCGATTGCAGCGTCGATACTGTATCTGTCGTTGACGTCGAAGATATATGTGATACCAATTTTTTCGTTTTGTTTTTCGCGACGTGCTTCCTCTTTTTTGTCAATTAACTCTCCAGTATATTCAATTATCCGAGTGCCGACCGGGATATCTTGACCCGCAAAAATTCCGAAATTGTGGATATGAGATTTTTTTACAAAAGTTTTAATCATTAATTTTATTTCAATAATTTATTACGCACAAATATGATATTTAACGCCTTAGTAGGGCCATAAAAAAACTTGACATAAAATTGATTATTATTCAGACTCAATTGTATTAGTTGTATAGTGTTTGTTTGAAATGAAAATTTCAAAAGCCGTTAATGAAAAGAATAAATTCGATAACTGTATTATATAACTTACCCGAATTGAGTGATGAATCGGACACTGATACGCAAAAATCGGCTCAGAGAGTGGCGGAGGAATTGAAGCGATATTATGACGTTAGAATATTGGGAATTGATAGTAACGATATTGGTAATTTGATGAATTTAAAAACGGATTTTGTGTTTAATCTGGTCGAGTGGTCGGGACTAAATTCGCAATGGGGAGTGAAAGTTATCGAGACTTTGGAAAAGGCCGGTCTCCCCTACTCTGGTTCTAACTCTTGGGGGTATTGGTTGTCATGTAATAAAAAAATTATGAAAGAAGAGATGGATAAAAAAAATATTCCTACACCAAGATGGTTTGTAAACGAGGGCAAGTTGAAATTTCCGGTGATTGTGAAACCCGTGCTTGAGCATTGTGGGATAGGAATTTCGCAAACCAGTGTTTGCTACAACGACCAAGACACAAGAAACAAGGTACAAGAAATGATGGAAAAATATAAACAACCGGTGTTGGTGGAAGAATATATCGACGGGCGGGAGTTGCATGTGACTATTCTGGAAAAAAACGGGGAACCGTGGGTGCTGCCACCTGCCGAGGTGATTTATGAGAAAAAAGAAGGGCATGTGCCGATTTTGTCCTACGAAATGAAGTGGAACGAGAAGTCGGAAGAGTACAAAATGGCTAGGATGCAGGTGGCGAAATTGGATAAGAGGCTTGAGAAAGAGGTAGGGAGAATCGCTAAAAAGTGCTATTTGGAATTGGGGGGAAGGGATTATCCCCGTTTGGATCTAAGAATTAGGGATAATGAGATTTTTGTGTTGGAGATAAATAACAATCCGGGTATTGATTACGATGTTGAAAGCGGTATTGGTGTGTCTGCAAGAGCGGTGAGTTTGAATTGGGAAGACTTACTGAAACACATTGTGGAAAACGCTTGGAGGAGGTTTGTATGACTCCATTACATTTTGATTATCCGATTTCCGTGGCGGTATTGTATTACGGGGGGGAAGCCGGTGATTTACAGGATACTGAGGAGGCAGTAGAAGGAATTACCCAAGCTCTGGAAGAAAACGGACACGTGGTCCGGACGATGTTGGTGAATGAAAGAAATTGGTTGAGGGCGGTTCGGACGCCGGGTGAGGTGGTGTTTAATTTGGTGGAAGATCCAATGTGGGAGTTGTACGTAAAAGTGGGGCAAAGGTTGGAAATGCTGGGGAGAGCTCAGGTGGGACATGATATGAAATGTTTCAAGTATGCGACACGTAAGGCGTGGGTAAAAAATCGGATGCAAAAATTGGGAATAAGCACCCCGAATTTTAGGATATTTAACCGGAGATCTAAGTTTAGTCAGGTGCGGGGACTTGAATTTCCATTAATGGTTAAGCCGTCCAGGCAGCACGCTGGGATTGGGATTTCCCAGGACTCGGTGGTGATTGACCAGCAGGAATTGGAAGAAAGAGTGAAGTATTTGTTTAGTAATTTTCCCGGAGAAGTAATTGCGGAAGAGTTTGTAGATGGGCGGGAAATTCACGTCACTTTGATGGGTAATAATAGGCGGGTGGTGGCGCTGCCAGCGAGTGAAGTAAGTTTTGGGGGAGAGTTTGTAGACAATTGGGATGTATATTCCTATGAGGCTAAGTGGGATAAGAAGTCTTGGGAGTATTGGGACGCGCGGGTGGAGGCACCGGCGAAATTGCCCCGCAAACTGGAGGAAAAGATAGAGAAACTGGCTATCGGTGCGTATAGGGCATTTGGGTGTCGGGATATTGCCAGAATAGACTTAAGGCTTAATGAAAAGGACCGACCGTTTATTGTCGATGTAAATATGAACCCCAGCCTAAATAAATTTGACGATCAGGATGCGACGCTGGCGTCCGTTTATGCATTGGACTGGACGTATGAGCAATTTGTGGAGACCTTAGTGGCGATTACTTATAAACGTGTTTATGGGAGGTTGCCGGACCGGATTCGCGAGCGGCAATTGATGCTGACGGCATGATACTTGAAGACGGAAAAACTAACACCCAGTTCGGTCAAGAGCTTATACTGGACTTGTACGAGTGCGATTTGAAAAGAATTTCTGACGGGGAGCATATCCGAAAATATATTGTTAAATTGTGTGATGAAGTGATTTTGATGAAGAGATATAAAGGGCCGTTGATTGAACATTTCGGACATGATAATCCAATTACAGCGGGATACTCGGTGGTGCAACTTATAGAGACTAGCTGCGTCTCGGGACACTTTTCTGAATACAAAAAATCCTGTTACATTAATATTTTTTCGTGCAAATGGTTTGATGCGGATGCTGCGGCGGAGTTTACTAAGAACTGGTTTGGAGCTACCTCGTTTCGTAGGAAAGTGTTACAACGGAGGTGATGTCAGTGGAGCCGGGTTCTACTTGGGTATCCCCTCCCCCACGGCCTATGGCCTTTTCGGATAGTGCTAGGTAGGGTCTGGGAAATGAAGGCTCCGATTCCTGGACATTGACGATTCGACCCAGGGTAAGTCCAGCTGAGCGGGACAGGCTTTCCGCCTTGATTTTGGCTTCTTTGACTGCCTCTTGCCGGGCTTGTTGTGATAGTTCTTTTTGGCGGGTTTCGTCTACGGTAAATTGGACTGAGCTAATTGTATTGGCACCTTGGGCTGTGGCTGTATCTATGGCCTCGTTTATTTTTTCAAGATTTCTGACGGTGACAGTAAGACTGGTAGATACTTGGTAGCCAGTGATGCGATTGGTGCCGCTTTGGTAGTCGTATTGAGGATAGATGGAATATTGATCGGTCTTAATGTCCTTTTCGGCAATGCCAGCACTTTTCAGGCTGGAAGTAATCCGGTTGATTATAGTGTTGGCTTCTGTTTGGGCTGCCTTGACAGTGGGACGGGAGACCGTGATGCCTAGGCTGATGATGGCTGTGTCGGGGATGACTGTAACTTTGCCGGTGCCAGTGACGGTGAATAAATCTTGTTTTTGGGTGANGGTAGAAGAAATTGGTATGGCTGGAGCGAAGCGCAGAAGGAGGTAGGCCAGAATGAATATGGAGAAAATATTAATTAGGCCTTTCATATATCCCTGTTTTGGTTATATCATTTTGTGAAACAAGTTTCCATTCTTTATATTCGGTGGGAAGTTGACCGCGGACAAGGAGGTAATCGAGGTTTCCGGAAGGCGTTGCAATGTAAGCGTTTAGGTAGAATAAATTATTAATGCCGATAGGTAGAACTTTATCTGTGTCTTTGAAAAAATGATCGAAGTCGTAGTAATCTCCAAAGTCGAATGCGAGTTTGGAGGCAAGGAGTTTTTCTTTGGGTTGGAGATATTTTAAATTAGCAGCGAAACGATAAGAGATGCTGAATACCGAATACAGAATACAGAATACTATAAGGGCCTTGTGTTTTGATGCTATCGATGCCGCGACGATGGATAGGGCGGGGAGGTAGGGCAGGATGAAGCGGCCGCCACCGGTATTGGGGGTCAAGATCCAAATTATTAAAGATAATAGAGAATAGAGAATAATAATTTTTAATTTATGATTTTTAATTTTTAAAGTCGGGATTAAAAGTAGTGAAACCAGATAGATGGGGTGGATGGGATCGACGGCGTGGGTAAGTAAATTTAATAAATTTCTGGGATCTAGTGAAATGTGCGTGTCAGTGTAGAGAGATGAAAAGAAGGGATAAAATGGGTTGCTAGTGTGATAATAGGCACGGAGAAGCCAAGGGCTTAAAACGAGTATTACGTATAACGTATAACGTATGAGGGGTTTGAATGATTTTTCTTTGAACCAGAGAAGTAGCCAGAAGATGGGGAGGGAGGTGAGGGCTAAAAGCTTGGTGGAGGCGGCGAGTCCTAGCATGACGGCGGATTTGTATATTTTGTTCTGGGTGAACATATAAAGGGCCATGATTTCAAAAAAGGCCCTGGATAAATCTATGTAGGCCGAAGTTTGTTGCCAGCCAAATACAAGATTGGCTGATAATATGAGAACAGCTAAGAGTGAGCGGGAAAGTTTGTAGGTGACGATAAGAGTTAAAACTCCGAACAAGTAATGAATAAGCTTGCCCGGGAAAATAAAGTAAAACATTTCGGTGAGCATGGGCATGACGGAGTATTTAAACTGCGCGCCGGGGATGAAAATCATTTCACCTCGTTGAAGCCAGATTTTGGGAAGAGTGAGATGATACCAGAGAGCGTCGAAACCGATTTCCGGGCCAAGAGCGCCAACCAAGTTTACAAGTAACTGAGTGATTAAAAGACTAAGTAATATTTTTGATAATTTATCTTCCGGAAGTTTAAAAGAGAGATTCTTTAATTTATTAAACAGCCAGAGCGCTAGGGGGATAGTGACTAAAATAATATTGGTTTTGGTGAGGAGGTGGAGTACGCCGAGGAAAAAAATGGTGTATGAATAGAGGCCGAGGGTGAGAGCTAGTGCGAACACAACATTATTTTACTTCGTTTTCTTTTTCCAGGCAGGTGACTGAGGAGATGGAATAGCCCTTTATTATTGAGTTGTAATTAAGTGGGAAATTAGTATTTGGTCCAACTTGTCCGAATTTAATTTATGAACTTCGTCCTTTTTTTCTTGTTTCTCAGCGTCCCTGTCGTAGTAGGCTTCACCTACTTTACCGAATCCGCAGGCTCGGAGAACGTTTCGGGATTTTATATTTTGAGGATCGATGGTGGCTATAAAAATTGTCTCGTGGTGTGTGAGTCCTTTGCCACTCGCATAGGCCTTTATGGCTTGCCTGGTGGCACTGGCTACTTGATTAGGTTTGGCTCCCGGGAGAGCAGCAAAGCTGACTTCTGAAAGTTTAGTATCTGGTATATTAATTCCTCCCTTCTTGAAACAATCCATTGATTCCTGGCTTACGGGATAAATATAAACAAATCCTTGTATTTCTCCTACGTTTTCTTGGCCAACATGTACTGGGGAGCCGGAGATTGCGTATAAAATTTTATTGCCTGACCGCTCCTTGGCCCAGTTGAAGACCTTATTAGGATCAATGTCGCCTTCTTTGTCTTGAATTTCTGACATGTCCATCCACTTCTTGACCTCGGGATCGGTGGAGATTTTTAGGAGTGCTTCAATATCATGTTTGTCACTGGGGTCGAAAGGGCGAATAGCGGCAGTTTCACCATAGAACTTTTCCTGGATTCTAGGTACCTCTGTGTAATCTTGTTCTGACAATCCTGAATCTGGCATAGATTATTTTACGTTATTTTCCTGATCTTTTTCCAGGCAGGTGATGGAGGAGACGCTGTCTCCCTTTTTACTAAAGCGCATTAAGATTACTCCTTGGGTATCCCGGCCAAGTTGGGGAATATTTCTTAGGGGGAGCTTAATTATTTGGGCTTGGCGGCTGGTCAAAACTACTTGGTCAATGGTTTCATCTACGGCTATACAACTGACAATTTTGCCGGTTTTGGCGGTGATCTGGGCAGCTTTGACACCTTGACCGCCTCTTTTTTGTAAGGGCCAGCCTTTGACGGAAGTTCTTTTCCCTAGGCCGTTTTGAGTAATTATCAGGACGTCTTCAAAAACCTTGCGTCTTTTATCTGTGGGTGGTTGTTTGGTCGAGGGGAAGACTTCCATACCTACGACGTAATCGCCGGGTTTGAGTTCTATGCCACGGACACCCATTGTGTCACGGGCGGTAGGACGAACGTCCTCTTCGCGAAACCTGATTGATTTGCCCTCGTAGGAAACCAGGAGAATCTGGTCGGTGCTGGTCGTTGGCTTGACCCATTTCAGACTGTCGTTGGCTTCCAATTTGATAGCGATTTTGCCGCTTTGGCGAATGGAGTCGAATTCTGTGAGTTTGGTTTTTTTGACAGTGCCGCGGTCGGTGGCCATCAACAAGAATTTATACTGATCGTCTTTGCCTAAGGAGAGAACTGTAGTAAGTTTTTCGTCAACCTCGATATTTATAAGGTTGACGACGGCCTGACCCTTCGCCTGGCGGGAGCCTTCCGGTAGGTCATACGCTTTGATTTTGAAGACCCGGCCCTTTGAGGTGAAGAAATAAATATCGTCGTGGGTATTGGCGGATAGAATGTGGGAAACCTCGTCCTCTTCTTTTGTGGTCATGCCGGTGACGCCCTTACCTCCCCGGGCTTGGGTTCTAAAAGCGGAGGGGTGCTGGCGTTTGATGTAGCCGGTAGCCGTCACTGTGACGACAGTGTCCTCGGAAGGGATTAAATCTTCTTCTGAGAACTCCCCTATTCCCTGTTTATAGACTCGGGTACGGCGAGGATCACCGAATTTGGCCTTTAAATCGGCTATTTCTGCCTTGATGACGGCCAGGATTTTGGCCGGGTGCGCCAGAAGATCTTCGAGAGCGGCGATGGTCTTGGTGACTTCTTTGTATTCGTCCTCAATTTTTTGGCGTTCAAGTGCGGCCAGACGACGAAGCTGCATATCCAAAATGGCCGTGGCTTGAAGTTCTGACAGACCAAATCTCTGCACGAGGTTGGTTTTGGCCACATCTGAATCTCTGGACTCGCGAATGGTTTTTATGACCGCGTCCAGGTGGTCTAGAGCAATTTTGAGGCCTTCTAAAATATGAGCGCGGGCGCGGGCAATTTTGAGGTCATATTCGGTTCGCCTGGTAATAACCTGCTGACGGTGGCGGATATATTCGGCCAGTATTTGTTTGAGATTTAGGGTTTGGGGTGTGCCGTCTATGAGGGCAACAAAATTAGCAGGGAAGGAGGTTTGCAGGGCGGTGTGCTTGTAAATGTTGTTTAAGATGGATTTGGGTTTGGCGTCTCTCTTGAGCTCGATAACCACCCGCAACCCGGTGCGATCTGACTCATCTCGCAGGTCGGAAATGCCTTCGATTTTTTTCTCGTGGACCAGGTCGGCAATTCTGGCTACCATTTCAGCTTTGTTAACCTGATACGGGACCTCGGTAATAATTATTTGCTGTTTACCGGCTTTGTTTTCCTCGATTTCGGCTTTGCCTCGGACGATGATACGCCCTCGACCGGTAGCGTAGACTTCGGCTATCGCTTTAGCATCATAAATGGCGCCGTAGGTGGGGAAGTCTGGGCCTTTGACAAATTGGAGTAAATCTTCGACGGATGCGTCAGGATTGTCGACTAAGTGGGTAATAGCGTCTACAATTTCGCCTAGGTTGTGGGGTGGGATTTTGGTGGCCATACCGACGGCAATTCCATCCGATCCCATGAGAAGAAGGTTAGGAAGCTTGGCCGGCAGAAATTCGGGTTCATTGTGTGTCCCATCGAAGTTGGGAACCATATTTACGGTTTCTTTCTCGATGTCGACGAGTATTTCTTCGGCAATTTTAGAAAGTTTAGCTTCGGTATAACGCATGGCGGCGGGAGAGTCGCCATCTATTGAGCCAAAATTTCCCTGGCCGTCCACGAGTGGATAGCGCATCGAGAAGTCTTGGGCTAACCTGACTAAAGCATCATAGACCGGGACATCGCCATGGGGATGATATTTGCCTAATACCTCACCGACCACGGTAGCGGATTTTTTGTGTTTGCCAGAAGAACGAAGACCAGTGTCCCACATAGCATAAAGAATGCGGCGGTGGACGGGTTTTAGGCCATCGCGAACGTCCGGAAGTGCTCTGGCTACTATGACGGACATGGCGTAGTCCAGAAAGTTTTTCTGCATTTCCGTGGTGATTTCCACGGGCTGGATTTTGCCGATAGGGTTATTATCATCAGGCATATTTTGAACCTAATTATCTTACCTTTTTTGACCAGTTGAAGCAAGGGTGAAAGAGATTATTTTGAGGCTGGAATCAAAGCAGAGACGCGCCCTCCTCTAGAAGTTCAATTTCGGAGCTTGGAGTGAGGTTGAGAAGATAGATAGAGTCTGGAACGACTGGGGTCGGGCGGGTGATATTTACGATTGAATGACTTATGCCCAGGGGGATCTTTCGGTTTAGGTATGGGGAAGTCGAGATTGACAGGTTTTTTGCTGCAATATATAATGCCCTGTAGTATGGATACATTAAGGAAAATTCATGAGAGTTTTAAAAAGAACTCTCCTGCGTGGGGTTGGGTTTCAGTTGGACTTCTTGGTGTAAGTGGAGTGATTAGTAGCGGTATTGCGATTGTTGACGCGACGGTTTTAAATAGTTCGGAGCTAGCCACGTTGAATTGTATAAATGGTTTGGGATTAATTGCCGCCTCTGTTATTTTGATGGGGATTCAATTGGCGAGGGAAAAAAGTGGAAAGTAAGTGCGATTTTTGGCTTGGCTGGATGATGGTAGTTAGGCAAGAGCTGGAATTATAGGAAGTTTATTGTACCACGTAGTTTGACCAGTTGAAGCAAGGGCGAAAGGGGTTATTTTGAGGCTGAAGGTTGAGGGAAGATGGCTTCGTACTCTTGGTCCGCTGGATTCCATTGATAGCCTTTTCTTCCCCATCCAGTTACATCGGCCGCAGATTTAATTTTGGCTTCAATGGCGGAAGTGGACATTTTTTGATTATACCAGCAAGGGGGCTAGTAACAGGGCGACGATGTTTATTATTTTGATCATGGGGTTGATGGCCGGACCGGAGGTGTCTTTCAAGGGATCACCGACAGTGTCGCCGACAACTGCGGCTTTGTGGGTGTCACTCCCCTTTCCCCCGAAGTGGCCGTCTTCGATGTATTTTTTGGCATTATCCCAGGCGCCGCCGGTATTGGCCATAAAGAAGGCTAGAAGGAGTCCGGAAATAATGACTCCGGCCAGGAAACCGCCCAGGGCTTCCGGTCCCAGAATTAGGCCGACGGCTATAGGAGAAAGGACGGTGATGGCGGCGGGAACCAGCAGTTCCCTTTGGGCGGCGGCGGTAGAAATGGCCACACAGCGGGCATAATCGGGCTTGGCGGTGCCTGCCATGATGCCCTTGATGGATTTCCACTGGCGGCGGACTTCCTCAATCATTTCGTAAGCGGCCCGGCCGACCGAGGAAATGAGACGGGAGCTGAAAATATAGGGTATGGTGGCCCCTAAAATTGCCCCGGCGAAGACGGTGGGGTGAGCGATATTTATGGAGTCAAGATGGGTGCTTTCAAAGAAAGTGGCAAATAGTGAAGAGGCGGCCACGGCGGCACTACCTATGGCAAAGCCTTTGGTGAGGGCTTTGGTGGTGTTGCCGACGGCGTCGAGGGCGGAGGTGACTTCATTGGCCTTTTTGTTTAAGCCGGCCATTTCTACTATGCCTTGGGCGTTATCTGAGATGGGGCCGAAGGTATCGAGGGACATGATAATTCCTGTCGTGGCCAGCATGCCCATGCCGGCCAGACCGATGCCGTAATAGCCCATCAGGGCATAGCCGGCGAGAATGGCCAGAACGACCACAACAGCCGATGCCAGAGTAGACTCCATACCAAAGGCTAAACCGGAAATGAGATTGGTTCCGGCCCCGGTTTGGGAGGCACGGGCTATCTCCACAACCGGCTTTTCGCCGGGTCCGGTGTAGTACTTGGTAATGTACAGAAGGGCCATCATGGCGACCAGACCGGAAGCGGCGGCCAGACCGGCTTTGGGTTCGCCCAATAGATAGACCGATAGAACCATGAAGATGATCAGGGCCGAGACGGCGGAAATGGTAAAGCCGCGCATGAGAGGATTAAGGGGGTTTTCAGTATCGGATTTGGCCTTGACGAAAAAGGTGCCCAGGATTGATGTCCACACGGCTCCGGAGCGAGCCAGAAGCGGGAAAACGACGCCTTTAAGGCCAAAAAGCGAGCCGCCCAAAATCATGGCGGCGACAATAGTGACGGCATACGACTCGAAGACATCGGCGGCCATACCGGCGCAGTCGCCCACG
>C687J35174_10001361_pt1 | contig 35635 bp, 56 predicted proteins | sample RifCSPhighO2_01_FD_35174 | JGI IMG/M metagenome (IMG submission 35174) | reverse complement strand
TGAGTTTTTGCAATCATTTTTTCTTCTAATTGGTTTAACTGCTCTTTATTTAAACTGCCTAACAAGACTTCTGTGTCAGAATCAAATCCATAAATGTCTAGCGCAGAAGCATATTCAGAAATTTTATCTGCTAGCTCATCTATATTGCATGTCTTTACAAGACAAACAAAATAATTTTTAATATAGTCATCAAACTCATTTGTAATTTTAGCTAATAAGTCTTCATAATCAAAAAGATCATTTTCTCCACTAGATGCGATTAATAAAAAAGGTATTAATTTGTGGTAGCATCTTTTGCATTCTTCAAATTCATTATTTTTAAATTTACCCTTTAATATTTTAAAGTATTGTTTTATTATTTTTAGCCCTTCATTTTCATACATCTTATCCATATGATAACTGCCTTTTTTGGCAGATTCTATAAATCGGTCAATATCTTTCTCTAAAGTTTCTTCAGTTAAGTGATAATTATATTTTACAGTTTTTGTGAGCTTCATATTTTTACCGTATTTGATTTTGATAATCTCTGGTATTCTTTATTCATAAGTTCCCACCAATTTTCTACAGTGTCTACCTGTTCGTCTTCATTAGTGGAAAGCCAATAAGTTTCAAAGTGATATGCTAGTATTTCTCCTAGAAATTCAGGTCCACTACGAATCACCGCATAAATAGTAGCAACTGCTGGGGCTGGCCAATCTAATCCATCATCAAGATCATCTTTATCAATATCATAACTAACATAAATACCAGGTTTTATCTTTTTAGTCTTTGGAAGCTTTGGCAAGGTTTGAAGAAACTTATCTGCTCTGCTCTCTTTTAATGCCCATTTTTGCAGCATCTTTGCATTTTGAATACTAATTTTGTATCTACTCATTATAATCCTCCTTTGTCAATTAAAGTCAATTTAAATTTTTTATTTATTACCATTTGCTCAAGTCTCTATTTTATTTTTAAAAAATTTCCCATTCCCAAAAGTTTTTCATATACTTGCTATATCTAATCAGATCTATTCTTTTCGCATATTCTAAATATAACTTATAATCTGGTTGTTGTAAAAAATATGCGAGTTGAGCAGCCACGATAGTATTATCAAATGTTTTTTTCAGTTTTATAGATTTATTAAAATTAGCCATTGCTTTTTCTTCGTTTGTATTAAATAGAAGCAAGCCCATTAAATAGTAAGCTTCCCAATGGTTCGGCCATTTCTCAATAATTTTAGTTATCAGCTGAAAGGATTCTTTTTCTTTATTAATTTCACTTAGAGATCCTGCCTTGATTAGCATTGCGTCTCTATTTTCAGGTTCAATTTTAATGATGCTATCGCATATTTTAATTGCTTCTTCTTCATCACAGAGGCAATTATGATAATACCTTGCCTTATTAAGCAAATTCAAAAGTTCTTTGTTATTCATTTCTTCCTTCTTGACCCATAACTCCCGGTATCCCTATTTTCATTCTTCTCCTTCATCAGTTTATTATAGTATCTGGGATAGTTCACTTTTATTCTTCTAAGTTTCATCTTGATATATTTATTTTTACATTTATCTGAGCAGAATAGCAAAACTTTCTCATCAGCAAACTGAGGAGACATCCATATTCCAGAATTAAGTTCCTTTTTACAGGTTTTGCAAATATCTCCCATTAAACATCTCCCTTTGGTCCATCGTCTTTCTCATTAAAGTTATTAATCAATTTCTTAATCTCATCATTTGACATTCCTTCCATTTCTTTTGCTAAGGTTTTCATTTGTTCATTCATATATTTAGAATGTATAAAAAATCCAAATCTAAACATATGCCTTGATGATTCTCTTTTTGACATTTCTTTCATTTCCTCTTTGGAATTTTGCCAAACACCATTGTCAAACATATGGTCTGCGAGTTCTGTTAGTTTTTTCAACTCTTCTTCACCTTCTTTAGCTTCTATCTCTTTCTTTTGAGCTTCAAGTTTTTCATACTCATCAACTAATCCTTCATCATTACTCATCTTTTATTTCTTCAATTTTTATTTTAAACATAATATCTTCTCCAAAGTCATAACGAAATTTGATTTTATCTCCTTTTTTCAATCCTGCCGCGTTTATTGCAGCATCAATCCTGAAGTTATCCAGCCAATCAAATATTTCTTGCCATTCATCACATTCTGGTCCAAACTTATATTTTCCGATTTCAAAGTCATATAAGTGACATGGCTCCAAATCAAATTCTCTTTGAATCAAACTACTGAGCCAGTCAAGTTTCCTGTATCCCAGAACATCATACGAATATACATCTTTTCCTTTAGAAATCTTCAGAACAAAAACCTTATTGTCTCCTAAACCAACTAAAGCACGACTTAATATTTCTCGATTTTTCTCTCTTTTAATCAGGTTTAATACTCTTTGAAAGTCAAGCTGCTCATAAAAATCATTCCTCTTGTTTAGTTTAATATCTTTCTTTAGCTTTGTTATAAGCATCTTAACAAATCTATCCTTAGTTTGACTTCCCAATTCTTCTAATTTTTCAAGTGTAATTTCAACTATTTTCTTCTTAAAACCTCCCAACTTCCCCCTTTATCCGGGCCTATTCTCTTTAATAATCCTTTTTCTTTGAGGTGATTAATACTAAATTTAATTCCATCCTCTGTAATGCCAATAATTCCCGCAAGTTCTTTTCTTGTAATCTGAGGATTCTTTCTTATTTCATCAATAATTTTCTGGGTAGTTTTCTGGGTAGTTTTCTGGGTAGTTTTCCCCTCGCCATCAACAGTTGTGGGGATTTCTGCATCAAAAAAGAACTCAATTTTATAATAGTCTAATCCCATTGAGACAAGGGGGTCTTTAGAATAGTGCGCTCGCCATCCTTTAAACATTTTATCAAATCCGTATCCTGCATTTTCTGCTAAATCAATTACTCTAAATATTCTTGTTATTAACGGATTTCTAGGCAAAGAAATATCTCCTTTTTGTAACTCTTCATATGGTTTGGGTAATGCTCCCGGGTTAAAAAATTCAATTCTATTTGAAAATACTCTTATTCTTGGCTTCATTGGAGAAAAATAGTCAGAATGTATAAGCAGATTTACTAAAGCTTCCCTTATTGCCTTGACCTGTGGCTGGTTTTCATCTCTAAATGCGCCATTCAGTTTGAAAGGTATATCAATCTTTTTTATTAATCTTTCATAAATCGCAAAAAAATATTCATACAAATTAGGATAGTCTGACATTCTAAATTCATATCTTTTTTCAGCATCAGCGTAACTTGTCCCAAATATCTCTAAATAGTCTATTTTAAAATCAGGGAAATATTTTCCAACAGAATCTTCGTCCCCAAAAACTAATAATCCCGCCAGGGTAATATGATTATTTTCAAGAACTCTTATCTTGGTCAGAAATTCTTCATCAGAAAGAGTGTTATACTGATGTTCCGGTTTTATATTCTGTAAATAAGTCCTATATCTTTTAATGCTTTCCTTATTCAAATCATTTATTTTTAATTTAGTCACTTCTTTATCTTTAGTTCCAAATGCAGAGTCTCTAAACAAGGAATTAACTTCCTCCTGCGTTGCTCTTTGATCTCCACTACCTGTTCTTATAAAAGTATTTTTAGGATTATCATAAAAAACAGGCTTGCTCTCTGCAACGGGTATGTAAAAAGCAAGAACTGTTTTATTATCAAAGTTATACTTTTTACATTTAACTTCTAATTTCTTATTAAATTTCTGACCATTTCTTAAGACTCCTATAAAATCTTGTTCTACTTTTTCAGGATTTGAAACACCAAAGATAGTATATTCTTTTCCTTCTTTCTTTACTCCAAAGACAAGCCATCCTCCAGCAGTATTAGAGAAGGCACTTACAGTTTCCCAACTGTTCTTGGGCACTTCAGACTTTGCTTCTTTAACCTCAAAGTCTTCCCATTCAATATCTCCTAATTTTTGAACCAGCTCTTGTTTGTTCATATTTCTGTCTCAGTTATAATCTTATTTATTAGTTTATTAAATTTATTATTCTTCCCTATCCTTCCTCTTCCCCCAATAACTCACACCACCCACAAATTTCATCTTCCTTGCTCTAAAAGCCACTTCCAAACAGGCTTTATAATTATCTTCTTGCCATTTATATTTTCTTCGCCTTCTTTATCATAAGTTAGAATTATGCCATCTTTAAGATTATATTTTTGCATAGCTTCCAAAAGACCTTCTATTTCCCTCTTTTTTGTTATAGGGCTCTCTAAATTTAGGCAAACCTGTATGGCCTGAGTAATTTTAATCCCTTCTCTTACTACAAAATCACATTCTTTTTTGTCTAAATGATAATAAACTTCAAAACCTTCTTTTAGCAATCCTATAAAAACCAAATTTTCTAATCTTTGCCCCCTATTTTCCATAAAGTTAAATGCAACTGTTTTAAGAAAACTATTATCTAAAACATAAAATTTAGATGAAGAAACCTTTTGTTTTTTCAATGAATAATCAAACCTATTGATAGTTGAAGCGAGAAAAACACTCTTCATATATTCAATATAATTTTTTATCATGCTTAAGCTCTTTATTCCAGAAATCATCTTTAAAGTAGAATAAGAATAAACTTTGCCTACATTTGAAAAAAGATATAGGATAAGATCTTTAATTTCCTTTGTCTTTTTAATGTTATATCTTCGAATTATGTCCTTATTAAGTATATCTTCAAAATATTGCTTGGACAATTCTAAATCATTGTTCTTTATTACTAAAGGGAAGCCTCCTTTTTCAAAATACTCTTCAAAGGCACCTATCAAAGTTATTCTTTCATTAGAAGTTTTTGGATTTTCTGGAATCTTTTTAAACATTAGAAATTCTTTAAATGAAAAAGGGTATAGTTTTAGAACTTTATTTCTTCCTGTTAAAAATGTTGAAATTTCTGAACTTAATAAACTTGAATTTGAGCCAGTTACAAAAACTTTTATTTCTTTGGCAAAAAGATTATTAACCCACCTCTCCCAAGAAGGAATATTTTGAATTTCATCAAAAAAAAACACAATTTCTGGTCCAATGCCATGCAATTCTTTAGCAAAGTTTTCTATATCCTGAAAATTTTCAATCTTAAAATCTGTAAATTTAACATCGTCAAAGTTTATGTAAATCTTTTTTTTATTAATCTTCTTGGAAATAATCTTTAATAGTGTGCTTTTTCCGCATCTTCTTATGCCTGTTATAATCACAATTTCATTTCCTCTTAAATAAGGCTCTAGAGATACTTCTCTTTCTATTAATTCTTCTTCCTTATTAAATAATTCTTGCTGTTCGTTCAAAAGCTCATATAATCTTGTTTTTTCCATGGTATCTAGTATGTTAGGGGGTTTATAAACATTTCTTTGCCATTTAATAAGCATTTATAAACACATGTTAAATAGCAATTAACCATATTACTTCATCTCCCCAGCATAACCCCCTCATTCATCTTCCCTGCCCTAAAAGCCACTTCCAGACAGGTTTTATAATTATCTTCTTGACTTTTTTACCCTTTATTTTAATTTCATCTTCCTGATCGTAAGTTAATATTAATCCTTCTTTTAATTTGAATTGAGTCATTGCCTCGCTTAATCCAGAAATTTCTCTTTCTTTAGTCTCTTTATTAAAGTCATAGCAAACCTGTATGGCCTGAGTAATTTTAATCCCTTCTCTTACTACAAAATCACATTCTTTTTTGCCGCGAAAATAAAATATTTCTTTTTTCATTCTAAGCAGTTCAAGAAAGACAGTATTCTCAAGCAGCTCGCCATATCCCTCTGTGTTTTTAGAGCTTAAATAATTGGCAAAGGCATTATCTATCAAATAAACTTTTTTATTTGCATAAACTCTCTTTTTAAAAGAATAATCAAATTTCTGGACAAGAAAAATAAGATAGCAATTCTCCATAAATTCGAAATAATCTTTTACAGTTGTAGAGCTGCCCAATCCTGTTAGTTTTTTTAGAGAATTAAAGCTTATTTCCTTTGAGAAATTGTTAACCACAAAATAAAGAATCTCCTTGAGAGACTTTTCATTTCCAAGTTTATATCTTGTTATTATATCTTTGTATAATATGTTTTCATAAAGGGTTTTAATATACTCTTTATTTCGGCTGATTAGATATTCCGGAAGCCCGCCTTCTTTAATATATTCAAAAAGATATTTTTTAATTAAAGCTCTTTTTTCTGTTAAATAAAAATCATTTTTTCCTAATAGAAAATTCTTTAATAAAAGATATTCTCTAAATGAAAAGGGGAAAAGAGTAAGATTTAAATGCCTTCCAGTAAGATGTGTTCCGAGCTCTTGGCTAAGTGTATTTGCATTTGAGCCAGTAACAAAAACCTTTTTATTTTCATCATGAAGCCTTCTGACAAATCTTTCCCAGCCCAAAACATTCTGTATTTCATCAAAGTAAAATAGATTTTTGACACCGAACAATTCTATAAGTATCTCATAAAGATCTTGAAAATCTTGAACACTGAAATTAACCAGTCTATCATCATCAAAGTTTAGATAATATCCAGGGTATTTTCTTCTTAATTGTTTGAGTAAGGTCGATTTTCCGGTTCTTCTTAATCCTGTTAAAACTATAACAAAATCGTTTTTCATGTATTCTTCTGCCTTTGCAAAGATTTCTCTTTCTATGAAATTCCCTTCCAGTGAGAGATTATTTTGATCCAAAACAATATTTTTTAATTCATTTTTGTCCATATAGAACATCAGTAAGCAGGGTTTATAAACATTTCTATTTACAATAGTAATTTTAGCATTAAAGTTTCCATCTGCAATAGTAGTTATTCTGCTCTAGATTATGCTATAATTCATCTATAGCAAAGACAAAGAAATGGTAAAATACTAATGTCTTTTGCTATATTTTTATATTCCTTGCTTTCTCATTCATTCTTCTTCCCCTCAACATCCTTCCACTTCATCCTTTCTCCCCAATCTCAAACCTCTCGGCCTTCATCCCCAACAGCCCTGCTGCCTTCCTGAAATTTACATCTTGCGAATAAACTTTGTCAACCCCTTCTTTCTTAAAAGCAAGAATTATCTCAGAATCAGGATAATGGCAATCAATTTCTAACTTCCTGCATTTTTCTTCAAAATCATGAATTTCTTGCTTTTCTGCTTCGTCTTTAACAAGCAATATCCTGTTTCTTTTCATAAAACTCATAACAACTCCTTCAGTATATTTATCCTCTAGCTCTAAAGTTTTAATATATTTAACCATTTCCCAAAGGCATTTTGGATGAGTATAAATTGTAAATTCAGCATCTCTTAATTTAGCCAAATCTTCAGCTGATTCAAACAAATTTATAAATATATTAGTATCAATTCCTATTTTCATTCTTCTCCCCAGTCAGAAACCCAAGGTTTCCGGCACCTTCCTTAATCATCATCCTCAACATCCTTCCTCTTAGAAAGAGAGATGCGCCAATCCTTCTCCTTACTAATCTTCCCATGTATTTCCTTATGATTGTCTAGCTCCCCCTTGAAATACTTTGATTGGAGTTTAGGATAACAAATCATGCTGCACTCCTCATAAATTCCCTTCTCCTTCATCAAAGCCAAGAATTCTTCCCTTTCCTCTGGAAGGATTATTTTATCAAACTCCTTAACTTTTGCAACCATGTTGCTTCCATAAACTGCATCAACTCCCAACTGCTTTGAAAATTCTATTAGTTTGCTCTTGAATTCTTCTTCTTGTTTTTCTAGCTCCTGAAGCTTTGTTTTTAATTCTGCGTAAGAGTCAACTAGTTTTAAACCATCATCTTTCTTATATTTTTCAATACTCTTTTCAGCTTTCTCATCTAAAATAGTTTCATGCTTAAAACTCGGGCACGAGTTTTTATATCCGCAATAATTACATAAAGCAGACTGCTTTCTTGGAAAATTATTCTCTTTTTCAGATTTTTCTATATCTTTTATGAGAGATATAACTTCATCTTGCAAGACTTCTAATTCTTCTGGACTTCTTTCTGAAGTTACTTCCTTATCAAAAGCAAGCATATGCCATTTTAGTATAACTCGCTTAGCATCTTTGAACTTATCTTTAATCCAAATAGAATACATAGCTAATTGCCTGTCTGAATCAGCCTCCTCTTGCATCTTAATTCTTGCATTTGTCTTATAATCACAAATATAATAATTTCCTTTTTTATCGCATCCCAGTTTATCTATTCTTACATGCCACTGGTTTCCATCTTTCAAAGTCATCCTGTCCTGAGTTTCCAATCCTAAAATAGTCATATCATCATCTTTATGAGAATTATAATAATCTGAAACAAATTGCTCCCCCATCTTTCTGTAATTATCTGCCTTCAATCCCTCATCTTTTTTTACAATTAAAATATCCTCAGTATACTCTTTCTCCCATAAATCCCTATAAAACTTAATAAGAATTTTCTTCTCAACTCTTTTCTTGAATTTTTTATCTTTGTACATCTTCTCCAAAGTCTGATGTACAATATCTCCCATAAATGCCTCAATTGTTGTAGATGTCTCAGGCTCTATCTTATCAATATAATGCAGTTTATACTGAAAAGGGCAGTTTTCAAAACTAGAAACCTTTGAGTGTGAGTATATTGGCATGATTACATTAGAATTCTTCAGTTTTTAGAGTTTTCTAAACAATTCTCTTGCCTTATTAGCAAACTTTAAAATATCTTCTTTAGAATCCAGCATTTTTTCAGGCAAGTTATTCAAATCAAACCAGCAGTAATCTTCAGATTCATCATTTAATATTATTTTTGTATTTTCTGGAATTATTGCTGCATAAACAATATGAATAACATGCCAGTTTTTAAAAATAGGATTGTCAGGGTTTTCTACTATTGCTATCTGTTTAAGATTTTTCTTTTCTAAATTAACACTTATTTCTTCACTTGCCTCTCTAATAGCTGCATCTATTGAATATTCTCCAGGCTCTATTTTGCCACCAACATTTCCCCACTCACCTAGATATGTGCTTACTTTCTGCTTGTTTCTTTTAATTAGCAGTATTTTAGAAATATCTTTATTAAAAATACATACAAAAACTCCTAAACTAAATTTCCTTTCTTTCATATTGATGCTAAGAATTAAGTATTTTAAAAACCTAACTAAAAACGAAATAATTTCGGGATACTACACCCTTTCAAAAAACCAAAAAGCTTAAAACCCTTTCAAGGCTTTAGATAAAGAGGATAAAAAAAAGATGGTGGCAGAAACAGTTATACAGCAGCTTATTCTCCCTGCAGCTTTAGGTTTAGTTGGGGGAGCAGTTAGAGGTGTTGTTGGTTTAATTAAGGCTATGAGCCTTAAACGCAGGATTATCTGGAGCTATTATCTTATCACTTTGCTTATTGCTATGATTATTGGAATGTTTGTAGGATTAATTTTCAGCTTTGATTACAGACTTGCTGCACTTGCAGGATATGCTGGAACTGATATTTTAGAAGGAATTTATAAAACTTTTAAGACAGATAAAATTTATGTGAAAAAATGAATATCTCTATCAGTTTAGATAATAAAGAATTAAAGCTTCTTGAAAAAAGAGCAAAGAAAAACTTACTCAGCTTAAAAGAGCAGATTGAAGATATAGTTCGCAGGAGCTGCATTTCAGGTGCAGGAAAAGTCAGCTATACCCCAAAGATTGATGATTCTCTAGTAGAAGCTTTCTCCAGAGTTAAAAGAAAAAAATAAGATTTTTTTCTTTTTTACAGATATAAAAATCTAATTTCCTTCTTCAGAAGTCGCAATCACAAAGTTTATAAATAGGTAAGTACATGTAAGTACATATATCTAGAGAACATGAGCGACAGAAAACATATGAAGAAAATAAGAAAAAAAAGAATAAAATCTATAGCAAGGCAGATAGAAAAGCATGAAGAAAAGATAGAAAACAAAGAAGGCAGACTGGACACAACAAAAGATTACTGGCAAAAAGAGATTGATGAGAAGTTCGTAAAGCAAATAGGAAAGGATGAAAAATATTTGGGAGACAACAAATGAACGCAGAAATACAAATAAAGAAAGCAGTTAAGGCAGGAAACTCTTCAGCAGTTATACTCCCAAGAGCATGGCTTAATCAGGAAGTAAGAATTGAGTTAGTAGAGAAAACTCCTGAATTAATACTAATTGATGTTCTAAATATTGCGAAAACTCATATTCCTCTGAAAGAAATAATAGGAATTTATTTAACAGGAAGTTATGCGAGACATGAAGAGGATAAAAACTCGGATATAGACATTTTAATTATTACTAAAGATATAGATAAAAAAGTTATTCAAGAAGGAATTTATAGCATCTTAATAGTTTCAGAAAGACTCCTAAAGCAAAAATTGGAAAAGGATTTATTTCCAATAGGGCAGATGATAAGGGAATCTAAAGCACTTCTTAATTCAAATTATCTTAATAGTGTTGAGATAAAGGTTACTAAAAACAATATTAAATGGTATCTTAAGACAACTGAACAGAAGCGAATTTTAATAAAACAAGCCCTAGAAAAAATAAAAGTCAGCAAAGCAGACAATAGAATTATTTATACTTTAGTTTTAAGAATAAGAACCATTTACATAATCCAAAAACTGATTAAAAATCAAGAATATTCAAAAAGAGAATTTCAAAAACTAATAGAGAAAGTTTCAGGAAGCAAAAGCGCATATAACTCTTATCTCTCAGTAAAAAGTGATTTGGCAGAAGTTAATAAAACATCCAAAGAAGAGGCTGAAAACCTGTATAATTATCTAAAAAAACAGCTAGAAGAATTAAAGAAAATTACCTCTTAAAATATAAAAATTTAACCACTAAAAATATTAGAGAAAAAATTCCCAATTGCTGAAGCAACATTTACTATTGCGCCCCCAACCTTAGCAACAACTCCATCTTCAGTTCCAGGATTATCTCCAAATTCTTCAGAAGCATCTTTACATTCAACACTAACAACACACTTCCAACCCCCTCCAGAATCCCCCATTACAGGTTTGCCATAACAATGCTCGCAAGTCTCACATTCTTTTTGCTTGGCTTTTAATTTTGTATCATCTAGGCAAGGCCCCGCATATAGATAAATACAAGAAGCAGCACATCTCTGGCATAATTCATTTCCAGTTTCTCCTTCCTGGCTGTTTCCACATATAGTTCCAGGAGCTTCTGCATTTACGCAGTTAGAAATACAAAGCTGTTCAGCACCCATACTTGATTCATCAGGAGCTTTAATCATTCCACATTCTTTATCACAAGCTTCTCTATTTTTTTCCTGACAAGAAAAATCATAATCTCCACAATCTTTTTTTGTACATTCAGATACACATTTTTGTTCTGTATTTTCTTCTGGTTTTACTGCATTGCATTGAGTTCCGCAATATTCTTGGTTTCCAGTGCAATTAACTCCAGGAGAGTCGCATTTCATACAACTCATCATGCACTTCTGTTCTTCTTGACTAGGTCCAAAACTTGGAATTTGTGATACTACAAATCCTGTTATACCTCTCCATGATAAGAATAATAAAACTACTGCCACTAATGCAACTATTAAGACTAATCCTCCTTTTTTCATGTTATTTAATAGATTTATAGATATAAAAATCTAATCTTTATTTAAAGTTTTAAGCTCCTAAAAACTTCAACAAGCTATATACTAAAAATGCAGGCCAGACTATTGCCTTTAGAACTCCAAGAACTCCTATCCAGAATCCAGTTGCTATTGAAATATTGTAGATTGCAGCGCCTATAAATCCTAAGCCATAAATTCCACTGCATCTAGCATGACCATGCCACTTTTTGCATCCACAATTACAATCACATTTCTCTTTACCTTCTATTTTCTTTTTTGCCATTATATTTTCCCCCTTTTTGTTTATTTTAGTTATTATTAAGAAGTATAAAAATGTTTACTTTTCTATTCTATAAACTGCTTCAAACCTATTCTTCCTTGATTAATCCAGTATTCATTTTCTTTAGTTTGATTATTATTTTTAACTTTTTCATAGTTTGCACTCAATAGATGCATACCATGAGCCAATTCTATATATGTTGGAAGAGCTTTAATTTCGTTTTGTGTTAGAGAAACTATTTCTTGATATTCTTTTAGAGCAATTTTGAGATTTTCTGTGCTATTCTTTTTGCTTTCTTCATCAAAGAACAAATTACAAGATAATACTGCTAATTCTTGTATCCTTGGATAATAATTTGAAACAGCAAAATCAATTATCCACAATTTATTTTTCGCCTTAATAACATTTGTAGAAATAATATCTCCATGAACAAAACAATGGGGCAACCTCTCTATGTTTAGCTCTTCAAACTTGCTGATTAGAGGCTTAATTAATACCAAATCTTCTTCAGGCAAATATTTATATTTTTTATTATACTCTTCAAGGAAATTAACAACTGCCCATGGATCATATACAGGTTTTGGTTTAATAGCTATAGAATTAATAATTGCTGCTTGCTTCGCTAAAAATTTAATTTCCTCTCTAGAAGCTTTTTTATTTAACTCATAAAAAGTATTTCCTTTTATGAATTCAAGCAGAACAAGTCTTAATCTAAAATCATCAATATTTATTTTGTCAAGATATTCTCCATGGTCTGTTTTTATAAGTCTAGGGGTTGAAATTCCTGCCTTAATTCCTTCTTCTATAACTTCTATATATCTCTTACAATCTTCATCATTCCTAATACTGGCAAATACTTTAACAAGAAACTTGCCCTTAGAGGTTTCAAGAATATAATTAAAATCTTCATATCCTGTCAAGATTATACTATTAGCCTTAAATTCTCCAAGATCATAATTTCTACAAACTCTAATAGAGATTTCTTTAATATCTCTATCAAACTTTATTCTTTTTTTAAAATTTTCTTCCATATTATAAATTAGATAAGAGATTATAAAAACCTAACTAAAAATTCTAAGAAATCCTATGTAATCTTCATAGCCCGCATAATCTTGTCAAGCTTTTCATTAATCTGATTAATTTGCTCTCCTGATATTCCTTGAGGAGAAATTGGCTTTATTATATCAAAGCATTCTTTGCAATAGATTGGTTTTCCTGAAGTTGGCTTAAAAGGAACTTCACACTCTTTTTTGCATTTATCACATATTACTTTAAACTTTTCGAGAGGTCTTCTATCATAGCTTCTTGGTCTATCTCTTCCAAACCCAGAATCTCTGTCTCTAAACCCATCTCTTCTTTCAAAAGATCTCCCACTAGATCTGCCTCCGGCTCTTCCTCCAAATCCTCCACTATTTCGTCTAAATTCTCCCATGTTTATCTATTTGATTATTTGTTTATAAAAGTATGCATGAAGAGGTGTTGTATACTAAACACCACTTTTGATTTTTATTAAAAATCTTGCTATCCTAATATCACTTAATTTAATAGCAATATTACCATTATAAAAAGTAATTAATAATATTTATTGAATATAATCTAGATTATCTAGCACTTGCAGAAATAATATTAACAAATAATAAAGTAAGTTATGATAATTTTAAGAGATGATAACTATATAGTATTACACGAAGATAATGAATAATTATCTCCCCCAACTTCTAATATTGCTTTTCCAGGAACTTCTCGAATTTCTCTGATTCCTCCTATTTCTTCCATGCCTTCCATCACTTCTTTCATGACTTCTTTCAGAATTTCTATTACCATGATATCTTCCATCACCATTTCTTCCACCTTCTCTATTTTCTCTTCCACCTCTTCTAAAATTATTTCCTCTAAAATTGCTTCTCTCCCTAGAACTATTTCTTCCTCCTCTAAAACTTCTCCCTCCAGCTCTATGAGAATTATGTTCTTTAGTTTCTATTCCTAGTTTTTCAAACGCAGGCAGTATTTCCCGCATAATTGTCAATTCAGGATCTTTCAATACATTTTCAAAATTTTCATTGTCCATCGCTGCAACTAAGCTTACTGCTTTTCCTTTTTCTCCTGCTCTTGCTGTTCTTCCAATTCTATGAATATATTCTTTGCTATCATTAGGAATATCATAATTATAGACATGAGAAACTCCTTTAATATCTAAACCTCTTGCAGCAACATCTGTGCACACAAGAACTCTTACTCTCTGATTTTGAAAATCTTCTATAACTCTCATTCTTCTGTTTTGGGGAATTCCGCCATGTATTGCAGCAGTTGCAATTCCCTGGCTTTCAAGCTTTCTAGCCACAATATCTACTCTATGTCTTGTGGCGCAAAAAACCATAATTAATTCAGAATCCTCATTTTTCAATAAGTGTGCTAGCAAAGATAATTTGCTGCTTTCATCTACATTGTAAAAAAATTGCTTAAGCTTGCTTGGATCAACATAAGACTCTGCAGAAACTTCAACCTGATCATTCATATATTTTCTTGCAAGCAAAATAATTTCTCGAGGCATAGTCGCAGAAAACATCAATGTTTGTCTTTTTACAGGACAGTTTTTTATTATTTTTTCCACATCTCTTATAAATCCCATATCAAACATCCTGTCTGCTTCATCTAATACTAAAATTTTAATAAATCTTAAATCAATTGTTCCTCTGCTAATATGATCAAGAAGTCTTCCAGGAGTTCCTACAACTACATCTGCTTGCCTTAGATTTCTAATCTGTTGTCCAACTCCAACACCTCCATAAATAACTATTGTTCTTAAAAAATTATATTTTGAGAATTTTTTTAAACTATTTGCATCTTGTTCTGCAAGCTCTCTTGTTGGAACTAGAATTAAGGCCTGAATTCTTTCTTCATGCTTGCAGGCATGTATAATTCCTGCACCAAAAGCTAAAGTCTTTCCGCTTCCTGTGGCAGCTTGTGCTATAACATCCTTTCCTTCCAAGACAAACGGAATCGCTTTCTCTTGTATTTCAGAAGGTTTTTCAAAGTTTTCCTCTTCTATAACTCTGATAATTTCTTCTTTTATTCCTAATCTTCTAAATGCCATATTAGTATTATAAATTAATAAAAAATACAAAAAATAAAAAACAAATATAAGTTTACTTAAGCTGTTTTAAGTGAAACTTTTGTAGCTTTTAAGCCTCTATCGCCTTCAGCTGGTTCAAATGTGACATCACTGCCTTCTTCAAGTTGTGTTCCTTCTGTCAAGTCTTTCACATGAACAAAGTAATCTTTTCCATCTGTGCCAGTAATAAAGCCATATTCTTTCACTCTATTAAACCATTTAACTTTTCCTTCCATTTTATCCTCCATTGAAATTTAGCATGTTAGAACAAAGTCCTAATCACTCGAATTGTTCATTCTATACATAGAAAAAGCTTTTACAATTTACTATATACTGCTTTTAATGTGTAAACTCACTATATAAACTTAACTAATGTTTTTTTGATGTGTGTGCCTAGGAAATATATATTTGACGTGGGCGCATAGTGTAGCAACTCTTATAAATCCCCTTTGTATAATAAATATAATGGCAGAAAAAAAAGAGCAGCAGGAGCTTCTGAAAAAATCTGAAATTAGCTTATGGCTAGATACTTATGATGATATATTCTCTGATTTTGATCCTCGCCCATATTCCCAGAGAGCTATATCAGATGATTTTTTACTAGAAGCAAAGAAAGCAAGCAAAGATAAAGAATCTGGAATAGAATTAAAATTTTTAATTCCAAAATCAATAAGAAAAGAAGAGCAAGAAGGCCTGATAGTAAGAAGGCTTCGCGAGCACTTTAAGAAGCATGCAGACGAGTTGAAAAAAGACTATAAAAGTCTGGTGAAAAGAGGCATGCAGTTTGTAGTTATTGGAATTATATTGATGTTTCTTGCCACATATATTCTTGTAAGATACCATGAAGGTTTAGTTACAGGATTTCTTGTGGTTTTTCTTGAGCCAGCGGGCTGGTTTTTCTTTTGGGAAGGTCTAAGCCAAGTAATATTTGAATCAAAAAAGAAAAAGCCAGATTTAAAGTTTTATGAAAAAATGGCAAAATGTGAAATAACTTTTTGGGATTATTAATCTGCACCATAATTATATTTATATATTCTCATTTTATCTTGCAGTTATGAAGAAAGAAAAAGATGTTGACATTAAAATTAAGATGATTTCTGCTGTTACAGAAGCTCTAGCTTTCAGACGCATTGAGCAGGATAATGAGAAAATTCTAAGCCATATCTCTTTGCTAGTTTCTGGGGAGAAAAATGAAGAAACAAAGCTGGCAATGATTGCAGCAGCATCTAAATCCTTAGAAGTCGCAGACGCAGGATTAAAAGACAAAGAAATAATAAAGAAAGTTATTCAAGACTCTCAAAATATACTAAAAAATATCAAAAAGATTTAAGATTACTTAAATCTTTTATAATTATATTATCTCCAGGTATCATTTTTAATTTTAAAGCATCTTCAGATTTAACAACAATTGGTTTTCCTTCTGAGCATTTTATTTGCCTTAAGTCAGGCATCTCTCCTATAAACATATTTTTTTCTATAATTTTATCAAACTCTCTAATCTCTTGTGTATATTTCTTAAAGAATTTATAACTTTTAAGTTCTATATTTAATTCTTCTCTTATTTCCCTTAGTAAAGCCTGTTCTGGAGTTTCATCTCCTTCTATTTTCCCTCCAAAAAATCCAAATTCCTCTCCATATTTTCTTCTATCAAACTCTCTTCTGTCTTGTAGGAGAAAGTTTCCATTATTATCATAAAATAAGATTATTGATACTTTTCTAATTTTCATGTTTATTGTTTGATAATTCTGAAATATAATAAAAAATAAATAAAATAAAAAACTGCTGAATAGGCTTATGCAGCCTCTTTCATTTCTTCTTCGTCTTCTGCTTCTTCTTCCATAGTTTCAGACTCTTCTGTTTCCTCAGAAGCTTCTTCTTTCTTTGGCGCCTTAGGCTCAAAATCAGATCTTGGTTCAAGTCCTTTGCTTTTCATAAAACAAGCTTTGCAGAATACTGGTCTGTCTCCACTTGGTTTAAAAGGAACTTCGTCTTCTTTCCCGCATTCACTGCACTTTATCTTGTGCATTTCTCTTGGTCCAAAGTCTCTTCTAGGCCCTCTATTGAAGCTGCCCCCTCTTCGGAAGCCTCCACCATATGCCATCTTAAAATCCTCCATTCATGATTTATTTATACAAGAACTCGTTATACCTTCGTTTTATCTATTCTCTAACTACTTCTTATGAAAAATATATTTTATTGTGCTTTATAAACCTTGTGAATTTGTGATACTGTATAGTTATAGTCATCTATCAAAATTATCCCAAAAATTATTTTATTTTTGATTTTATAATTTATTTTTACAAATACTGAATAACTTAGATTGTATTCGATAAATACTAATAATTGCTTATTCTAATTGATAGTGCTACTTTTAGATCAGGGGCTATTAGGACAGCAAGATTATATAAAAACCAAAAGTGACGTTTAGTATACAGTATCTGAATTTGTAAAGTAAAATCTAACTTAACATTTGCTCTCCATCTAACAATGTCAAGTTAATCATATAATTATTAATAAATATTTACAAAATCTTCAATCAAGATTGGTTAATTGCAAGAATAAAATGCAGAGAGTAGTAAGGTAAAAGTAATATTGATTATTAATGTTTACTTAACAGAATTATATTCTAATTCCAGAATCCTTAACTTCTTTGCTATGCTGTTCCATTTCTCCTTGCTGAAGGCACTTCCAGCATGTATGAATCTGCCCATTCTTTTCTTTTACTATGCCTGTTCCCTTGCAATCAGGACAATTCTTATTAACCATAACTTACAGAGAAAACTCAGCTTTTTAAGAATTTGTATACTTAACAGTTATGTTTCTATACATAAATAATTAAAAATCGACTTTATTTTAGAATACTATGTCTAGAAGGACAAAAAAAGAGGAAAAACATAAAGAGTGGGTTATTCAGCAGATTTGGGGAAAAGATGTTATAGGTTTTGATGAAATCTTTCCCCCATTTTACAATCCAAAAGCTAATCAAAAAGTTCTTCCATGGATTATTACAGGTCATCTTGTAAGAAGATATCACGGGGAGAGTGAAAAAGGAACCCCTCATAGTGCAAAAGAAGGAGTATTTTCATTAAGAGGAAAACGTTCTCATCATAATATAGAATCAAGAGCATCTAACTATTTACTAGACAGAAACGGTTTTTTTTACGTTGCTTTTGAGAGAGATTTTGGTGAAAATATAGAAGTTATGCTGGCTAGGGCTTATGCTTCAATATCTATAAAGCACATTATAGAATCAAAGCTAGTGCCTGAAAATACTGGAATACTTATTCATCAATTTACAGACAACAAAAACTCTTTAGAAGAAGTTGCTTTTTGGATTGACCAGTGTTTAACTATTGCAGATGTAAGAAGTGTCCCTGTTTATTATGTAAATGGCGGAGAAGCCGAGTTAACCCCTCTTCATCGTGCAGATGTCACTTCATTTAATTTAGCAGCTTTAAAATATATAAGGCATTCAAGTCATTGGCCTTTCAGAAAAAAGAAAATTTCTTATGATTATTTTGAAGAGGCTTAAAATTATCGATAGCTTTTTTGTCTCTTTGCGCGCGCCTTAGAATCTCCTGGTTTGTATGGCTCTTTTCTTCTAATATCTGCTACTAAAAGATTTTTATCATATTCTTGGAAAGCTTTTTTTAGTTTCTCAGATTTTGTAAAAGCATATAAAGATTTTGCAATTGAAAGTCTTGCAGCTTCGGCTTGTCCTTCTCTTCCCCCTCCAGAAGTTTTAACAGAAATATCAAAATTAAAATCTCCTAAAACATTCTTTGCAATTTCTATAGGCTCAGAAATCATAAGCCTGTGAAATTGCCTAAGATTTTCATATGGTATTTTATTCACACTGACTTTTCCAGTTCCTTTTTTTATTGTAGCTTTTGCTACAGCAGATTTTCTCTTTCCTGAAACAACTAAATCTAATTTCATCTTGAGCTTACCTCATAAGCGAAAGAGCCAGAAGATTTCTGAGAAATCTTCTGGATTTCAAAAATGTAAATTTTTGAATTAATCATATTAGTTTTGAGATATCTCCAAGTTTAACATATATATGGCCTTTAACTTTTCCAGCCTTAACTTTTGCTGATTTTTCAAACTCTGCTGGCACTCCATTATAACATTTGATTCTCTTAAAAGCTGCTTGCCCTCTGCCCTCTCTAATTGGAAGCATTCCCCTGATTGCTCTTTTTAATAATCTATAAGGTGTTTTGTCAATTATAGGTCCTTTTTGGCTGCTTCCGTGCCTGCTGCTTCTTTGTAGATAATCTGCTTTAATAAATTTCATTTTTCCTGTAATAATTGTTTTTTCAGAATTTACAATAGATACTTCTTTTCCTTGTAAAGCCTGCTTAGCTACATAACTAGCTAGCCTGCCTAAAGTTGCATTCTCTCCATCAATAACTATTTTTTCTGTCATCTTGAGCACACCTCTTGTGCGAAAGAGCCAGAGGATTTTATCAAAAATCTTCTGGATTTCAAAAAATTTATTTTTTGAATCATATTATTATTTTTACTCCTTGAGCTTTTGGATTTTCTTTTATTTCTTTTATCAATATTTTAGTATCACATTTCTTAGCTTTTAGTTTTTTTAAAGCTTCTTCAGAAAAAGATAAAGCAGCAATTACTATTCTCTTGCTGACATCTCCCTCTCCAAGAACTTTTCCAGGAACAATAATTGTGTCCCCCTCTTTGCTTTCTTTATCAATTTTATCTAGATTAATAACAATTCGTTTCCTTCGAGGATATGATAGTTTATTTGCCACACCTATCCATGCTTTTTCTTTCTTAGCAGCCAATATAGTTTCCTCTAATTCTGGGTTGGTTTTTCTTTCTAATTTTCTATCAATTCTTATTTTTAATGACATTTTTATAATTTGCGAGAGAAGTAAAATTAACACTCGCGCCCCCATCTTCTCTCTGTTCGTTCGAAGATGAAAACACTCGCCTGCTAACGCTTTCACTCGCAAGATAAAACTCGATATTTTGATGGTTTATAAATCTTATCTAAGAAAATCTAGGATGGTATTCAGCTCGTCTTGAAAGACTATTATGAAGCTCGCTATCTATTGCTGATTTTCTAGCATCAAAAGTTAAAAATTGATTTACATAATTGTTATCTAATTTTCTCCCTCCAAATAAATAAATTAATCCTCCAACTACACTTTCTCTGTGTAATCTGCCTTCTTCTGCTCTCGCCTGCATAATAAGTTCTATATCACATGTGATACATTCCCATGTAAAACACTCAAAGAAATTCTCAACAGGCAAAAATAATCCATTTGCTACATGGTAAGCTAAATCCTTTAATCCTTTTCTTTTGGATTCTGTCATGTTTTTAATACTAATTGCTTCTTTTTAAGTTTTATCTCAATTCAGAATATAAATGCGGGAAAAAGGATTTGAACCTTCGCAGGCACTAAGCCATTACGTTGCTACCTTACAGTCCTTAGCATAGTCAAGATTTTCATCTTTGTAACCCGTTTGACCGCTCCGGCATTCCCGCTGAAAATGATTTGCACTTTACTATTTATATATCTTTTATTTTGCAAGTGTAAATCATTTGAGCAATTTCATCAGAGTATCTTTATATACTTATTGCTGATAGAGCTGTGAGTATAAAACTCATTAAATAAACAAAAACAATCTTATTAAAACTTATCTATAGAATGATACTGTCAAGTTATCATGACATAAACTGTAAAAAATATCTAGAAAATAAGTAGATTTCTTATAGATTATATTTAATATTATTAATAAACTAAATTATTGTCGGTATTTGTTATTGCAGTTTGTTTAAGCAAGATCTATTAAATATCTTATAGTCTTTTAATAGTATGTATAAAATTAGGGACATCACAATAAGTTTACAATACCCTATAGAACTATTTTATCTCTTTTCTCACAGCTTCTAAATTCTCACCCAAAACTTTTACTGCTGCTTGGAAAATATTTTTTGCAGGCATTCCACCCCATGACTCAATTGTAAAGAGAATTTCTTTTCCAGGCTTTATTTCTATAGCTTTTTTCCCTGATTTCTTGCAAGCTTCAACACAAGCCTCACACAAGTCGCAGGCATATAAATCATTAATTTTTATTTTCCCTTTATCATCTTCTAAAACATTCTTAGGACAAGCTTGTACACATTCTTTGCAATCATTGCAATCTTTATTAATATTAATTTCTGCTATATTCCTATAATATGCCAAGCCAGGAGAGAATTTTATATGCTCTTTTCCTATGCCTGTTCTTGCATGAGCTACTAATTCTATTTCCTGTTCTCCTGTTAAAAGGATTATCGGCATCTTATCATAAACAACATCCCCACCTTTTAATTCTCCAGAATAAATAGTCGCAGGTCCTTTTCCAGAGAGCTTTAATTCTATTGTGCATTTGTTGCATCCTTTTCCCTTGCAGCTGCATTCCTTAATGTCTCCTAGTTTTTCATTTTTTAAAGGAATTAATCCAAGCCTATGGGCAATAATTTCATCATATAAAGCAGAATCATTTTTGTAAAAAGTAACTTCATCTATTGCAATTGTATGAATTTCATTTAAACTTCTTCTGATGGCATTTGCCAAGCTTTCTTCTATTTCTTCTATAAAAACTAATTTTTCATCTGTATTTTTTATTATTTTCATTTTAGTATTTTGTTTTCTATATTTTTAAAGCTATTGAGTTGTACTTATAAACTTATTAGTATAATAATTATCTGACTTTCTATCTCCAAACAAGTATCTTAATCCTCCAACTATATCTATAACTAATGTGCTTAAATTTCTATTTAATTTTTTTTCTGCCATATTATACTCTTCTTCCTCTCTTTCCATAAGGAGCTTTAGGTCCGCCTCTTGCAACACAGGTTGTATCTAATATACTTATTATTTTCATTCCTTCTTTTCCTAATGTTCTGATTGCAGCATGAGCTCCCGGCCCTGGTGCAGGGCTTCCTGTTTTTGCTTTTACTCTGACATACAGTGAGGTTATTCCTAAGTCTTTAGCCTGTTCTGCTGCTCTCTTGGCAGTAAACATAGCAACAGTTGGATTTGCTTTTAATCTTGATTGTGTAGTCATCATTCCTCCGGAAACTCTTGATATAGTCTGCCCTGCTAAATCTGTAATATGGACTATAGTATTATTAAATGAAGTAAAAATATATGCAATCCCTTCTATTTCTTTTTTAGTTTCCATTTTTAATTTGAGCTTCATTATTTTTCTTTATTGGCATAGCTTTTAGAACTAAAGAAATTTTATTTTCTTCATCTTCAAAAACCTGGTATGAAGGAACATTAACTTTTCTTCCATCTATTGCAACATGTTTATGAACAATTAATTGCCTCGCATGTTTTGGAGATCTTGCCAGCTTCTTATCTACAAGAACACTTTGCAACCTTCTTTGTAAAACTGCTTCTTTAGTTAAAGCAAGAGCATCCCCTATACTTTTAATATTAAATCCTTTTTTCTGCAGCCTTTCTATAAACTCATTTTTCTCATTTTCTTCTGCAGTTATCAAAGTCTTGGCATTGCCTCTTATTATTTTAACAGCAAAATCAGCTTTCCAAATCTCTCTTTTATTTTTCAAGCCATATTTTGCTACAAGAGAATTTTCTTCTTCAATTCTCTTGCTATCATAAGCTTTTCTTGGTCTTTCAAATTTTTTATGATTTTTTCTTATGTCTCCCATTATGCTTTAGCTTTTTTGCCAACCCCCACAGCTTTATTTTTTCTGAAATGGCTTTTAGTTCTCTGTCCTCTTACTGGCTGCCCTAAAGCATGTCTCAATCCTTTGTAACTTCTTATCTTTTTTAACCTTTTAATATCAAATTCTCTTTTCAAATCCAAATCACTTCCAAATATATGCCTGCTCATTCCTGTATTAAAATCTTTTCTTGAATTAAGCATAAATTCTGGAAGCTTGCCATTTTTCAGAAAATCAATAATCTTTTTCATTTCATCTTCACTTAAATCCTGTATTTTCTTATTTTTATTAATATTAAGGCTTACACAAACAGCATTTGAATAACCCCATGAAACTCCTTTTATTCTTGTCAAACCAGCATAAACACCTTTATTCCCAGGAATATCTGTTCCTAAAATTCTTATAAGTCTTGCAGAATTTTCTTCTGATTTTTTAAATTCTTGCTTTGGAGCAGCAAAGCTCTTTCTAACTTTTTCTTCTCCTTGCTTCTTATGTTTTTCTTCCATGTTATTATCTTTATATCGAAGATGGCTGCATCTCTGAGCATGTCAGAAATTCTCTCTGTTCATTCGAATTTTTGAACACCATAAAACTCTCATGAGTTTTAGGTCCAAAAGTCCCACTCCAAGACTCAAGGACTTTTTGATATCAGCCTTGAAAAACCTTTCGGTTCTTACATTACAAATAAATTGTGCCTCTGTTCCTGTGTAAGCTCCTCTATAATTCTTTTTTCAGCAGCTTTTTTAGGATCAGGCAAATTTGGAATTCTTTTCTTAATATCTTCAAAACTTTCAAATGGCTTTTCTTTCCTGGCATCTAATATCTGTTTCATATGTTTTTTTCCAAATCCTGGAATTAATTCTAATTGATGAAGCCGGGTATTTATCGCTTCTGATTTATTAAAAAAGTCAACAAACTCTGTTTCTCTCTCTGTTACAATCACTGCAATAAATTCTCCTAAAATTAGCTTTGCATTTTCAGTAATCTTTTCTTTTGGGAGCCTTCCAAGAATATAATATATCTTATCTCTTTTGCCTTCACCAATATAAACTTCTTCTTTTGGCTGAAGCGTAATTCCTTTTCTAGGAACTAACTGGAGCAGAGTAAGATTTTTCTTCCCTATAGCTTGTGCTAAAGAAACCATTTTTCCTTCTAAAGGATACCCATAAGGCAGGTAATCTAAAATAACCGCAATTTCTTCTTTCTCTGTCATTTTCATTATTTATATTGTTTAACAATCTCAAGTATTTTATCACTTTCATTTTTTTCAAGCGAAATATCAACAAAAATTTTACTTAATTCTTCTGTATCTCTTGGGATTATATCTACTATTTTTGCAATTAATTCTGGTTTAAGCTTAAGGATTTCAGAGTTTTCAAGCTCTTTACTAAGTTTTTTTGCATCTGCTATTTTAAGCTTTCCAAATTTCTTGAAAAAAGGAGAAAGTTCTTTCTCTGATTTTGATTTTTCAAATATTTCTTCAGCTTCAGGCACGCTTAATGGTATTAAATTTTTAATCATCTTATTTGTTTTTTCCTTCCTTCTTATTTTCCTTCCTTCTTAGATGTATTGGGTGGATTATAAACCTTTTTTCTCTATCAAATTCATTTACCTTCACAATATAAAATTCTCCTCTTTTTCCTTCAATTTCTCCTGTTTTTCCAATTGTTTTTTCAGGAAAATTTTTAGGCACAGATAACTCCCTGACTATTGCAACTTCGTCTCCTTTTTCAAACTCTTGAAAGTACTTACTAAGTTTAATTTTTCCTTTTTCTCTTATGCTTTTTCCTTTTGATGCCATTTTGAATTTTCATCAGGAAATTCAAAAGCCAGAGGTTCATCAGAACTTCTGGATTTCAAAAATCACTGATTTTTGAATTTATTCTCTATCTTTTCTTGTGAATTTTCTTTGATTGTGCTGTGCTTCATGCATAAGTTTTTCCATTACTTCTGCAATCGCTGCAAAAAGATTGTAATCTTCTGCTTTTGCACTGAATATTCTATCTGATATTAATGTTCCTTGGACTTCGTGCAAATATACTTTGCCATGAATTGACTTTTTCATGTGCAATTTAATTTCATTGTATCCAACTTTCTCTTGTATTTTGTGCTTGTAGTTTCTAACAAGGTTATCAACAATTGCTTTTTCAGCAGGCTCAAGGCTAAAACCTATCAGTGATATTCTTCCCTCAGCCATTTAATTAATCCTATTTATTGGTTTATAAGCTTTTTCCTATCAAGAACTAGTCAGTTTAAAAGTACCTTCTTTAGAGCATTCTTTCAAATTCCCTTGTAAATCAGCGCAAACACTTCCCTGAAGCAAATTTCCCTTTTCCCGAGCATTATCCATGTTTGTCTTTATAGCATTAAACATCTTTTCTCCCCATACACCTTTTCCGCATCTGTCGCAGACATCTACAGCTCTATCATCAGAAATTCCTTGTTTGCAATATACACACTTTTTCATGTTTCTTTTCCTCTCTTTTTATTCTACTAAAATTATTTATTTTTCAGCTTTTTAAATATTTGTGTGGTATTGTGAATATTTTTAATTATGCAACTAAATGATATTTTTTTAATGGAACTTCAAGTGCTGGAAGAGTTGCTTCAGGTGTTAATTCTTTTTCAACAAAATCCCAACAATATAATTCCTGTATAGCTTGGGCGCCATCTTCCCATGAATATAATATTACTGGAATTGCTTCTCTTTGTCTTTCCATGAATTCAAGAAGAGGCATTACTCCTCTGTGTGAGCCAACATTTTTGTCTGTTATTACTGCCTCAAAAGAGCCAGTTTGTAATTGATCAATACCCTCAACAGGATTAGATGCGACCACAAAATCCAGCCCCTTCTTTTTCAAAAGTTCTCCAGTTTTTCTTGCATAATCTATATTGTCATCAACAATCAAAATTCTTACCATCACTCATACCTCAAAGCTTCTGTTGGATTTAATTTTGAAGCTTGTCTTGCTGGAAAAAATCCTGAGACTGCTCCGACTACAAATGCAAAAAACAAGCATCCAATAATAAGCCACGGGCTAAGGCTGGCTTTTAAAATAGAAGTATTTAATTGAACAGCAACTATATATTCTATCAGTTTGCTTACTCCTATTCCCAATCCAACACCAATTATTCCTCCAATAATTCCAAGCAGCCCTGCTTCAATTACAAAAATTAATAGAATATCAGAATTTCTTGCTCCAATAGCTTTCATAGTTCCTATCTCTTTTGTCCTCTCTAATACTGAAGTATACATAGTATTGGCAATTCCTATTCCTCCTACTAATAAAGAAATAGCTGCTACTCCTCCAAGAAAAGCAGTTAAAATATTTAATATTGTTCCAAAAGTTGCTAATAATTCTTCTGGTGTCAGGATAGAAAAATCAATTGTTTTTTCAGTTACATCTCTAGATTTCATCAATTGTTTTTTAGTTTCACTAGCAACATTATCTAAATCTTCTCCTGGCTTAATTTGAACATAAATCGCATCAACCCTCTTGCTTGAATTAAAAAATTCTTTAAATACTTCATAGGACATAAAAATATTTTGGTCATCACCAGGATTTCCTACTGACTTTAATATGCCTTTTACTCTAAAATCTTTGTTATTAATACTTATTTTATTTCCTAATACTATATTCCTTCCGAATAAGTTCCCTTTTTTATATAAACTGCCAATAACAATTTCATCTTTATCACCTTTTTTCAGCAGTTCTCCTTCATCAATTTTCCAGCCCGCAGCTTCTACTAGAGTTTGGTAAGATTTCTCATCATCCAAAGGAATTCCAGCAACAATATAATATCTTGCTCTATTATTAAATTCAATCTTAGCATTGCCTGCAGTCATAAAAGTAACTCCTTTTATTCCAGAAACCTTCTTTATTGTTTCAACATCATCTGTAGTCAGCTGAACAGCCCCTCCTGTTCCTGGTGCTCCTAATTGCCCTCTAGGCTGAATAAAGAACTTATCAATTCCTATAGTTCTAAACTGCTCATTCACAGCTTCTTGCAATCCAAGAGACAAAGAAAGCAGAATAAAAATAGTTGCAACAGCAATCACAATTCCGACCACAGTCAGCCAAGATCTTAATTTTCTTTTTCTTATAATTTTTACTGCAAAAATAAAATAATCTTGTATCATGCTTGGTTCTCCTCGTCAGACTTCATTCTTGGGAAGAAATGTTCAATTGATTGTCCTGCAGATAATCCTTCAATGTTTCTTCTTTGATAATTTACTCTTACCTTTTTACAACCTTGAGGAATATCAAATTCTTTTTGCATAGTTATCGAACTGTATGGAAAAGCATCTCTCTTTACAATTATATGAAATTCCCCTTTTTCAGCATCATAATAACTATCAAAAGGATTTAGAAGATGATTCATATAGTTAATGACAAATGACAATTTATTCCCCTTTAGGGTTATAGTCTCTCCTCTTATTATTGAACGTTTTCTTCTGCTTTCTGCTACTAATTCAGTTAAATCTATCATCATCCTCTCAGCGCCTCCACAGGATTTAATTTTGAAGCTTGCCTTGCTGGAAATACTCCAGCTATCATGCCAATTAATATTGAAAATGCTAATGCTCCGAAAACCAGCAGGTAGTTAATCTGAAATTTTAAAATAGTAGAGCCAAAAGCAGAATTTGCAATTTCAGAAACAGCATAACTCATTCCTATTCCAAGCCCTGCTCCAATTATCCCCCCAACTAGTCCTAGCAACCCAGATTCAATAATAAAAATATATAGTATATCAGAGTTTCTTGCTCCAATAGCTTTCATAGTTCCTATCTCCTTTGTCCTCTCTAATACTGAAGTATACATAGTGTTGGCAATTCCTATTCCCCCTACTAATAAAGAGATAGCTGCTATTCCACTAACAATTGCATTAATTATTGTTAATATAGTATTTACAGATGATAAAGCCTGTATCGGAGTCTGGACTGAAAAGTCTTCTTCCCCTAACTTTTCTTTTCTATCTTTTCTTATTGCATCTTCTATTGCTTTTGCAACTTCCTCTATATTAAATCCTTTTTTTATCTGGACAACAATCAAATCAGTCTCATCTCCAATATTAAGAAGCTTTTTCATATCTTTTTCCATCATCATTACAACAGAATTAATCTGAAATGTGCTTGCTTGTTTTAATACTCCAATAATCTGAAACTCTTTTCCCTGAATCTTTATACTCTTTCCAACTTCTAACTTTTTGTCAAAATTCTCACTATTTGCAATATCACTTCCAATAAGAATTTTTCCAGAATCATCTATATTTAACAGCCTTCCTGCATCAGTTCCTATATTAAAACTTTGATAAATTATATCAAGCTTTTTTTTATCTTCAGGCATACTTCCAATATAATTAAATTGTGCAGCTTTGTTAAATTCAATTTTACCAATTCTTATCAATCTTGAAATAACTTCATCAACTCCTGAAACTCTTTCTATTATATTAATATCATGTGAAGTTAATTTTTTTATTGATGTGCTTCCAGGAGGCCCAAATCCTGTTCCAGAATTTTGTATTGTTAGTTTGTCAACTGACAAAGATCCAAATTGCCCTGTAACAGCTTCTCTTAATCCCTGCCCTAAAGAAATTAAGGCAACAACAGCTGCTATGCCAATAAAAATTCCAAGAATAGTAAGCCATGCTCTAAGCTTCCTGCGCCTAAGATTATTAAAAGCGAGGAAGAAATAGTCTTTCATGTTAGTCTCCTCATCTTTTCTTCTAGTTCATCAGGAAAATAAACAATCTGAGTCAAATCTTTAGGACTCTTCCATCCCTTTGAATTAGGAAAACAAAAAGAAGTATTAGTCTCAATTAAATATCTAGATATCCTATCAATTGCGATGGCAAAAGCTCTTTCCCAACTAACTGCTTTTGTTCTATTTGCAGGATTACCTTCATGTAATAATAGATGCGATTTAAATTTACTGCTACAAGTCTTATAATATTCTCTCGCACCCATATTCTTAGTTAGTTCATCTAACAATATTAAAGCTCCATAAGTATTTCCTTCTTGCCACAATATAGTCACAATTTCAGCAGGCAAATGACCTAATATTCTCTGTCCCAAAAAACCATTCACTTCCCCAAACTCTCCGGTTTTTCTTAAACCACTTATAACTTCTCCTAATTTCCCTGCTAGTAATATCCCAAAATTAGTATAAATCCCATAGTCATAAGTTAATCTATGAATTTGTCTTTTATCAAATTTTACATACTCTTCATGGCATTCTTTTATAGCTTTCAAATAATCTAAAATTTTCATCTTAAAATTAGAATTCCCAACAGCCCCCTATCCTGCTTCTTCTCTTTCTTTTCTTTTCCTTCTGTTCTTTATAACTCTATAAATAATATAAATTAATATAACTATAATAATTATTCCAATATAAATAGAAGCTTTGCTTGTTGCAACAAGCCCAAATTGCTGAGCATCTTTTATATTATAAACCCTCATATTAATATTTTCTTGCTGAGTGTATTGCTTATTTAATCCATCTTTATAACTCAAGCTTATTGGCAGGCTTAAAGTATTTCCTGCATTCTGATTTACAAAAATTTTATATTGTGCTGTCTGAAAATCATTGCTGTCAACATCCCCAATATAAACATTGCCTGGAGATAATAGCTTGTAGCCAGAATTTTCTCCAAGCTGTATTTCCAAGAATTTAACATCTGCTAGTCCTTTATTAACAACTTTTATTGAAATCTCAGAATTTTGGGCTTTTAATACAACAGAATCTTCTTTTTCAACAGAAATTATTGGTTGAGAAGACACTGAGATTGTTGCAATACTTGTTCTTGGTATAGTTTTATTATTACTATCAAGATAAGTCACAGAGATAAGAACATTATATACTCCTGTTTTAGCATTTTCTAGTACGTCTATATACAAATCAACACTTTCTTGATCATTTTTTTTAATCTTGTCTATTGAAACCTGTGAATTTGTTCCAAGCCGTAAAGGGCTTGCAGCACCCAGACTTGTTATATCTTCTGTTACAACAATATTTGTTATATCTTTATTTTCATTATTATTAAGAGTCATAGAAATTGTTACATCTTGCCCGGGTTTAGCTTCACTTGGAGACACAACTAGGTTTTCTATAGTTAAAGCTGATACTAAATTAATTAATATTATTTGTAGTGCAAATAATATTGATATTCCTAAGATTATTTTGTTTGTTGGTTTCATTTATATGTTGCTCTGATTTTCATTCCTTCTTTAGGAACTACTAAGCCTCCAGAATAATATAAAGAAAACAGGGCTCTGCTATCATTAACATTATTGTCTCTTGTCTTAAAATTAATCCATTCTTCTCCTATAAATCTTTTCAAGTCTCCTCCATGTACTCTATTAAAGTATTGTAAATTACCCTCTTCATAACTTGGTGCTGTAAATTCAGGAGTATACCTTGAATTAGGTCCTCTAAAAGGGAAATGCACAGAAACTCTCATCAAAGCTTCTCTTAAAAATGGAGTTACAATTTTTCCATCCACTTCTGCTGTCTTTTTATTTAATACTGTTAATCCCCCAGAATAAACCATTTGCCATATTGCTTGTCCTGTTGACTTTTGCCATCTAACTGTTGTTATTCCCTGAAATTGTGGGCTACCTCTCCATTGATCATAATAATCAAAATTTCCAAAACTAGAATAAAATGCTTCACTTCCATCAGGCAATTTTATAGGAGCATTTCCTGATGCAAAACCTCTCTTCTTTCCTTGAACAATTGCTTCAGCAAGCTCATCTAAATTAATTTCTAAATCTCCCAAAGTTACAATTGTATTATATACCATCTTGTTAGTACCCCTTCCTTGCTCTATTTAAATAATTCATTGCAACAGCTACAGACCCCAACATTATAGCATTTCCTAAAATTATTTCACTCCTTGAATCTTGTGATAATCCATACATTGCTATCCCAATTCCTGCAAAACCCGTTGCTATAGATATTTTCATACCTATCGGTGCGGCTTTAAATGCCTGAATAATATTCTGTACTAAATCTCCTTCTTGTTCTTGTCTATTCATCTTTCAATTTCTCCATCCTTTAGTTTTACTATTTTTCTGGCCATTTTAGCCAGATTTAAATCATGCGTCACCATAATAATAGTTTTTCCTTGTTTATTTAGGTTTAAAAGCATTTCCATTACTTCCTTTCCTGTTTTACTGTCTAAATTTCCAGTTGGCTCATCTGCTAAAATTACTTCAGGATCATTTGCCAATGCTCTTGCAATAGCAACTCTTTGCCTTTCCCCTCCTGATAATTCACCAGGAAGATGTTCTAATCTATGTCCTAATCCAACATCTTTAAGTAATTTTTCAGCTCTTTCTTTTCTAGCATCAGCAGGAACATTTTGAAAAATCATAGGTAAAGCAACATTCTCTAATGCTGTTAATGTTGGAATTAAATTAAAATTCTGAAATACAAACCCTATTTTTTTCCCTCTGATAGTGGCTAAATCAGATTCAGGAAGATGTTCTATATTTTTACTATCTAAAAAAATATCTCCTTTTGAAGCCAAATCTAAAGCTCCAACAAGATTCATCATTGTTGATTTCCCAGAGCCAGAAGGCCCGGTAATAGCAACAAAATCCCCTTTTTTAATTTCCAAAGAAGCATTGCAGACAGCATTTATTTTTGCATCTCCCATCCTATATGTTTTATTTACATCTTTTAATTCAATTATTGTTGACATTTTTATTTTCCTCCAAGAACTGAACTCTCCTCAGGAGTTATTCCTCTTTCTTCAAAAACAGTCTTATATTGCTTTACTATTTCTTCAAATTCTGATCTGGCTGTATCCAAATCAATTTCCCTGGTAACATATCTTTTAAGAATTGTAGCTGCAGCAGGAGGAATCTGATTTATGCCCCCCATTTCAAAATAAATTAATTGTAAAGCTCTCGGCTTATCTAATCTTCTATATGCAACTTCTATGGATTGAATTACAAGCTGAGCAGCTCTATCTAAATTTGTTCCTTTTCCAAGAGTCTCAAATTTCCCCATGATTTGTTCTAAATCTTTTACTGCCTGTTCATGTGTAATTTTCATATCAAATTTTCTCAGAATTAGCTGAGATGCCTAATCACCTCATTTCTTTTTTAAATATAATAAGCTTTATAAACCTTCTTTTTCTCTGCATTTTATTAAATTTATAATATTAAGTTAAGGAGTCTAAAATTATTATACCAATTCGCTGTTTTTCATGTGGCAAGCCTCTTGCTCACTTATATGAGGATTTTAAGAAAAGAGTAGAATCAGGCGAAGACCCTAAAAAAGTTTTAGATGAGCTCGGCTTAGAAAGATATTGCTGCAGAGCTTTATTTATTTCTCATGTTGATTTACTTGAGATGACTAGCAAATTTAAGAAATTCTGATTTTCTATTTAATTCTCTTTTGCTATTCCACAAAGCCATGCTTAAATTTTTATACTTTAGACTATTAGCTCTTAAATGGCAGAGAAAGAAGGGAACTATTTTAAAAATATAAAAAAAGGGATGAAAGTTGAAATTCTTACAAAAAGTGGCAAGCCTGCAAAAGGTATTATAGAAGATATAGCTTCTAGAAAAGAGTTCCACGAACAAGGAATAATGGTATTGTTAAAGAGTGGAGAAGTTGGAAGAATAAAAAAAATATTTTCAGATAAACCAATAAGTGAAATAGATAATTTAATTAAAAAAGGAGAAAATAGCAGACTAGAGTTTAAGTCAGATGCTTTATGGAGCCTGAATAAAACTGAACAAGAGATTAAGGAAAGCAAGTCTTATGATTTACACACATTCAAGCATAAAGCATCAAAAGTAATTATAGCAAAATCTATAGCAGCTTTGCTAAATTCAGAAGGAGGAAATTTAATTATAGGTATAAAAGAAAAAAAATCAGGCAGCGAATTTGAAATAGTCGGGATTGAAGAAGATTTAAAGAAATTAAAATCACTTGGAAAAGATGCCGGCAAAGATGGTTATAAGAGAATGCTTATTGATGATATTCTCCGCCCTTATTTTCCATCAAAAATTTATAATCAGTTAAATCAATATTTAATTATAGATTTTGAAGAGCCGGGAGAAAAGATTATATGCAACATCAGAATTAAAAAAAGCAATGAAAAAATATTTTTGAATTTAGAAGGCAGAAAAATATTTATGATTCGCACAGAGACAGAAGCTAGGCAGATTACAGATGAAGAGCTTGTCGATTATTGCATGAGAAGATTTTCTCACTAAATCCTTACTCCTAATTTCACTCGTTAATTTTTGTTCTTAATTTTTGCCTAATAAAATTACCCGCCATCTCATTAATTTCTTACAATTTTCACATTTTGCACTCTTAAATTTAAGAAATTTTAAACCTCATAAAGAAATGCTAAGTTTTTCTTACTAAATCCCCTTCTATTTTTCTGCCAGTTTCATTTGCTATATTCAAGCGAAATTCCTGCCATTAAAATTATTTTTTCATGAAGTATATCTGGCTACAAAGTTGGGCTCTTGAACGAGAACAGGAACAGCTCTGCTTTTGAATGGCTTTTTATCCCTAAGATTTTTTTATTTCTTGCTCATTTTCTTATTGTTAATAAATAATTTTTACAGAATTCTTAATTTTTTAATAAATTTAATTCTATAATACTAGATATTAAACTTCTTATTTTATCATTTATTGCGAATAAATAAACTACCAAAATCTCCTCTCTGCTTTTCTTGCAATGCTCAGAAATTTTATTATACATCGTTTTAGTTTCAGCCAACAATTTCTCTATTTCTTCATCACGAGGCTTGTAAAAACACCTATTAAATTCTTTTAAATAATCATTAGTCTCTTCTAATAAATCCAAAAAATTCTTTGAAACCTTCATATTATTCTTGCAGTAATAAAAAAGGAGGTATTTATAAAAATCTGATAGTTCCTCCAACCCTCTTAAAAGTCTATAATAAACAGGAATATTCTTATAATTAATGTGCCCCCTTTTATTTAATATTCTTATACAAAAATTAGTAAATTTATTTATTCTTTTGTCAAGAGACATAATATTTTCTAATGAGCTTTTACTATCTTCTCTGATTGCTTTTAATACATCTTCGCTTATAGATATTAAAATAACCCATATTCTTGAAATAAGAACGTCAAACTCTTCTGCTTTTGTTCCAGTTACATCTTGGATTAAACACGAATTTTTATCTTGTTTAACAATTTCAAAGCCCAGAATATCCTCTGACAAGCACTGCTCAATTCTTTTTAGATAAGCAGGGTCATCATATTTAAGATATAATTCATCACAACCCTTTCTATGTAAAGAATTAATATATCTTATTCCAGATTTATAATTATTTTTTATATCAACTTCTATTTTTATAAATTCATCCTGCTTCTTTGTGCTTATTAAAAGCTGGCTGCCTTTTTCTTCCACATCTAAAGTTATGCCTGGCTTAAGATTATTTTTTTTAGCCCAGCTAGAAGGAATTGAAATAGTTAGTGTTGAAGGGCCGTGTTTTACAATGCTCCTCTTCATATAAATAACCATTTATGGGCAATATATAAATCTTTCTAAAATATGGTTATATAACCATTAATATGGTTACTGGTTTGATTAATAATAAATATTCCTTATTATTGCTATAATTATGGTGGGAAAATATCCTGGATATAGTCAGGCAGATTATCAGTATTTTATAAGCACTGGGCAGATTGATCATAACTCCGATGATGAAGATAAAGGAGGAAGCAGTGAGAGGATGCATAACCCAATCTCTCTTGAAACAATAGTAGACTGTAGCATTATTTTAGGTTTAGCAGGGGCTGGTGTCGCATTATATTATTTGTTTCCTTACATTAGTAATTATCTATCTAAGTAAATTTAACCAAGAAAAAAATGAAAAGCACACTTGAAGGTAAATTACTAAAATATAAGAATTTGGACTCTATACCAGATGAAGTAAGGTACTGTGCACAAAGAGGGCAAATTAGAAAAGGTGTAACAGAAGAAGATGGCTTACATGGGGTATGTTGTGAAAATACGGTAGAGGTTATTCATGAAACTGAAAAAAGTGTTGAGTGCAGCACAAAAGAATATTATCTTTTTCTAGAATATATTCCAAAATTTAAAAAATGGGTAGCTTATGCTGGAAAAACAAGAAAGTTTACTGTAACAGTACCTGATGGAGATGATTGGTATGAACAACCACAAGAAGAAACAGAAAGATATGGACCATACGAACCTCAAGAATTAGAGTTCTCTGTTATAAGAAAAGCATATCATCTTAGAGAAGATGAGAATGTTAAGAATAAATCCCCAAAAGAGCTTATCAAACATAGAACTAATAAAAAGAAAGTTAAATAGAAAGACTCTGGGTTAATTTTATTGGTGTGTTACTTAAATAAATCTTCAGCAACAATCTTAAATCTTCCATCTCATCAGCTTTCCGCAATCACATTCCATAGTCTTTTGATGCTTTTTTATCTTTCCCACTTTTATTTTTGTAGAAAAACAATATTTACAGAACTTCTTCCTGTTATCGCCTAGCCGAATATGATGATGCATAGCCAGTTTTTTTATCTTCCTAATTTCTTCTTGTGATTTTCTTCTTATATTCTTAAAGAAGTCTTCTATTTTTTCTTTTGCTTGTGTTCTGCTTAATTCCATCTTTTACAGAAGATAGCAAAGCTTAAAAACCCTTTTTCTATATCATTTTTGAAGACGGTCATAGTAGTCAGGAAATACCTCTTACCATTCCGAACAGAGAAGTCAAGCTGATTACGTCTGCGCCGGTACTCTCTCACACGAGGGGAAAACCAGATGCTGTCCTCATATTTATAATCTTCAAATTATAAAGAGTATACTCTGAAGAGTTCAAGATATTTTTTTAATAGTAATATATACTTTTATTTCTAAATCTGGGTTTAATACCCTGTGCTCTTGGCACAGCAGATTTGGAACCTCAAACTCTTATGAGTTTGATGGCACTCAGAAACTCTAAGTTTCTGATGAGACTGAAATTGCTGGTATCCGAAGGATAAAAATTTCACGGAA
>C687J35174_10001359_pt1 | contig 35653 bp, 27 predicted proteins | sample RifCSPhighO2_01_FD_35174 | JGI IMG/M metagenome (IMG submission 35174) | reverse complement strand
CCCCAACCAATGAGCGGTTTCGCCTTGAATGCTTCCCATCCCGTCTCCCACATCGTAAGTCGCGTTTGTATTGAACTTACTCTATCTCCCATCAATATTTTTATATATTCTCTTCCGGTCCATATTCCTCCCATTCCAAGAATACCTAGAACGACTACTGTCCACAGAGTTTTTTTGCCGAATTTGCGAATCGCCCACACTAAGAAATATGCCGCGCCTCCAACAAGGATTCCCGCAAGAGTACTTCTGGTTCCCGTAAGAATAACTCCGATTGCTCCAACCGGCATAAACCATAGGCCTATGTGTTTCCATATTCCTTTTTTACTTTCCTTTGCCACAATCCATCCCGCTATTATGAGGAAGAGAAAATGGCCGGCAAGAAACGAGGCATTCCCTACATACGCGCTCATTCGCGCCACCCCTTGGGAAATCTCTTGAAGTCCTGCAAGAAAGATAATATATCCTCCGAGCAGGAAAATTTTTAATATCCCACTTCGCTCTTTTTCCGAGATCCCCCACGCTATAAAAAAGAACAAAGCGAGATAATGAAGCATTCCGAAAACCCCCTCTCCCCGTTCTATTGTTCCCCAGAAAGCTCTTTCCGGATTGACCGAAAACACCGCGCTTATTGCCATTGATACCATAAACGCAATAAGAGCAAGCGAGACCGGATGAGTTGTTATTTTTTTTGCGCGTTCCGAAGAATGTGTTTCTTTTCCTAAAAGAATGTTCAGCGCCCATACAAGCGCGACTCCTTCTATAAGAATCCGAAAGCCGATTACCTTTCCGGCTGTCACGCCCATCTCCGTGTTTCGCGCGAGAAACATCGGCACGAGCGCGACTCCATACAAGAGTATGATTTTGAGAGTTCTCATAAGAGACTTTGGTATGCTCCCATCCACTCTTCGGCTATGCGCGACGTCTCAAATTTTTCTTCCACAAGCATCTTCCCCGCTTTCTTCATTAAAGCTCTTATCTCATCATCTTTTAGTATTTTGATAATTGCTTTCGCGATTTCCTCCTCATTTTTTTTCGTTACGATGCCTGCTCCGTATTCCCGCACCAAAGAAGCGACTCCCACGTGTTCCGTTACAATAACCGGAAGTCCGCAATACATTGCCTCTACCGCTGACATGCTGAAGTTTTCCGAGTATGAGGGGAGTACAAACACGTCGCTTTCTTTCAAGGCCGCAATTTTCATTTCCCCTTCAATCATGCCCGTAAAAATTACATCGTTTTGTAATTGGTAATTAGTAATTAGTAATTGAACATTCCGTTTGTATCTTTCATCATCTCCGCCTGCTATAACCAAAATGGCTTCCGGCTCTTTTTTTACCACTTCGGCAAACGCGGGGATAAGCGTATCCAATCCTTTTTTCCAACTTATCCTGCCTAAGAATAGGAGTATTTTTTTATTTTGTGATATATTAAATTTTTTTCTGAAACGTCCATGTTCAACTATACTTTTAAATTCGTTTGTGTCTAAGCCGTTCGAGATGATAATTGAATGTTTTAATGGGAGCTTGTGATAAAGATACTGCGCTTCTTCTTCTTTCACCGTAAAATGAATCGCGGACGCCTCCTTGAGCGCTTTTTTCTCGATTATGCGGATATAAAGTTTTTTTTCAAACGCGCCTTTCAATTCTAAAGGTTCCATGAGATTTCCCCGCGGTGATATGATATACGGTTTTTTGTATTTTCTCGCGTAGTATGCCCCCAATACCGATGCGAACAAAAACGTGGAAGTAACGTGTACGACATCAAATTCGCCCATATGCTTTGCGAGCGCGATGTGCAGGTCCTTTGAATACTCCCAGTGTCGTGGTAAAAATGCGGGAAGAAAGCCGACTTTCCAGTACTCTAAAATCTTCGGGAAGGATTTTTTGAAGTACCACACCTTCACTCCATCCACTAGAACCTCCTTTCTTGTTTCCACCTTATTTTCCACATCAATGTTTGTGGTATAAACCGTCACGTCAATCCCCTTTTTCACGAGCCACTTATTCAAATTATGAACGCTCCAAATGGGTCCTCCCCGATTATACGCGGGGAGATACGTTGGAACTATGTGAAGTACCTTCATCCCTCACCCTTGGCGCATTGTGTCGCCAATATTAATGTTATTTCTTCGACCTGTGTGTGAATCATATTTATTTCTCTATTTCTATCTCACCCTTTGCGTAATTATGCGTCAAGGGTGAGGGATTCATAGGATTTCATCCTAAAGAAAACTCCGATGAAAAACCAGAGTGGGACGAGGACCGCGTAGTCGTTCAAGGCCTGTCCGTGCATAAAGGTAAAGCGGAGAAGGATCGCTATTGTGAATATCATGATGGCGAAGCCAATCGGTTTTAAGGCGGAGTCCGATATTTTTCGGAGTTCACGGCGCATGGCAAAGACAATACTCCCCCACATTGCGTAGAAGGCCAGAAGCCCGATAATCCCCATTTCAAGCAATAGGTTTCGTATTCCTGTTTCGCCCAGAGATTTTTTATATGATAATGCGTCCCGTTTCTCGACATATTCAATTCCCTGTGAGAAGGCGCCCGCGCCTTTTCCAAACCAGGAAACATAATTTCCCCACACCTCTTTCATTTCTCCCGCGAATATGCCTATCCTGCTTTTTCCAATCATAGGGATGCCGTCTTTCAATTGAAAGGAGACGGTGTTTCTAAACGATGGAATGCTCCAGAGTACCGCGATAATAATTACTGCACTTAAAACCATTTTCCCATAGGATCCGAGATCGTATCTCTTTTGGGAGATACGATCTCCTATCAAATAGACTATTCCTCCGAATACGGAGAGCGCGAAAGCAGAGCGGCTTCCGGAGAGCGCCGCGCCTGCGAAAGCAAAGAGAGTTGCCGGACTTTTTATTGCCATACCTAAAAAGAATAGGAGCATGGAAACCATTCCAAAGCGTTGAGCACTGCCAAAGAAAGAACTTACTAGAGAGATATTTATCTCGCCGGAATGGAACCTAGTACTATCCGTAAACGGATTCAAAAGCGCGATGTCGGTATTGTGAAATATCTGTTGAACTGCCGCGAGCATGAAGAGAGGAATCGCGGCGTATGAAATAATTTTTATAAATCGTAATACTTGCTCTTTTTGATTAAATATTTCATATCCCATCCACACAAGAGGAATAAACCAAAGGTAGTTCCTGAAAGCTACTATGCTTGTAATAACACCCGCGGAATTAGGACCAAGAGCGCTGAACATAAATATTGCCGTAAATACTGCTATAAGAAACAAAAACTTCGGTTTCCACAAAGATTTTTTATGTCGCGCGAAGTATACAAAAAAGCATCCGTATGTTAAAAATAATGTCATATCTAATACCAGCATCATCTGCCATGGTTCCTGTGGCACCAATTTTCGAACCAAGTCTCCTGTGAAAAGCCACACAAATACTCCAAATACAAGCGGGCGCCAGAATGTTCCAATTTGTTCCATGCAACGACTCCATTTGATTGTAAGACAAAGATGTATGAGATACATGAAAAGAGCGAGTTTGACCGCTCCGGCAAAAACTGAAGCCACATCATTTTCCATGCCTTTTATAAGATCTGTCCATAAAACGGCATAGATGGCAACTCCGCTTGGAGCACTTCTTGGAAAAGAAATAAGAAGATCAAATATATATCGGAATATAAACCCGATTATGAAGAGTCCTCCTATAATTCCCCAAATTCCGAAATTCATGTATAAGTCGCCTACCATGGTCGGACCCACGTTTGTGCTTTGATCCTCTGGACGCAGAACTCCATATTCCTGACCAAATTTATTTCCCTGAAAGGATATCACCGGCTTGTCTTTCCATATAAATCTCGGTGGACCAAGGCTTATGAAAAAATTAAATAAGCTTTTTCCATATGAATAATGCTCTGTCTTTTGTATGATTGCCGAAATGACGACATTTTGTGAAAATCTTCCTACGGTTGTATCTACCGCGATCTGTCCCGCTTTTGACGTTTGTATTGAGTTTGCGATATTCCCTGGATTTTCTAGCCATGCCCCCACTGGCATGACAATCATGATACTCATCGTGACAACCGCAATCATATGTTTCCAACTTTTTTTATACGCATAATGCCGTACAACCGCGTATATCATGAGAGCCGTAATAACGGGAAGACGATTTCCTGTTAAAAGTCCGCTTACAACCTCAATAGCAAGAATCGACCAGCTAAAATTTCTCCATTTTTTATGCGCCTGATGTTTTTCCGACGCGAGATAAAAGGCACGGGCAAAAGAAAGCGCGAGAAGCGCGAATCCCGGTATCGCAAAATAGCCGGTAAACTGCCCAAAGCCACTCGCGTTTATCGTTCCAAAAAGAGGTTTTAGATGAAAGATTCTTGTAGAGATAAAGTAGTGGCCGTTTAGAAACATAATCACCTTCCCTCCAATATCCAGAACAAAGAGCGCAACAAATGTCCAAACTGTATTTTTTTCTTTCCATGAATTATCCAATCCAACACAGCAAGGTCCTTTGTTCCTGAATTTCTTTACATGATATCCAGCGATGAATGACAGCAATCCAAGAATAAGGATTAGAGCAACTCCTACGGGCAATGAGGCGTTTTCTCTCAACGAATAATCAAGACGCAAAGCGTTCGCGCCCACCAAATATACAAAAGGCAGGCCAAAAAATATAAAGAGATAATATAACGAGAATGAGTTTCCTAAATTAAAACAATCAAATGTTTTTATTTTTTCCGCAAGAAATTTCAACATGAAGATAACGCTTGAATTATTCCTTCAATATCTTTTTCGTATGAAAAATGCCGTACGAGCATCTCCGATTCTTTACCAAATGATTTCCTTGTGTTTTCATTCCCTACCAACATTTTGATATGTTCGCTTAATTTTTTTATGTCTCCTTCCGGGTACGTGAATCCGTTTATTCCTTGACGCACGAGATCGGCCGCGCATCCGACAGAATCTGAAACAATAATAGGCAGAGAGAAGTTCATCGCTTCGTTTACAACAAGCCCCCACGTTTCTCCCCTGCCCGACGGCAGTACGAATACATCGGCTTCTCTGTAATACGTTGAGAGGGTTTCTTGATTTACAAAGCCCGCGAATCGCACATTTTTTATCTTGTTCTTTTGAACGTACTCTTCAAGTTCTCTTTTTAGGCTCCCTTCTCCCACCATTACAAGCTGGCTTTTTGCGTCAAATGGAGCAAATGCCCGTATGAGGTCAAGAGGACGCTTTCTCGCAATCAACTTCCCCACAAAAAGAATGGTTATGTTCTTGTTCTGATGTTCCCCGCCTTGAGATCCGATCTCCAGAGGAGATCGGATCTCAAGTAGGCGTATATTCGCTTCGCGGAAGCGAGCATTATCAACGGCGTACGGCACATAAAAAAGTTTTTTCTTCGACACGCCCAACCATTCATAAAATTTTTTGTTTTCTTTTCCAATAAAAAGGCATGCTGACATTTGTTGAAATAAAAGACACAGCACCTTTCTTTTTATTGCCTGCGCTATTCCTCTTTTTTTCTTTTCCTGATTCAAAGGATTTTCTCCATATATGAATACTTTTATTTTTCTCATCCGACAAAGCAAGCACGCGAAAAGATTCAGCCACGAGTTCCAGCCATACACAATGAGAGCGTCATAGGAAGTGGGTTGTAATTCTTGCGTAAGGTGTTTCAGGCCAGAGAGAAATTTGAAAAAATACCCTTCTAAGAGCGGAATTTCCCATTTCACGTTCTTCCCGAACTCCTTGTCGTAGTAGGGAGCGAGCGCGCCCTTCTTTTCTCTGAAATATACCGTGAGCTGAATTTCTCCATGCTCGCTTATTTTTTTGAAAAGCGGAGTCTGATATTGGATAGGGTGAGAGGTTATGATGGCGAGGCGAAACATTGTTTGAATTACTAATTTCTAATATCTAATTTCTAATGAAACACCAATGATTGAATGACCTAATGATTAATAAGTAAATATTTGAATATTGTGCTTGAGTCATTGATTAGTAATTAGGAATTAGAAATTTCTTTCACTTTTCCGCCTTAAACAATATATCTTGCGTAAATATTCCTTTAGAAGTACCTGTCGCGGCAAGGAGGTAGACGCGGAGACAAAGCTCTATCCCCATCCAGACACAATACCTTGCAAGCGACTTAACTCCCTTCACCACGGGTCTTTGAGGATATGTTTTTACACTTAAGAATCTGGAGACGAGGCAGAGCTGACGAATACTACGCCATGTAAACGCCATCTCGTGCGTAAGGTCGCTGAAGAGCAGACGCCCCGCAAGAAGAGACTCGCCGTTTAGAGTTTGTCCCACCAAATAGCCTTTTTCTTTTAAGGCTTTATGAATGAGAGTCGCGAGTTCCAATACTTCTTCTTTCGGGAAATGCTCCAAGAAGTCGCGGGCAAATATCACATCAAATTGATGCTCGCGCCCACGTAGAAATTCTTTCGCATCCGCGAGCATAAGATTTTTTATACCGCGCGATTCCCCTCTCTCTATCTGTTCCTTACTTATGTCCACGCCCTTAGTGTTTGTATATCCAAGCCCTTGAAGCCATGCGATGAAGTTTCCGCTTCCGCATCCGAGGTCAAGAATTTTAGCGTCCTTCTCTTGAGGCAGAAATTTCCCGAAATAGGCACAAAGAGTGCCGAGCTCCTCCTCCCCCGGACACTCTATCGCTTGCGTGGAAGCATACTTTTCGTAAAGGTTATGCTGTTTCAAGTTCATGGACTAACTCTATCACTCGCTTCTTGAACTTATCAAATCCGTACGCCTCCAGTATTTCTTTACGGAGCAGATTCCCATCTAAGATTTCGGGAGGAACTTGCTTTTTTAATACTTTGATTATTGCCACCGCTATCTCTTCCACGTTATCGGGATTAACTAAGATGCCCAATTTTCCATTTAAAACTGCTTCCCGTGAACCGTCACAATTTCCTGCTATGACCGGCACTCCGCAAGAAAGAGCTTCAAGAAACACAATACCAAAACCTTCTCCTTTTGAGGGCATAATGAATACGTCCGCCCCATTATAATAGTCAACTAATTCCTCGTCTGATACATAACCTGGCATGATGAGATTATCGCTACAATGATGTGTTTCAGCTAGTTGTTTCAGGCGGTTCATGTCGGATCCCTTGCCAACAATGACGTACCTTACTTTTTGAATTTCTTTTTTTATTAGGGGAAGGGCTTGTATAACCTTGTCATACCCCTTATACATTTCGCGTCTATAAAGACGAGCAACCGTGAGAATGACTTTGTGTTCGCGTGTTTCATGTTTTTTGTTTATAACAAACTTTTTTTCATTTATGGTGTTTGGAATGAGGAAAATTTTGTCTTTTATGGAAGGTAGCTGCTCTATAAGCTTGTCCTTGGTGAAATTGGAGACTGTGATTGTTTTTGTTGATTGTAAAAGAGCTTTTTTGTGCAAATTATTTTTTATATTCCAAACATCCGCTCCATGCGTAAAGACCACATACCTCACTCCAAACAGTTTTTTTAGAACTAAGCATATAGGAGAAAAATTAATGAGGGCACAACACACAATATCGGGTTTTTTTATTAGTACCGCAAGGAACGCCCTTAATACAAACAACGCCTTCCAAAATAAACATACTCCTTGAAGTTCTATGACGTTCAGTGAGACATATTCTTTCAATACCGAAATGATGTGCTTGTCATATCTTTCCTTGCCGCCTACAAGGTTTAAGTTGGAGGTGATGAATAATATCTCCATGCTTTAACGCGAACGTTCTACCACTTTTTCATACGCCTTCATCATTCTCTCGCAATACTTATCCGGAGTGTATTCACACGCCCTCTCCGCTGCCGCATCACCCATTGTTTTCCGAATATCCGAATGACGCATGAGGTATTCTATTTTTTCCTTCAGAGCATTTGGGTCGCGTATCGGCACGACAAATCCTTCCTTGCCGTTTTCAATAATATCCGCCGCACCCACATTTTCCGTGATAATTACGGGAATTCCCGCCATCATCGCTTCCACTACTACCAAGCCGAATCCATCATCTATTGAAGGCAGAATAAACACATCCGCTTCATGATAAAGAACATCTAATTCTTTAACAGAAAGATACCTGTCTATTATTTCCAGATTAGGAAGATTTTTGAAGTTGGAATACTGCTCGGGAAGCCCTCCTTTTATGACAAGGCGCGCGTTTTCAGTCCGCATGTTTTGCCACGCCCGCAGAAGATAGATAATTCCTTTTCTATAAAAATTTCCGCCTACGCATAGTACCGTGAATGTTCCACCTTCTTTCGGATGAGGCGGAGAAATCGCCTTTTCATTACAGAGAGGCATAACGATTATTTTTTCCGAAACAAACCCTCTTTCAAGAAAGCTTTTTTTTGAATAACTTGAGGGAACGACAATGAAATCCGCTATTTCATATTCTCTTTTCATTCTCTCCCATACCCTCTTTTGCCCAACAGAAACATTTTCTTCTTTTTCCAGCAGACGCTTTTTTTCTCCTTCCACAAGACTGATTTGCTCATCTATGTGCGGACACGCCCTCTCCACTATTGTGATTGCCCCTCTTTTTTTCGCGGCTTTTAGGGATTTTTCGCAGTATCCGCTATAGGCTTGAAATATCCATCTTCCTTCTTTTGGTCGGCGAATCACCTTGCTTAACATCCAATCAAACACCTCTCCCGTTACGCTGTCCCGCAAACCCAATTTCCCAAATATCAGCTTTAGAGCGCCCAATAAAAAAAAGCTTGTTGTTTTTTTTGCCGGAATTTCATACGGAGGAAGCTTCCATTTTGGGTATATCGTGTAAAAACAAGACAAGACGCCTTTTTTCGCAAGCCCTTCCGCGAGCCTAAAGGCATGATATTTCGCGTGAACCGCAAGAGTAACTTGAATATGATTATTTTGTAACATGGCTTCTTCTTGCTTCCTTCGGAAGCTTTGATATCCGTCTCCAAGCCTCCCACTCCCCAATCACTCGCGCGATTTCCTGAAGTGTGTAGGCATACAAAAAGGGAAAAAAATCCCGCTTCCCTCTTTCGGAGTACCCGACAATCTGCCACGCGCGTATCACTGAAGGAAAAACAAGCAGAAGACGCAAACAAAAAATCATATCTTTTACTAAAAGTTTTATGGCAATAAAAAACAAAGAACGATTATCCATAAAATAATTCCTAAGCGGACCAAAAGTTCCCCGTGCCTTACGCGCCGCCCAGTAATCCTTCAGCGTGTCTGGTTGCGGATGCATGACAACCAACGCGGAGTCATATACTTTTTTATATCCCGCATCGGTTAATTTCTTACCCAAAAGCCAGTCACGGCAAAACCGCAAAGGAAATGACGGGCCAAAATTTCCCAGTTTGCGAGCGATTTCCCGTCTGCAGGAAAATGCCTCCGAATAATACATGTCGCTCCGGCCTATGTGTTCTTGCACATGAAGCGCTCCAACAAAACGAGAATAGACGCTTTTTGTGTTCGGTACTTTTGAATCTACCAAGACCCAATCCGCACCTACTTCGTATGTTTCCGCGAGTTTTTCCAAAAAATTTTCAGGAAGCCGAACGTCCGCGTCCGCATTAATCACGATATCTCCCGACGCATTCTCAATGCCGAGATTTACCGCTTCACAACATCCCCTTCTCGGACCATCAATCAATTTCACGCCCCGCGTGGCGTATTCTTTTACAATTTCCGAGGTCTTGTCGGATGAATCATCCACAACCAACATCTCTTTGTTTTGGTAAGTCAGACGAAGAAAGCTTTCAAGTGTTTCGCGAATATCTTTCTCTTCATTGTATGTCGGCGTTATGATACTGAATTTTAAGTTCGTATTAACCATTGTTTTTAATGATATTTTCTATGTCTAACACATATACTTGCCGCGCGCCCTCATGCACCGAATCTATGCATATTGCCGTGCCAGACCGATTCCAGCGAGGATGAAGGTCGCACCGCATTCCCGAAAGATCCCACGAACCAGAGATATTATCTCCCTTTTTCGGTAAGGCGTAAAACTTGCCTACCTCTATATTTTTTCTGGAGTTTGGATTAAAAAGGATGAGCTTGCGCCAATGTTTTTTTGGATATGTATCAGTTATTATCCATTTTTTATCCGGAGAAAAAGAAGGGTGCCCGTTTTCAAGTATTCCTTCGCCTATCTTTTCCCATTTTCCACTCATCTCGTCTATGAGAAGAAATTTGTCGCCAATGATCCGATTCCGAAGGATACCCTTGGAAAACTTTGAAATTCCCAGTTTATGATAGATTGGCAGAACATATTTCAGCCATCCTCCTTTCGCGCTTATCCGAACAAGCGCCGATTCTTCTCTTCCCCAGGTAAGAATATCATTGTCGCCTTTCCACGCAACATGAGTCACCATACCTGTATCCAAAAGAAGACGAAGCTCCGACCCGTCTGAACTCGCGCTGTAGAGCCGTTCATAAAATCTTCCATCTTTCGTTTTGCATCTATGGAAGAAACAAAAGCGTTTTCCGGATTGATTATATTCAAGATGGTCAACCCAATGCACCTCCCCATTCATTTGAGAATTGGTTTTATATGCTTTTAAGCTTTCTAACGAAATGATAAGCCTTCTTTCTCCCGTCTCAATGTTTATTCTGTAAATTCCTTTTTCTTTTTCGTCTTCTTCCGCAACTCCCGCGTACCCATATCCTTCTCTCACTTTGTTTAAATAGGCAAAATCAAGAGAGAGCGCCTCAATACCGTTCGGATGAACGCTGTATATTGAACAAGAAATTTTTTTTGTTTCTTTTGTGCGAACATTAAACATTACCGCTCCTTGCTTTTCACCCTCGCGAGCATTCCAAACCACCTGCTCATCATACGGTGGAAGCCATTGAAGCATGCATCCTTGTTGCCAGTTCCAACTTTTTGTTTCGCCTATGACTTCTTCTTGTTCCGTTTCTTGATTTATAACACAAACACGGGCCGTATCATTTTTTTGTGGCAGGCGGTCAATAATATCAGTTTCAAGAACAAGCAATTTTGTTTCGTTCTTATTCCATGGACAAGTGCCGTAATAACCAAAAAAGTGATGCTTACCGTTTGTTTGGCTTGCAATCCGTACTTTGGAGTTTAATACAAAATGTTTATTCATACACTAAAATGATAAATTTTTAAACTCCATATCCTAATCTCTAAGCTCTAATCTCTAAACAAATCCAAAACCCAAAATTCAAAAACGTTTTCTTCTTTTGATATTTGAGATTGTTTAGAAATTAGTGTTTAGAGACTAGAAATTAAACTTTATAAATGTAGTTTACCGCTTCAATAATACCCTTAATATCGTTGGAAAAATTCCACTTATCCATTACCATTAAGGCGTTTTTGCCGAGTTTCGCGCGTAGAGAGCTGTCCTTAACTATTTTCTCTATACAAGAAGCGAGTTCGTCTACGTTTCCGGCCTGATATACAAAACCGGCATTGTTTTCCACAACCATGTCCGAAGCGGTTTTTACCTCGTCTGTTACCACAACCGGCAAGCCAAAATTCATCGCTTCATTCATTGCTTTCGGCGATGGGTCAAAAGCGGACGGCAGAACAAAAACATTTGCCACCGAATACCACGTTGGCAATTCGGATTGATTTTTGAAACCCTTGAAATACACGTTTTCCAGATTATTCTTTTTAACAAAATTTGTAAGAGTTTCTTTTTCCACTCCGTCGCCGATTAAAAGAACGTTCATGTTAACTTTTTGTTTTAGCTTTGCAACCGCTTGCAGAAGATCCATTACCCTTTTACGAACAATAAATTTTCCGACGAAAAGAATGATTGGCCAATTGGCGTGCTTTAACCCCGCTTTTCGTTTTATCAACTGTTTTGTTCCTTTTAATTCTTTTCGTTTTTTTTGAAAAAATTCATTGTCTACGGCTGACGGATAGAAAAAGAGTTTTTCTTCCGGCACTCCATAAAAACGAAAGAAATCTTTGTTTGCTTTATACGCGTACAAGACCGCCTGAACCCGTTTGAATACGTACCAAAGAATAATTTTTTTTATCATTTTTTTCCATTTTCGTTCTTTTTCCGGAAGCACAGCCTCTCCTTTTAAAATAATAGGCGTTTTTGTAAGCCACGCGCCCAAAAGAGCTAATATGTTCGTGCAGGCGGTGTACCCATGAATAATCATAGCATCATACTTGTTTTTTTTGAGCTCTCTTATAATCCCTGGATTTATTTGTCCGAATAAGGTTGGCGCCGGTTTTGGACTATAGTTTTTGAGGAACTTATACGCGTACCCTTCCAAGAGCGGAATATCCCACTTGTAATTGGTATTAAATCCTGGGTCAAAGTGTTCTTTGTGGCCAATTTGCAAACAAAAATAGACCGTTAAATCCACCTGCGGATGTTCGCTTAATTTTTTAAAAAACGGAGTATAGTATTGAATCGGATGAGAAATCAAAAAAGCAATTTTGTGTTTGCGAGCTTCCATCATACTACTTTAATCTCTGCATCTTAATTTCTAAGCAAATCTACTCTATCAGATCTATGTCTTTGACGCCGGATGAAAACGATACCATTCGTACGTTATTTTTAGTCCCTCATCTAGAGAAACTTTCTCCGTCCATCCTGTGAGTTTTTTGAGTTTTGTTATGTCCGCGAGACGGCGTTTTACGCTTCCGGGCGGTCCGTTTTTTATATCAAGCGATTGAGGTCTCCAGCCGATTACCTGGAACATCTTCTCCGCCAAATCTTTTATGACAATTTCTTCGGTGCCGCCGATGTTAACCGTTTCTATTGATTGTTTGTCAGTCTCTTTTGAGTCCATCAGCATCTTCATCGCGCGAACCGCGTCTTCTATATAACAAAATGTCCGCGTATCATCTCCGCCATAAATAGGAAATAGATCGGTTTTTTCCGCTATGCGTTCGCAAAAATCCGGTATGACATGCCCTCCATATCCTGCTCGCGGTCCATAAAAATTATGCGGACGCACCAAGAGGGCGCGAAAGTTGTACATCTTCGCGTAATTAATCACAAATAATTCGCCGATAAGTTTTGTGGCAGCATACGACCAGCGAGGATTATATGTGTCTTCTATCACAAGAGGAACGTGTTCCGGAGTTGGAATGCGCAATTGGTTAAAGGCTATTAATCCTCCCGCGTAAGCTTCATTAGAGGCCGTAAAACAAAACTTTCCGTCTTTGTTCTCTTTTTGAAACCACTCAAGCATATACGCAAGCGAGAGCGTATTTATACGCAAGACTTCATGCGGCATCTCATAAAAAGCTTTTGTACCGTTTACCGCCGCGAGATGGTATACATGCTCATACTTTCCTCCAAGTTCTTTGTAGGAGTCGGGAAGCGTGAGATCAAGAGCAAGAAATTTCACCCGCCGGTCATTTAGAAGCAGCTGAAAATCTTCGTCCCTTCTCCCCCGTTGAAGATTGTCAACCAACACCAACTCAATATTACTTTCGGAATCCAGAAGATGTTTTGTTAGGTGGTAACCGATAAATCCCGCCCCACCTGTTATCAAAATTTTTTTTGACATAAATTGCGGTTTCTAACGCGACCAGAAATTCCATATATCAATAAATCTGATGTTAGGATAGTTTTTTGGATTAATGTCTGCGTATTCAGCATGAGGGGCAGCTAAAATTATAATGTCAGCTTTTTTAAAAATATCTTCCACGGACACGAACTGCTCATTTTTCACGTACGGGTCGGTGCATAATACCGTCCTGCATTCCACATGCGCTATTTTTCGAAGTTTGTATGACAATGAATCTCTGTGGTCATCGCTGTTCGCTTTAAACGCCATTCCCAAAATACCTACCGTTTTATCTTTTAAAGAATCCAAATACTCCCGCTTCAATTCCTTAATGACATGATTTACAAGACCTTCGTTAATGAGCATCGCCGCGTGGCCAAGCCAGAAATTATTATTCGTGAACGCGGCAAGCTGCATAGTGTCCTTCAAGAGGCAGGGGCCCGCCGCAAACCCCGGAGACGGCAAATCTTTGTTTCTCGCGTAGTCTTCTTTCATCGCCCTTTCAATGTTTTGATAGTTCAATCCATGGTCTTGCGCTATCATGAAAAACTGGTTCGCAACGGCAAATCGGATATAGCGCCATGAATTCGTAAACAACTTCGCAAGTTCCGCTTCTACCGGCTTTACCGGAATAATTTTTTCTTGAGTTATTTTTCGAAAAAGATCCGAAACTTCTTTTAATGTTTCTTCATCAAACGCGGATACGATTTGCGGCAATACTTTTGTTTCTTCTATCGCGTAACCTTGCGTGATGCGCTCCGGACAAAAAGCAACTCGCACTTTTTTTTCTTTTTCTGAAAAATAATTTTGTATTTTTTCGGTCGTTCCCGGATATACCGTGCTCCGCAAAATTACAATCTGACCTTCCTGAAAATGACTTTCATATTTATCCAGAGCTCTTGTAATGCCTCCGAATTCTGGGCTCAAATACTCGTCAATCGGAGTGCCGAGAACAACCAGAACAAACCTTGCCTCACTTATCGTTTGAGGGTCGCTGGATGTGAACAGATTTTCTTTTTCAAGCGCCGCCCGAAGAGCTTCGTTTCCCCCTCTTTCCTTAAAAGGGAATTTGCCTTCTTGAATTTCCTTAAGCGCTTCTTTGTTGATATCCAAAAGAACGGTTTTTACGCCGCTATTCGCAAATACAACTCCAAGAGGCAGGCCGACGTGTCCGGCACCTCCAATGATACAAAGTTCGTATTTCATCCCGTTAAAAACAGCCATGTTTTGCGATTGATGATTATTCGCATTCTACCCAATACGAGTAAAAAAGAAAAGAGACCTTCCGTTGTTCATTGAAAGGCTATCTTAGAACACATGACAGAAATTTTTATTTACTGCATGGGGCTTTTTGTCTTAGCGTAACCGTCTCGGGCCCTTTTTTTAAGTAGGTTGTTTCTAAAGCATAAAAAAACCATTTTGCGTAATGTGGAAACCATTTTTTAAGATTAAAACGGCTCTTCCCCTTCTCGCGCATAATCCATCTTGCCGGCACTTCCGCCACCCTCCAGCGAAGCCGGTGGCACTTCACAAGAAGTTCTATCGCATATGTGAAGCCGACACTGGATTCAATTTCTATCGTATCAATAACGCGCCTACTGAACAGTCTCCACGCGTACGTGGCATCGGTTGCCGGAAGAAACGCGAGACGATGGAGGAAAAAAGACCCCATTCTCACCAAAAAAGACTTGAAACGCGGTCCGCCGCTCATTTCTCCTCCTTTGATAAGACGGCTCGCCACAACAATATCATTTCCTTCTTTAAACTTACCATACATCCCGTCTATGATTTCCGCGTTATTTGCTTCATCAGCGCCGAACGTAAGTACAGCCGGTGCCGTTGTCGCCCGAAGACCGGTAACAATCGCGCCATGCGCGCCCTTGCCGCGATTTTTGACCGGGATTATTTCAAAATTATGTTTTTCTTTTTGCAGAGCAATAAGCGTATTATCCTCATCAAAGTCATAACAAACAAACACTCTAAACGGCGTTTTCACGTGACGCTCAAAAGCACGACAAACATCTAACATGTTTTCTCCTTCGTTATATACCGGTATCACGATATCAAGTTCTGGTTTATTCATGTTATTTTTGTTTTTCGCAACGCTATTCTGCAATAACCGTCGGCTATGCATATTATGTCAAGCGGAAATCTATATCTAGGATCGGCGTTCGCAACAAAAAAAGGCGCGAAGTAAAGAATGATTACCGAAAAAATAAAAAGGTTTTCTTTTTCAAAAAAGTTTTTTTTTGTTTTCCATACAATGTATACCCAGACGAAAAAAGGAGTCGCAAGTATTATTTTTGAAACTCTTTTTAAGCCTTCTGATGAAATCCAACGGAAATGTTCCGGAGAATGATACCCCGGACGAAAGAACGTGATAATTTTTATTCCCGTTAGTTTAAGATATTCCGCAGGGTGTTCTTTTATAAAATTAAGCGATAGTGTTTTATATGTTTCAGAGGGGATATTCATCAGATCATCAAAGCTTTTTGTTGAAAAAATTCCCTTTGCCTCCAACGCTTCCTTGTGAGAATTTTCTCCGCTAAAATCTTTTAATAAATATTTTTCCGAATACTCATTCGCGCCCGAGAAAAGGTTGTAAAAACCGTGTCCGGGAAAAAAGACGGAAGTTTGTTTTACCGCCATATTTATGCCCATAAACACAATTGCCGTTCCCGCTAAAAACAACAATCCTTTTTTTATATAATTTTTTGTTTTCTCTTCCTTCTTATACAAAAGAAGAAGCGCCGGCAGAACGAGAAGAATTGTATTTATTCTTATGGTGAGCATTGCTCCCGTAACACCCCCGAAAAGGAGAGTGCTCCATACGCTTTTTGACCGAACATAAAAAAAGCCTGAAGCTAAAAAACCAACAAGCATCAATACGGTCATATTGCCGTCATGAACCCGCCAAACATTCAACACGAGCATCGGGTGAAGAGAGATTATTATTATTCCCAATGCCAAGAGATATCCTAATAAACCCCGCAATTTAAAAAAATAAAGAGTCGTTATAAGGATGCTTATATATACAAATGCCTGACACGCTGGAATCCCTTCTGTTCCGCCAATTCTCATACAAGACCCCAAAAAACCCGAGTATCCTATGGGCATGAAATCGGATGTTATCGTCCCCGTATCCGAAAATTCCTTAGCGTCATTAAAAAGTATTCTGACAAAAAAAGAGGTGTTTAACGTGTTTTGAAGAACCGCAAACACAAGCACGACAACCGAAACTATTCCTATAAATAACGATGCTTTATGGGTTAACATGCGGCTTATCTTTATGTGTTGCGCGTTCATGCCTCCTTCACGCTCTCATTTTATTTATTTTTTATAATGCGGGGTGTTGGCAGTGGTACAATAAAATCTCCCCTAAATCCCCTTTCTTTTAGTTTTTGCACAAGCTCGTCGGTAATTTGCCACGAAAAGAGCAGAGCGTATTCCGGCTGGTCTTCATACAACTTGGATTCTTCAAGAATTGGAATTAGCGTTCCGGGAATATACTTATTGATTTTTGGGGAACTTTGAACCTCAAGAACGCAATCAACAATGCCTTCGTCAATGCCAACATATTTTATAAGCGTCGTCCCCCGAAACGGCGCCCCAATCCCGTACACACGCCCTCCCCTCTTCTTTATGTCCCGAAGAAGCGCTACAAGATCTAACTTTGCCAACATCGTTCTCTTCCTAAAATCATCCAACGCTTCTTTACTTAGGATTGTTTTCTTTTCTTCATCAAGAAGCGCGGGAACGGTATCTTGAACGGGATATTTGTCCTTTCTTGCCGCGTATACCCGTATTGAGCCGGCATGAGTAGGAATCTGCTTCGCGTGAATTATTTGAAGCCCATGAGTTTCCAAAAGATATTTTAAGCTGTGCAAAGAATAGTGGCGAAGATGCTCGTGATATACCGAATCAAACTGATTCATTTTTATCAGCTGGAGCAAATAGTGCGATTCCGTAATAAAAAGACCATCATCTTGCAAGACTTCCAAAATTGATTCAACCAAATCGTTCACATTATCAATATGGGCAAATGCGTTTGTCGCGGTGATAATTTTCGCGGTTCCGTATTCTTTTTTAATTTTCTCCGCAATTTCTTTCGTAAAATAGTCTAACAGCGTCGGAATGCCGCGTTCAATGGCGATTTTACCAATATCTTCCGGCGTAACGCCCAACACTTTTGCCTTATCTTTGAAGTTAGACAGAAGGTTTCCGTCATTTGATCCTATGTCCACCACCAAATCCTCTTGTTTCAGCCCAAACATTGAGCTCACTTCCCCATACAGCTCGGCGAAATTATCTCGCAGTAATTTTGTATTACTTGAAATGTACGCGTAGGATTTCGGAAAAATAACGGTTTGATTCACGATAAGCCCCGATTGAACAAGATGACAGTTCTTGCAATATAAAATTTCTGCCGGGTAACTCTGCTCTTCTTTTGGCCTTTCTCCGATTGAATGAAAATCTTCCGCCGGCGGAAGATATCCTAAAAATAAAATTGATTCTAGGGGCGTTTGGCCGCATATTTGACAGTTTGTAACAATTTTTGACGTATTATTGCTCATGTGCGTTTATGTTTATATTCTTACTCCCGATTTTAGTTTGACTGTTTCCTGACCTTTTCTCAAGTAACTTGTCGCAAGAGCATAAAAAAACCATCGAGCATATAAGGGAAGCCATTTTTTTAAATTAAATCTGCTTTTTCCCTTTTCCCTCCTTACCCATGCCGCCGGCACTTCCACCACTTTCCAGCGAAGCCTGTGGCACTTTACCAAAAGTTCTATGGCATACGTCCAGCCCGCCGTGGATTCAATTTCTATTGAATCTAAAACTTTTTTTGACGTCAATCGCAGACCGTATGTCGCGTCACTTACTGAAAAACCCGCAAATTGCTTGAGTATAAATGAGGCAAGACGCACCAATATTGACTTAAAGAATGGTCCTCCCGTCATACTCCCCCCTTTTATAAACCTGCTCGCAACCACCATCTCATTTCCCTCTTTGAATTTTTCATACATCGTATCCACTATTCCAGCGTTATACGCCTCATCTGCCGGAAACACAATGGTCGCGGGAGCCGTTACTTCTTCAAATCCGGTCATAATCGCGTTGTGCACGCCCTTGCTTTTATTTTTGATAAAACGCACCTCAAAGCCCGTATCTTTCGCCTTTCGCGCCACTGGCAACGTATTATCCTCGTCAAAGTCGTATACAATGAGCGCCCGAATTGAGGTTCGCACTTCTTTTTTGAATGCTTCTAATACATCCAATATATTCTCTCCCTCGTTATAAACCGGAATTATAATATCTAGATCATTCATATCATGTTGCGTTCCATTGAATTTACTGTATTTCGGAAATTTTAACTATCCGTTTTTCTTTATCAGACAATTTCGCGGCTTCCATAACGCGCGCTTGTAATAGCAGTTCGTCTTCATATTTTTTTGAGCCTTCCGCTCCCCTTAAAATTTCTTTGAAGAAATCTTCCAGCATTATTTGAAAATGATCCGCGGGTTCTATCCCTATTTCTCGCACCTCGTCATCCGCATCAAGAAAAATTTTTGTTTTCCTGTCTTTCGGAACCGCATAGGCTCGCGCTACTCTTACGCACGCCTTTGTACCCAATACGCTATACGTAGATTGAAAATAAGAACCGAACACAGAAGAAGCAAGAGCAAATTTATTGTTTGGATATTCTAGCATTATCTCCGTTTTTATATCTACACCGCTTTCCGAATCAATTATTAAGCGGCAAAAAACGCTTATCGGTTCTTCATTAAACACCATCCGACTCGCGGAGACGGGATACCCCGCCGACCCATAAAAAGAGCCTCCAGAGAGCTCTTTCTGCATCATTGTACTGCTTCTTTCCGGCATAGGATACCCAAACACCCCCTCAAACCTTATGAGCTCTCCCAATATTCCTTCCTTTATCAATGATATTGCTTTCGCATGCTGAGGATGATACCGAAACATGTATCCTTCAAGCAAGCGTGTTTTATTTTTTCTCGCCGACGCGACCATTCTTTTCGCCGACGCGTAAGAGGTTGTAGCGGGTTTTTCGCAAAGCACGTGCTTGCCCGCTTCCGTTGCTTTTATACTCCATTTCTCATGGAGCCCGTTAGGAAGAGAAACATAAACCGCATCAATCTTTTTGTTGTTAATTACGTCTTCGTATGTTCCAAAGGCGGTGCAATTAAACCGTGAAGAGATTTCTTTCGCTTTTTCCGCCGACCTGCTCCCTATCATTCCAAGCTCTGCCATACCTGAACCGCAAATCGCGGGAAGCATTCCCTTTTGAGCAACACGAGAACAGCCCAATATGCCAAACCTAATCTTGCTTGAAGAGTTCATCGTGTACAATAGGTGTTTCGCAATCATCCCATTTTTTGGTAAAAAAGGTTGCGTGTTTTTTGATTTTTTTTATTTTCATGTTGATGCTTGCAACCAGTTAACATAAAAAATAATCGCTTAATATTTAGCCAGAAAAGAATTAAAAGAAGAAATAACAGATTCAATTTGCTCTTTTGAAAGTCCCGGATGACAGCCAATGAAAAAGCCATTATCCCGAATCCATCGGGATATTGGCAGCTTTCCCACAATTCGTTTTGGCGCGCTCCGAAATGCCGGCTGGTCGGGTAGACAGCCCGCGAAGAATGGCCTATTTTCTATGCTTTTTGATTCAAGAAATTGAAGCAACTCTTCTCTCCTAAAAGGAGCGTTTTTTTCAATAACCATCGGATATCCATAAAAGCTGTGAAACGCGCCTTGCCGGACGGTTGGAAGACGAAGATATTTCGCGTGTTTTGAGAGCGCGCTATTGTAAGATGTCACATTCTTTATTCTGCTTTGATTAAATGAATCCAGTTTTTTTAATTGTTCTATGCCAAGCGAGGCCGCAATGTCGGTCATGCAGACATTATATCCAAGGCGACAAAAGACATACTGCTTATTATATTTACCGATAATACTGTCTTTATAAATAAAATCTTTTGATTGAACGAGGCGAATCGGCAAACGGCCAAATTGACGCAATGAGGTTAGAATATCGCAATATTTTTGACTGTTGGTAAGTACCATGCCTCCTTCGCCAGTAGTGATATTGTGAGCAACGTAAAAACTGAATGTTATGATATCACCGAACGAACCGCACATCCGCTTACCGATGCGCGACCCATGCGCCTCACAAGAATCTTCTATCACTTTAAGGCGATACTTTTTCGCAATACGCATAATTTCGGGCATGTCGGCCGGATTACCGAACGTATGCACCACCATGATTGCGCGAGTTTTTTTAGATATCGCCTTTTGTATTTCAGCCGGATTTATGTTCCATGATGTCGGGTCAACGTCAACGTATACCGGCACGAGCCCTAGTTGTAAGATTGGCGATGCTACGGAGGAGAAGGTTGTCGCGGGCAGTATCACCTCATCGCCTTTTTTCATATCTCCAGCCTCAATAAGCGTCGCGATCGCCAATATGTTCGCGGATGTGCCGGAATTTACCGCAACCGCGTATTTTGTTCCGATATATTCGGCAAACTTTTCTTCAAACTCCCGAGTTTTTAGCCCTTGAGAAATACGCAAATCTAAAAGCGTGTTTAAGGCGCTTGTAATTTCCAGATGATCAAATACCGGCCAGCCGATGGAAATACGTGAAGGAAGAAATGTTTTTTTCTGTTCAACAACAACGCGTTTCACTAAATTAAAAAGCTTTTCTCTGTTGTTCATGTTATCGTATTGCTTATTTACGTTATTTCGGAAATTTTAACAACTCTTTTCTCTTCGTTTGACTGCATCGCCGCTTCAACAACGCGCGCCTGATTAAGCAACTCTCTCTCATAATCTTTTTTACTCTCTTTCCCTTTTTTAATTTCGCCGCAAAAATCGTGAAGCATCAGTTGAAAATGATCCGCCGGCTCAATCATCATTTCTTCCACCTTATCATCTTTGTCCAAATACATCTTTGTCGGCATATCGCGCGGAACCGTATAAGCCCGTCCCATTCTTAGATATGCCTTATCACCCAACACGCCATACATTGAATGGTAATACGAACCAAATATGGATGAGGTAAAAGCGGTTTTCCCATTAGAGTAATTCAACGTTATATCATTTCTCACATCAATGCCGCTTTCCGGATCAATCGTTAGCTTACAATACACGCTCTCCGGCTCTTCATCAAATACCATTCGGCTCGCCGAGATTGGATAACCGCCCGAAACATACAGAGACCCTCCCCCAAGCTCTTTGCTCATTGGAATGAGACTCTTGTGGGGCATATCATATCCAAAACAGCCATCAAATCTCATAAGATTTCCTAACACGCCTTCTTGAATCAGTTTTTTTGCCGCGCTGTTTTGAGGATGATACCGAAACATATATCCTTCAAGCAGCCGAACATTTTTATTCTTAGCGGCTTGAATCATTTTTCGCGCCGACGCGTAAGAAGTTGTCGCCGGTTTTTCGCAAAGTATGTGTTTTCCCGCGTTCGCCGCTTTTATCGCCCACTCTTCATGCAAAGAATTTGGCAAAGAAATATACACCATATCAATTTCTTTGTTATTCAACACGTCGTCGTAGGTTCCAAATCCCACCGAACCAAACCTTCCCGCTACTTCTTTTGCTTTTTCAGGGTCCCGACTGCCAACCATTATAAGATTAACCTGTTCGGAACTCGCGACGGCCGGCAATATACCTTTTAAAGAAATTCGAGAACAACCAATGGCGCCAAGCCCAACTTTTGGCAATGCGTTCATGATAAAAATTTTACATAAAGCTCCTTACTAAGTCCGCGAATAATTTTTATACTAAACCAAAACTCATTTTTTTAATTTCTATTCCGCTTATCCTAACAAGGGCTCTATGTAGAGTCAATTCGCCCTTCAATGCACGTGTTTCTCTGCTTTTGTTTTTTCATCAAATTAAAACAATATATGTACGCGACGAGGGCAACGCCGATAACGACCGGAGTAAACTGCCCCTCATCAATTCTCTGCACAACAAACGGCAACCAAGCGATGAAGAGATGCGTGACGAATAATTTAGCAATAAATTTTTTATCTATTTCAAAAAAATTTTTTACTAATATTGGCACGCCCAGCAAAAACGCCGGCCAGCCGTATCCGACGATTCTCTGAACTCCCGTGCCGGCCGCAACGCCGATGACATAACTTGTCAGACCATACGCCACGGCAACCAAAAACCAGAACGGAAAAGTTTTCCAAATTTGTTTTATCTTGTTTTTTAATATGTAAAAAAGTGCGCAAGGGGCTATTCCGAAAATCGTTAGCAGCGTTATGAGCGTTTGAAGAGGAGCTATAAAATTAAAACCGCAAACGCCCACCCCTCTTATGTTTCCAAATAATTCAAACTGCGGCAGATTAAATTGAATTATCGGGTCACAGTTTTGATACGTATTCGTCCACGGATTCAAACCCAAAACATTTCTCATAAAGTTATAAGAGAGTTTTGCAGCCAGGTAGACTGAGCTGTTTAAGTCGTGTTTGTTTGGCTGGCCAATTTCTTTCATCACGCCAGAAACAAAAAGAGAAATTAACATGATAACGATTATAGTTATGGCTAGGTTTTTTTTGGAACATAACCAAGCCACAACTGAATACATCACACCCAAAAGTATCGTAGACTCTCTCGTAAGAAAAAGGAAAAAAAGCACAAGAAGACTTGCGCCTTGTTTTTTTACCGACAATAGCAGAAAAAACAAAGCCGTCAGAAACATATAAAACATATCTGGGTGAAATATAATACTCAATGAATCAAGAACATACGGTAATCCAAAAAGAGGCACCATGAGGAGTGGGGACCCAATCGTGTGTTTTAATATGAGAGCGTTTACGATAAGAAAAAGCAGAAGAGACGCGATTGCTATAACCAGAAATGCCTCATAGACGTTTAGAGCGGAGTGTCCGCTTAACCAACCGGCGATAAAAGGATGAAGAAAGCGAACGGAGTACGGCTCTATAAGCGTTTGCAAATTTCCATTTGCCGCCGCGATATACCACTCACTGTCACCATTGCGTATCGGNCCTGAAAAAATAGCCACAAGAGGCTCAATAAAAATTGCCAAGGAGAACAACACCATGGTCATTGCGACGGCAACAAGGAGAATGTTTGTTATGTCCTTTTTTTTACCATTCATCATTCTTTTTTTATGCAATTATAGGCCGCATACCCATATCCCGGCATCGTATTTCCAATTTTTATTCCTAATACACTTGGTGTTTCTTTGGAAAATGTATCGCCCTCTAACACGCACCCCGGAACTTCCGGCGGAGCCAGCATTCCACTATACCGTTGTTGTATAAAAATAAAGGCTGTTTTTTCTTTTGGTTTTTGGGACAGCACATACGGATACGCGCGCTTATAATCATCAAAAAAGTACCACGAACCTCCTCCCGAACCGCCTCCTATACCAAACACCACATCTTCAGTTTCATATGAGCCAATAACTTTCGCAACTTCCGCGCGGGCTTCTTTAAGGCCCTGCCCTTGTTTTATAAAAAAAGGGAACAAAAGCGCGGTGCGCGCGAAGCCAACTGTTATAAGAGCTAACACCATTATGGTTGCCCCCCTTCCGACTGCTTTTGTTTCAAGAAACAAGCGGATAAAAATCAAACAGATGACCGGCGCGAAAAGAGTAATATAGTACGTGTGTCCGATCGTATAAACTATTTTCCCCACAAGATACGCGATAGCAAGAGCGCATATCAGAGTTACGGTTGGCGAAGCAATACGGCTCCTATGTTTCCACCAAAAGAATATTCCCGAGACAAATAATAATAATATTGCCGCGCCGTAAAACGGAGCCGCTTGGGAGAAAATATAGTGATTGAGAAAATTTGATGAAGTAAACAACTTTAATCCCTCCTGCCCGATGGAATGCACAATGATTGTCGCGTAAACAAACGTTCCCTCAATAGTTTCGCGGATACCGTAAGGGCCTATCGCAATTCCACCCAGAGACACAACAAACGCGACAAGAAGCATCGCGCTTCCTTTTATAACAATTTCTCTGAAAAAAAACACTATGCCAAACATCAAACCTAATACAAATATGGAAAAAACACCCGCCGCCGCGTGTGTCGCAAACATTAATCCCAAAAGAACACCAAAACATATCCAACTATATCTTTTTGATATGTAAAAAGGCGTTAAGGCTCCCAAAACCACCCAAAGCCTTGCTAAAGTTTCGGGACGACCAACTTCGGTCAAACTGGCCGCAAGCGCGAAAAAGGCGAGCACAATAAGCCCGACCATAGACCAGTCCAATTCCTTCCTTCTTGCCGCTACCTTATAAAAAAGCAGGGCGGAAAGCCATATAACCGCAATATTTATAAAAGATAAGGCTAAGAGAGCTCCTTCCGGCGACGCTTCTGGCATTAAAGCTCTTAATACGACCTGAAAGAGTGGCGGGTGAAAAAGAAATTTTTTCATTCCGGAAGGATCTATAATCCGATTTATCGGCCATCCAACCGGATCTATCGGATTTACAAGACTTCCGTGTTTCGCAAATTCAACCGCCGGCACTAGAAAAAACATGGAATCGCCCGCCGGTATCGGATAAGCATTATCCGCAAACACAAAAAAAATTACTGATACGAGAAACGCAACAGCAATAATTATTCTTTTTTTGGAGCACATTTTATTCATAATCTATGGCATTGCGATTCTTATCGCGTAGAGCATACTATCGCCGCTGAATTTAATGCGTATCCGAAAGCCATTTTTTTCTAAAAACGCCTTTAGTTCACTGACTTTCCTGTTTTCATATTCATGATATTCCATACTTATGCTCTTCACCATTGCAAGCGTTTCCGGAGATGCGTTAAAAAGTATTTCGTATTCCGCTCCCTCACAATCCATTTTGAGAACGTCTATTTTTTCAATATTGTTTTTTTTAACTATCTCGTCCAAGCTTACGGTTTTAACTTTTATGATATCGCGCTCCTCTGTTTTTGAAAAAACAAACGAGTGGGCGGCTGCGCTTTTTTTATATAAAATAAAGTCCCTTACTCCTCCTTTTCCCGCCACCGCCTGATTTACCGGAACGATGTTTGACAAGTTATTCAAACCGATGTTTTTCTCAAGCATTTGAAAATTATCCGGCGCCGGTTCAAAAGCGTATACGCGTCCGTTTTTTGCCCGTGAAGCGGCGAATATTGAGAAGAGTCCTATGTGCGCCCCAATATCTATCACAAGATCATTGTTTTTTATTTCAAAATCCGCCGGCGCGTGCGTCCGTTCAAGCCAAACCTGGTTAAATATCACCCTGTCGTTCGTTCCAGAACGAACCGCGCACATTATTCCACTTCTTGCCTTGTATACTACCACGGGACGGCGAATAATATTAAAATAATCGGCAAGATATATCGGCCAGTTCTTAAGAATCCGTATTGCTTGTATCAATATGTTAAGCTTTGACATGCGCGCAACAAAGTTTAATCTCTAAATCCTAATCTCTAAATCCTAAATAATTTCAAAATTCAAATTTTAAATCTCAAAAATGGTTTTATTCTTTTGTGTTTCTGACATTTGAGATTGTTTAGAGATTAAAACAATCATATACCGCATACCCGTACCCTGGCATCGTGTTTCCCAGTTTTATGCCAAAAATTTGAGGCAGACGTTTTGAGAAGGCGTCATACGTTAGCGCGCATCCGTCAATTGCCGGCGGATACCGCATTCCGCTGTACCGTTCTTGAAAGAATATGAGAGCGGTTCCTTTTTTCGGCTTCTCCGGCCAAGTATTGTAGGCATACACCTTTTCATACTTTTCCGTCAGGGTCCAAAGGCCTCCAGTCACTCCAATCCACTTATCCTTTCCTTCATACGAAATGACACGTTTCGCAAAATCGGCGCGCGCTGTTTCAAGCGTCACCTCTTGTTTCAAAAAAAACGGGAAGAGCAGCGCCGTCCTTACAAAGCCAGTCGCAACAAGAAGAAGTATTATTACCGTCGCGCTTTTCCAACGCCATTTCTGCTCCAAAAAAAATAATATGAATATGGCAAACATGAGTGGCGCAAAAAGCGAGATATAAAATACATGTCCCATGTTATACGTTACTTTTCCAAGCGCGTACATAAGAATAACGGCACATAAGAGCGTTATAAGGGGCGAGGCAAGTCGCGCGCGATATTTCCAGTATAAAAGAACGCTTTCCACAACGAACAATATAATCACTAGGCCATAAAAAGGCGTTGCCGGCGAACTAACATAGTGAGTTATTACATTTGAGAGCGTAAACCATTTTTCCGTTCCTTCGGCAATAATATGATTTACCGTGGCTACGTGCCGAAATGTCGCCTCTATCGTTTCGCGAACCCCAAAAGGTCCGACGGCAATGCCTCCCAGAGCCACCANAAACCCGATGCCAAGAATTTTACTTCCTTCAAATACAACATCTTTCCATTTGTATATCACTCCAAACACAATGCCTAATATCAACAATGAAAAGATCCCGGCGGGAGGATGTGTCGCAAACATAAGCCCTGCAAGAATGCCATACACAACATACGCGTATTTTTTTGAAATATACCATGGCACGAGACACGCCAAGACCAGCCAGAGGCGCGCGAGCACCTCCGGCCTGCCGTTTTCAGCTAAACTTGAGGCAAGCGCGATAAGCGCCAAACCGACAATAAGCGTTTTTTGCCAAACAGCTCCTTTTTTCTTTTTTGCTACTTTATAAAAAAACAGGGTTGAAAGGCATAAGACCGCGACATTTATGAACGCAATCGCGAGAAGCGCACCTCGGGGCGTCGCTTCCGGCATTAACACGCTAACGGCAAGTGGAAAGAGAGGTGGATAAAAAAGAAACCGCTTCATGCCCGTCGGGTCAATAATTTTATCTATCATCCACTCTGACGGATATAAGGGGCTTGTAAGCTCCCCTTTACTTGTAAACTGCACCGCGGGTACCACGAAATATAAGGCATCTCCCGCTGGAACGGGATACGCGAAATAAGCAAACGTCAAAAGAAGAAGAGATGTTGCTCCCGCTACAAAAAAAATAGTTTTCCCCGAAGTTATACGCATTAGATTTTAAACATCAGCTCTTCCGTCAGAAAATGATTTGAAGTAGGCACAAAAGGATGCTGTTTTGAAATCAACCTGACAAGACGCCGCTTGAGCAGCTTGAATAGAAAATAATGTGGCGCAGAGAGAAGAACCAGACATTTTCCTCCAAGAGAATAGTCCTCAAAAAAGATATTGTTCAAAGCCACTATTTTCTTTTTCCAATCCAAAAACCTGAACTTTTTCTCTTTTAACACAAACGACACGACGCTTCCAATAACACCTAACCCGAAAGAAAAACGCAATTTTTTCACGTATGTTTTTAGTTTTTCCGATTTTGAATAAAAAGCCTCGTACGCGCGTCGAACGGCGAGCGCGTAATAAATAAAACCTTCTTTGCTTTCAAAGAAATCTCCCTGTAAACCAACGTGGTCTTTTCCATGAGCCGACAGGATGACCGCGCTTTTGTTCGTCACAACAATATACTCATAATTAATCAGCACTTCCCAAAAAATAGTGGAATCAATAGGCTCGCGCCTTTCTCCCCGATCAAGAAAATTTACCGGATTTGACATTGCTTTTTCCATCGCTTTTATAAAATCCCCCCTTCGCATGAAAGATTGATATCCCATGCTTCCCAAATAAGGATGACTGTACGCTTTCCGAAAAAACCATTCCATCGGATATTTGTCGGATTTTATAATACCTTCACTTAAAAAACGGGGGGGCAGGGGGGGCAGAATTTCCAACGTTACCATGTTACTAAACACGGAAGCAGCTTCGGGATTTGAAAGAAAAGAACGCACCCCTTCTTCAACATAATTACGGGAAAGCCAATCATCGCTTCCCAAAGCCTGCATAAAATGACCCGAAGCGTGCTTCGCGCACTCCAAATAATTATTGCCGCTTCCGATATTGCTTTTGTTCTGAAAAAATTTAATTCTTGAATCTTTCCCCGCGTATTCTTTAATTATTTCCAAAGTATTATCCGTACTCGCGTTATCGCCTACCACAATTTCAATGTTTTGGTACGTCTGATTTATGCAACTCATAAGCGCCCTGTGAATAAAGGCGCCACTGTTAAAAGCCGGAATGCAAATGCTTACAAGAGGGTTGGAATCAGCCATGTTCGTTGTTTTACTCCGCGACAAGATAGCCGTTATATTCGTTTCTTCCGTCGAAGCGCGCCTCGGGAAAGAGCTTATTAAACCATCCCTGTTTAATTGTCCGGACTTTATAGCCTAGTTTTTCCAGATATGCCGGGCACTGAATCGCAAGGTCGCGTGAATGAATTTCAATCATAAGCTTGGGGCGATATTCCCTTAACATTTTTTCCGCGCCTTGTAATGCTTTTAACTCCTCTCCTTCTATATCCATTTTTATCACGTTCGGCGCCGGGTTCCCTTGTTTGTATACAAACGAATCAAGTGAAATTTTCTTTAAAGAGCTCCCTAAATCGAGATCTTCCTCATTCGTTACATATGCCTCAAATACTTTAATGCGTTCTTCTGCGTTATTTCTTTTTACAAGCTCCGAGAATTTCAGAACCCGCTCTTTGTTTGCTTCAAAGGCGTACACCTTTCCACTCCCACCCATACATCTTAAAAACGCGAGGCTATAATAGCCCATTTCAGCTCCTATATCATAAGCTATGTTCGCGTTCCTTGAGAACGCGCAAACATATTTCGCCAAAGACAATTCAAACAAACCAAATTCAATCCTGAGATGAGATTTCCTGCTTATGAGAAACCAGCATTTCTTCGCGATTCCGAATTTTATCCTTCTCCACTTTTCATTTGGAGAACACAACATGCTTTTTAATTTTCTTATTATGCTTATCAGCATTTTTTTGATTACTTTCTTTTTTTACACAAAGGGGAGGAGTGTGTTCAGACCGGTTGCGATATCAATTTCAGGTTTCCACCCCATCAATTCTTTTGCTTTGTTATTCAAAGGATTTCGCACGCTTGCTTCTTCCGGAGTTTTTTCCACAATACTTACTTTTTTGCCGAATATCTTTTCGCTTTCACTAATAATCTCTCCAAGTGTTATCAATCTGTCGCCGCAAAGATTTATTATTTCAAATCCTTCAAGCCCAATCGCCTTTATTATTCCCCCGGCGACATCTTCAATATGCACGAAACGCCTTCCCGATTGCGCCGATCCCACCATTACTTCTTCCTGATTTTTTACCTGGCTCATAATAGATTCCACCGCTCCCCAATTTGCTTTTCTCGGCCCATAAATAATTCCAAACCGCAGAACGGTTGCGTCATAGAATCCGTTTTTATGTTGGATCCGCAAATTTGCCTCGCTTACAAGCTTAGAGAGCGCGTATTCCGATACGTGCCCCGCGATATTGATCGTTGAATCCTCATCTTTCTCCTCCTTACCGATAAATTTTTCGTATACCCATTCGCTTGAAGCAAATATAAATTGCTTTGTTTTTTTCGCAGACGCCGCCCGCATGAGATTTAACGTCCCCATGACGTTTATATCAAAACATTCGTAGGGTTTTCCTTTGCACATCGCGTCGCTTGAGAGCGCGGCAAGATGAATAAGCGCGTCCGCATCTTCCGGAACGCATGCCACCACATCTTCTTTCCGAATATCCGCTTTTTGATACGCGTACGCTTGCGACGGCTCCTCAAGAAGATCTATGCCGTGTATCTCTATTCCTTTCCCAAGACATTGCCTTATAAACTCCCTGCCCACAAAACTTTCTGAACCCGTAATAACAATTTTCATGGTTTTTCCAANACTNGTTTCATTGATTGGATNGCNTCCTCAATTTCTTTTTCCGTTCGCGACCCAAAACTTAACCGCGCAAATCCCTCCCCTGCCNCTCCAAAATCACTTCCCGGAAGTAGGGCAACTCCTCCTTCTTCAAACATGCGCCGTGAAAATTCCNTGCTTTTCATTCCCGTTCCTTCAATGTTCGGAAAGGCATAAAACGCTCCTTCCGGCTCCAAACAACGCACTCCGGGAATACTCCGAAGACCTTCAGTTATTGCTTTTCGCCGTTTGNGAAGCTCTTTCATTTTAGATTCAAAATATTCCTTTCCCAACCGAAGAGCCGCTACTCCTCCNCGTTGAGTAAATTCCGGNAGGCAGGAAATAATCGTCTGGAGCATTAGNCCCATCTTTTTTACAAGAATTTCCGGTCCGACCGCGTATCCAACGCGCCATCCGGACATATCATACGCTTTTGAGAAACTTGAGAGGAGTATGGTATATTCCTTGCACGCGTCATACACACTCGGAGAATAATGTTTTTTGTCATAAATAAGCTCCGCGTACGTCTCGTCGCTTAAAAGATATATTTCGTATTTTTTCGCGATACGCGCAAATTCTTTGCTTTCTTCTTCGGTCATCACCGCTCCCGTCGGGTTTGATGGAGAGTTTACAATAATAAGACGTGTTTTCTCCGTTATGCTCTTTTCCACGTCTTCGGGACTCATTCTCATTCCGTTTTCTTCTTTCAACCGAATAGGCACTCCTTTCATTCCCGTATATTTTATTACTGACTCATACGTGGAGAATCCTGGATCCGGATATATGATTTCATATCCCGGATCTGCCACGCATCTGATCGTAAAATCTATCACTGAATTCGCCGGAGTTATCAATATTTGATTGACGCTTGGCTCGTAAAGAAGAGAGGCGCGTATGCGCGCCGCGACTCCCTCACGAAGTTCTCGCAATCCCATGGAATCCGTATAATGCGTCTCTCCCCTATCCAACGATTGTTTCGCGGATTCAATAACGCTTGCGTCTGTTTGAAAGCTCGGATCACCTATTTCAAAATGGATTATTTTTCTTCCTTTCCGCTCGGCTTCTTTAATTTCCGACAAAAATTCAAACATCGGCTGTCCGGTCAGATTTTTGCTTACATTTGATAGCTCATTCATTGATTTTAATGCTTATAAGATATGTCTAAACAGACACCTGGTCAATGTCCAACAACACTCACATCATGCCTTCTACGCGTTTAGAAAGAATCTAACGCAACAGACTTTTCAGTCTTAATAAAATTTCCGAAAGGTTTTGTATGACAGAGGCCATATTAGTTATCGCGGAAGGAGCCATGGCTGATTTCTGCATCAAGATGCCATTCACTCCGTTTGGCGTCGCGGAACAGCCGGCACTGTTGCAAGCTTTCACGCGATAATCATACGTCCCAGAAACAGGAAAGTTGCTGTCGGTATACGTAGTGCCATTGGCGGGCGCAGAACCAATTTCTGACCAAGGACCCGCATCAACTTCGCTGTCAAAATTAGGACGAAATCTGCGCTCTATCTTAAATTCAGTTTCATCGCCAGAATTATCAACCCAACGAAGGCCAATGGATGAACCGTTGTTGCTTGTAAGATTGAAGTCGGATGGGGCAGCCGGAGGCATTACCACGCTTTGAGTCGTAGCGCTCGCGATGCTGCTTTGCGAAGAAACGTTCCCCGCGGCATCATAGGCGGCTACCGTGTAACTGTATGTGGTACTCGGCGATAAACCTGTGTCAGTGAAACTATTCGCGTATGAAAGGGGGGCAACGCTTGTTAGGTAAGAGCCGTCTCTGTAAATTTTATAACCGGAGACGCCAATATTGTCTGTTGAGGTTTGCCACTGAAGATAAATTTTCGTAGACGTGGTTGCAGACGCTCCAATGGACGCCGGCGCTTCAGGAGGCGTGGTGTCCGCTGGAGCAACAATGCTGAAAGAATTATTGCTCTCGTCAAAATTGCTATAGTACAAAGATGAAGGGTTATATATTCTTACTTTGTAATCGCTTCCAATATTAACGCTGGAAGAAACCGTCCAATTTAAACTCCCATTATTAGCCACGTTATATCCCAACATACCAGTATAATTTCCTGATTTGTACAGCTCAACATTCACCGTTGATACCGACGTACCTCCTGCCGTCCATGTGATAGTTTTTGTTTCGCCCGTTTTCCACTCTTCTCCTCCATTCGGAGAAGTAACGGTAAAAACTGGCGGTGTGATTGTGTTGCCGCTCACTGTTAAATACGTTACGGGGCCCCAACCAGACTCACGTCCGGTAGCATCTTTTACTTTTGCTTTTACCGCGAACGTGCCGGCGCTTGTCCAAGTTTTTGATGTTTGTGCCGTTGTGCCCCCAGTCACGGGCGGATTCATAAACGATGACCATTCAAACGTAGTGCCGTCACCCCAATCAAAAATTGGCTTCACTTCATCGCCGTCGGAGTCTTTATATACCTGTACCGAGTAACTGTAACTTGTTCCTGTGGAGGGCGTCGTCCCGCCCGAAATAATATAAAGAACTGAGGGCGCGGGGGGCGGACTGCCAACAGCAGTTGTTGTGGTTGAAGCTAGTGAAGCATATGCTGTATAGATTGTAATATTTCTTTGACCATTATCCGCATACCACGCGAATCCGCCATAACGATGATTGGGCTCGGCAGTAAAAGTGACAGTACCATTAGTACCATTGGTAATAGCTATAGCTCTCAAGCTTTCCAAATCCCAAACCTCTATAACTGATCCATTGGGACCCGATACCGTTACGGCAACGGAGCTTGTTGATGTAATATATTGCTGCCCTTCTGCCCCTTGCATAGAATATGAGGTAACAAATTTTCCCCCGTATTGTTGCGACCAACCAACTCCGGCTTGCGTAGAAAAGCCTAATCCTCCTCCCAACGCAATACCATTACTCGCAGGGCTCCATATTTTCAAAAATAAATCACTGACACCGCTCAAGTTTAATGCAGATCCGTACGCAACAGTTGGAGTAGTTTGAGTCGTTTCTTGTATTGTGTTTGAAATTATTGCCGGTTGAACCGGCGCAACATAAGGAGTCGTAGTAGTAGAACTTTCTTCAGACGTTGCGGGAGTTGAGGTGGCGATACCTATTGTAGTTGTTGCCGGTTGAATTGGAACAATGTTTTGAGAAGTCTTCGCAACCTTGTTTTGAAGTCCTGGCGCGCTTACCAATCCGGGAGGAATGATATTTGAAACACCGGCGCTTTCCGTTAAAAGCTCATTTATTTTCGCGATTGTTTTCGGTCCAACAATACCAATCGCCTCAATACCCTGTTTCTCCTGAAGTTTTTTAACCGCCAATTCCGTTTGCGGTCCGAAATAGCCAGTTACGAGTCCGCTCGGATAAATATCCGGAAACTTCTTTAAAAATTCCTGCAGTTTCTTTACCTCATCTCCGACCGCTCCCCGCTCAAGCGAACGAGTTATGCCTAATTCTGCTTTCACTTCGGCAACTTCTTCTTTTGTGGTCGTAAGTTGCGTTTGAAGTGAGACTACTTGTTTTTGCAATTCTTTTATCTGTGCCTGTAACTGTTGAACCAAGGCTTGTAAATCTGAAGTTTGATTAGCAGTTTGTGCTATGCCAATGGAAGGAATGACAAGAACGAGACAGAGAGTTATCACAATGAGAGATTTTTTTTGCATGATTTTATTATAACATTATAGACTTAACTCCACATGTTCCTGATTTGGATTGATACTCACATCAACTATCACCGCGCCTTTTCTTCCCAATATGTTCCGTACCTTCTCTCTTGCCTCTGATATGTCCGTAATGGTTTCCGTGTCTATCCCATAGGCTTTCGCAACTTTCACAAAATCAGGAGCGGTATAGCCCGTTTCCGCGTTATTTCCATGAGCTCTGCCTTGAAATTCCTTTGTCGCGCCGATGATGATATTTCCATAACATTTGTTGTTCAAAATAAATATTTTTACGTCTATCTTGTTTCCCGCGATTGTCTGTAGCTCCTGAATGTTCATCTGAAAGCCGCCATCTCCTATCGTTGCTATCACCGGCGCGTTTGGATTCGCGATGCGCGCGCCGATTGCCGCGGGAAGCGCGTATCCCATCGGAGAATTGCCCCACGCGGAAAAGATGCGCTGACCTCTTTTTAATTTGTATGTCTGCATCACCCAAATAAGATTCGCTCCGGCCTCTGGTATAAACACCGCGTTTGCAGGAGCTTCCTCAAAAAGCATTGGAATAAAAAGATACGGGTCTACATATCCGTCACTGTGTTCCAACGACCCATGAATAACGTATTCTTTCGCTTTTAGTTCATTTAGTCGCCTTTTCCACCCTTCCCGCTCCATCTTTTTTCCGTTCGCGCATCGCATCATCATCGGAACAAATTCCTTGAGATCACAGCATATTTTTTTATGAGGATTTACAATCCCCTCCTCAAGTTCCGCGCGGTCTATGTCCACCGCTATCACTTCCGTTTGCACGGCGAATTTTTTTTCATGAATAATCGTTCTCGGCGTAAACCGCACTCCCAAACAAAGAAGAACGTCGCTTTCCTGCAGAGCCTTCACTGCTGACGCGTTTCCACTCTTTCCTATATTGCCAAGATACAAAGGAACATCCGCCGGAAACATATCCGCGGCGCTCCACGTTGTCACAACCGGCAGTTCTGTTTTTTTCACAAACTCATATATTTCTTTTTCTTTTTCCGCTATGCGCACTCCTCCGCCTATGAGAAGAAGTGGCCTTTCCGCCTTATATAATTTTTTCAACACTTCCTCCGTTTCTTTTTCCAGTTTTTCCTTATCTTCTTTCTCCTCTTCCGGCGGCACGTATCCCCGCAATGTTTCAGGATTTATCATTTCTCGCTGGACATTATATGGCAGATCAATAACAACCGGTCCTGGTCTTCCTGTTTTCGCGATGTGCACCGCCTTTTCAAACACATACCGCGCGTCTTCTCCCTTGTCCAAGAGTACCGCAAATTTTGTAATTGGTTTGAGGGCGCTTACCACGTCTGTTTCCTGGAATCCGCGCTGACGAACTCCACGTTCTCCTTTCACGTGAAACATTCCCACCTGCCCGGTAATAAAAAGACAGGGAATGGAATCGTAATACGCGCATCCTATCCCTGTTGTAAGATTGGTCGCTCCCGGCCCGCTTGTTACCATACCAACCCCAAACCCGCGTATTCGGGCATACGCGTCAACCATCATCGCGAGCGCCTGCTCGTGATTCGGGCAGATATAGTGAAGTTTCTTGCTTTCTCCCACCTCATCAATCATCTTCATGATTGCTCCCCCTTGAATAACCGGCACCGTGTCAATTCCAAGCTCCTCTATTTTTGACACAA